>Ga0302326_10027453_pt1 | contig 11475 bp, 8 predicted proteins | sample Palsa_T0_3_FD_202264 | JGI IMG/M metagenome (GOLD analysis project Ga0302326, IMG submission 202264) | Peat permafrost microbial communities from Stordalen Mire near Abisko, Sweden - Palsa_T0_3 | ecosystem: Environmental > Terrestrial > Soil > Palsa > Peat permafrost | place: Sweden: Abisko...
TTCGAGGGTGTGCTGGCCTTCCTGGAGCGCAAGCTGGATCAGACCGAATCCGAGCTGATGAAGGAGCGCTACGAGGGCTTCATGCGCGACGTGCCGTGCCCGGTGTGCCAGGGGACACGGCTCAAGCCGGAGATCCTGGCCGTCACCTTGACCGCCGGTGAGCACGGCGCGAAATCCATCGCCGAGGTCTGCGAGCTGTCGATTGCGGACTGCTCGGACTTCCTCAGCGGCCTCACCCTCGGCTCACGTGAACAGGCGATCGCTGGTCAGGTCCTCAAGGAAATCCAGTCGCGGCTGGGCTTTCTGCTCGACGTCGGGCTGGAGTATCTGTCGCTGTCCCGGGCGGCGGGCACGCTGTCCGGCGGCGAGGCGCAGCGTATCCGGCTGGCCACCCAGATCGGCTCCGGATTGGTTGGGGTGCTGTATGTGCTCGACGAGCCGTCCATCGGGCTGCATCAGCGCGATAACCGTCGTCTCATCGAAACCCTCACCCGCCTGAGGAATTTGGGCAATACCCTGATCGTCGTCGAGCACGACGAAGACACCATCGAGCACGCCGACTGGGTCGTCGACATCGGTCCGGGGGCCGGCGAACACGGCGGGCTCATCGTGCACAGCGGCACCTACCGCGAACTGCTGGCCAATAAGGAGTCGATCACCGGGGCCTACCTGTCGGGCAGGAAAAGCATTGCCACGCCGTCGATTCGCCGTCCGGTCGACAAGAAGCGCCGGCTCACGGTCGTCGGCGCCAACGAGCACAATCTGCGCGGAATAGACGTGACATTCCCGCTCGGCTTGTTGACCTCGGTGACCGGCGTCTCCGGTTCCGGCAAGTCGACTCTGGTCAACGACATCCTGGCCACGGTACTGGCCAATCGGCTCAACGGCGCCCGGCAAGTCCCGGGCCGGCACACCCGGGTGACCGGCCTGGACAACCTGGACAAGTTGGTGCGCGTCGACCAGTCGCCGATCGGCCGTACGCCGCGGTCGAACCCGGCCACCTACACCGGGGTCTTCGACAAGATTCGCACGTTGTTCGCGGCGACCACCGAGGCCAAGGTCCGCGGTTATCAGCCGGGCCGGTTCTCCTTCAATGTCAAGGGCGGTCGCTGCGAAGCATGCACGGGCGACGGCACCATCAAGATCGAAATGAACTTCCTTCCGGATGTGTATGTGCCGTGCGAGGTCTGTCAGGGCGCCCGCTACAACCGGGAAACCCTGGAGGTGCACTACAAAGGAAAGACCATCTCCGAGGTGCTCGACATGTCGATCGAGGAGGCGTCGGACTTCTTCCAGCCGATCACCGGCATCCACCGCTACCTCAAGACACTGGTCGATGTCGGCCTCGGCTATGTCCGGCTGGGCCAACCGGCGCCGACGCTGTCTGGCGGTGAGGCGCAGCGCGTGAAGCTGGCGTCCGAGTTGCAGAAGCGTTCCACCGGACGCACGATCTACATCCTCGACGAGCCCACCACCGGCCTGCATTTCGAAGACATCCGCAAACTGCTCCTCGTCATCAACGGCCTTGTCGACAAAGGCAACACGGTGATCGTCATCGAACACAACCTGGACGTGATCAAGACCGCGGACTGGATCATCGACATGGGACCCGAGGGCGGCGCAGGAGGCGGCACCATCGTCGCCGAAGGCACCCCGGAGCAGGTCGCGGCGACACCGGAGAGCTACACCGGCAAGTTCCTCGCGGAGACGCTGGCCGGCGTCACCGCCACCGCTCCACGATCGGCCAAGCGCCGCAAGGTGAGCGCTTAGCGAACGAGTTTCGACAGCGGCGACGGAAACCGCGGCTTGATCTGCACGCCGTCGAGCCACGCCGTGAGTGCGGCGGCTCGTTCCCCGAGAGCTTTTCGCCCGTCGCGGCCGGGGTCTTCGAGCAGCTGCAGGTGCACGCGAGCATGTCTGTCCTGGTGCCAGCCGCCCACGATCCGGCCGTCCCACCAGGCGGTCGGGCCGGCATTGCCGTTGCGGTCGAACAGTTTTCTTCGATGAGCCCCGAGGTACCAGTCGCGGTCGAACCAGCCCATCGTGGTGGCGTCCAGGCCCGGTAGGAGTGCGGCTAGTGGTGGGACCTCCGGTTCGCTTTCCAGATCGTCGGGCAGAACGTAGCCGGGGCCTGTGCTCAGTTCGACGTCGACGGCACCGATGTCGGCCAACGCTTTCCGCGTCGCGGTCACTGTGCTGCCGAACCACCACTTGATGTCGGCGGCGGTCGCGGGTCCGAATGCGCGCAGCCAGCGGCGAACCAGTTCCTGCCGTGGGTCGGCGACGTCGGTGCGCTCACCTAGCCAATCTTCGGTGCGGACCCACCGCGGCCGCGACGTGGTCCAGGCTCCGTCGTTGGGTCCGCGCACGATCGCTCCGCGCGCCGAGAGCACCGTCAAAACCCGCGGGGCCAGCGGAACCATTCCGCCCCAGGGTTTTCCAGGGGCCGGATCGTGCATCCCGTCAATTTCGCGCAGCGCGGAACGTAGTTCGGTGCTGTTGAGCGGCCCGTGTCCACCCAGATGGCCCAACACGGCTGCTCCGGCCGCCTCCAGCCATCGTTCGCCGTCGGCTGCGACGCCGGCCTTTCCTACGTCGACGACAAGGCGGCGATGCTCGTTGGCGGCAACCCGGTCGCTGGCTGCGGACTGGATGATCGACAAGTCGTCGGCGGTGACGACCCACAGGGTCCTTCGCATCGCCAGATGCCTTACCACCGAACGGCTCTGGTAGAGCTCTCGCTCGAGGTCGGCGACGTCGAAGCCGGGGCACCGCGCCCACAATGAGAGAAAGGGTGTGGCGGGGTCGGAGGCATGCAGCCCGACAAGCCCGGCTGTTGCGCCACTCACGGTGTCGGGTAGCGACACGAACTGCCTGTTGAACAAGCGTTTCCGCCGCTCGGCGTCACTGAATGTGCGCACCCAGCTCCACTCGCAGGCTCAGCGGGTGTCGTCGCGCATCGATGTGCGGATCTCTGCCAACCGATCGGCCGCCGCGCGCTGCCGAGCTTCGTACTGGTCGTCGACGTCGCGGCCTTCGGGACTCTCGGCATCCAATTCTTCTGCACCGAGCGATGTTTGGTAACGACCCTCGATCTTTTCGCGGACCGAGTCGAAGGTCGGCACGCCCGAGGCCGTGTAGCCGGGATCGACGTCGGGATTCTCCGGTTCGTCAGGCACAGTCCTACGCTACCTGCCGACAGGCTCGGCGTGCGGGGCCGCAGCCGCCGGCGGTGCGGACGGCCACGAGGACGGCAACGGGGTCACCGGCAGCCCTGGTGTGCCCAGTCGGCCGGCCAGCCACGGCAGCGCCGCGGCGAAAGCGTTGGCGGCAAACGGCCAGTCGTGTTTGCCCGGCTGCGACACGATCGCGCAGTTGATGCCGCTGGCGCGGCCGAGGTGACACAACGACTCGGCCGCGACGGTCGCGTCGTCGAAGTTCCGGACGACGTCCTGACCGTCGGCTCCGGCGTCAACGGCGTCCGTCACCGTGAGACTGCGATGGCGCTTTGGAGCGTTGCTCGACGACACGTCGAACCAGCCCGAAACTCCGTCGTAGCGGCCATGTCTGGCGATGACGGTGGCCGGATCGAACGCTGCCCACGCAGCGGCGTTACCGCCGAACAGTCGGGCGATGGTCTGCGCCTTGGTGCCCGCTTCCGGGCCCATGTTGCCGGAGATGTCGACGAATGCGCTGAACACATCCGGATGCATGACCGTGAGGTCGAGCGCGCAGGTTCCGCCCATGGACCAGCCGACGATGCCCCAGTGCTCGGCCTCAGGGCTGACGCCGAACTTCGAGACCATATATGGCACAACATCTTTGGTGAGGTGGTCGGCGGCGTTGCCCCGGCTGCCGTTCACGCACTCGGTGTCGTTGTTGAACGCCCCGCCGGAGTCCACGAAGACGAACACCGGCGCATTGCCGCCGTGAGTGGCGGCCAGCTCGTCGATGGTCTTGACCGCGTTGCCGGCCCGCAGCCAGTCGGCGGGTGTATTGAATTCGCCGCCGATCATCATGACGGTCGGCAGATGCGCCGCTGCGGGACTGGAGAACCACGCCGGCGGCAGGTAGACGAGCTCACCGCGATGTTTGAAATGCGACGCGTCATCGGGGATCGTCACCGGCACGACGCTGCCGTGCGCGGGCGCAATGCCCGTCGCCGCCATGGCGCTCACGCTCGCCGCATCGGTCTGGTACGGCAGCGGACCGGCGGTCAGTTGGTCCCACGCCGTCTGCACGGTGGGTAGGTATCCGACCCACAAGTTGAGTGTCAGTGCGGCGCTGAGTAGGCACAGTGGCACGGCCAGTAGCGACGCGCTGCGCCGCCACCACGGTGCGGTGCGCCAGCCCAGGACAACGAACGCAGCGGCGGCACCGGTGACGGCGATCCACCACCACAGTGGCTGCGGCGCGGGGTCGTCCGCCAAACCACAATTGTCGATGTACCAGTGCGACCCGGCGGCCAAGGCGGCGCCGAGCACTGCCGCCGCCGGCAGCGATACCAATCGCCACCGCCGTGATCGCCAACCTATGGTCACCAGCATCAAGGCCACCGACACGGCTTGAACTACGCCAGGGACCCACCCATGCATCAGGGAGGTGTGGTTGTCGAACAGCACCGCAATCGCGGGGTTCGTCGTTGAACCCGTCACAGGGTCCATTGTGACCTTTTATTGTGCGGTGAGCACGGGATTGGTTAGCGCGGTTTCGCGAGCGGGAACGGCAGGGTCTCGCGGATGCTGCGACCGGTGATGAGCATGACGACGCGGTCGACACCCATCCCCAAGCCGCCGGTCGGCGGCATCGCGTACTCCATCGCCTGGAGGAAGTCCTCGTCGAGTTCCATGGCTTCCAGATCGCCACCCGCGGCCAGCAGAGATTGCTCTTGGAGGCGGCGGCGCTGCTCGACCGGGTCGGTCAGCTCGCTGTAGGCGGTGCCCAGTTCGACGCCCCACGCCACCAGGTCCCAGCGTTCGGCGACGCCGGCTTTGCTGCGGTGCGGCCGGGTCAGCGGCGACACCGACAGCGGGAAGTCGATGTAGAAGGTCGGTTGCTCGGTCCGGGATTCCACCAAGTGCTCGTAGAGTTCCAGCACCACCGCGCCGGCGTCCCACCGCGCCAGGTACGGGATCTGTGCTGCGTCAGACAATTTGCGTAGCTTGGACAGGCTGGTGCCGGGGTCGATGTGCTCGCCGAGCGCCTCGGACACCGCGTCGTGCACGGTCTTCACCGGCCAGACGCCGGAGATGTCGACCCGCTCCAGGGCGGCGTCGTCGCCGGAACCGGGCCGCATCACCACCTGAGCGCCGTTGGCCGCCTGGGCGGCGTTCTGAATCAGCTCCCGGCAGCCATCGATCCAGGTCGTGTAGTCGGCGTGCGCCTGATAGGCCTCCAGCAGCGTGAACTCAGGGTTGTGGCTGAAGTCGACACCCTCGTTGCGGAAAGCCCGGCCGAGTTCGAACACCCGCTCCAGACCGCCGACACACAGCCGCTTGAGGTAGAGCTCGGGCGCGATCCGCAGGTACAGGTCGAGGTCGTAGCTGTTGATGTGCGTCATGAACGGGCGGGCGGTCGCGCCACCGTGGATCTGCTGCAGGATAGGGGTTTCGACCTCGAGGAACCCCTTGCCGTTCAACGTGTCTCGGATCGCCCGCAGCACGCTGCTGCGGGACGCGATCAGCTCGCGCGACTCGGCGTTGACCGCCAGGTCGACGTAACGGCTGCGCACCCGCGCTTCGGGGTCGGTCAGCCCTTTCCACTTGTTGGGCAGCGGTCGCAGGCACTTGCCGATCAGTCGCCAGCTGCGCACGATCAGCGACTGGGTGCCCGTCTTGCTGTACCCCATCTGCCCGGTCACTTCGATGAGGTCGCCCAGGTCGATGGCCTTGGTGAAATCGGCGGTGTGACCCTGCTCCAAGACCGAATTCTCCAACAAAAGTTGGACTTCGGCTGACCAGTCCCGCAGCTGCGCAAACAGCACGCCACCGAAGTCCCGGATCCGCAGCACCCGCCCGGACACCGACACAGTGGTCTGGTCGTCGCTGTCCAGCGCCTGGATGACCGTGTGGCTGGGCGGCTGCCCGACCGGATACGCGTCGACTCCGTTGTCCTGCAGCGTCTTCAGCTTGGACAGTCGGACACGCATCTGCTCTGGAAGTCGGCGATCCCGGTCGTCGGCATCGCCGAAGTCGGCCTCCTGCAACGCCGACACATCCGGTGCCGAGCCGTCGCGCTGCAGCAACCCGGTCGCCAACAGTGTCGGGGGCACCGACGGATGGTGGCCGGTGTGCTGTTCGCCGCGCCGAGCGAACGGCAGCACCAGGAAGCCTTCTGCGATCGACGAAGCGACGCCGACCCGCGGAACCATCCGGGCGTCCTCATAGCAAGCGAAGCGTGGCACCCAGTCGGGCTGGTACTTCATGTTCGAGCGGTACAGCGTTTCCAATTGCCACCAGCGTGAGAAGAACAGCAGAAAACCGCGCCACAGCCGCGCCACCGGCCCGGCACCCAATTGGGCCCCCTGCTCGAACGCGGACCGGAACATGGCGAAGTTCAGCGAGATCCGACTGATGCCGATGCGCTCGGCGTGCAGTGCGAGTTCGCTGACCATGAGCTCGATGGTGCCGTTGGGAGAGTGCGGGGAGCGGCGCATGAGGTCGAGCGAAACGCCATTGCGCCCCCACGGCACCAGCGATAGCATCGCGACCACCGTCTCTTCTGGTGAAATGGCTTCCACCAGAAGGCAGTCGCCGTCGGAAGGGTCGCCCAGCCGGCCCAGCGCCATGGAGAAGCCGCGCTCCTCCTGCGTGTCCCGCCAGGAATCCGCGCGGTCTGTCACCTGCGCCATCTCGGCGGGCTCGATGTCGTAGTGCCGTCGAACCCGCACCGTCAACCCTGCGCGACGGGACCGCGTCACCGCCTGGCGCACCCCGCGCATTTCTCGTCCGGACAGCCCGAACTGGGACGTGTAGAGAATCGCTTCGTCGCCGAGTTCCAGCGCGTTCAGGCCGGCTTCGCGAAATGCCTTGGCCCCGGCCGAGCTTGCCCCCATGTTGCCCGGCGTCCAGCCGTAGCTCTGGCACAACGCCAACCACGCGTCGATGGCCTGGCGCCACGCCCGTGGGTCACCGATCGGGTCCCCGCTGGCCAGGCAGACGCCGACCTCGACGCGGTAGGTGATCGCCGCACGACCGCTGGGCGCGAAAACCACCGACTTGTCGCGGCGAGTCGCAAAGTAGCCCAGCGAGTCGTTCTTTCCCCACAACTCCAGCAGCCCGCGGATTGCGGACTCGTCCTCACCGGTCAATGCGTTGTCGGAACGCTGCGATTGGAACAGCACGATCGCGGCAGCGATCAGCGCCATCGCACTGAACAAGCCGAACAACGCGTTGAGGATGACGGGTGGGCGGCCGCTGAACGACGCCGACGCGACCACGGCGAATCCGACGACCCGGTTCACTACATAGAACAGCCGGTCGTCGACGGCCAGTGAGCGCGGGAACGTCTCCACCAGAACCCAGGACACCCCGATGCCGACCGCCCACCCGGCCAACAGCACCCCGGCGGCCTTGAACAGCGCACCCTGGCGGACCTTGGCCCAGAATTCCCGGTAGGACAGCATCAGCAGCACCAGTACGGCCAGATGCAAGCCCAGCCCGAGCATCTCGCCGAAGGCTCGTGCCGGGCTGACGTGATCGGCGGTCAGGCCAGCGACGTTGAGCCCCGCGGCGATCAACAGGTTGAGGTTGAGGACCCACCATGCGACGCGTTTGCGCGCGGTGAGCGCGCCGGCGAGCAACGCCAACACGAAAGACCACGCGAAGCTGGTGTCAGGGAAGTTGAAGACGTAGTCGTTGATGAACTCGCGAGGCTCCCTGATCAGCCACCGGATCACCGGGGACACGCTCGCGATCAGCGACAGCGTGGCAATGACGCCGACAGTCCAGCCAGCCGCTGCGGGCACCCAGCGAAGCCGAGATCTCGGCTGGCTTAGCGAGCGAGACGCAGTGAGGGTCACAGACGGCGAGGATATTCGCAGTTGCTATGGAATGCCTATGCGAGGGGGACTTCGGACTGCGCGTGTCGGCAACCGGATCGCGAGGCGACCGGCTGGTCCTGGAACGGTGTCTGCGGAGGGAATTCCGACGATGGCGTCATGACTGGTAAACTGCTGTTCGCGACCGTCTCCGGTGAAAACCAGAGACAGCAAGTGGAGACCCACTCCCACCGTTGGCCCGATGAGTATGACAAGGCACAACGGTCCGGTCACTGACACACCACAGTGTGTCGGTTCTGCGTTGCGCAGGCGGCTTCTGCCGCGATCGGTCGGCACCGGGCCCTGCTAAGCAGGGCTTTTTTGCTGATGGCGTGTCTTCCCATGCTGACTCCAGGCTGACTGGGTGGCGGTGGCTTGGAAGCGAAACAGCCCAGCGACGAAGCCGGGCCGGCGAGCCTAGGGAGGCCCCATCAGCACTGAGACCCGCGTCAACGAACGCATCCGCGTCCCTGAAGTCCGCCTGATCGGACCAGGAGGGGAGCAGGTAGGCATTGTGCGTATCGAAGACGCTCTTCGCGTCGCCGCGGACGCCGATCTCGACCTTGTCGAAGTTGCCCCGAATGCCAAGCCACCGGTCTGCAAGATCATGGATTACGGCAAGTTCAAGTACGAGACGGCGCAGAAAGAGCGCGAGTCCCGCAAGAACCAGCAGCAGACCGTCGTCAAAGAGCAGAAGCTGCGGCCCAAGATCGACGACCACGACTACGCGACCAAAAGGGGTCATGTGATCCGATTCCTGGAAGCGGGAGCGAAAGTCAAGGTGACCATCATGTTCCGCGGACGCGAGCAGTCGCGGCCCGAACTTGGCTACCGACTGCTGCAGCGACTAGGCGCCGATGTCGCCGACTACGGATTCGTCGAGACCACGGCCAAGCAGGACGGACGCAACATGACGATGGTGCTCGCACCGCACCGCGGCGCAAAGACCCGGGCCCGCGCCGCCGAAGATGCCAGTGGCCCCACGCAGCAGGCCGCACCCAAGAGCGACACCGAACCGTCGCCGACTAACTAGATAAGACAGAGGACCTAAACAGATGCCTAAGGCCAAGACCCACAGCGGTGCGTCGAAACGATTCCGCAGCACCGGAACTGGGAAGATCGTCCGCCAGAAGGCCGGCCGCCGCCACTTGCTCGAGCACAAGCCGACCAAGCGGACGCGACGACTGGATGGACGTACCGTCGTGGCGGCGAACGACACCAAGCGGGTCAACAAAATGCTGAACGGCTGACCGGCGACCGATATAGCGCCGGAACAACCACTACGTCCATCCGAACGAATAGGAACACCCCATGGCACGCGTAAAGCGGGCAGTCAACGCCCACAAAAAGCGCCGCACCATCCTGAAGGCTTCCAAGGGCTATCGCGGCCAGCGGTCCCGCCTCTACCGCAAAGCCAAAGAGCAGCAACTGCATTCACTGACCTACGCCTACCGCGACCGTCGCGCACGCAAGGGTGAGTTCCGGAAGTTGTGGATCTCGAGGATCAATGCGGCGGCCCGCGCCAACGACATCACCTACAACCGGCTGATCCAGGGCCTCAAGGCTGCCGGCGTCGAGGTCGACCGCAAGAACCTCTCCGACATCGCGATCACTGATCCGGCCGCATTCACCGCGCTGGTCGACGTCGCGCGCGCCGCATTGCCCGACGACGTCAACGCGCCGTCCGGAGAGGCCGCCTAACCCTTTCCGGCGGAAACGACTCGTGCCGGTGCTCACCGAACGATCGGCCCGGGTGGTCGCGGCGGTCAAACTGCATCGGCAGATCTCCAGACGGCGTTCGCAGCTGTTTCTGGTGGAAGGCGCCAACCTGGTCGAGGCCGCATCGCGGCGCGGACTGGTCCGCGAAATCTTCGTCACCGAAGCGGCCGGGCAGCGCTACGCCGCTCTGCTTTCCGGCCACGCCGCCACGGTCCATCCGGTGACCGAGCGGGCTGCAAAAGCTCTGTCGGACACCGTGACTCCGGCAGGCCTGGTGGCGGTATGCGAGCTGCCCTCCACTGGCTTGGACGAGGTGCTCGCTGGTGCGCCCCGGCTGGTCGCCGTCGGCGTGGAGATCGGCGAACCGGGCAACGCGGGTACCTTGATCCGCATCGCCGACGCCATGGGCGCCGCCGCAGTGATTTTCGCCGGCCGCGGCGTCGACCCCTATAACGGCAAGTGCTTGCGAGCGTCGGCGGGGAGCGTCTTTTCCGTGCCGGTGGTCGTCGCCCCGGATGCGGAAGCCGCGGTCACCGCCCTGCAGGCCGCCGGTCTACAGATTCTGGCCACCACCGTCGACGGCGAAGTCTCGCTTGATGCCGCCGAGCTCGCGTCGCCGACGGCCTGGCTGTTCGGCGCCGAGGCACACGGTTTATCGGCCGAGTTGGCCGGGCAGGCCGACACTCGAATAACCATTCCGATGGTCGGCGAAGCGCAAAGCCTCAATGTTGCAGCCGCAGCGGCGATTTGCCTCTACCAGAGCTCGCGAGCGCAGGCCTGACCGCTAGGCGGCCTTAAGCGGCTTCTTGGGGCCCCGGGCGGATCGCAGACCGGCCAGCAGGAACGTGGTCATCGACTCCTGGCCTCAATGGGCGATGATGAGATCACGATTATGTTGACAACATTCGTTGTCTACGATCTGCGGGCGTGCCTCGGCCCGCTGTCACCGCGCGTCGGCACAGCCGCCGTAACCCCGTGATCAGGCGGTTCACCCCAGGGCGTGTCGGACACCACCAGCACGGTCGTTGCCGCTCGCTCCGAACAGCACCTACATTGAGGATTGTGGAACTCGGGCCCCATCCGACATCCCGCCAGCCCGAGCACACGGTGACAACGCCGGATCCGCTCGGTTCGCGGCAACGTTCGCCAGTGTCATTGCGTGGCGCGGCGGACTGGTTGCGTAACACCAATCAGAGCTCCGGCCTGATCGGAGTGGTCCGACGTGCCCGCCGTGCGTTGCCCGGCGACCCTGACTTCGGAGACCCGCTGTCGATGGCCGGTGACGGCGGACCGCGTGCCGCCGCGCGTGCGGCCGGTCGGCTGCTGGGTGAGCGGGGTGGTGCGTCGCGCGAGGTCGGTCTCGGTGCGCTGCAGATGTGGCAGGCGTTGACCGAAGCGGTCTCCCGCCAGCCGGCCAATCCGGAAGTCACGCTGGTTTTCACCGACTTGGTCAACTTTTCGACCTGGTCGCTGCACGCCGGTGACGACGCCACGCTCAAGCTGTTACGGCAGGTGGCGCGCGCCATCGAACCACCGCTGCTGGACGCGGGAGGACACATCGTCAAGCGAATGGGCGATGGCACCATGGCGGTGTTCTCCGATCCGTTCGTCGCCGTCGGTGCGGTCCTGGAGGCCAAGCGCGCGCTGAAATCGGTCGAGGTCGACGGCTACAAACCCCGGATGCGAGTCGGAATCCACACCGGGCGGCCGCAGCGGCT
>Ga0302326_10027454_pt1 | contig 11475 bp, 6 predicted proteins | sample Palsa_T0_3_FD_202264 | JGI IMG/M metagenome (GOLD analysis project Ga0302326, IMG submission 202264) | Peat permafrost microbial communities from Stordalen Mire near Abisko, Sweden - Palsa_T0_3 | ecosystem: Environmental > Terrestrial > Soil > Palsa > Peat permafrost | place: Sweden: Abisko...
GCTGCCGTGATCACAAGCGAAGAGCCGTCTTTGGCAGCGTTGTAAAGCTGGCCACCCATTTGCGCCGTTCCGACGATGGTATGCACGCTCACAAAGGCGGGTTCCTGGCTTACGCGGTTGTATGCATCGGCCATGGAGATGACGACGCCTTCATGCAATCCCAGGATCAACTGGATTCCAGGAGTATCGGAGAACGCGTCGAAAAATGCCGCCTCGAACGACCCGGGGTTGGTGAACATGTACTTCACGCCAGCCCCGCGCAACTGCGCCACGCATAAATCGGCTCCCGTTCCCGTAACTGTGGCGGAAGCCGCGGGCGTCAATTGGGCGGGGTCGTCTTCGCCCGCCTGCAGCGGCTCCAAAACGGTTTCAGCGGCAGCGGTCGTAAACCCCAACGCGGTCATTGCGTGAATGAATCCCCGACGCGATAAGCCCTTGTTTAGATAATTGCAAATTAAATCTCGCACGCGGCCTCCAAAGATAAAAGTCTACTGCAATCGGCATATAAATGCAAAGGAAGACAGTGTGTACACAGAATGCATTAAGTTGTATACTTTCACCAGCGGCGCCGCGTCGCTGGAATACTCAAACCAGGATAACGAAATGGCTACTCTCACTACTACGGTGCAACACCCTTACGTGCCCGTCAGGGCGACCAGGCTTCTCATAAACAACCAGTGGGTCGACGGCAAGTCCGGTGAAACATTCGCAACCATTAACCCTGCCACCGGCGAAGAGATTTGCCAGGTTGCCGCGGCTGGCAGCGCCGATGTCGATCTGGCTGTCAAGGCTGCCCGCGCCGCATTTGAAGGGGGACCATGGCGCAAGATGATGGTATCGGAGCGAGGCCGGCTTCTGAACCGCCTGGCGGACCTCATTGAAAAAAACGCGGAAGAACTGGCGGGTCTGGAAACGCTGGACAACGGAAAGCCCTACGCGATGTCATTGGCCGCGGACGTTCCACTCACCGTCAGCTGTTACCGCTATTTCGCGGGTTGGGCGGACAAGATTCAGGGCAAAACGATTCCGGTGAACGGCCCGTATTTTTGTTACACGCGGCTGGAGCCGGTAGGGGTTGTGGGTCAAATCATCCCCTGGAACTTTCCGATGCTGATGCAAGCGTGGAAACTCGCGCCCGCGCTGGCTACGGGGAACACCGTGATACTGAAACCGGCGGAGCAGACTCCGCTTACGGCGCTGCGGATTGGCGAATTGATCGTCGAGGCCGGCTTTCCCGAAGGCGTGGTCAACATTCTTCCGGGGATGGGCCCAACGGCGGGCGCGGCGATTTCGAATCACATGGATATCGATAAGGTGGCATTTACAGGATCGACCGAAGTGGGCCATAAAATCATGCGCGCCGCAGCCGATTCGAACCTGAAGCGGGTAACCTTGGAACTTGGCGGCAAGAGTCCCAACATCGTTTTCGCCGACGCGAATATGAGTGACGCCGTGGAGGGATCGCATTTCGCTCTGTTCTTTAACCAGGGACAATGTTGCACGGCAGGGTCGCGCTGCTTCGTGGAGGAGAAATGCTATGACGAGTTCGTCGAGCGCAGCGTGGAGCGGGCTCGCAAGCGGACGGTAGGCGACCCGTTCGATCCCAACACCGAACAGGGACCCCAAGTCGATCAAGCCCAGTTCGATAAGGTTATGGGGTACATAGAGGAAGGCAAGCGCGAAGGCGCCACCCTTCTGCATGGCGGGAACCGCTCGGGCGACTGTGGCTACTTTATCGAACCTACGGTTTTTGCCGGCGTGCAAGACCACATGAAAATTGCGCGCGAGGAGATCTTCGGGCCGGTGATGAGCATCATCAAGTTCAAGGATTTCGACGAAGTGGTAAGGCGGGCCAACGACACCATTTACGGGCTCGCGGCTGCGGTATGGACACGAGACATCGGCAAGGCGCATGCGATCGCCGACAACGTACGCGCCGGAACGGTGTGGGTAAACTGTTACGACGTGCTCGATTCGTCTACCCCGTTCGGCGGCTTCAAACAATCGGGAATCGGCCGGGAATTGGGCGAGTACGGGTTGAATGCCTACACCGAAGTGAAGACAGTAACAGTGAAGTTGTAGTTAAGGACTGACCGGTCACATCTTCGCCGGCTCCAACTTCGGAACCAGCAGATGGACAATGATCAGCGCGGCTAGGTAGATGCATCCTGAGACAACGAACATGGGGAAGTAGAAGTTGGGGTCGCGCTGGAGAATCTCTCCGGTCTTTTCGGCAGCCAATACGCTGCCGATACCGGCCAGGCATCCGCCGATTCCGTACACGGATCCCACGGCGCGCGCGGGAAACATATCGAGGACTAGCGTTGAAATGTTCGTAAACCAGCCTTGGTGCGCCGCAAGGGCCACGCCGATTAGAATCGCGGCGGTCCATGGACTGTGCGTCTTGCTCGCGAAAATTACGAAGGGCATGACAATCGCGGAAATCCCCATCGCCGCCTTGCGCGCCCAGTTCACGCTCCAACCGCGGCGGATCAGGGTGGACGAGATGTATCCGCCCGCCACCGATCCGAAACCTGTAAGCACGTAGATCGTGGTGAGATAAGGGATCATCGCCGTTCCGCGTATCCCATACCGCTGCGCCAGAAACTTGGGCAGCCAATAAAGAAAGAACCAATACACCCATTCGGTGAGAATGCGGGGCGCCGCGTGAGCCCACAGTTGGCGGCGGCCCAGCAAGCCGATCCAGGATACTTTCTCCGTAGCCGGAACCGTCTGACCTTGGCGAATGAGCAACAGTTCGGCCTCGCTTAATCGTGGATGGTCCTGCGGCTTGTGGTAGAAGCCCCACCATGCGGCCAGCCAGACCAGCCCCAGCGCGCCCGTACCCACGAAAGCTCCCTCCCACCCATACGCGGCGGCGAATAGTGGCACGAGAATAGGCGCGCCGATCGCTCCGATGGTGGCCGCCCCATTGAAGATGCCGGTTGCGAGCGCGCGCTCCCTGGCAGGGAACCATTCGCCAACCGTCTTTACCGAGGCCGGATAGCTCGCGGCTTCACCGATGCCCAGGAAGAATCGGGCTACGCCAAACTGCAGAGGCGTGCGCGCCAGCGCGTGGCACATCTCGGCGACCGACCACCAGACCAGCGCGAGCCCCAGGCCGAGGCGCGTGCCGATCCGGTCCAGAATGCGTCCTGCAAACAACATCATCACCGCATAGGCCACCTGGAAGGCGATAACGATTCTGCCGTAATCCAATTCCGACCAGCCGATGATCCGTTGCAAGTCCGGCGCCATGATACTGAAGGCCTGCCGGTCGATGTAGTTGATGACTACCCCGAAGAACAGCAGCCCACAGATGTACCACCGCAGGTGCGGGACGGTTCGCGCGCGCTTCCATTGATGTGCAGCAACGGATTCCGAATTCATGACGATGGTGCCGAGTATACCCCAAGTTGGCGGCAAAAATAATTTTGTCTCATCTGGCAAACATTTTGTCGACATAGTTGATACAACCAGTTCTTCTTCGTGTATTCTAAGAGTGATGCGCGACTTCCTTTTCCGGCCCGCAAAGGTGCATCATGGGTAATGCCAGCATCGCGGTTCCGCCGATGAACGACTCCACTGAAGAACTTAGGCAGCGCAAGAACCGCGCCCTCGATATGGGCGGCGGAGAGAAGATTGCCAAGATCCATGCGCGCGGGGGACTGACCGCCCGGGAGCGCATCGATTTGCTGCTCGACCCGGGGAGTTTTTTCGAAATCGGAATGCTGAACCACTCCGACATCGGCGAGATGGAACAGAAGACCCCCGCCGATGGAAAAGTGTGCGGGTTCGGAGCCATCGACGGCAGACCCGTCGCCATCTCCACCGACGACGTTACGGTGCTGGCCGGTTCCGGAGGCCGCGTCGGAATGGCGAAGGCCTTGCGCATTCAGGAAATCGCGAAACAGAAGGGAATGCCGATCGTTCATCTCGGTGAGGCCGGCGGCGCGCGGATTCCCGATATCCAAGGCTCGGACGGCCTCAGCTCGATGACCTTTAAAGCGGAAATGGGCCGTCGGGTGCGGCAGGTTCCGATGGTTGCAACGATTATGGGCGACTGTTTCGGCTCGCCTGCCTGGCAAGCGGCGCTCGCGGATTTTGTGGTGCAGGTGAAGGGATCCTGCCTGGCCGTATCCGGCCCGCGCGTACTTGAGATGGCAACCGGCGAGCGCGTCGAGATGGAAGAGTTGGGCGGTTGGAAACTCCATTCCGAGGTCACCGGACAGGCCGATCGGGTGGCGGACGATGAGCGGGAGTGCCTGCAACTGGTTCGCGACTTCCTCGCTTACCTCCCTTCTCATGCGGCGGAATTGCCGCCTCGTGTTCTCACCTCCGAGGACGCGGAAACGCGGCAGGCGCAGTTGTCGGGCATGGTGCCGATCGAGTCGAATCGCGGCTATGATATGCACCGCGTCTTGCGCGTGATCTTCGATGGAGAGCGCGTCTTCCCCGTGAAGCCCGATTTCGATCGCAGCGTGATCACCGCGCTGGCGCGGTTGGACGGGCATGCTGTAGGCATCATCGCCAACAACCCATCCAAACTTTCCGGAGCCATGGGGCCAGAGGGCTGCGATAAATGCTGCGCATTCATCTGCCTCTGCGACTCTTTCAACATTCCCCTGATCTTTGTCCACGATACTCCCGGTTTCCGCGTGAGCAAAGACGCCGAAGCCAAGCGCATGCCTGGCAAGATCATCAACTTCATCGAAGCTTTGGCGCTGGCCACTGTTCCCAAGCTTTCGCTCGTAGTACGGAAAAGCTACGGCATGGCGTACTCGAATATGGCTGCGCCCGGAATGGACGCGGATTTTTACTTCGCCTGGCCCACCGCGGACATCAGTTTCATGGCGCCAGAAGTCGCCGCCAACGTGGTGCACCAACGGAAAATCAAGGCTGCCCCCGACCCCAAGCAAGCTTGGGCCGCGGCGGTGGAAGAGATGCGCTTAGGGTCCACGCCATGGCGCGCCGCGGGCGTGGGTTATCTCGACGACATCATCGAGCCGGCGCAGACGCGAAGCGTGCTCATCCGGGCGCTGGACCTGGCGCGCAATCGGGGGCGCGGCGGCAAGAGCGAACGTTTACTGGCCGCATGGCCGACCACAATGTAGTTCATTTCTCCAACCAAGGAATAATCTGGCATGTTCAATCTCAACGGAAAAGCGGCTTTAGTGACCGGCTCCGGCCGGGGCATTGGCCGATCGATCGCAACCATGCTCGCGCAGGCGGGCGCTTCGGTGATGCTCAACGATCTGGATCAAGCGCCTCTCGATGAGGCGGTTACGGCCATTCAGGCGACTGGTGGAACCGCCCATGGGCTCGCCGGCAGCGTCACCGCCCCGGAGTTTCCGCAGCAACTGGTGGACGCCACCGTTGAGAATTTTGGCGCCATCGACATCCTGGTGAATAACGCGGGCTATGCCTGGGACAACGTCATCCAGAAGATGTCGGACGCGCAGTTTCAGGCGATGCTCGATATCCACCTGGTCGCGCCCTTTCGACTCCTCCGCGCCGCGTCTGGGTGGATTCGCGAAACCGCCAAGCGGGAAAAGGCAGAAGGAAAATGTGTGATGCGGAAAGTGGTGAACATCACCTCCATTTCCGGTACTGATGGAAACGCCGGCCAGACGGGTTACGCCGCCGGCAAAGCGGGTATCATCGGCGTCACCAAGACGTTGGCTAAAGAGTGGGGCCGGTACAACGTCAACGTGAACGCCGTCGGTTTCGGCGTGATTCAGACGCGCATGAACCAGGCCATGCAGCCCGGCGGCTCAATTGAAATCGAGGGCCGGAAAATCGCCAGTGGCGTACCGGCGGAACGCCTGGAAATCGCTCGGCAGGCCTGTCCGTTGGGCCGGCTCGGAACAGCGGAGGAGGCGGCAGGGTCGGTGTTGTTTTTCTGTTCCCCACTTTCCGATTATGTGACCGGCGAGGTTCTGATTTGCGGAGGAGGCGTCCGGCTTTAGAGGCAGGCAAGGAATCCAGTTATGACCCGTGGCGTAGTTTTGCTAGCATGTTTTGCGGCTGCAGCCGCGACCCAATCCGATTTGCCAGATGGAGAAGGCAAGGCCCAGGTGCAAAAGGCGTGCATCGCGTGCCATGACTTATCTCCAGTCACCGGTTCGCGAATGAGCGCCGAACGTTGGGCCGCGACCGTGGGAGACATGGTTTCCCGTGGCGCCAACGTGAGCGACGACGATTTTGACGTTGTCGTCAATTACCTGGCGAAAAATTTCGGCCGTAAAGTCAACGTCAACAAGGCTTCCGTCAAGGAGCTGGTCGACGGGCTAGGTTTCTCCAAGGATGCGGCCCAAGCCCTGGTGGATTATCGCTCGAAAAACGGCGACTTCAAGATCCTGGAAGACATCAAGAAGGTCCCGGGCGTGGACGCGAAAACCATTGACGAAAAGAAAGACAAGATCGCTTTCTAGAGAGGATAGCGGCATTCGTCACCTCAAACAGTTTGGAGGCTCGCCGTGGCAGCCAGCCCGCGTTCTTCAATCTCCTTCTGCCGCATTCTATACTTCTGAATTTTTCCTGTGACGGTCATCGGGAAGGAATCCACAAAGCGCACGTATTGCGGAATCTTGAATTGAGCGATCTTGCCGCGGCAGAACTCGCGGATCTCCTCTTCCTCAGCCGTCTCTCCCGGGCGCAGGCGGACCCAGGCGGCCACGCATTCGCCCAGTTTCTCGTCGGGAATGCCGATAACTTGCACTTCGGCGATTTTCGGATGAGTAAACAGGAAATCCTCCACTTCGCGCGGGTAGATGTTTTCGCCGCCGCGAATGATCAAGTCCTTTAACCGCCCGGTAAGTCTGACGTATTCGTCGGGACGTAGTACCCCCACGTCGCCTGTGTGCAGCCATCCGTCAGAATCGATGGCGCGAGCCGTAGCTTCCGGCTCCTGATCGTAGCCCTTCATCACCAGATAGCCGCGAACGCACACTTCGCCTGGCTGCCCGGCTGGCGCCTCCGAACCGTCGTACGCTGCAATCTTCAACTCGGTGGCCGGACAAACGCGGCCCACAGTGGAGATACGCAACTCTAGCGGATCGTCGACGTCCACCATCGTGATGTTCGGTGATGTCTCAGTCTGTCCGTACATGATTGCCATTTGCGGACAATGCATCTCGGTGACGATTCTCCGCATGACTTCGATGGGGCATGGCGCCCCGCCCATGATGCCGGTGCGAAGGCTCGTGAAATTGAAGCGCGGGAACTCCTCATGGTCCAGTATCGCGATGAACATCGTCGGGACGCCGTAGATCGCGGTGGCGCGTTCCTCGTGAATCGCCTGCATGGCGGCCAACGCGTCGAACCTGGGGCTTGGCAGAACCATCGCCGCGCCGGATGCCAGCGAAACCATGGTTCCATCGACGCAGCCGAAGCAGTGATAGAGCGGCACGGGCAAACAGATACTATCCGCATCCGTCATGCGCATTCCGTGGGAGATCACGCGGCCATTGTTCACCAGGTTGGAATGGGTCAGCAGCGCGCCTTTGGGTGATCCGGTGGTCCCTGATGTGTACTGAATGTTCACCACCTCGTGGCAGTCGAAAGGGCCGGGGCCTGGGTCCGCGGCGTTGGAAAGAAGGCGGTCCCACGACTCCTCGCCCAGATAGACCACGTGCTTGAGCGCAAGTTCCTGTCCCCGCGCGGCTTCCTCGAGAATCTCCCTATAGTCGGCCCGCTCGTCCGCGGCGTGCAGCACCAGCGCTTTGATGCCGGACTTGCGCAGAACGTACCGCAACTCGTGCGTGCGATAGGCCGGATTTACATTCACCAGCACCAGCCCAACCCTGGCGCAGGCCAGTTGGAGATAGATCCACTCGGCGCAGTTCGTGGACCAGACTCCCACGCGATCGCCGGGAACCAGTCCCAAGCCGGCAAGACCGCGGGCAGTTCGTTCGACGTTGCCGGCAAGATCCCGCCAGGTAAGGCGAACGCCCTGGAATGGCACGATGAGGGCGTTGCGGTCCGCGAATCTTGCTGCGGTCTCAGCAAAAGCCTGGTGAGTGGTGAGGCTGGTGAGTTCAAAATCCGGACCTTTGACGTAGCTTCGCATCGGGTCGATTCTATCACTACTTCCCCTAACAAGTACAGGTGTTTACACATTGCATGCAATATGTCTTCGCTATAAATACTGATTGACTACAAAATTTTACGGTGATATACTCCCTTACAATCGAGCACTGGGGGGCCTAAGCTTCGGTTTCGTTTTGGAGGGTTTGCATGCCACGTCGCAGTTACAAGTATTTCTTACTTGCAGTATTCTTCGCCTTGCCGCTTTGGCCGCAGGTGAACGTCGGTCGCATAAGTGGGACCGTAACAGATTCCAGCGGCGGCGCTATGCCTGGCGTTGCTGTAGTTGCCACAGATTCCCGAACCGGCGCCAAGGAGCAGACCACAACCCTGGGGAATGGCAACTATGTTTTTGCCAGCCTCCCTCCTAGCACGTACGTAATTTCAGCCGAAAAGCAGGGATTCACTACCAAGCGCGAAGAAGGCATCGTTCTGGACGCCGCTGCCGTACGTACGGTAAATTTCGCGCTTTCTCCCGGCGCGGTCACCGAAACCGTCTCCGTGACGGCTAACGCAGAGCAGGTGGAAACCACGCAGGGCGACGTATCGCATCTGATAGACAATCGTCAGATCGAAAATATCGCTATGAACGGACGGAACTACATCAACCTAATCAATTACCTTCCCGGAACTGTGGTTACCACTCTCGATCCGGTTTCGGTTCAGAACAACACCACCGGACAGGTGATTAACGGCTCGCGAACCCCTTCCACCGGTTTTTACGTGGACGGCGTCAACAACCTGGATAGCGCCAGCAACTACAACGCCCGGGTGACGCCCAATCCCGACACGATCGCCGAGGTACGGGTGCTCACTTCCGCCTATTCCGCCGAATATGGCGGAAACGCCGGCGCCATGGTCACGGTGATCACTAAGAGCGGCACACGCGATTTTCACGGCAGCGTTTTTGAATACTTGCGCAACGACGTGTTCGATGCCCGCGGCTTTTTTGCTGTCACTAAGGAGCCACTGCACCTCAATGATTTCGGGCTAACGTTCGGGGGTCCATTCTTCATTCCCAGGAAATTCAATGTGAACCGGAGCAAGTTCTTTTATTACGGAGCCGCCGAGTGGCGCTACTACAACGCTGATACCTCGTATGTGAGCACCGTCCCGACAGCCGCGGAACGTTCGGGCAATTTTGCGGGATCAGGCCTGACGGCTCCCATCGATCCCTTAAGCGGCACTCCCTTCCCGAATGAGGTCATTCCCGCCAACCGGTGGTCATACAACGGCTCCAAGCTGCTCGACGTATACCCCCTGCCCAACTGCACCAGCACGGCCGGCAATTTCTGCCGGAATGGCCTGGCCGAGACGGATCCGCTCCAATATCAGATCAAGATCGATTACATCCAATCGGATGCTACACGATACACCGCGAACTACAACAACGACAACTGGTGGACCTGGAACAACGGCGGGGCCTTGGGCATCAACCCGTCCACGATAGGCGGTGGACGGCCCGGATTTCTGACCTCACTCAATATGACCCACTCATTCTCCCCAAGCCTCGTGAACTATATCTCCTTTGGGGTCTCTCAGGGCGACTTGAAATTTGTACCGGTATCGTCGAACATTAGTCGCACGAACACGGGAGTTGACTTCCCGCCGCTTTCACCGATAAACACATCAAATACCATTCCGAGCGTCAGTATAACCGGCTTTACGGGCATTTCGGCGGCTGTACCAGGGTCGGGCAAAGGGGTCATCGACTTCGATATGCACGACGATATCACCAAGGTAGCCGGCGCCCACACTTTAAAGTTTGGCGCCAAGTTCCAGCGCTCTCGGGACGAAGAGAATTCATATGGGCCTCCCGCCAATGAAAACGGCACGGTCACTTTTAACACCTCCGCGGCGGCTACAAGCAAAAATGCGCTGGCAGACGCGCTGCTCGGCAATTTTTACGAATTCACGGGCGATCTCTATGGCGGTTTCGAGTGGAGCCGCTATAGCGAATTCGAGGCCTACGCCCAGGATAGCTGGAAGGTGACCTCGCGCCTCACCCTGGATTACGGCCTCCGGTGGACCGTGGAGCAGCCGCCCCACAGTCCGGTCGGCAATGAAGCGCTGTTCCTCCCGTCCCTCTACAACCCGACTCAGGCCGTGCAGATCAGCCCTAAGACTGGAGCCATCATTCCCGGCGCGGGAAATCCGTATAACGGCATTGCGCTGATGGGAACAGGATGGTCCCAGTATCCCTACATGAACCGAATACCCTCGGTTGTGGACACCGTTATCCCTGGGGGCAGCCTCAACAGCCCTAGCGTCACTTCCTTGTTTACCGGCTTGCCGTCGGGAGTGGAATCCACCTCCTTTACCAACGTCGCTCCGCGTTTCGGATTCGCATACGATCCCATGGGAAATGGCAAACTTGCCGTCCGCGGGGGCTTTGGCGAATTTTACGACCGGATTGGCACTGATAGCTACTTGCTATACATGAGCCGCAACCCTCCGTTTGACGAAACCTATCAGGTGTACAACGGCAGCATCGACAACCCGGCTGGCAGCCTGAGCGCGTCCTATCCGTCGGGCCTAACCACCATCACTCCGAAGTTCAAATTGGCTAGCATGATGACCTTCAACCTGAATGTTCAGACGCAATTACCCGGGAAAATCATCTTTGAAGTTGGATATGTCGGGACGCTCGGCCGACATTTATTACGGTCTTTCGATATCAATCAACCGCAACCCGGAACGCTCGATCTTCCTCAAAATAAAGGAGTCAATGTGAATTCCGTTCGGCCGTATTCGGGATACACCAACATTGTTATGTACGACTACGGCGACACCTCCAACTACAACTCCATGCAGACCAAGGCTAGCCGCCGATTGAACTCAGGCTTTACCTTCGGATCGTCATTTACCTGGTCGAAGGCTTTGGACTACCTGGCAGCGCAAAGCGGCTTCAGCCCTTCTGAGGTACAGAACACTTACGACGCGCGGGCCGACTATGGGCCCTCAACCATCAACCGCAAGTTCGTTTTCTCATTAACCATTCAGTATGAACTGCCTTTCGCAAAACACACGACCAATTCCTTCGAGCAATATACCGTTGGAGGCTGGGTGGTTGCGAGCAATTTCTTTGCGCAGAGCGGCGCTCCCAATAACATAACGGTTGCCTCGGATGTCGCAGGAATCGGTGTGGCCTCGTCCCGCGCAACGGTCATACCCGGCGATAGCATTACCGTCCCTAATCCGACGCCCTCCGAATGGTTTAACACGGCTGCGTTCCTGCCGGTGGCCCAGATGCCCGTGGGCCACTTTGGAACTGACGGAAGGAATATTCTGACCGGGCCGGGCTATAACGAGTTGGACCTGGCAATTTACAAGCACTTCAAAATCCGTGAGAAGGGGGATCTCGAATTCCGCGCCGAGAGTTACAAC
>Ga0302326_10027456_pt1 | contig 11474 bp, 10 predicted proteins | sample Palsa_T0_3_FD_202264 | JGI IMG/M metagenome (GOLD analysis project Ga0302326, IMG submission 202264) | Peat permafrost microbial communities from Stordalen Mire near Abisko, Sweden - Palsa_T0_3 | ecosystem: Environmental > Terrestrial > Soil > Palsa > Peat permafrost | place: Sweden: Abisko...
GTATCGACGGAGACGTTCTCAAAGCCTTTCGTCATTGCCTCCAGCATGTTGCGGCGGTCGGCAACGCTGAACAACGGGTCTTTCTCGGGATTGCGCAAAATGGCAACGATCAGTTCGTCGAAAATCTTGCTGCCCCGCTCGATCAGGTCGAGATGGCCGTTGGTGGGAGGATCAAACGATCCGGGATAGATGGCTTTGATGCGCTTCACAGGGGCCTCGGCAGGACCAGATCAAGAAAGGAGGATTGTATGCGGGGGGTGGCGGGAATGGCAATCGAAGGGCCTGGCGCGCTTGTCGAGTTATCACGAACTGGCGGTAGTATGATTGGCTGGCTAGAGGGGACCCGCCGCTGTGATGAAGCTCTAACGATCTAGCGAATGCTTACGAAGTTTGCCGATTGGTCGAGTATTTTGGGCGCTGTGCTCGGTGCTGCCGGGTTGATTTACAGTATCCTCGCATTCATCGCAGCCAAAGGAGCAAAACAAAGCGCGGAGGAAGCACGGCGGGACGTTCGGAGCGGGTGGAGTGGACGACAGACCTTGGTAGCAACAAATCCTTCCGCTGCACTATTGGTACATCGGAAGGCAGTCACTCGATGATTGCTCGTCCCAACGAAGAAGAAAAGAACTTTTCATTCACAGTAATGGCTTCCGGGACAGACGACTCCCGTCCAATCCTCATCATGTGGGATTACAGCGGCAGCGAAATCTTCCGCGCTGCGTCGAATGATCTCCCTACGTCTCCCGAGGAGGAAGAAGTATCCCAAATGATCGAGGAAATCTACGATCTATCCCGTCGGCAGGCCCTAAGGGTCGAGCAGAAGCTGGTATGGGCCTCCACACTGCTGGACCAGGTTTAACCGCCTCAACGAAACCTACCTTCTGGTCGCCGGCACCTTCGCCGCTTCCGCAGCGCTCGGCATGGTCGTGACCCGTCCCTGAGTTCCGGTGGCTTGCGCCGGGACGGCAGCTGGAGCCGGCGTGGGAGTGGCTGGAATCAGTCCCAGGGCTTTGCGCACCTCGGTGTCGAGTTTCGCCAGCGTGTCTTTGTTTTCTTTCAAAAATGCGCGCGCATTCTCGCGTCCCTGCCCGATGCGCTCGCCTTTGTAGCTGAACCACGATCCGGACTTTTCCAGGATGTTGCTGTTCACCGCCAGATCGAGCAGATCGCCTTCGCGGGAAATGCCTTCGCCGTAAAGAATGTCGAATTCGGCTTCCCGGAACGGCGCTGCCACTTTGTTCTTCACGACTTTGACCCGCGTGCGCGAACCGGTCACCACGTCCCCTTCTTTGATGGCTGCGATGCGGCGAATATCGATGCGCACCGACGAATAGAACTTCAGCGCGCGGCCTCCGGTTGTAGTTTCGGGGTTACCGAACATCACGCCGATCTTCTCGCGGATCTGGTTGATGAAGATCAGGCAGGTGCGCGATTTGGAGACCGTCCCGGTCAGCTTGCGCAGCGCCTGCGACATGAGTCGCGCTTGCAGTCCCATGTGGCTGTCGCCCATTTCGCCGTCGAGCTCCGCCTTCGGAACGAGGGCCGCCACCGAGTCCACCACCAGGACGTCAATCGAGTTCGAACGCACCAGGGCTTCGGTAATTTCGAGCGCCTGCTCGCCGTAATCGGGCTGGGAAACAAGCAGATTGTCGACATCGACGCCGAGTTTTTTGGCGTAGCCGGGATCGAGCGCGTGCTCGGCATCGACGAACGCCGCCATGCCTCCAGTCTTTTGCGCCTCGGCAATCACCTGAAGCGCGATGGTCGTTTTGCCGGACGACTCCGGCCCGAAAATCTCAACCACGCGACCGCGCGGAAATCCTCCCACGCCGAGGGCGGCATCGAACGAGATTGCGCCCGTCGAAATCACGGCGATGGGAACGATGGCTTCTTTCGATCCCAGCCGCATGATCGAACCTTTGCCAAACTGCTTTTCAATTTGAGCGAGGGCGAGGTCGATGGCTTTGGTGCGCTCGCTGTTATTACGGTCTTCTGCTCGTTCGACCATGATGGCTGCTCCTGTTTTATAACCTTTTTTATAAACCCTGAATCCGGGGATCGAATTCCCCCGTAGCCTACACCCTCGGGCTGGAGCGGGAAGTGTTGGCGGTCACATTGGTTTCGGTCAGTTTAGCACGAAGCGAATGAAAGGCGAAGCTATAAAATGAAAGGCGAAGCAAGAAAGTTGATGGCCGTGGTTCGGCCAGGTATCCGAGCGCGGCTAGAAGTTCCTTGCTAGACTCTCCGCATGCAGAAAGGGACCCAGAAAGCCGCCGCAGAACGAGGACCTGCCGTTGGAGGCCCATCGCTCTACCTGGTCGCCACGCCCATCGGCAATCTCGAAGACATCACCCTGCGCGCCCTGCGCGTGCTCAAGGAAGTCGACCTGATTGCCTGCGAAGACACGCGCCAGACGTTGAAACTGCTTAGCCATTACGGCATCCAGACGCGACTGGTGAGCTATCACGAGCACAACGAGATGACCAAAGCTGCCGAGTTAATCGTCGACCTCGAAGGCGGAGCGAAGATTGCGCTCGTCACCGACGCTGGCATGCCCGGCATCTCCGACCCTGGATTCCGCCTCATCGCATTAGCTATCCGGCACCACGTGCCGGTCATTCCGATTCCGGGAGCGTCGGCATTTCTGGCCGCGCTGGTCGCGAGTGGCTTGCCCACCGACTCGTTCCGCTTCAGCGGATTTCTCCCGTCGAAATCTGGACAGCGGCGCAAGCTGCTCGAAACCATCCGCGAGTCGCCCAGAACGCAAGTGTTCTACGAAGCGCCGCACCGGTTGCTGGAGACGCTGGCCGATGTGGTCGAAGTTTTGGGGAGCGATCGCCACGTCGTGGTCGCGCGCGAAGTGACGAAGCTGCACGAGGAGTTTCTGCGCGGGCGAGCGGCGGAAGTATTGGCGCAACTCAAAGCGCGTGGCGAAGTGAAAGGCGAAATCACGCTGCTGATCGCAAAGGCCGAAGAAGGAGCGCCTGCGTCTCCGTCGGAGACAGTCAGCGTCGCCCGACGCGTGAAGCAGATCATGTCGGATGAAAAAGTGGATGAGAAAACCGCGCTGAAGAAAGTTGCTAAAGAACGCGGGATCGGCAAGAGTGAAGCGTATCGGGAGTGGCAGCAAAGTAAGTGAAACCAGTGCTGCTGCGGTCCTAAGTCCCCGCCAATTCCTTTTTCACCGCCTCGCTAACCACCTTTCCATCGACGCGCAGGCCCTCGGCGGCGAAGCGGGCCATGGCGGCTTTCATTACGGTTCCCATGTCTTTGATGGTCAGCGGGCCGGTCATATCAACCATGGTTGCGCGCACTCCGGCTATGATTTCTGCCTCGCCAGCGGATTTCGGCAGATAAGCCTCGATCAGCTTGATTTCGGCGGCTTCTTTGTCGGCCATCTCCTGGCGTCCGCCTTTGGTGAACTGTTCGACTGAATCTTTGCGCTGCTTGATTAAAGTCGAGAGCACCTGCTGCGATTCCTTGTCGTCGAGCGGCGCCATCTTGTCGATCTCTTTGTTCTTGAGGGCGGTCTTGACCATGCGCAGGGTGGAGAGGCGCTGCTCTTCGCGCGCCTTCATAGCCACAACAATGTCTTTCTGGATCTGGTCGATGAGGGGCATGAGAGAATTATAGAGGTCAGAGGTTAGATTGCAGAGGTGAAAACCGTACGCTCTTACTTCTGCAATCTGACCTCTAACCTCTGACCTTTTCTCCATGCTCAAGAAAAATCGCCTCTTCACTCCCGGTCCAACTCCTCTGCTTCCCGCGGCGCAGATCGCGATGGCTTCCTACGGCGCGCACCATCGCACGGCCGAATTCCGCGCGTTGTTCACGCGGGTGCTCGCGGACGTAAAGGAATTCATCGGCACGCAGAACGACGTGCTGGTGCTGACCTCGTCGGGCACGGGTTTTATGGAGGCCTCGGTCTCGAACCTGACTTCTCCTGGCGACCGCGTGCTGGTGCTGACCGCGGGCAAGTTCGGCGAGCGCTGGACGGCGCTGGCCAAGGCATTTGGCTGCGTCGTCGAAACGGTGACCGCTCCCTACGGCGAAACTTTTTCGCTCGATGAAGTGGGCCGCAAGCTGACGCCGGAGATTCGCTGCGTTTACGTGCAAGCGACAGAAAGTTCGACCGGTGCGCGGCATGACGTCGAAGCGATTGCGAAACTGGTACGCGCTTTACCTGACACCTTACTGATTGTCGACGGAATCACCGGTCTGGGCACAACTCATCTCGACGTGGACGCCTGGGGGATCGACGTCATCATCGGTGGCTCGCAGAAGGCGCTGATGATTCCGCCGGGCTTGGCTTACGGTGCCATCAGCGAGCGCGCCTGGCAACGCATGGAGACGACAAAGTCTCCGCGATTTTATTTCGATCTGCGTAAAGAGCGGAAGTCGGCAGCCAAAGCGGAAACGGCTTACACGCCCGCGACCTCCCTGTTTGCAGGTCTCGCCGCGGCGCTCGATTATGTGCGTCAACTGGGAGAAGGAAATCTTGCCGCAGGGCGCGACACGCTGATCGCCAACGCGGAGCTGTGCGCGGCGATGACTCGCGCTGGCGTGGAAGCGCTGGGACTGAAGTTATTCGCACCCAAGTCTCCGGCGGCCGCGTTGACTGCCGTCACTGCCCCGACTGGAGCCGATTCCACGACTATCTGCAAACGCTTTCGCGAGCAGTTTGGCGCGGTCGTGGCCAACGGACAGGCGGAAATGAAAGGCCAACTTTTCCGCATCGCTCACATTGGCTATTACGATTATCTCGATACAGTAGGAGTGCTGGCCGCGCTCGAACAGGTGATCGCCGAAACCACCGGACAAGCCGTTGAGTTCGGATGCGCGGTGCGAGCTGCGCAGGAAGCTTACAAGAGCTTAGGTCTGAGGTGAGAGGTACGAGGTCAGAGGTTAGAAGCCGTAGACGAATTGGGATTTAACCTCAGCAATCCGACCTCTCACCTCTGACCTTCTACGAGTCCAGCGCCTGCCGCCGCAGTTTGCGGCTTTCGGCCAGCAGCGACATGGAGTGCATCAGGTTTTGCAGCGTGACGATCCCGACCAGACGCTGCTCGTCAACGATCGGAATGATGCTGAGATTGCGCGCCGAAAGCTTGCGGAAAGCCGAGGCGAGCGACTCCTGCCTGGCGGCAACTTCGAAGATGCGGTTCATCACCGCCTGCACGTAGCCGTTACCTTCGGCGCGCAGCGCTTCGAGAATCTTCTGCCGCGAAACAACTCCCACCATGTCACTGCCGCGGATGACAGGAAAATCATCCTGCAGTGTGTGTACGGCCTTTTCCAGAGCATCTTCCAGCGTGTCGGCAGGGGAGAGCGTGGCGAAGTCGGTGAGCATGACTTCCTCCAGACGCACACTTTGCAGGACCGACTGAAATACGGCTGAGCGTTCTTCGAGGTTCGCGCCGGCGAAGATGAAAAATCCGACCATCACCAGCCACCAGTTGCCGAGCAAAATTCCAACCATCATGAACAGAATCGAAAAGACGTGGCCGATGCGGATGGCACGCTGGGTGGCGTGTACTACATCCATTTGCCGCGCGAACAGTGCGCGCAACACGCGTCCGCCATCCATGGGGTACGCCGGCAACAGATTCAACAACCCGATGTATACGTTGGCCCAGACGATGCTTCGTAATAACGCACCGGAGTAGAGAAACGGTCTGGTGGTGAGCGAAAAATGAGGCACAGTCGCGAGCAAAACGACGGCCGATACGCCAGCGACAAAGAAGCTGACCAACGGGCCCGCGGCCGCGGCGCGGGTGTCGCGCTTCCACGCGTTAATCGGATCGGGGATGGCGTTGGCTTCGTCGGGAATGGTGATGCCGCCGATGGGAAGCAGGATGATGCCCTTCGGAGCGCCCGATCCGCGCGCCACGAACGCGTGACCCAATTCGTGCAGAACGACGCTGCCGAAAATAATTCCGACCAGGCCGAGCCCACGCAGAGCGGCGCTTGGATCTTGAGTAGCGGACTCGGTGCCCCACACAAAGACCAGCAGAAACAGGAACGTCAGGTGAACGCGGATTTCGACCCCGAAAATTCGTCCCAGCGGAATGGACCAACTGCGCATAACCAAGCCTGCCAGTATTCTATCTGTTAGACACCGGTCGAAGGCCCGAGGTTGTGAGGCCTTGCGAATCGAAGGTCACGCGATATGCGAGTGATTGCAGGGCAGTATCGAAGCCGCCCACTGCGGTCGTTGCCGGGCGCGGAGGTTCGTCCGACGGCCGACCGGCTGCGTGAGACGCTGTTTAACGTGCTCTGCGCAGGGGATCCGGCAAAGCTGGCAGAGACCGTCTGGCTCGATTTGTACGCGGGAACGGGCGCGGTTGGCATTGAGGCGCTGAGCCGCGGCGCGCGCATGGTGTATTTCGTCGAGCAGTCGAAAGCAGCAGCGGAACTGATTGCGGCGAACCTGAAATCGTTGGGGATTGCGGGCGGATTTCGGATGGTCAAGTCCGATGTCCAGAAGGGGCTGCGGCAGTTGGAAGCCTCGGGATCGGTTGCCGACTTCATGTTTCTCGATCCTCCATACTCGCTGCAAGAGGAGTACGCGAAAACGCTGGCCGCGTTGGCACCATCGAAATTGCTCGGCGAACGGAGCGTGGTGATCGCCGAGCATCAAAAGAGATTCGACCCCGGAGAAGCGTTCGGAGAATTGCGTCGATACCGAACGCTAACGCAGGGAGACGCGGCGCTGAGCTTCTATCGAAGGCTCGTGACTCAGAGTTCTTAGCTCAAAGCTCGTGGCTCGCAGCTGGATCGTTATAATCAAAACGCATGTCAAACTTTCCACCGGTTGATGAACAGCTGGCCTACATCAAGAAGGGCGCGGCGGAGATCGTCAAGGAATCCGAATTGCGCTCGAAGCTTGAGCGCTCGCTCAAGACGGGCAAGTCGCTGCGGGTGAAGGCGGGCTTCGATCCCACCGCTCCAGATCTGCATCTGGGACACACGGTGCTGCTGCGCAAGCTCAAACATTTTCAGGACCTCGGGCACACGGTCATTTTTCTAATCGGCGACTTTACCGGAATGATCGGCGATCCGACGGGTCGCTCGGCGACGCGCCCTCCGCTGACGCGCGAGCAGATCGCAGAGAACGCCGAGACTTACAAGGCGCAGGTTTTCAAAATTCTCAGTCCCGAAAAAACGGTGGTCGATTTCAACAGCCGCTGGTTTTCGAAATTTTCCGCCGAGGATTTCATCCGCCTGACCGCGAAGTACACCGTCTCGCAGATGCTCGAACGCGAGGACTTCCACAAGCGCTTCCACGATGAAAAACCGATTGCCATGCATGAACTGCTGTATCCGCTGGCGCAGGGATACGACTCGGTGGCGCTTGAGGCTGATGTGGAACTCGGCGGCACCGACCAGAAATTCAATCTGCTGGTAGGCCGCGAGTTGCAGCGGGCCTACGGGCAGGAATCGCAGGTAGTGCTGACCACGCCGATCCTCGAAGGTCTCGACGGCGTGAACAAAATGTCGAAGTCGCTCGGCAATGCAATCGGAATTCATGAGCCGCCGCTGGAAATGTATGGCAAGGTGATGTCGATTTCCGACGAAATGATGTGGAGATATTACGAGCTGCTGACCGATGTGCGAGTGGATGTGATCACGCAGATGAAGTCGGATGCTGCGAGCGGGAAGGCGCATCCAATGGCGCTGAAGAAGGAACTGGCACGGTCGATCGTGGCTGACTTTCACTCGGCAGAGGCAGCGGCGAAGGCGGGGGAAGATTGGGCAAAGCAGTTTCAAAAGGGCGGCGTACCGGAGGACGTAGAAGAAGTCCGGCTGAATCTGGCGGATATCGAGGCTCACCCCGAAGGAACTGTGCTCGATGTCGTAGGCGAGGTACTAGGGATGAGTGAGAGGCGAATCAAACTCGACCGCCTGCTCGCTCGATCAGGGTTAGCGGATTCGGTGTCTGATGCGGTCCGCAAGCTAAGGCAGAGGGCCGTAAAGGTAAACGGCGAGCTGAAGACAGATCCAGTGGTTTTCATCGACCCTAGGAAGGAATTGTTGGTTCGGGTCGGAAAGAAGATCAAAAGGGTAGTTTTGGTTACCTAGTGCATCTGTTCCCTCTGTATAGGTAAGAAGACAGTGACAGCCTTCACTCCACAATTGTTCGGATTGCGGAAAGTGTGCGCGTCCTATGTGCTTCTGGCGAGTGCCGGCCTTTCCTCGTGCCATGCGGTTGCCTGCTCGTACTCGTGTGCTGCCTGCAGCAGGACGTTGCCTTGCCAGGGCGCGGCGGCGAGTTGCAGGCCGATCGGCAGGCCATCTTTTGTGAATCCACAGGGAATGGAAATTGCCGGGATTCCCCATACGTTGAATGGACGCGTGTTCCTCAGCATGATCAACTCTTGTGCGCGCAAGTCTTCAGGATGGGCGCGCAGGTCGGCGATCCTGGGTGGCGGGATGGGGACGGTGGGAGTCAGCAGCACATCGACATCGTCGAATATCTCCTGGATGGCATGACGGCTCGCCAGCAGCTCCTGGCTGGCGCGGAGAGCATCGTTGGCGGAAATCCTCGCTCCGGATTGGATGCGAGCGAGCGTAGCCGGCTGATAGAGCTCTGGCGTGCTCGCGACGAACGATTGGTGATAGGCATAGGCTTCGGCGCTCGCCAGCGTCCGGTCGGTAGAGACTTCGAGTTTGTCGCGGCGAAAGTCGTCCCGGATCTCAGCATTCAGCCGGCGAAATACATCGATTGCCTTTTCGATAGCGTCGGCAACTTCAGGATGCAGATCGTCGAAGAAAAACTGCCGCGGCACGCCGATGCGCAGATTTGCCGGGAGCTCGTCGAACGCAGATACGAAGCTGGGCTTAATGCAGGGATCGGCCGGGCCGTGCTGCGTGAGGACCTGCAAGATCAGCGCCGCGTCGTAGACCGAATTGGTGAGCGGGCCCACGTGATCGTATGACTTCGACAGCGGAATGACTCCGCGCGTGCTCACGCGGCCGTAGGTTGGCTTCAGGCCGACGACTCCGCAATACGCGGCTGGCAGGCGAATTGAACCGGCAGTATCGGTGCCAATGGCGGCAAATCCCAGACCAGCGGCCACGCTGGCGGCCGAGCCTCCCGACGATCCTCCAGTCACACGCTCTGTGTCCCACGGATTATGGACCTCGCCGAAGTAGCTGATCATGCAACTGCCGCCATAAGCAAATTCGTGCAGGTTCTGCTTACCGAGAATGATGGCTCCGCTCGAACGCAGGCGGCGGACGAGCTCGGCGTCTTCGGCCGGAACGCGATCTTTGAACACTCCGCTGGCCGCCGTGGTGCGGACTCCAGCGGTATCGATGATGTCTTTGAGGCCGATGGGAATTCCGTGCAGCGGTCCGAGATAAGTTCCGCGGTAGATCTCCCGCTCGGCGAGCCGGGCGCGCTCCAGTGCCGATTCTGCGGTGACCGTGATGTAGGCATTGAGCTTGGGATTGAGTTTCTCGATGCGATCAAGGCAGTCGTGCGTGAGTTCGACGGGAGAGATGGAGCGGTCGCGAAGTTTTCTGCCGAGTTCACAAATGGTAGAGAGCACGTGATCCTCGTTCGCCAGTTCGAGCGACGGAACACTAAATATTACGCCGGGGTTTTCTGTCTAGCGCGTCTGGCGAACCATTTCACCACTAGATAAATCACCGGACCCGCCGCCAGCGCCCACGGTCCCCATCGCATGGCGACGGGATCACTGTAACGCAGAACGACGTAAGTCATGGCCAGCGGCATGGCGATGACGTAGAACAGACCGAGATTGCCGCCCGGGATGCGGAAGGCGCGCGGCAAATCGGGGCGTTTGCGGCGCAATCCCCAGGCGGAAAAGACCGTCAGCACAGTGGTTGCGGCGCGCAGCCACACATAAATGCTGATCAACTCCCCGAGCGAACGCAGGGCCAGCGACGCATAGATAGCGGCGGAGATGAGAATCGCGACCCACGGCGTTCCGTAGCGCGGATGGCGGCGGGTGAGAAAGGGCGGCAGGTATCCATCTTCGGCCAGCGCGAAGGGCATGGGCGTGGCGGTGAGGACGGTGCTGTTGAGCAGGGCCACATTGCAGATCATCGCGCCTATCGTCATCAGGCTGCCGAGCCACGGGCCGCCGATCAGCAGCGCGGCGGTGGCGTAGTATCCGTCCTTCCATTGCTGCCAGTTGCCAAGCGCGGCCAGAGCGGCGAAGGTCGGCAGAAAGTAGGCCGCGATGGAAAGTGGAACTACCAAAGCGAGCGCTCGTGGATAACTGCGCTGCGGGTTCTCGACCTCCTCGGCCACAGTTGAGCATTGCTCATATCCGGAGTATCCCCAGATGACCAAAGCAAGCCCCACTCCAAATACCTTTGAAAACGGCTGGTGCGGCGGTACCAGAGGCACAAACGGATTGTGGTGCCACTTGGCAAGGCCGAGCACGACCATCGCGATCACGGGAAGCAAAATGGCGACTTCAAGGATCGTGGCGGCTTTGCCGACCATCTGAATACCGCGAATATTGATCCAGGTTATGACCGCAATCAAAGCGAAAGAAACCAGCCAGTGCCTCCAGCCGACGATGGCGGGGAAGTAGAAGGTCAGGTAATCGGTGAACAGCACGGCATAGGAGCCGCCGAGCAGGAACGAGGCAGACCAATTCCACCATCCGGCCAGGAACCCCCAGAAATCTCCGAAGGCAGCGCGGGTCCAGCGATAGAATCCGCCTTCGACGGGCATGGCGGTAGTGAGTTCGGCGGAGACCAGCGACACCGGAATACTGAGGAAGAACGGGATGATGAGCAGATAAATCAGAGACATGCCCGGGCCGCTGGTAGTGACCATGCCCTCGAGTCCGAAAGGCCCTCCGGTGGTGTAGGAAAACATCACGAAGACGAAGTAGAAGAAACTGGCTTTGCGGACGGCGGAGGCCGCGGTGGCCCGCGTTGGAATCTGCATCGAATTCGAAGACGAGCTGGGAGCCGTCACGATGAGGGATTCTCAGAGTGAACCAGACGCGCTGAACATGGCGGCTAGTGTACAGGAGCCGACCGGCGCCTACCTACTCCCGACGGCTCTGACGGCGATGCGCGTCGCTGGCAGAGCACGAGCAGCGTGTCGAGCGCGTCGTGGATGACAAACGTGAGTGCTTCGTGGAGACCCCCACGTCGCCGGGATCATGCGCCGATTGGAAAGGGAAGGCTAGGACGGTCGTTATCTGACGCGGGCTCTGGCGCGGACTCCTTGAAGTCAGATCTACGGGACCGACGCTCGTCGGGACGTAGATTCCGCTGCTCCAGGTCGAGCAATTTGCGCTTCAGGTCGAGGCCACCGCCGTATCCGCAGAGCGTACCGTTCGAGGCGATCACGCGGTGACAGGGTACGACGATGGCGATGGGATTCCGGTTGTTCGACATGCCGACGGCGCGAAACGCGTGCGGATGTCCTATAGCCTCGGCAATGTCGCGATAGCTGCACGTCCCACCGTAGGGAATCTGCA
>Ga0302326_10027458_pt1 | contig 11474 bp, 11 predicted proteins | sample Palsa_T0_3_FD_202264 | JGI IMG/M metagenome (GOLD analysis project Ga0302326, IMG submission 202264) | Peat permafrost microbial communities from Stordalen Mire near Abisko, Sweden - Palsa_T0_3 | ecosystem: Environmental > Terrestrial > Soil > Palsa > Peat permafrost | place: Sweden: Abisko...
CGGCGTCCCCGTGCTGCACAAGATAGCCGGTGACGCCGTCCTGGATGACTTCCGGAGCGCCGCCGTGAGCGCCGCCGATGACCGGTTTGCCGAAGGCCATGGCTTCAAGATAGACCAAGCCGAATCCCTCGCCGCTGCTGGGCAAAGCGAAAATATCACATGCGGCGTAGCAGGAGGCGAGTTCCGCGTAAGAGAGCTTGGAAAGAAAATGCACGTGAAGACGCACACCATTTTTTTCCGTAAGTTCCTCGAGCCAGGGGCGATCGTCGCCTTCGCCGACGATGGCCAACTGCAGGTTCGGCCAGCGGGCGAGGAGGCGAGGCAGCGCGGTAATCAGGGTATCCATGCCTTTGTAACGTTCGGTGGCCAGCCAACGGCCAACGGTGAGAATCACCTGGCCAGACGCAGGAAAATTAGGGGGGAGGAGGGCGCGCGGCTGGGTGACGAGAGCCTCAAACTGCGGATCGAGGGCCCAGGGCAGGACGCGGATGCGCACTGCGGGAATGCCTTGCAGTGCGGCGACGTGCTCCGCGGTGCTTTGGCTGGGCGACAAGACCAGGTCTGCCAGGCGAAGTGCGCGGCGGCGCAACGGCGGGAGCGGTTCCCAGACCTCCACGCCGTGCGTGCCAATGATGGTCTTCATGCGAGGAGAAACTATTTTCATTGCTTGCACTACCGGCGCGAGGTTGGGGTGCGCGGCGAGCACGAGCTTGGCTTTGCGGCGGGCCATGCGCACAGCGGTGGCGGCCAGGCGGGCTTTGCCGCGCGCGCAGCCAGTGAAGACGAAATCGCGTTCGCCAACGGACATGCGGTGCAGTTCCTGAGAATCGTTGAGGGCCAAGAAGCGGCATTCGAGGCCGCGACTATCGGCGAACTCTTTCATGACGGCGGCGATGTGGCGGCCTGCGCGTTGCACACCACCTGCTGCGTCCAGCTCTGGAAAGAGGCCAATCAGCACGGGGTGAGTCTGCCAAGGGCGGGGTTGGAAGGCAAGAAAAAGCGTTCTGAGCGGGGAGCCAGGGATAAGGTAAAACGAGGCTAGCGGATTATGGTCGAGCAAGCTGGAGCGTAGCATGCTGCACCTCTACAAAAGCGCAGTATGGTGCGCGACTACAAAGGCGGAAGATGCAACAACGGAAGGAGGTCGGTTAGGCGGTCGAGGTAGAGGTCGGCGGGAAGGACGGCGCGGTCGCGCTGGCCGAAACCGTAGTTGACGATGGCGACGGAGATGCCTGCATTGCGAGCGGTTTGCACGTCAACTTGGGAGTCGCCGACGTAGAGTACGTTTTCTGGTGCGACGGCCAAATCGGCGAGGATGGCGTGGACACCGGCGGGATCGGGCTTGACGGCGGGGAAACTGTCGCCGCCGTAGATGACGGCGAAATACTTTGCGAGACCGAGCGAGGCGAGGATTTGCTCGGCGATGAGGCGCGGCTTGTTGGTGAGTACGGCCATCGGGCGCGGGGCGAGTTGCGCGAGAGCTTCAGGGACGGAGGGATAGGCGCGCGTGTGGTCGAGCTTGTGCTCATTGTAATAAGGCAGGAAAAATTGCAGGGCTGCGGATTGTTCCTGCGGGCTGGCATCTGGGCCGAGGGCGCTGGCGACGAGCTTTGCGACACCGTGGCCGATGTAGCTAGAGACCATGGCGTAAGGAAGCTCGGGCCGGGTGAGGTGGCGCAAGGTCGCATTGGTGGAATTGACGAGATCGCGCTCGGAGTCGATGAGGGTGCCGTCAAGGTCGAAAATTAGGGCGCGGAGGCGGGCGAGGTTCATGGGGGCTTATAATACCGCTTTGGAGCAAAGACGAAATCCAGCAGCGGCGACCTTGAATGTGTGCTTTATCCCGCAGCGGCGGTCTGTTACAATTAAGAGCTTCTGAACAGTACATTTTACGAAGCAGGAACAACTTATGGCGATGAAGTGTGAGATTTGCGGCAAAGGGCCGCAGTACGGAAACGTGGTGAGCCACGCGAATAATACGCGGCGGCGGCGCTGGAATCCCAATCTGAAGCGCGTGCGCGCAGCGTCCGGCAGCAATACCAAGCAGATGCGCGTGTGCACCGGGTGCATTCGCGCGGGCAAAGTCAAGAAAGCTGCTTGAGCCGCTGATTTGCGCCTCCCTTTTGTGAAACTGCGCATGTCTACAGGTGTTTCCACGCGGAAGTTTGACGGCGCGCTGCTGCTGCTGGGCGCCATGCTGCTGGTGTGCGTGGCGGGCTGCAACAAGCAGACGGCGCACTCCGCGGACGTGTGGGCGACGGTGAACGGCAAAGAGATTCAGAAGGATGAGGTAGAGAAGTATTATCGCACGCGGGTGAATCCCGAGGGACCGCCGCCTTCGCAGGAAGAAGCGCTTTCGCTGAAATTGAATGTGCTGGACGAGCTGATCAACAACGAAATTTTGCTGGAGCGCGCGAAGAAAGCGAACCTGGAAGCCAGCGACGGGGAAGTGGAAGACAAGTTTACGGAGCTGAAGAGCCCGTACACCGAGGATGAGTTTCAGCGGCAGCTGAAGGAACGCAACGTCACGGTGGACGATTTGAAGCGCGATTTGCGGCGGCAACTTTCCATCCAAAAATTGTTGAATCGCGAAGTGGTGGCGAAGATTTCCATTACCGATCAGGACGTGGTGGATTTTTACAACGCCAACAAAGCGCAGTTTAACGTGGCGGAGCCGCAATTCCGCGTGGCGCAGATCGTGGTGACGCCGGTGAAGGACGCGCAGGTGCGCAACCGCAAGAATGACGACGCGACGAACGAAGCGGAAGCGCAGCGCAAAGTGAAGATGCTGATGGACCGGCTGAACAGCGGGGCGGATTTCGCGCAGCTGGCGATGGACTATTCGGAGGATGCCAATTCCGCGGCTACCGGCGGCGACCTTGGTTATGTGCCAGAGTCCGCGCTGAGCCGTTCGGATCCCGCGCTGAAGAAGGCGCTGCTGGAATTGAAGCCCGGGCAGATCAGTCAGCCGATACAGTTGAAAGAGGGCGTGCGCATCCTGAAGCTGATCACGCGGGAGCCGGCCGGGCTGCGCGGCGTTTCGGATCCGCAGGTGCAGCAGACCATTCGCGACACGCTGCGCAACCGCAAAGAACAACTGCTGCGGGCGGCGTATCTATCGATTGCGCGGGATGAAGCGCGGGTGGCGAATTACCTGGCGCAGCAAGTGATTGAGACGGCCGGAAAGTTGCAGGACGCCGGGAAGAGCGCTGTGCCGGCGAAACAGTAACGTCCGAAACGTCTTCCCTCATGCAGTCCGTTGCAAAAAAAACAGAGACCACGAACGATTAGGACACCACGCAGAGGACGTCGCCGGGGTTGACGGTGTGGCCTTCGACGGCCAGGATTTCCTCGACCGTGCCGGTTTTCGGCGAACGAATTTCGTTTTGCATTTTCATGGCTTCGACGACCAGCAGGCCCTGGCCGGCATCCACTTTTTCTCCGACACTAACTAATACGCGCACGATTTTGCCCGGCATCGGGGCGGTGACGTGCTGGCGTCCTTCAGCCTGTACGCTGCCATGACGGCCGCGCCATTCGCGCGGATCCACGATTTGCGCGATGAAGTCCGCGGTGCCGCTCTGGATTTGCAGCGCGCCCTCCGGCAGGGGCGTGACGCGCAGTTCATGGGATTTGCCGTGCAGCAGGACGGAGAAAGTGTTGGGGGCGATTTCGACGGCGTCGGCTTCGAGCGGGTGGCCGTCGAGGAGGACGTGCCAAGTTTGGCCGTTGCACTGGAGTTCGACGTGGCGCGATTCCTGGCGGCCGGCGGCGCTGAGTTTGATTTCGTGTTTCATGGCTGGCGATCCACCTGTTCGCGGCGGGATGCGGCTCTCCAGGGCGAAGGCTCGGCACTTTGCGCCGCCGCTTCGGCGCTCCCCGCCTGATGCGTCGCGTGAAAAAGCGCGGCGGCGATGGCCGCGGCGTCGAACTCGGTGGAGGATGGCGGCGACGTTGTGCGTGGCCGGCGCAGCAATTCATCGAGCCACGTGGTGTGAATTTCGGAGCGCAGAAAATCCGGCTCGTTCAGAATGCGACGGAACAACGCAACATTGGTTTTGATGCCGGTCACGGTGTATTCCTCGAGCGCGCGGCGCAAACGAGCGATGGCTTCTTCGCGGCTGTTGCCCCAGGCGATTAATTTGCCGAGCAGCGGATCGTAGTCGTTGGGAACGGTCCAGCCCTCGTAGATGCCTTCGTCCAGGCGAATGCCGGGGCCGCTGGGGACGGTGCGGGAGAGAATTTTTCCCGGCGAGGGAAAGAAATTGTTGTCGGGATCTTCGGCGTAGAGGCGCACTTCCATGGCGTGACCGCGCGGTGTAAGGGTTTCCCATGCAAAGGGCAGGCGATGGCCGGCGGCGATGGCAATCTGGAGTTTGACGAGATCGAGGCCGGTGACTTGTTCGGTGACGGGATGCTCGACCTGGAGGCGGGTGTTGACTTCGAGGAAATAGAAATTGGAATGCGCGTCGACGAGGAATTCCACGGTGCCGGCGTTGACGTAGCGTCCGGCGCGCGCGAGGCGGACTGCGGCTTCGCCCATTTTCTTGCGGATATCGGGAGTGATGATGGGCGAAGGAGCCTCTTCGACGACCTTTTGGTGGCGCCGTTGCACGGAGCATTCGCGTTCGCCGAGAGAGACGACGCGGCCATGGGCGTCGGCGAGGATCTGCACTTCGACGTGGCGCGGCTTCTCAAGATATTTTTCGAGGTACAGGCGCGCGTCGCCGAAAGCATTGTTGGCCTCGGAGCCGGCATCGCGGAAGGCGGCAGAGAATTCAGCGTCTTTGTTTACGACGCGCATGCCTTTGCCCCCGCCGCCAGCCACCGCTTTGAGCAGCACCGGGTAACCCATGCTTTGCGCGAGGGCTTGCGCTTCGTCGATTTTCTCGATGGGGTCATTGGTGCCGGGCACCGTCGGGACGTCGGAGCGGCGGGCAAGTTGGCGACCGGCGGTTTTTGCGCCGAGCGCTTCCATGGCTTCGGCGCTCGGGCCGATGAAGGTGAGGCCGGCTTCGCTGCAGGCTTTGGGCAAATCGGCGTTTTCGGCGAGGAAACCGTAGCCGGGATGCACGGCGTCGCAGCCGGCGCGGCGGGCTACGTCCATGAGTTTGTCGATGCGCAGATAGCTTTCGCGAGAGGGTGCGGGGCCGATGGCGTAAGCTTCGTCGGCGAGGCGCACGTGCAGGGATTGTCTGTCCGCCTCGCTGAAGACGACCGCGGATTCGATGCTCAGCTCGCGACAGGCGCGCAAAATACGCACGGCGATCTCACCACGATTGGCGATCAGGATTTTCTTGAACATTTCGTTAGCGTGGCGCTGGGCGACGCAGCGAAATGTTAGCACGCAGCGGGCTGCGCAGGCGGCGGGCGTGCGAGCGGCGTGCCCAATTGTTTGGGCTAACCTGGGCGTCGGGACGGGAAACGTTAGCGAAAGTTCAGGAAAGTTATAAAGGAATGTTGCCGTGTTTCTTGCGTGGATTGCTATCGCGCTTGTTTTCCAAGGCGCGCAGCGCGGTGATTAGCTTGCCGCGCGTTTCCGCCGGTTCGATGACCGCATCGATGTATCCGCGCTCGGCGGCCACGAAGGGATTGGCGAAGCGTGCGCGGAATTCGGCGATCTTTTCTTCGCGCAGCGCGGCGCGTTCCTCTTCCGGCGTCTTGTCCAATTCGCGTTTGTAGACGATGTTAACGGCGCCTTCCGGGCCCATCACGGCAATTTCCGCGCCGGGCCAGGCAAAATTTGCATCGGTTCGGATGTGCTTGGAGGCCATGACACAATAGGCACCCCCATAAGCCTTGCGCGTGATCACGGTTATTTTCGGCACGGTCGCTTCCGCAAAGGCGAAAAGAAGTTTGGCGCCGTGCTTGATGATGCCCCCGAACTCCTGTTGCGTGCCCGGCAGAAAGCCCGGCACGTCCTCGAAGGTAATCAGCGGAATGTTGAAGGCGTCGCAGAAGCGCACGAAGCGCGCGCCCTTGACGGAGGCGTTGATGTCCAGCACGCCGGCCAGGAACGCGGGTTGGTTGGCCACGATGCCAACGGGCCGTCCGTCCAGCCGCGCGAAACCTACCACGAGGTTTTTGGCAAAGTGTTCATGGACTTCAAAAAAATAGCCGTCGTCGACCACGCCGTGAACCACGTCCTTGATGTCGTAGGGCTTCTGCGGGTCGTCGGGCACGACCGTGTTGAGCGCCTCGTTGCGGCAGTCTGGCACCTGGGCGCAGGGACGCCGCGGCGGATCCTCCAGATTGTTTGAAGGCAGAAAGCTCAAGAGTTCGCGAATCATGGCCAGGCAATCGGCGTCGTCGCGCGACACAAAGTGAGCCACGCCACTTTTTTCGTTATGCGTCATGGCGCCGCCGAGTTCCTGCTTGGTGACTTCCTCGTGCGTGACCGTTTTGATTACGTCGGGCCCGGTGACGAACATGTAGGAGGTGTCGCGGGTCATGAAAATAAAATCGGTGATCGCCGGCGAGTAGACCGCGCCGCCGGCGCAGGCGCCCATGATGGCGCTGATCTGCGGGATGACGCCGCTGGCGAGGGTGTTACGCAGAAAAATATCCGCATACCCGGCCAAGGAGGCCACCCCTTCTTGAATGCGTGCTCCGCCCGAATCATTCAGGCCGACCACGGGCGCTCCCGCGCGCATCGCCAGATCCATGATTTTGCAGATTTTTTGCGCATTGGTTTCGGAGAGCGAGCCGCCAAACACGGTGAAATCCTGCGCGAAGACATACGTCAGCCGCCCGTGAATACGCCCGAAGCCGGTCACGAAGCCGTCGCCTGGCGGGCGCTGTTCCGCCATGCCAAAATCGGTGCAGCGGTGGCGAACGAATTTGTCCAGCTCCTCGAACGTGTTTTCGTCCAGCAGCAGTTCGATGCGTTCGCGGGCCGTTAGCTTGCCGGCGCGATGCTCGCGTTCGCGCCGCTCCGCGCCGCCGCCGGCTTCCGCCTCCGCGGACATTTGCCGCAGCTCCTCGGTGCGGTCGTGGTGCTTTCGTGGCGCGAGATTTGCGGGCTTCTGCTCAGGCAAGAGGCGCTCCTTCAGTTTCCGATGGCTGCTTGGACTGCGGTCGCCGGGGTCCAGACGAGGGCGCGACGGTTTTCGTGGCGAAAATACGGACGGCCAGATGCGTAGCCAGCCACACCGTGCCGAGGAGCAGCAACACACCCAATAGAAGCTCCGCGACGATGGCGCCTGCCCGCTCCAGTCGCGACGGAATGGCGGTTACGAAGTCCGTAGCCCGCACCAGGATAAACATGGCGCCCAGGCTCATGGCTACCACCAGAACGATGGTCACAAAGGACGCAAGAATCTTTTTCATGGCATTAGCGAAAGGCGCGCGGGCCAGCGCGCCCCAAAGGATAACGCAATCAGATGAAAAAAGCGGGCGAAGCCTACAGCGCGAAGAGCTGCGGCCGCGCCCTCAGCGCAAACCGGACCAGTCATCCGCCACGAGTATGGAATCGCTAGGATTCGAAGGATCGTATTTCACGCTCGCCGGTTGCCCGGCGACCAGGCGTTCGAAGCGGATCTGTCCCTCCAGCCCGGTGATGTCTTGCGCCGTGTGATAGGTCACTCCAGAAATCGCATAGGTGTACGAAACGAGTTGCCGGGGGCGATTGTCCACCAGCGGCCGCGCACTGCCTCCGAAGAAACCCTTGTGCACGGCCTGCGGTTCTGGAGCGTGTTCCGCCAACTCGACCACCTGGCCCTCGGCGATGCGCCCGATCTGATTCAGGTGCAGCCGCCGCTTGCGTTCCGCCTCCACCATATCCACCGCCGGACGCAGGAATGCGTAGGCGACCATCGCGATAGCCGCCACCACTCCCGCACACGTGGCCAGCGTCAGTTTCCAGTCAGCAAGCAAAGCATTCAACGCAGCAACTCCATTTACGATTTACCGTCCGCATGGGCGCGGCATTTCACCCAGACGCCTGGCTCGCAGCATCTTGGCGCGAGGCCCGCGCGTCCCCAAGCCCTGTATTTTACCGAAACCCGCTGGTGCAGTTACAACTACACGTGCGGTGCGCGCACCGGGTTGCGCAACACGCCAACACCGGCGACGCGCACCTCGACACTGTCCCCCGGCTGGAGTGGGCCCACTCCCGCGGGCGTCCCCGTGGCGATCACATCCCCGGCTTCCAGCGTCATCATGCGCGAGATCCAGCGCACCAAAAATGCACAGGGATAGACCATCAGCGAGGTGCTGCCGCTCTGCCGCGGGGCGCCATTCACGTAGGTCTCGACCAGCGCGTTTGCCGGATCGAGCTGCGTCTCAATGTGCGGGCCCACCGGGCAAAATGTATCAAAACCCTTGGCGCGGGTGAACTGCACATCGCTTTTCTGCAGATCGCGCGCCGTGACGTCATTCAGGCACGCATAGCCCAACACGTAAGAAAGCGCATCGTCCGCATCGGCAAGTTGCGAGCAGCGCCGGCCAATCACCATGGCCAACTCGCCCTCATGTTCCACGCGCTGCGAGTATCGCGGCAGCACAATCTCGTCGCCGGGCCCGATCAACGACGTCGAGGGCTTCAGGAAAATCAGCGGCTCTTTGGGCACCTCGGTCCCCAGCTCCGCGGCGTGCGCGGCATAATTCTTCCCGACGCATACAATTTTCCGTGGCTGCACCGGCGCTAAAAGCCGCACGTCCGTGAGCGGCCAGGACCGTGCGCCCGCCTCCCACTTTTCCCAAGGGGCTGCGGAAATCTCGCGCACTTCCTCGCCTTCCAGCAGGGCATAACGCGCACGGGAGCCGGAGTCCGCGGAAAGTTTGCTGGATGCGTCGGAGCCCGAAGCAAGTGGCAGGAAGCGGCAAAATTTCATAATGCCGCTAGTTTACAGGATGATGCCCATGCTCGGAATGCGCGGCGGTCCACGCGCGCCAAATCATATTTCCCAGCCAGTCCACGGTGCCCACCATCATGTTGGCCACGCCGCCCAGCACAAAAATCTGGAAGCCGCTGAAATGCTCGCGCAGACCTTCATAAAACAGCGAAAGGAGCCAGTACGTCAGGCTGAAAATCGCCCAGCCCAGCAGGCTCGAAGCCCACAGCCGCGCCGGGTCTCGCAAAAAACGCGCCACGGGAAACAGCGCCACCACGGCCAGCAGCACCGCCGCCACCAGGTTGCGCTCCAGCGCAACCTGCTCCAGCGCGGGGATACGGTTGGCCACGAAAAGCCACGCCACAAAAATGACGGAGAGCGCGACGCCTGCATACACACCGGTATGCAAAGCGGCATGCCGCGGCCGGATCGATAGCTGGGGGCTAGCCGGCATAAGACAGGCGTCCAAGCGCCCGTCCGAACTACAACCCATCGTTAGGGATTTTGTTGCGTGCTGATTTGTGCCACGGCGGGCGTGCTACCGGAGCTCTCATTTCCCGCGCGGTCCACGGCGGTTACGGTGTACCAATAGCGACGGCCGGCCTGCACAGAACTATCGCGAACCGCGGGCGTCGGCAGCAACTCTTTCTGCAGCAACTCGCCGCGCGCACCATCTTGTTCGCTGCGATATACACGATAACCGGCCACATCGTTCTCCGGGCTGATCGACCACGACAGATCCACCACCGGTGTTGCGGCATTTTCTTCAAGCACCGCCGCAGCCACTCCCTGCGGGGCTGTCGGCGGGAAAATATCCTTAGGCGTCACCATCGCGGGCGCGGAATCCGCGGACTCCACGGCGCCGCCCCCCGCTGTGACGACCGTACGCACTAGGTACACGTACGTCTCGCCAAACTCGAAATCCGTATCGCGATAGCTGGTTTCAGTGGGCGAAGCCAACAGCGTCAGCTTCGCTTTCCATTTCACGCCGTGCAGTAAATCCTTCGCTGCCGCCTCGAGCGCAGCTTGATCCACGGGATCCGCGAGTTGTCCGCGATAGACGCGATACGAGAAATCGCCGAGGGGTTCGCCGCCAGCGGTGCGCGCCGGCGCTGTCCATCTGAGCTCCACCGCGCTCTCTGTGACGCGCACGTCCAAGCCGCTGATCTTTTCCGCCACCGGATACATCGCCAGCGTAACGACGTTCGAATTCGCCGACGTCACCTTCGCCGAAACTCGCGTGCGCACCGCGTACGCCACTTTCCCGCCTGGATGGGCGCGAGTCTCCTCCGGCGCAATGGGATCGGGAAACTCCACATGCTTATCCGCCAGATAAATTTTCACTAGCGCGCCCGGAATCGCGTACACCATGCGCCACGAAGCCGCATCCACGGTTCCATCAGGCTTCGCCAAACCGCGATAAATCTCGAAGCCCGGCGTTTCCATGAGCCGCTTACCATCAATCGCTTTGCCGGGCAGCGTAAACGTGAGCACCGCGCTATCCCCAGCTTGCCGCGCGCTTAAATCGACCACTGCTTCGGGAACGGGCGGCGAAGGCGGCGCCGGCAGCCCAGGCGCACCGCATCCCGCGGTGAGCGCCATCCATCCGCAGTTGAACAGCAACCAAAACAGTAAAGTGTGTGCGGAAAATTTGCGCGGGCGACCCGGCTGGGCTGACGGCATGCAGCTCGCTTCCTTACAGAATGTAGCGGCTCAAATCCTGGTTCTTCACGATATCCGCGAGCTGCTTCGTGACGTACGCTTCGTCAATCTTAACCGTTTTCTTCTTGAGGTCCGGCGCCTCAAACGAAAGCTCATCCAGCACTTTCTCCAGAATCGTATGCAGCCGCCGCGCGCCGATATTTTCCGTCTGCTCGTTCACGCTGGTCGCGAATCTCGCCAGGGTCTCCACCGCGTCGGTCGTGAACGTCAGCTTCACGCCTTCCGTCTCCAGCAGCGCCACATACTGCTTGATCAGCGCGTTTTTCGGCTCCGTCAGAATGCGCACGAAGTCTTCTTCCTTCAGTGACTGCAGCTCCACGCGAATCGGCAGCCGCCCTTGCAGCTCGGGAATCAGGTCCGAAGGCTTGCTGACGTGAAACGCGCCCGCGGCGATGAACAAAATGTGGTCCGTGCGGATCATTCCGTAACGCGTGTTCACGGTCGTGCCTTCGATAATCGGCAAAATGTCTCGCTGCACGCCTTCGCGCGAGACGTCCGGGCCGTGGCCGGATTCTCGTCCCGCTACTTTGTCAATCTCATCGATAAAAATTATCCCCATCTGCTCGGCGCGCTCCACCGCTGAGCGCGTCACCTGGTCCATATCCAGCAGCTTGTTTTCTTCCTCCTGGATCAGGTATTCAAAGGCATCCGCCACGGACATTTTGCGCTTCTTCTTTTGCTGGCCGAACATCCCGGAAAACATTTCCTTGATGTTGACGTCCATGTCTTCCATGCCCTGGTTGGAGATGATTTCGAACGACGGCATGGCCCGCTCGCGCACTTCGAGGTCCACCATCCGCTGGTCCAGCTTGCCTTCGCGCAGTTGCACGCGCAGCTTTTCGCGGGTGCGCTGCGATTGCTCGTGTTGGTTCGCCGCATCGCTTTCGGTGGAACTCGTCGCTCCCGCTGCGTACCCGG
>Ga0302326_10027459_pt1 | contig 11474 bp, 9 predicted proteins | sample Palsa_T0_3_FD_202264 | JGI IMG/M metagenome (GOLD analysis project Ga0302326, IMG submission 202264) | Peat permafrost microbial communities from Stordalen Mire near Abisko, Sweden - Palsa_T0_3 | ecosystem: Environmental > Terrestrial > Soil > Palsa > Peat permafrost | place: Sweden: Abisko...
CCACCGCCCAGCCGTCGCACCCCGGATTTGGGTCGAATAAATTCCGGCTTTCCCCTCGCAATTGAATCCCGATCCGGGGTACTATTTAAAAATCGCCGCGCCCCGGCCACGGAGGACACCCATGTTCATGCCTGTCGCCGTACGACCTACCCGCTGAACATCGCCTCGGGCCGATCCAAGCTCCTGCCGCTTCCCAGCAGCCTCCCGAGGATCCTCAACCCCGGGTATCGTCACCGCACATCTTGACTCTTTCTTGATCGCAGCGTGACCCCATTGCTCATGCCTTTGCCTTTGCGACGGCATCGTGGAGTTTCCCATGTCTTTGCTTGAAACATCGGCGCCGCAGCCGGCAGACGGCCGCGCGCCCAGCTTATGGAGTTCCGTGCGCGAAGCCCTGCGCGGCTCGCACCAGGACTACACCGCCGGCAGTCTCAACCGCTCCATCCTCCTGCTCGCCATCCCCATGGTGCTGGAGATGGTGCTTGAATCCCTGTTCTCCGTCGTCGACGTCTTCTGGGTCGGCCGTCTGGGCGCAAACGCCGTAGCCACGGTTGGCATCACGGAGGCCATGCTGGCCCTCGTCTTCGCCATCGGCCTCGGCCTCTCGCTCTCGACCACCGCCATGGTCGCCCGCCGCATCGGCGAAAAAGACCCGGAAGACGCAGCCATCGCCGGCGTGCAGGCCGTCATCCTGGGTCTGGTGGTCTCGCTGGCCCTGGGCATTCCGGCAGGCATCTTTGCCCCGCAATTGCTGCGCCTCATGGGCGCCTCGCCTGCCATTGTTGCCGGCGGTTCTGGATACGCGCGCATCGCTCTGGGCGGCTGCGGCGCCATCATCATGCTGTTCCTCAACAACGCCATCTTTCGCGGAGCGGGCGATGCCGCCATCGCCATGCGCCTGCTCTGGGTCTCCAACGTCATCAACCTAGTGCTCGACCCCTGCCTCATCTTCGGTCTTGGCCCGTTCCCGCGTTTGGGCGTAACCGGCGCGGCACTGGCCACCTTCACCGGACGCAGCATCGGCGTTCTTTACCAGTTCTACCGACTGTCGCGCGGAACCGAGCGATTGCAAGCGCTGGGCCGCCATTTGCGCCTCAACGTCGGAGTCATGGTGCGCCTGCTGCGCGTCTCGCTCACCGGAATGCTCCAGTTCGCCGTCGCCAATGCAAGCTGGATCTTCCTGGTCCGCATTGTCGCCCTCTTCGGCTCGGCTTCGGTAGCCGGTTACACCCTGGCCATCCGCATCGTGGTGTTCTTCATCCTGCCCTCCTGGGGCCTGAGCAACGCCGCCGCAACCCTGGTGGGACAGAACCTGGGCGCGGGCCACCCTGACCGCGCCGCGCAGGCGGTATGGCGAACGGGTTTCTACAACATGCTTTTCCTCGGCTCCATCGGCCTCTTCTTCATCGTGTTCGCCACGCCGGTGGTGCGCCTGTTCGTAAACGATCCCGCCGTCGTGCCCATCGCCGCCATCGCTCTGCGCACCTTCTGTTTCGGCAACATCGGCTACGCCTACGGCATGGTGATGCTCCAGGCGTTCAACGGCGCCGGCGATACGCTGACCCCCACCATCGTCAACTTCTTCGGCTTCTGGGTGCTGGAGCTCCCGCTCGCCTGGGCTCTGGCTGTTGGTCTCCATTTCCACGCCGAAGGAGCGTTCCTGTCCGTAGTCATCGCCGAGTGCTCCATGGCCCTCGCAGGCATCGTCCTCTTCCGCCAGGGCCGGTGGAAGCGCAAAAAAATCTAGGCGCGTGGCAGCGGGCCTGGCAACACTTGGCCACCTGCTTGGCTTATCCGCAGAGGGATGAATTCTTCACCGGCCAATCTCCTCGCCAACTCGCTAACTCGCCATCCCCGCGAAGCGGGGGCCAACTTGCTGCGTTTGTTACAGAATCCAACCCTATGCCAGCGGATAAGCCGCCCGAATTTCCCCTCATCCCGGAATCCCCCCCGCCCGCTCGCTCATCTGAGACAATGATGCTAGTGACTCGAGCGCTCCAATTTCGCCCGCGGCAGGCGACCCTGTTGGCCGGTCTGACCTTGACCCTCGCCGCCGTCCCTCTTCGCGCCCAAGGACCAAATCCCTCCTCCGCCACCAACGCCTTCTACGGCAGCATCACGTCTCACCCCGCCACCGACGGCACCCTCAAGCTCTCGCTCGACGAGGCCATCGCCCTCGGCTTCAAGAACAACCTCGGCCTCAAAGAAGCCGAAAACGGCGAAAAGACGCTGAAAGGCGAAAAGAACGAAGCCCTCCAGGAGTTTCTCCCCACGCTGATCCTCTCCGGCTCAACCGGCGTCTACCAGCACAACCTGGCCGCCCAAGGCTTCAACGCCGGCGTCATCGGCAAATTCAAATCTCTCTTCCCCACCGGGAACGCGCCGGCCGGCTTCTCAGAAATCACCAAAGACACCCTCACCCAGGGCCAGATTCAATTCAGCCAGACCCTCTTCTCCGGCCCCGTCATCGCCGGATACAAGGCCGCCGGCGCAGCCGAGCGCTCCGCCTATTTCGCCAAGATGTCCGCTCGCGGCGAGGTCGTCCAGCAGGTAGCCACGGCCTATCTTCACACCATCGCCGCCGCCAGCGAAGTGGACAACGCCAAGGCCCTCGAATCCGAAGACCAGGTCCTCGTCAACCACGCGCATGAAGCCCACCTGGCCGGTACCGTCGCCAACCTCGACGAGCTCCGCGCCCGTGTGCAGTTGCAGTCCCAGCAGCAAGTCCGCATCAACGCCGAAGCCACCCTGGAAAAAGACCTCATCCTGCTCAAGCGCGAAATCGGAATAGCGCCGGGCCAGAAAATCGCCCTCACAGACCCCGCCCCCTACAGCGAACTGGCCACGCAAACCCCTGAAGAAGTCCGCGCTATTGCTTATAAGAGCCGCCAGGACTACCAGAACTTCCAGAACCAGGCCGTCGAGCTGAAGGCCATCCACGCCGCCTATCGCAGCCAGCGCCTGCCTACGCTCACCTTCGGAGGCTACTACGCCGTCAGCAATGTCACCGGCGTCGGCGCGCACGGCAACTTCGTAGCACAGGGTAATCTCAGCTTCCCCATCTTCCGCGAAGCTAAACTGCGCGGCGACAACCAAGCCTCCCAGGCGCAGATGGACGCCATCGACAACCAGCTCGCCGACCTGCGCAACCACATTGACCAGCAGGTCCGCTCCGCGCTCCTCGACGTGAATGCCGCGCAGCAGCTCGTCCAGGTCGCCCGCTCCAACGTCGACCTGGCCACCCGCGAGCTGAGCGACGAAACCGACCGCGTCAACTCGGGCGTTGACGACAACCTGCCCCTGGTCACTGCCCAGGCCTCGCTCGCCGCCGCGCAAAGCAACCTGGTCGAGAGCCTGTATCAGTACAACGTCTCCAAGCTGGTCCTGGCCCGCGCCGCCGGCATCCTCGAAACCCAGTACCGCGACTACCTGGGACGCTAAACTTCGCCGGGCCCAACGAGCAAAGCAATCCCATCAACCCGTTTGCTGCCCAGAGCGGCTCATCCCCTTGCCGCAGCAGGTAAAGCAACGCGTTTCGCCGCTGCGGCTCAAGCGCCCCACTCGTCCCGGAGGGACGGTCCGAAAATAGCCCCGGATGAAGTCCGCGGCGGCGGACGCAATCCGGGGATGACGTCCCAAACAAGATTACAAGTCCCGTAGGGACGGCATGAACCCGACCGATTATCGCCTGCCCCTGAAATTGCCGGGTGCCTCCAGGTCTCGGCCTCGAGACCTGGGAACACTCAACTGCTGGGGCGGCTCAGCCCCGAGCCGTCGCCCCTACCCATTGAACCCAAATGAATAAACCCACATCTCAACGCCATCCTGACGCGTTTCGCGTAACGTAGAGAGAAGGAGCACAAATGCGCGCGGGTAGAGTGATGAAGATCAAATACTACGTGGAACCGGACCCGGCGGCCCTGGCCCGCCGCGCGGCGCAGTATTTCCTTGAGATGGCCGGCGAAGCCGTGCAGGCCCGCGGGCGCGCCAGCATCGCCATCAGCGGCGGCTCCACGCCCAAGACGACTTTTGCCCTGCTGGCTGACCCCAACGAGCCCTGGCGCGCCCACATGCCCTGGGACGCGCTCGACCTCTACTGGGTGGACGAGCGCTGCGTGCCCCCCGACCACGCCGACAGCAACTACCGCATGACCCGAGAAGCCATGCTCGACCACGTCCCCCTCAGGCCCGAGCAGATCCACCGCATCCAGGGCGAGCTCCCGCCCGACGCCGCCGCGTCGGCCTACGAGTCCGACCTGCGCTCGAGCTTCCGCCTGGAAGGCGCCGAGAGCCCCCGCTTCGATCTCGTCGCTCTCGGCATGGGCCCCGACGGCCACACCGCTTCGCTCTTCCCGCACACGGAAGCCATCCAGGAGCTCGGCCGCCTGGCCGTAGCCAACCACGTGCCGCAGCAGAAAGACAGTTGGCGCATCACCCTCACCTGGCCCGTCATCAACCACGCCAGCTCCGTCTTCTTCCTCATCGCCGGCACTGACAAGGCCGCCGTCCTCAATCAAGTCCTCACCGGCCCCCACGACCCCGAGCGCCTGCCCAGTCAACTCATCTGGCCCTCAAGCGGTATACTTACGCTGATTCTGGATAAGGCGGCGGCCGCACTGCTACCTCCGACAGACGGGGAAGGCTGTGGGTTTTTGGAGAGGGACCGATGATTCTGGCGGGAGATGTGGGCGGCACCAAGGTCGACCTGGCGCTGTATGACTTTATCAACGGCAAATTGCAGTACACACGCGACAAGGTCTACAAGGCAAAGGACTACCCCGGCCTCGAAGTCATCGTCAAGGAGTTTCTCGGCGCCGACAAAGTAACCGCCGCCTGTTTCGGCGTCCCCGGCCCGGTGCGCGACGGCCGGCTGCGCCTGACCAACCTGCCCTGGACCCTCGACAGCCGCGAACTCTCCGCCGGCCTCGACATCGAGCACGTCTTCCTGATCAACGATCTTGAGGCCAACGGCTACGGCGTCGCCGAGCTCGCCCCGGATCAGATTTACACCCTTGCCGAGGGCGACCCCAGCCAGACCGGCAACCGCGCCCTCATCGCCGCCGGAACCGGACTGGGCGAAGGCCTGCTCATCTGGAACGGCCGCACCCACATTCCCTACCCCTCTGAGGGCGGCCACACCGACTACGCACCCCGCAACGAAGACGAGATCGACCTGCTCCGCTTCCTCAAGGAGAAATACAACGGCCGCGTCAGCTTCGAGCGCGTCGTCGCCGGCATGGGCCTCACCAGCATCTATGAGTTCCTGCGCGAAGTCCGCGGCATGGAAGAACCGGCCTGGCTCACCGCGAAAATCACCGCGGCCGGCGATCCCAACTCCGTCATCACCGAAATGGCTCTCACCGCCAAGAGCGAAATCTGCGAGAAGGCGCTGGACATGTTCGTCTCCGCCTATGGCGCAGAATCCGGCAACCTGGCCCTCAAGGTGCTTTCCGTCGGCGGCCTCTACGTCGGCGGCGGCATTGCCCCGCGCATCATTGAAAAGCTCAAGGACGGCACCTTCATGAAAGCCTTCACCGACAAGGGCCGCCTCAGCCAGTTGCTCATCCACATGCCGGTCCGCATCATCCTCGAACCCCGCGCCGCGTTGTTGGGCGCCGCCGCCTACGCCGAAGCCCGCGCCGCCGAGCTAAGCGGTGTCTCCGCCAGGGCCGCGTCGATCAAGTCGTAATCAGCCTTTCCCAGACTCAAACGCTGGGAGTCCCAGGTCTCGTCCGCCGCGGCGGATGAGACCTGGGACTCCATCCCCTGACTTCCATGCCGCGCTTGCGCACCCGCCCCCGTCCTGTGAGAATTGTCCGAGCCAATTTTGTCCCGGCAATCGACTCCCAGAGGGAATCAACGTGAAGCCAATCCCCGCGCTCCTAATTCTGCCAGCCATCCTTCTCGCCGCACGTCCGTCCCCCGCGCAAACCCTCCCCGCCGGCGCCACCTCCCAGATCGACCAAATCTTCGCGCAATGGGACAAGCCCGACTCCCCCGGCTGCGCCCTCGGCGTCTACCAGAACGGCCAAATCGTCTACAAGCACGGCTACGGCATGGCCAACCTCAACGACGACATCCCCATCACCCCCGCGACTGTCTTCCACGTCGCCTCCATGTCGAAGCAGTTCACCGCCTTCTCCATCCTCCTGCTGCAGCAGCAAGGCAAGCTGTCCATCGACGACGATGTGCACAAATACATTCCAGAGTTGCAAGACTTCGGCCAGCCCATCACGCTGCGCGAGATGATGCACCACACCAGCGGCCTGCGCGACCAATGGTCGCTGCTCGAGTTCGCCGGGTGGCGCTACTCGCAGGATCTCATCACCGATGCCGACGTCCTGTCCGTCGTCACCCGCCAGAAGGAACTCAACTACAAGCCCGGCGAAAAGTACATGTACTCCAACACCGGCTTTACTCTCCTCGCAATCGTCGTCAGCCGTGTCAGCGGCATGAGCTTTCGCGAGTTCACCACCAAAAACATCTTCGAGCCCCTCGGCATGACCCATACCCATTTCCGCGACGACCACGAAGAGATCATCAAGCACGACGCCCTGGGCTACGAGCAGGCCGGCCCCGGCAAGCCCTTCCGCATGAACCTCACCAACTTTGACACCGCCGGCGCCACCAGCCTGCACACTACCGTCGAAGACCTCCAGCTTTGGGACGAAAACTTCTACCATCCCCGCGTCGGCGGACCAACCATCATCGAGCAGATGCTTCATCGCGACAAACTAAACGACGGGACACTCCAGAACTACGCGTCCGGCTTGGAGATCGGCACCTACAGAGGCCTTCCCACTGTCGATCACTCGGGCGGCGATGCAGGCTATCGCTCCGATATGACGCGCTTCCCTGAGCAGCACTTTTCCGCTTCGGTCCTCTGCAACTTCGCCGACACCAACCCCAGCGGCCTGGTGCGCAAAGTCGCCGACATCGTCCTCGCCAAAGCCCTCAAGCCGAACCCAGCCGATCCCGCCAAGGAAATCGCGAAGGCGGCTCCAGCAGCTTCATCGGCACCGATCCCGCTCACAGCCGGCCAGATGACCGCCATCGCCGGAAATTACTGGGACGGCATGGACCAGGACGCAGAAGTCATCGTCAAGAACGGCAAACTCTTACTCGACGTCAACCGCGACGATTGGCATGAGCTCAAGCAGTTTGCCCCCGCGCATTTCCACGTAGCCGATGAGCCGTGGGGAGAAGAGATCGACCTCCACTTCATCTCCTCCGAGGGAGACAAACCGCGCCGCATGGAAAAAATCTTCGCCGGCGGCAAGCCGGAGAACTTCGAAGTGGTTGCTTTTACCCCAACTGACACGGAGCTGGCCGCATATGCCGGCGCCTACGTGAGCGACGAGATCGACCCCGTTTACCGCATTGTCGTTCAGAACGGATCGATCACATTACACCGCCTAAAGCACTACCCCGACGCACTTCGCCCCGCCATTCATGACGTCTTCGTCGGCGACATCGGCAAAATCACCTTCACCCGCAACGCCGGCGGCCGCATCTCCGGCTTCACCCTCGACGCCGACCGCATCCGGAACTTCCGCTTCACGAAGCGAACTCCTCAGCCTCCGATGGAGTCAAACGAAAAGTGATTTGAAAGGGCACGGCCGGGTATCCTCTAAGTGCCGTGCAGCCGGATGCCCTGATTTGCTGGGCTCCATGGGCTGCGGGAAAAAACCGCTTTCGCGAAAACCCTCAATCGGCGCTAAACACCTGCGCGCGAATTCGCCTCGTACCGGGAACTTCAGATACGCTGGTCTCAACGCGCATGGCCTTCGCCCACACACTCGCCTATAAGCGCTACACCTTCGCCGACCTGCGCGATCTGCTAGCCAAAGCCACGCCCCCACGCAGCGGCGACGCGCTCGCCGGAATTGCCGCCGAATCGGCCGAGCAGCGTGTCGCGGCGCAGTATGCGCTGGCCGATCTGCCCCTGGCGCACTTCCTTTCCGAACAAGTCGTGCCCTACGAGACCGATGAAGTCACGCGCCTCATCGTCGACACCCACAACGCCGAAGCCTTCGCACCGGTGTGCTCGCTCACCGTGGGCGAGCTGCGCAACTGGCTGCTCTCCGACGAAGCCACCCCGGACCGCCTCGCCGCTCTGGCCCCCGGCCTCACGCCGGAAATGGCCGCCGCCGTAAGCAAACTCATGCGCGTCCAGGACCTGATCGCCGCCGCACAAAAAATCCGCGTCGTTACGCGCTTCCGTACCACCATTGGTCTGCCCGGCCGCCTCAGCGCGCGCCTTCAGCCCAACCACCCCACCGACGACCCAGCCGGCATTGCCGCGTCCATCCTCGATGGGCTTCTGCTCGGCTCCGGCGACGCCGTCATCGGCATCAACCCTGCCGGCGATAACGTGGCCGTCACAGCGCGCCTGCTGCGCTTGATCGACAATCTCCGTCAACGTTTTCAGATCCCCATCCAGAGTTGCGTGCTCGCCCACATCACCACGCAGATGCAAGCGCTCAACGCAGGCGCCCCCGTCGATCTGATATTTCAATCCATCGCCGGCACCGAGGCCGCCAATTACAGCTTCGGCGTTAATCTCGCGTTGCTCAAAGAGGCCCACGAAGCCGGCCAGTCGCTCAAGCGCGGCGCAATTTGCGCCGATGGCCGCGCCGGCGACAACATCCTATACTTCGAAACCGGCCAGGGCTCCGCTCTCTCCGCCAACGCGCACCACAGGGTCGATCAGCAAACCCTCGAAGCTCGCGCTTACGCCGTTGCCCGAGCCTTCCGCCCCATGCTGGTCAACACCGTCGTCGGCTTCATCGGCCCCGAGTATTTGTATGACGGCAAGCAGATCGCCCGCGCCGGCCTCGAAGACCACTTCTGCGGCAAGCTGCTCGGCCTGCCCATGGGCTGCGACGTCTGCTACACCAACCACGCCGAGGCCGACCAGGACGACATGGACACCCTGCTCACGGTGCTCGGAGCAGCCGGCGTGAATTACATCATGGGCGTGCCCGGCGCAGACGATGTGATGCTCAATTACCAGAGCACCAGCTTCCACGACGCGCTCTATCTCCGCCGCGTTCTCGGCCTCAGACCTGCGCCGGAGTTCGAGAGCTGGCTTACAGGCGAAAGCTTCCAGCGCCTTGCGCTCGAAGCAAATCATCTCGAAAGGCTGCTCACCGCATGAGCGACGATGGACCTCCCAATCCAGCCCTCGCTCCCGGATTGGCCCCGCATCTGCGCTCACTCACCCCGGCCCGCGTAGGCCTGCCGCGCACCGGCGTGAGCCTGGAAACCCGCGACCTGCTCGACTTTCAGCGCTGCCACGCCCAGGCCCGCGACGCTGTCCACAGCAAACTCGAAGCCGCGGCACTCGCGGCGTCTTTATCGAAAATCACCGGCGCTGAAGTTCTCCGCCTGCACTCCACCGCAGCCGACCGCGCCACTTACTTGCAGCGCCCGGATTTAGGCCGCATTCTCGACGAACCCAGCCGCAATCTGCTTGCACGCCATGCGTCAACCGGCCCGCAAACAGTCGCTCTCGCCCTGGTCGTCGCCGACGGACTCTCCCCCCTGGCCGTCGAACGTCATGCGACGCCGCTCATCCAGGAGTTGCTCCCGCTCCTCGCCGACTGGCCGCTCGCGCCGCTCTGCGTCGTCGAGCAAGCCCGCGTAGCCATCGGCGACGAGATCGGCCTCGCCCTCGGCGCGCACATCTCCGTCGTCCTCATCGGCGAGCGCCCCGGCCTCAGCTCACCCGACTCGCTCGGCGCTTACATCACCTGGGATCCGCGTCCCGGCCGCACCGACGCCGAACGCAACTGCATCTCCAATATCCGCGCAGAAGGCCTCAGCTATGCGCAGGCCGCCGCGCAACTGGGCTACTATCTCACTGAGGCCCGCCGCAGGCAACTGACCGGCGTCGCCCTCAAGCAAGAATCGCATCGGCTGAAAGAGAGTTGAGGGTCAATGAAGCGTTGGCTGCAGCGCATCGTAATCGTCCTGGTCGCCGCATTCGTTGCCATATACGGCGGCGACTGGGTCATATTCAGATTACGCGGCTCGCCCTCATCCACCGTTACGGTCAACCAGTATAAGACCGTCGCGCTCAAAGGCAACAAGATCGAGTACGACTGGCTGGGCACGGCCGACGTCGCCTGCTCAGTATCGCTTTTCCCCCAGGGTGGCCAAAGCCCCTGCTGGCGTCTGCGCCGCAACCCCAACCAGACCACAAACCTCTGAGAGCCAATCCAAGAACTGCAGTTTTCCCACTTCCAACCCGGCACAAATGCTCCGTGCCCCATCCATTCGCGCTTTTTGCGAATGGGTGGGAGGCCACAATCCCTGACCAGTCCCTTTTGACTCGGTTTCTGGGCAGGTTTTAAGCCCCGCGCACAATTCCCGAATCCGATTCCCCCGAGTCCAATTTCCCCCTCGCCCTCATCATCACACCCGCCCGTGATCGGAATCACCATGCTCCGTCGCAAGAACCGGCTAGGATCGTGAAATCTTCCTGAGCATGGAGGGTCGATGTATTACCGCATCCAAAACGAAAACGGCAGTTACAACACGCGCTGCCTCGACTGCTTCATGACCATTGCCTCCTCCGTGGAGACTGAAGAAGAGCTCGCCGCGCGTGAGCAACATCACATCTGCCCCGAGAAAGCCCTGGCGGGTCTTCTGGCGCAGGAGAAATCCTCCCCGGCCCGCGCTCACGTAAATTAGTTCGGCGTTCCTATTGCATCCGCGCCTGGTCCCGCAACTGCCGCGCCGTCGCCTCCAGAAATGTCTCCACGCTCACGCCGGCCGGCATCTCCAACCCTGACTTCGCCTGCACCGCCGCCGCAATCCGCGCGGCCAGCGCCTGCCGCGTGGCCATGCTCATATCCAGCCGCCGCGAAAAGAACCCCTCCAGCACCTCCAGGTCGCCCGAAGAGAGCTTCGCAATGCTCGTCGCCGGAAGCGTAACCGCCAGGTGCGGCTCCGGGATAGCCACATTGCCGGAGAAAAGCTGCGCCGTAAACGTGCGCGACCCGGTATCGCCCCATAGAGGACTCTCCGGCTCCCGGTCGCGCACTACCAGCGTGCCCGCCGCCAGGTCCCCCAGCCTCTGATGCTGCCGCGTCACAAACATGGTGATCACACCCACCGCATAGATGGGAAAAGGCTGCATATCCACGTAGCGCACCAGGTTGCGCGCCATCGATTCCACCAGCCCGATCGACCGCCCCGAGCGCTGAATCACGCGAATCTTCGCCACCCGCTTGCCCGGCGTGCGCCCGTTCCAGAACGCCTCAAACAGCGTGAAATAGCCCCAGCTGAAGAGAAAGAGAATAAAGATGACGATCGCTTCCGCCCACTGCGCGGAGATCCTGCCGAAGCTTTTCAACGCCGGGCCGAGCAGCAGGGTAAGAAACCACAGCACTATCAGTCCTGCAATCAGGATCAGGTAATCCACCAGCAGCGCAATAAAGCGGCTGCCAATCCCCGCCAGCGGCAGT
>Ga0302326_10027460_pt1 | contig 11474 bp, 10 predicted proteins | sample Palsa_T0_3_FD_202264 | JGI IMG/M metagenome (GOLD analysis project Ga0302326, IMG submission 202264) | Peat permafrost microbial communities from Stordalen Mire near Abisko, Sweden - Palsa_T0_3 | ecosystem: Environmental > Terrestrial > Soil > Palsa > Peat permafrost | place: Sweden: Abisko...
CAGGATGTTTTCCCGGGTCTCGTTGTACACGCAGAGTTCCTTGGTTTGCATGGGGCCCTCGTTCAAGTGCAAACAGCTGGAAGCAGGGGAATGCCGGAGGTCTCAATTGAGCGCGGTCCGACTCTAGCAGCCCGATGACACGCAAACATCGGGACGTCGTGATTGACAAGGCAGTGAAACGTGCAAGAAACGCAAAGGAGAAGAACAGAGACAAGGAAGAAGAACGTCCCGGCGTGGGACAGGGCACACACTTTGAACCCAGATACAGATGGGACGCGAAGTCCAAGTCTGCGGTTGCATGATAGCGGGTTTGTGGGGAATTGCGCGACAAGGCAAAAGTAACAATCGTTGAGTCGTCGGTAACAGGGAGGTCATTGGGGTGCGTCGATGGAGTCTTCTCAGTTTTGTTTGGTGGATGCAAAGGTGAGCTGGGTTCGTGCGGTCGCACCCTTTCTGCAGAGAACGCAGGGATGGGGCACCCAGATGCTGCGAGATTGATGCAGAGCTTTCAGCGTTGGAGCAGGAGCTGGAGTGCGTGCCGAGCGGATTGGAGGCACTGGCGGGCCTCGTCCTCTGAGAGAAGGCCGTGGTGGACGGCGCGTTTGCCGGTGTCGTTGACCTGGTTGGCGACACGGGGGAAATCGGGATCGATGCCGGTGAGTTTCAGGTTGTTGTTGACCTCGTGGAGCAGGTTGCCGAGCGTGGCAGTGTTGCGATAGCGGGTGCGGACGAGGCGTGCGAGCTGTGGGGGCAGCATTTGTTTGATGGCTTCTTCAAGGACCGAGCGGCACATGACGGCACAGGCGGTAAAGAGGCCGTAGAAATAGCAGCGTGTGGCTTCGTCGAGGTAGCGATCGGCTTCTTCAGAGGTGGGCGCGGCGACGACGCACTCGCGGAGCTGCGTAGCGCGCGCGACGGCGGGCTCGATGAGCTCAAGAAGCTCGAGGGCAAAAGCGGCGCGGAGCAGATCGTTCTGCTGAGCATCGAGAGCGTACTGGATTTCCTGCCAGGCCGGTGTGGAGGTGCGTGCCTGTTGTAGCCGCGTGAGCGAGGTGAGGCGCTGGCGTGCATGCTGGATGAAACCCTGGCGCATCTCGTGTGCCAGCTTGCGCCAATCGGCGATGAAGGCAGCGGGATTCTGGCGGTAGCGGGCGCGCAGCTCGTCATAGACGACGGGGGGAAGGATGCCGCGCAGTTTGGTGAATCGGTGGGTGCGGGCGAGCTCGGCGATGGCCTCGCAGAAATCGCGGCCGGGGGCGGCGGATTGCGCGAGGAGTTGCTGCTCGAGATGGGCGATGTCGATGGGCACGGGGGCCGATGCTTCCATCATCAGGGTAGGACGGATGCGGAGCGGGTCGCGCAGGAAGTGGAAGGATTCTGCTGGGCGGGTGCAAGATCGGAACGAGGTTGAGAAGGTTGACGTGGGCGGGAACAAAATTGCAGAGATGTGATCGAACGGTCTAAAGAATTCTTCCGGGTTGACGCCTTTTTGGTTTCCCATGATCGTGCCGATTGACCATTTGTAAAAAAAGAAAACGTCAGACGTGCGAATCGAGGAACTGACGGACGGCGGCGTTGAAGAGGGCGGGCTGGTCCATGTGGAGGATGTGGCCGCCTTCGAGATTGAGGAGGGTTGTGTTGGGGCGGCGGAGAGCCATCTGCTCAAGGAGCTCGGCGGTGGTGACGCGGCTTTGCGTGCCGCGAATGAGAAGGGCAGGGCAGATGGTGGCGAGGAAATCCTGCCAGTGATCGCCGCGGAGAGCGTTTTGGGAGGCGACCATCTCGCTAGGCTCGAAGGCGAGGGTCCAGCCCTCGGGGGTTTGACGGAAGGAGTCGGCGAGGTAAGGGGCGAAACGCTCGCCAACTTTGGCAATGAGGGCGTCGCGGGTGGGTGAGACGCCGGACCAGGGGAGGATGAAGCTGATGTCGTCAGTGACGATGGCGCCGATGTCCTCGATGATCAGCGCGGGGACTTGTTCTGGATGACTGGCGGCAAATTGGAAGGCGTTGACACCGCCGAGGGAGCTGCCGAGGAGCACGGCCTGCGGGAGGTTGAGGTGCGCGAAGAGGGCTTCGAGGTCGCCGATGTAGTCGGAGCGCTGGTAGGTGAGCGCGTGGCTGGAGTGGCCGTGGCCGCGCTGGTCGAGTGCGATGACACGCCAGTTGGGCGAGAGGAATGCGGCGAGGGGTGCGAAGGTGGCGGCTTCCATCAGGTGGCCGTGGAGAGCGACAAGTAAGCGCGGGCCTGCAGCGGAGTGCGGGCCGGAATCGAGATAAGAAAACGTGAGGCCGTTGTGTTGGAAGGTATGCCGCTGAAGATTCATGATCGTGGGTTGATGTTGAAGTGATGGTACTCGACAGAGAAGCTGGGATGCAGAGAAATAGTGAAACAGAAAAACAGGGCGAGTGGCGTTTTGTTTGTTGCGGGCCGCACTTGGGTAGATGTGGAGAAGAGGGACGCGGCAGGTGGTTGCCAGGCGCGGCGATGGACGCGCTCTCCACAAAACGCACGGAGTTTACACAGGGGTTTTAGGTAGGGGTGTGGAAGAGGTGGGAAATTGGGGAGGGGTGCGCGGAGTCGTGAGCGGGTTTTCCGATTCTCCTGAAACGCACAGGCGAGATTTAGAAAAGAGGCACGCCTCTTATATGACATGGAGCAAAGCAGTAAGGACAGAAATCCACTTTTCCAGTGAGAACTACGGGTACTACTGTTCTTTTAATTACTTATATGTACTTTCCCCCTAGTAAACCGTCGCTTGCAATTGACGCATCGTGAAAAGCCACCGCAGGTCCCCTTCAGCTTCGCTCAGGGCAGGCTTTCGACTCGCTGCGCTCCCTCAGGATGACGGTGGTCGGGGTGAGGTTTGTGGCTTCGAGGAAATATGCTTTGCGCCTGTAGAATCGCCTGAGGCTTGGAGCGAGAAAACACTCATGGCAGAGATGGTGCTTGTTGGAGCGAGAGGGCCGGATGCGTAGATGGGCTCTGCTGTGGCTTTGCCTGATTGCGATGCCCATTGCCGGGCAGGCCGTGGATGCGACGCATTGGCCGTCTGGCACTGTCGACCTGACGGATGGGTGGCGAGCGCATGAGGGCGACGATCTGGCGTGGGCGCAGGCGCAGTTTGACGACAGCGGATGGAAGACTGTGGAGTTGGATAACCTGGGCGCGGCGCAGCCGGGATGGCGGTGGTATCGGTTGCATGTGAAGCTGGCAGACCAGGAAACATTTCTTCATCTGCTTGTCCAGGGCGGCGATGGGACGTATGAGCTGTATGTGAATGGGAAGAAGATGGAGGGGCCGGAACTGCGCTCGTGGTTTGGCGTTGCGCGCCCGACGGAGCGCGTGATCTGGGTTGGCAAAGGGTATGCCGATCTGGAGCTGGCGCTTCGAACTCACGCGCCGAGCAGCTACACAGCGTGGCATCTACCGCTATTTCTCAATTTTGAAATGGGTACTCCCGACGCGATTGGCGATGCGCAAGCTGCGGAGCAAAACCAGCGGCTTTATCCAGCCCTTCCCTCGATTGCGATCAATCTATCCGTGATTCTGGCTGGCTTTGGAAGCCTGGCGTTGTTTCTCGATCAGCGGATGCGCGAAGAGTATTGGTGGCTGGGTTTGTACCTGTTGTTTCTAGGTACATCAAACCTGATTTTCAACTGCTCGTCCGATGGCATGATCTCACTGGCCTGGAACTGGCTGCTTGGAGATCTGCTGATCTACGCGTTCACGATCACGCAGGTGGAGTTCACGTTTAGTTTTGTGGGGCGGCCTTTGGGGCGCGGGTGGCGGGTCTATGAGTTGCTTCTGATCCTGGGGCTCATTCCGGCAGTGATGACGCAAATAGGAGCGCTCTCGAGCAGCACTTATATTTCGATTCAAGCGCTTTTGATTGTGCCAGCGGCTCTGCTACTGCCAGTTCTTCTGCTGGTGTGGTATCGCAGAGGCAATCGGGAAGCCGGATGGCTGGTGGTGCCGAGCCTTTTTCCCGCAGCCGCGACAGCCACGTTCGACGTGGGGACGGTTTCAATCTTTACCGGATGGGGCAAGCTGGACTTTCTTACGAATCCAATCCCAATCGGGCCGATTCCGTTGCAATTGGCGGATGTGGGCGATTTTCTGTTTGTGCTTGCGATTGTGGTGGTGATGTTTTTCCGGTTTACGCGGGTGAGCCGGGAGCAGACGCGCGTTGCGGCGGAGCTGGATGCGGCGCGTACGATTCAGCGGCGGCTGGTGCCCACACACTTGCCGGAGGTGGCGGGGTATGTGCTGGAGGCTGCGTATTTTCCCGCGGACGAGGTGGGCGGCGATTTCTACCAGGTGCTTGCCCAGGGGAATGGCGCGCAGATGGTAGTGGTGGGGGATGTGAGCGGCAAGGGTCTGAAGGCGGCGATGACCGGCACGCTGGCGATGGGTGCTCTGCACACCTTGGCGACCGAGGGACTGGGGCCAGCGGCGGTGCTGGTGCGGCTTAATCGGCAGCTTGTCGTCACTGGCGATGGAGGATTTGTTACATGTGTGTGCGTGCGGTTCACTTCGCTAGGAGAGTTGACGGTGGCGAACGCCGGGCATCTGCCGCCGTACCGGAATGGCGAGGAGCTGGCGGTGGATGCTGGTTTGCCGTTAGGAATTGCGCCGGACGAGAAATACGAGGAGCGCGTGTCTCACCTCGAGCCGGGGGACCAGCTGACGCTGCTGTCCGATGGCGTGGTGGAAGCGCGTGATGCGCAGGGTGGGCTGTTCGGATTTGAGAGGACGCGGGCGATTAGTGCGCAAACGGCGGGAGAGATTGCGGCGGCGGCGCTCAAGTTTGGACAGGAAGACGACATCACGGTGTTGACGGTGGTGCGGGAATAGGGAATAGGGAATAGGGATTAGGGAACAGGGAATAGAAGTCCGATTGCTCCCGTTGCAGCCCAACAAACGGTGAGGCGGATGCCGTTGGAGGCGCGTACGCCGGAAGTAAGACACGTTGCGGTGGCGGATTAGAATTATTGGTACTCTCTTATGTCTCAATCCACTTAGGGACGGAGGCTTCTGGAGAACCACGATAGGAACGAGCCTTTATGCCGCACTCGGAGTTGTCCAACGCTGGCCTGATCTACGCGACGGGAGAGATGGCGGAGCGGATACGTGGGTTTGACTGGAGCGGCACACCGGTTGGGGACATCGAGCAGTGGCCTGAATTGCTTCTTACGACGGTCAATACCTTGCTTGGCTCGCGACAGCCGATGTTTCTCTGGTGGGGCGACGAGCTCATTCAGTTCTACAACGATGGATATCAGCCGAGCCTCGGAGCGGACAAACACCCGTTGGCGCTGGGGCAAAGAGGACAGGAATGCTGGCCGGAGATATGGCACGTGATTGGTCCTTTGATCGAGGACGTCATGCAGCGTGGGAAGCCTTATTGGAGCGAGGACCAACTGATTCCGATCTATCGGAACGGCAAGCTGGAGGACGTTTACTGGACCTTTAGCTACAGTCCGGTGTGGGACGCGCGCGGGAAGATTCATGGGACTCTTGTGGTTTGCTCCGAAACTACCCGAAAGGTGCTTGCGGACAAGGAAGTGCTTGCGGAACGAGCAAGGCTTCTCGCGATTCTGCAGCAGGCTCCTGCTTTTTTTGCCTTATTACAAGGGCCGGATCATGTGATCAGCCTGGTGAACCCCAGGTATCTTCACCTGGTGAACAATCGCGATGTTGTTGGAAAAACGGTTCGCGTTGCTCTGCCCGAGGTCGCCGAGCAGGGATACATCGAGATTCTCGCGTTTACGCGGGTGAGGCTTATGTCGGTGTGGATGCGCGTTACGATGTGTCTGCCGGAAACGGTCAGCCATCGGACGAGCGATATCTCGACTTTACCTACCAGCCACTGCGCGAAAGCGACGGCTCGATTTCGGGAATCATCGTACTTGGGGTGGATGTTACCGATCGAAAGAAAACGCACAATGCGCTGATCCAAGCGGAGAAGCTCGCGGCTGTCGGCCGGCTCGCGAGTTCAATCGCCCACGAGATCAACAACCCGTTGGAGTCGGTGACGAATCTTATCTACCTCGCCAAGAGTTCGAATACCTCGCCGATTATCGATGAATCTCTTCAGATCGCGGATCGTGAACTCGCCGTGCCGCGGCGATTACGAATCAGACTCTTCGCTTCCACAAGCAGGCGACAAATCCGAAGGAAGTTACGAGCGAGGAGCTCATTGAGAGCGTTCTTTCTCTGTTTCAGGGACGAATCGTCAATTCGAATATTCAGGTGGAGAAGCGCTTCCGATCGAATGCAGCTGTTCGTTGTTTTGAGGGGGAGATTCGCCAAGTGCTGAACAATGTCACCGGGAATGCGCTGGATGCCATGCAGCTGTCGGGAGGGCGCCTGATCTTCAGAAGCCAGAAAGGGAAGGATCGGCCCACTGGGCGAAAAGGATTGACGATCACGATTGCGGACACGGGCCCTGGAATGCCGGCCACTGTCGCCAAGCAGGCGTTCGAGCCGTTCTTTACCACCAAGGGAGCGCTGGGGACCGGCCTTGGCCTTTGGATCAGCCGGGAGATTATCGATCGGCATTCCGGGAGGCTTTTGCTTCGAACGAGCCAGCGAGGCGGCCATGCCGGGACAGTGGCCCGGATTTTTTTGCCGTTCGATGCGATTTCGCGCTGAGTGTTTTTCGGGGTCTGGGATGCGGCCGTGGCGCCGTCGTGAAGGCTGGCTGGCAGGGGTTCGTGCTTTCCCACCCCCGACCACCCCAGCGACGAAGACCTGTCGCCGGGGACCCCGGAGAGCTTGGATGGGGCGCCCATTGTCGCGGGGATTGATGCTTTCCTTTTGGCTGGGTGGGGTTGTTACTTTCCCATGTCTCAAAAGCGAGACCTGGGGCACCCAGGGGTGTGCGGATTGCGGCTTCTTGGGAATTGGCGGCGGGGAATTCAGAGATGGGACGGGATTTCCACGGATACAGGCGACGAGAAGGTGAATACAATCAGAGTGCGGAAAGGGCTTCTGTTTCGCGGGGCTTGGTGTGATTTAGGCTGAGGCAAGCGGACGGGCTGAAATCCGGGGGATTAGAGGATCATAGGGTCAGCGGTCGATTGGGGCTTGTAGCTTTCCCAGGTCTGAAAATCCAGACCCTTCGGCTGCGCTCAGGGCAGGCTCTGGGGCACTCAGGGTCGTGCGGATTGAAGCAGCGTGAAGGACCTTAGGTCGAGAGGTGGGATGATGCCGTTAGTGGAGACTGAAGTCGAAAAACCGGCCGTGCAGGGGGCAGCGATGGAGATAACCGTAAGCCGCCAGGAACTGGTGAAGGAGCTGACCGCGACGCAGAGCGTGGTGGAGCGGAAGACGACCATTCCGATCCTGTCGAATTTTCTGGTTGAGGCGGAAGGCGAACGGCTGACCATTACGGCGACGGACCTTGACCAGGCGATCCGGACAAGTGCGTCGGTGAAGGTGAAGAAGCCGGGGTCGTGCACCATTCCCGCGCGGAAGCTGTACGACTACATCAAGCTGCTGCCGGACGGCGATATTTCGATCAAGATGCTGGAGAACCACTGGGTGCAGATTCGCAGTGGGCGCTCGAACACGAAGATGGTGGGCATGGCGCGGGCGAATTATCCGCAGGTGCCGGAGTTCCCTGTCGTGACGGCGACGAGCATTCCGGCGATTGCGCTGCGGACGCTGATTGCGCGGACAATTTTCGCGATCTCGAATGAGGAGTCGCGGTACACGCTGAACGGGGCTCTGCTGGTGTTGAAGGCGGAGTCACTGGCGATGGTGGCGACGGATGGGCACCGGCTGTCGTTCGTGGAGAAGCCGGGCGAGTTGTTGGAAGGGATCAGCGGCGAGAAGCGGGTGCTGATTCCGCGCAAGGCGCTGCAGGAGCTACAACAGCTGTTGGCGAACACGGATGTGGAGAAGGTGGAATTTGCCGATGATGAGCACACGTTGTTTTTCCGCGTGGGGCATCGGACGTTGAGCACGCGGCGGCTGTCGGGGCAGTTCCCGAATTACGAAGCGGTGATGCCGCGGGACAACACGAAGTTCGCCGTGGTGCGTTCGAGCGAGCTGTCAGCGGCGATTCAGCGCGTGGCACAGTTCGCCGATGAGCGGTCGGGCGCGATCCGGATGCGGCTGGAGTCGAACGAATTGAAGATCAGTTCGCAATCGACCGAGAGCGGCGAGAGCGAAGATACGATCGATACACCTTACTCGAGCGATCCGATTGTGGTGGGCTTCAATTCGAGCTACATCATCGAATTCTTGAAGGCGCTGGGGAATGAGGGCGAGGTGCGGCTGGAATTTAAGGATTCACAGTCGGCGGGACAGATGCGGCCTGAGGATCCGGATGCGGAGTATAAGTCGCGGTATGTGCTGATGCCGATGAGGATCTGAGAGAGACAGGGAATAGCCACCCCAGCGACGAAGACCTGTCGCTGGGGACCCCGGCAGGGAATAGGGATTAGGGAACAGAAAACCGGCCCGGCTTTTGCCGGGCCGTTGTGTTTGTGGGATTGGACGATCAATGGCTCGACGGTCGCGCGCTTCCTCTATTTCAACATGGTGTAGTTGAGGGTGTTCGGGATTTATGCCGTTGATTCGTCCATTCGGAAGGGCATTCTGCGCAGGCGCTTGCCGGTGGCCGCGAATATGGCGTTTGCTACTGCTGGGCCGGTGAGCCCAACTGCTGCTTCGCCTAACCCGTGAGGTTCTGCGTGGCTTTCGATGAACCAGGTCTCGAGCGCCGGCGCTTCCGGCATGCGCAGCACGCTGTAGTCGTCGAAGTTCTTCTGCTCGACGGCGCCATCGCGAATGGTGATCGCTTCTTTCAGAATTGAGCTCAGCGTGAAGAGCATGCCGCCCTCGAGCTGCGATCGCGCGCCATTGGGATTCACCACCTGTCCGCAATCGACTACCGTTACGAGACGGTCCACGCGGATGGTGTCGTTCTCGACTGTGACTTCGGCGACCTGGGCCAGGTACGCGTAGTTTGTGGTGCACGCAATTCCACGGCCGCGATGCGGGCCCAGCGGTTTGCCCCAATCGCCCTTCTGCGCTGCGAGATCGAGCACCGCGATCAGTCGGTTGCGATCGGGCGGTGGTCCTTCGTCCTTCCCGCGCGTGCGCTGAATCTCTGGTAACTGAAGCTGCCGACGGCGAAAGCGATAGGGATCTTCGCCCGCGGCGTGCGCCAGTTCGTCTGTGAAGCACTCGACGGCCAAGCCATTGAACGAGGTCTCGACTGAACGCCACCACGCGCGCGGCACCGCGCTCTCAATCGGCGTAAACCCCGTTCTGTACTCTGTGATCGGATAAACGGGCCTACCGGGCAGCTCCGAGCCATCGGGTTTGCGTTTGCCTGGGTCCGCCCATTGATAGTTGAGCGGGACATCTGCCAGGTGATCGGACCACGCGACTATATTTCCGGTTGCATCCAGCGCGCCGCGCATCCGACGCATTCCTGCCGGCCGATAGAAGTCGTGCGTCATATCGTCTTCGCGCGTCCACACCAGTTGCACCGGCACCTCCACGTGCTTCGCAATCTGTGCGACCTCTGCGGGAAAGTCGTACTGGTAGCGGCGTCCGAAGCCGCCGCCCATCAGCGTCGTGTGCACTGTCACGCTGCTTTCTGGCAATTCCAGTTCTTTGGCGATTACGCTGCGCATTGAGTCCGCGGTCTGCGACGGAGCCCATACCTCGCACTTCCCTTCGCGCAGGTGGGCGGTGATATTCATTGGCTCCATGCATGCGTGCGCGAGAAAAGGAAATTCATAAACACTCTCGACGCGCCTGGACGCAGGAACATTGTCGAGATTCACGCCCTGCGCGTCAGACGTCCACGCCGGCGCGTGTGCAAGGGCTTCTTTCATCTGCGCGCGCAGCATGTCGGTGCTCTCGGTGCTATGCGGTCCGCGATTCCATGTGATCTGCAAAGCCTTGCTGCCCTGCATGGCCGCCCACGTCGATTTCGCCACGACGGCAATTCCGCCCGCCGTAAAAACCCGATAGCCTTTCGCGGGAATCTCGAAGACCTGCAGAACTCCGGGAACAGCCAGAGCCTTGGTCGCGTCGAATTTCGCAGGAGTTCCGCCGAACGTTGGGCAACGCGCAATCACCGCGTACACCATTCCCGGCAGACGCACGTCCAATCCGAACCGCGCTGCTCCGGTGCATTTGTCGGGAATGTCGAGATGCGGTGTTGGTTTGCCTATTAGGACGAAGTGCGCGGGATCCTTCAGCTTCACGTTTTTTGCATCGGGCAGCGGCATGGCGCGCGCTGCGGGCACGAGCGCACCATAACCAACACGCCGATTCGAGCCCGCATGCAGGACTTCGCTGTTCAACGTTGTGCACTCGCTCTCGGCCACACCCCACTGTCGCGCCGCGGCCGCGATCATCACCGTGCGCACCATCGCGCCGGCTTGTCGCAGCGGCAGATAGTTCGACCTCACGCTGCCGCTCCCACCGGTGCCGAGTGAAAATTCCGACTGGACCACGCGCACGCGCTTCCAGTCCAGATCGGCCTCCTCGGCCAACAGCATTGGCAGTGCCGTATACACCCCCTGCCCCATCTCTGACTGCGCCAGCACCAGCTCGGCGCTGCCATCCGGCTGCAGATGAATCCAGGCGTCGAAGGGATTTCCCACTGCGACCTTGCCCGCCGATTCGTCCGCAATGCCCGCGTGACCGAAATGACGGCGCAGCGTGAATCCGATCACCAGTGCTCCGCCCGCCGCCGCTGCGGCGCCGGCGCCGAGAAACACTCTCCGGTTGATCTTTCGCGCGCCCGTGTCTGCCGAATCCGGCGTTTCCAAAGGCTCCTTCAGGTCGATCTTCATGCGCGCATCTCCTGCGCTGCCGTGTGAATCGCTTTGCGAATGCGAAAGTAGGTTGCACAGCGGCAGATGTTGCCGGTCATGGCGTCATCGATTTCGGCGTCGGTGGGGTGAGGTTTCTGGGCGAGCAGGGCCGCTGCCGACATGATTTGCCCGGACTGGCAGTAGCCGCATTGCGGGACCTGTTCGGCGATCCATGCCCTCTGGACCACGTGGATTTCCGTTTCTCCCAGGCCTTCAATCGTGGTGACCTTCTTGCCACGGGCATCTGCCACCGTGGTCTGGCAAGATCGCACAGTGGCCCCGTCCAAGTGCACCGTGCAGGCGCCGCACATGCCGATGCCGCAGCCGTACTTGGTGCCTGTCAACTGCAGCAGGTCGCGCAAAGCCCACAGCAAGGGCATTTCGCCGTCGGCCTCAATGGTGCGGCTGTGGCCGTTTACATCCAACGGGAACTGTGCCATGTTTCAACCCCGACGCAAGTGTCTCTCCGAATCGCCGGTGACGCCAGAAGTTTGCAGGGAAGTTGAAGCATGGTGCAGGCAGCGGCGTGGGGTTTGCAGGATCAGGCGGCTCGGGATGTTGTGAGAAGTTCAGGCACTCCGATTCCGTGCGGGTCACAATTCAGACGGATCACCGTTTGCCGAATT
>Ga0302326_10027461_pt1 | contig 11474 bp, 5 predicted proteins | sample Palsa_T0_3_FD_202264 | JGI IMG/M metagenome (GOLD analysis project Ga0302326, IMG submission 202264) | Peat permafrost microbial communities from Stordalen Mire near Abisko, Sweden - Palsa_T0_3 | ecosystem: Environmental > Terrestrial > Soil > Palsa > Peat permafrost | place: Sweden: Abisko...
GGAAACACTCCGCAAACTCGAGGGCAACTGGGTGCGCCGCGGCGTTAGGAGTGCCGAGCGAACCGATTCTTCCTTAACCCTGGTCGCATACGGAAAACCGCTGGTCACTCTGCAGCTGGTGTTTGACACCCGGCTGTTCTCTCAGGAAACTGTCGTTGGCATGCTCGGTCATTTGCGCACGCTGCTGGAAAGCTTCGTCGCCAACCCGCGGGGCAATATCGGCGAAATTCGGATGCTAAGTTTTCAGGAGGAAGAGTCCCTCACGGATTACCGCACGCGGGGCTCGTATTCATTGGCTTTTTGCGCGCATCACCTGTTCGAACAGCAGGCCGCCCGTACTCCGGACAAGGCGGCATTGGAACATGCCGGGCAAACCATTAGCTACAGCCGCCTGAATGAGCGCGCGAATAAGCTTGCCAATTTCCTGCTCGCCCGCGGGATTGGCGCCGGCCACTTTGTCGCGATCGGTTTAGATCGTTCGCCTGAAGTCGTCTCCGCTGTGCTCGCAGTCTTAAAGACTGGCGCTGCCTTCGTTCCATTGGATCTGGCACTCCCCGCTGACCGGCGCGCCGCCATGCTCGCTGACGCGTCGCCGAGTTACATCTTGAACCGCGCCGAGCTGGAGGCGTTCGAAGAGCAGATCGACAGGCAAACCTGCGAAAACCTGGATGTGACCGTCTCGCCCGCCGACCCAGCCTATGCCATCTACACCTCAGGCTCAGCCGGAAATCCCAAAGCCGTCGTGGTAAATCACCGCGGCTTGGTGAATCACACACTGGCCGTCACCCAGGCTCAAGGCACTTCCGCCGAAGACCGGCGGCTACAGTTCATCTCATTCGGCTCCGATGTATTTCTCGCCGAGGTTTTCAATTACCTCTCTACCGGCGCCACACTGGTCTTCGCTCACGAACGGGCAACTTCAGTCGGCGACTTCCTGCGGCTCCTCGACGATCATAGAATCACGGTCACCGGCATGCCGAGCGGGTGGTGGCATGAATGGGTCGCGGCTCTCGCGTCCAGTCACGGCACGTTCCCCAAGTACCTCAGATTAGTGATCGCAGGAATGGAGCGCGTGAATGCCTCCGCCTATGCCGATTGGAAGAGAATTGTGGGCGCCAGGGTTCGCTGGATCAACGCCTATGGACCCACCGAAACCACCATTACTTCTCTATCGTATGAAGGCGGCAGCTCTAAATGGGAGCTGGGCCCCCTGGTTCCCATCGGGCGCCCGATTGCAAACATGCGAGCGTATGTATTGGACGGCGCTCGTAAGCTTCTGCCCAATGGAATTTCCGGCGAGTTGTACATCGCGGGACCGGGCGTGGCTAGCGGTTATCTCAATGCGCCTGATTTGACCGCCGGCCGATTCGTACCGGACCCATTCAGCAGCGAACCAGACAGCCGTCTTTACCGCACGGGCGACCTGGCATTCCGGCTTCCCGACGGCAACTTTGTTTTTCTGGGGCGAGACGATCGCCAGGTGAAGATCCGCGGGTATCGCGTTGAGCTGGACGAAATTGAAGCGGCGCTCTTCCAGGGTCAAGGCGTCCGGCAGGCTGCCGTGACAGTTGGAGAAAACCAGAATCTTACGGCATTCCTCACCGTCGTGCAGCCGGGAACGGATGATGGCGGCGCGCCGGACGTTGCTTTGCTAAGACGGCATCTGTCACGGCATCTACCGCCGTACATGATCCCGCGTGAATTCGTCGTTCTTCGCTGCATGCCTCTCACGCCTAGCGGTAAGATCGATTACCGGTCCCTCCAGTCTTACAATTCTTTTGCCAATCCTATTCGTGAAGTTGGCGCCCAGTCAACCGAAACGGAACGGAGGCTCGCGCCCCTATGGCAGCAGGCTCTCAGCGCTGGTCCCTCCGGTCCTGACGATGATTTCTTTCTGGTTGGCGGAGACAGCCTTTGCGCCGCGGCCCTGATCCGGCTAATCGCAGTCGAATTCGGCCAAGAGATTTCGCTCAGCAGCCTGCTGCGCGCTCCCACCTTCGCTATGCTGGCTCGATATCTTGGCTCCGCTTCTGCGGATTTTCCGCAGGCGCACATCTTACAGCTGCGAACGACCGGCGATCGCATCCCAATCTTCGCCATCTCTCCCGGCCCAGGTGATGCATCTTGTTTTACCGAGCTAGCGGCCCATCTGCCGCCCGATCAACCTTTTTTCGCACTTAATAATCCGATTGCTGGTGAGAAATTCGAGCCGGTGGAGGAACTCGCCGGACGCGTCTGCGGAATGATCCGATCCACGCAGCCCCGGGGCCCGTACATTGTGGGTGGATATTGTTTCGGCGGACTGCTTGCATTTGAAGCGGCGCGGCAGCTGCTATCAGCCGGAGAATCGGTACATCTGATTGCCCTGTTCGACACGCCCGCCCCAGGCTACCCCAAGGTCCCGGGTGCGAACGCATATTGGCGGCAATTGCGTCTCGGTATAGGCGGCGCCGAAGCGTTGACACACGTAAGATTTGTGGGGCGTTTGCTGGCCACCCGGGCACTCACCACAGTCCGTCGCGCTCTAACCCGAACTGTACGCTTTGAGCCTTCGCAACATGGCGCTTCGCTCTCCGAACTCATCGCGAATTCGGCGCGGGCTTATGTTCCAAAGCAGATCCACGTGCCCGTGGCGCAGTTCATCGGCCAGGACCAGCCCCTGAGCTCGCGTGTTTTGGAAGATCCCAGGCTTGGCTGGAAAGATGTGTCCATGGATGAATTCCACCTGCGGTACGTTCCAGGCACGCACAGCGACCGGTTCCAACTGGGTGCATCGGAAGTAGCGTCGAAACTGGACGAACTCCTCGCGGCTCGGCGCGCTCCGGCTATTTCTTGATTCCGGCGAAGGTCGCGCCTGCGATGTTTCCGCGTCCGGCCTCAGACTTTTGGCGCAGTGACTTTCTTCGACACGCCATTTCCCCTTACCCTCCAATCACTTACAGACCGCCCCAGCGCGAGGATCGCGGTCGCCGGGGTATTGTCGATTCGAATGCCTGCCACGTTTTTATTCCGCCTTGGGTGGCTTCGTTTTTGCAAATTGCGAAAAAACCTGCTGCGGCGCACAAAATACCCCGACTTGCGCCACTCGCCAGCCACCAACAACCAATCACTAACCACCAACAACCAACAACCACTAGCCACCAACCAGCCACTAGCCACGGGGTCCCAGAACTGGCATATTAGAAATTGCGCCTTTGAGCGTTTAACCCGAAGGGATTGGACCTGGCTGTGAGTGCACAAACTCTACTATCTCCTGTTGAACCGTTGACCCTGGCCTACGACCGCGAGCGCCTCGAAGATGTCGGATTCATGACCTGCATGACTTTGGTCTTGCTGGGCAACTATGCCCAGACCGGCCACTTCGGCGGCCCTCTGGCCTACACCCCTTTTAATGTCGCCGTGCATCTGGCCGGTGCTGAGCTCGGCGGCCTGCGCTACGACTATCGCCGCCCCAAACATCCTTACTGCGACAAGTTTATGCTTGCGGGCGGACACACCATTCCCACCTGCTACGCGCTGTGGATGATCATGGGCGAAGCGTTGGCGCGCAAGTACAAAGCCACCGGCGACAAGCGGTATTATGTCGATCCCCACGTTGCAATGCTCGGCATCGATGCATTGGGCTTTCGCCGCGGCGCAGGCGCTCTCGCTACACTGCTGCAAGAAAACGGGTTGGTCGATCATCCCCTATTCGCCGAAGCTAAGATACGCGGTATCCGGGCGCTCGCAGGTCATGCCGAAAGCACCGACGTCACCAACGACGTGAACGGCGGACCCTCCGGCATCGGCATCGCCACTGCGGCCGGCAAAGCCGCCTTTTGGGACATGGCTGGGGCTTCCGTGTCCGGCCCGAAAATTATCGCCTTCGAGGGCGAATTCGCCATGACGGAGGGCCACGCCCAGGAGCTCAAAACTCAAGCTCTGGCATTGCAGGTTGGCAAACGCCTGCGCGTAATGTTCTCTGACAACAACGCGGGCATCGACGATTCGCTCCTCGGCGGCGTCGTCAATTCCAAGTACGACCACTACAATTTAGTCGATCAATGGACTTCCTACGGTTGGAACGTCTTCACCCTCGACGACGGTAATGACTACGATCAGGTGGTCGCGGCGCTCAAAACCATGGAGACCTGGGATCCCTCTGACCGCCGCCCCATGATCGTAATCGGCAAAACCGTCAAGGGTTATTGGCCGTGCGTGTCGCACGGAAAAATATCCGGCCAGTGCGATCAAGTGGTTGGCTACCAGAGCCACCCTTATGCGCTCAAAATGAATTCGGAATATTTCATCGAACTCGCCAGGACTTTCGAGCAGCAATATGGAGTGGAGTTCGTAGGCATCCGCCAGGGGGCGGTAACCGATCCGCGTGAGCGGCTGATCCAATTCAAAGCCAACATCGATATCGCGATGTCGGTGCTCGAGCGCAATGGCCTCGGCGATTGGCTGGCCGATCGCCTGGTCGCCATTGGCGACACCGTGAAGGACGACTTCAAGCTCCACATGGACGTGAAACACGATCCATTCCTGGACGACCGTCTGCGCGTCGCCAATCTTCCCGTCGAACCGCAAAAGGTCACCGTCAAAAACAGCATCTCCGGCGCCGAGAAACAGGTCGGCGTTACCTTATTCCGGAAACCCGGCGAGATCGCCGGCACGCGCCGTGGCATTTCGGAAATCATCAAGTGGCTGAACTACGTCACTGACAACCGCTTCATCACGCTGGCCGCCGATCTGTCGGAGTCCATCAATGTGGAGCACGGCAGTTTGTGGGGCCACTACGATCCGGAAACCAATCCGCTCGGCACCCGCATCAAGGCTGCCATCCAGGAGGCCGGCAATGTTTCAACAGCCATCGGCCTGGTGAGCCAAACCGCTAGCGTCGATCCCGAAAAATTCGCGGGCGTCTGGGCTTTGAGCGGAACCTATGGCGCGTTCACTCCGCTGATGTACACGCCGGCTCGCGTCTGGAGCCAGCAGAATCAGGACAGCAAGTTTCGCGTGGGCGTTCTGCACATTCTGGCCGGACATTCGGGCCCGGAGACCGCCGCCGACGGCCGCACCCACTTCGGCATTTTCGCCACGCAAGTGTGGAAGCTTTTTCCACGCGGCCAAACCATTCATTTGAATTTCTGGGATTACAACGACGTCTCCGCTGGTTATTTCGCAGCGGCTGAAATTGCAGCGCGCGATCCCAAGGTCGGCATTATTAGCATCGAAGTGGCGCGTCCCGATTTTCCGGTCGCCGATCGCGCCAAGTTCGCGGACACCGATCTGAAGGCGGCCGCAAAGGGGTTTTACGTCATCCGCGATTTTGCCCCGAACCAACCCAAACATGGCTACATCGTGACGCAAGGCTCCAGTTCCACGGTGAACCTGGTCAGCATTCTTCCGCGCCTCGAACAGGCCGGGATCAATGTAAAAGTGGTTGCCGCCATCAGCGAAGAATTGTTCGATCGCCAACCTGAGCCGTATCGCAACTCGGTGCTGCCTCCCGAAGCTCGCTACGATCTCATGGTGGTATCCACCGGCACGCGCCGCGTGTGGCCGTTGCGAGATCCGGGTCCCTTGACCGACGCTTATTCGCTCACGTCCGATTGGGACAATCAGTGGCTCACGGGCGGCCTCGAGCCGGAAGTAATTGCCGAAGCGCACCTCGACAAGGAATCGATTTACGCTGGAATTGAACGCTTCGCGCGCGATCGTGGTGAGCGCTTGAGCCGCCAAAAGTCGCTGCTTAGCAGTCTCTAATTTGTCGCGGCGTCGCGCTTCACTGGCTTGCCGTACACTTCGAACCAAGCCACATCGGACCAGCCGCCGGGGCCATGTCCGCTGCCCGGCATCAGATCGGTGAATCCAATCTCGTCCACCTTGGTCAGGTCCGGATGCTCCACAAAGTTGCCCTTGGTCAGCACCTTGTCGATGTCCAATTTGAGCCAGCGCACTTCGGCGATCGAAAAATCGCTGTCGTGCCAATCGAGCGTTGAGCCGTCAGTGTGATCGCCCACCAGCCACGTTCCATCCGCCAGCTTCACGATCGGCCGCACTTTATGAAACCCGGAAACCTTGGTCTGCCACCGGATTCTGGCCAGCCCGCTCAGATCGACATAATTGGCTTTGTCGCGCAGCGCTACCGCGACGGGCGAAGTGGCCAGGCCGGTCCACACATGCGGCGGATTGCTTGGATCTTGGGCGCTTCCGAGCGCCTGTACTTCTTTGCTGGACGGGCCGTAAAGCCTCAGCTCCAGGTTGGTGCTCGCCACCTGATCCTGGGTGACGCCATGTTCGCCGCCGTTCGCAACTGTCTTCCATTCCTCGCGGAAGAAAAGCGGAGCGCGGGCGCCCGTACGCTCTCCGGCCCGGGGCGTGGCGGGCGGAGTTTGTTGCGCCAAAGCAGCGCACGCAACTGCAAAAGGAATCAACCGATAGAACATTTCCCGGCCTCCAGTTCTCTGACTGGCTGCCAGTATATCCTAGGCTCAGAGAGATTGGGTTACTTGCGCTTTGCTAAGCAGCATTTTGCGCACGGCATCGTCAACCCGCTGGGCCGCTGCGCTCCGGACGCCCCCACGCTGATCCTGGCCGGGCGGTACAACGGTCATGCTGGCGTTGGCTTCGAACAATAAAACCTCGCCGCCGGCGCTCAGGCCAAAGTCGATGCCGGCGTAGTCCAAACCCAGTGTTTCCTGGATGTCCGCCAGCGCCGCCATCGCAGATTGTCCCAGCACTTTCGGCATATCGCGCAGGAATTTGGCTTCCTCCACTCGTTGCTGATCCTCCGCCATATCCGCGGTCAATTGCAGCGGATAGAGCCAGCCGTCGATCGTCATTACACGATATCTTCGAGATTTCCCATCCGCGCCGCGGGCATCCAGGCATTGAATTACTGTCAACTCTTCGCCGGGCAATTGGCTAAGAGCTGCCTGGAGACCGTTCGTACTCTGTACTCGCAGAGAATTGCGGCCGCCGTTGACTCTGGAGCCGAATCCGGGGGCGCGCAGCAGCAACGGGAACTGCAAGCCCCGGTGCTCCAGTGCTTCTTCTGCACGCGCGGAACTCAGCACCGCACGCGACAAATTCGCGATCACCGGCGCCACTACTCCAGGAATTTCGCGCAGCCTGCGCGCAATTGCTATCCGCGCAGTTCCGAGCACTGCCGCGGGTGAATTGATCACCGGCGCGAAAGTGCGTTCCATCAAAGTCACGGCGCGATCCAGCGCCAGCGCGCAGGAGTCGGCATCGCCGATCGCGTTGAACACGATGTCATGCGGAGGCAGCGGCGCATTCGGATCAAACACGTTCGGCAGCAGCACGAATGTCCGGAATATCTTATCGTCCAGCAAGTGGCGGACCGGCACGTCGCCTCTGCGGCCCGAGACCAGCAGCAGCACCTGCAACGGCTCAGCTTCGCCGCGATAGGGCAGTTCGGTGGCGCGCTGATCGTTGAGCCCCAGGCGCTGGTGACGCGCAGCGGCTTCTTCGTGGCCTAACTCAGCCATTAGATTTCCCAAACCCAGGTGCGCCTCCGCGAATCCGGAATCCAGTGCGAGCGCGGCTTCGTAGTGCTCTCGCGCGGGCGCCAGGTCGCCGGCCTCCAAAAAGATATTGCCCAGATTCACGTGCGCCATCGGATGATCCGGGTGCCGTGCGATCGCTTCGGTGAACGCGCTGCGCGCCGCCGTTCGAAAACCGGTCTTATAAAGCAGCATGCCCAACTTATTCAGCGCTCCCAAGTGCGCGGGCGACCTTGCGAGCACATCGAGGTAGGCTTGCTTGGCTCCTTCGGTGTCACCGATTTCTGCCAGTAAACACGCCTTTTCAAAACGCAGATCCACGCGTCCGGGCTCGCGCTGGATGCGGGTATCCAGTTCGCGCAACGCTGCTTTCCGTTGCAATGCCGGCGCCCAATTGGTCATGACCTGAAGCCGTACAATCGGCAGAATGGGGTGATTCCGTTAGTTTCACTCCCAGCGCAGGGCCACGATGGGACTTACGCGGGCGGCGCGCCGCAACGGGTTTAAGGTGGCGAGAAAGGCCGCTAGGGCCAGCACTAAGATGCTGATCAGCAGCGTGAGCGGGTCGGTAGCGCCAACGCCAAACAGCAAGCTGCCGAGTGCGTGCGCTGCGACCAGCGCAACCGGCGCCCCGATGATCAATCCGCAGAGTACTAACGTCACGCTTTCCCACGCAAACAGGCTGGTGATATCCCGCCTTTGCGCTCCGATAGCGAATCGGATTCCGATCTCGCGGGTGCGGCGGGCGATGGAATAGGCCAGCACTCCATACAATCCGATCCCGGCGAGCAGGGTGGCCAGGGCGGCGAACAGCGTGGAAAGATAACCGAGAACTCGTTCGGTGGTAAGTCCCGCCTCCACGTCCCGATCCAAGGTCTGAACGGAAAAGACGGGCATACGCCGGTCAATGCCTCGAACGATTCCAAGCAGGGAAGGAATAATTCGCTCGGGATCGTTCGCGGTCCTCACTAAAAGTGTCAGTCCGGATGACTGACTCTGTTTCTCTGGTACGTAAACGGTGTCATCAGGACCGTTTCGGGCGCCGCGATCTCGCGCGTCCGAGACCACGCCGGCGATCTCCAGTTCACTTCCCCCTAACTTGACTTTCCGTCCGACTGGATCCCGGCCGCCAAAAAAGTGGTGAACGAATTTCTGATTCACAATGGCTACTCTGGCACTATTCTTGTTGTCCCGCTGGTCGAAATCGCGGCCGCGGAGCAGGGATTGCCCCAGAGTTTTGAAGTGGGACGGGCTGACAAAATTGAACGTCGCAATGTCGTCGTGGCCGGCCTTGGGAGAATAGCCCGGCACCTCAATCCTCATGGTGATCTCCGAGAAGCCGTTGGGTGTGCTGGCGGCGAGGCTGGCCGCCTGGACGTTTGGTAATTCTCGCGAGCGCTTTAGGATCTCATCGAGAATCATCGAGACCTCGGCGCTGGAGTGGCCGCTGGCCGCCGGGTCGACACGCAAGGCGATGACCCGGGCCGGTTGAAACCCAAGATCCACGGTCGACATGGTCCGCAAAGTACGCGTAAGAAGACCTGCCGCGAAAACAATCACCAGCGACAAGGCGATTTGGACCACGACCAAACTTCTGCGTAACAGCACGCGGCTGGCGGCAGGCTTGCCCGCCGATTCTTGTTTCAGGCCAGGCTGAAGATCTGGTTTAGTGGTTTGCCACGCCGGCAGCAACCCGAACAGGATCGCGGTCGCAAAAGACAGCAGAATGGAGAACGCCAGAACGCGAGCGTCGGGCGCGACGTGGATAGCCATCGATGCAGACCGGCCGGTATTCATGAAGGCGACCAGAGTGTCGTTGATCCACACGGACAACGCGACACCGGCGGCGCCTCCGGCAGCCGCCAGCAGGAGGCTTTCCACCAACAATTGGCGAATCAATCTGGCACGGGATGCTCCGATCGACAGACGCACCGCGAATTCCTGCGCGCGGGCCTGCGATCTGGCCAGCAGCAGGTTCGCCAGGTTGGCACAGGCCACCAACAGCACCAGCGCCACCACCGCCATGAGAACCAATACGGGCCGTCCGAAATCCGATCGCATGGCGTTGAAGCCTTGGCTGCCGTCTTCCAGACGAAGCTCCGATGGGGCGCCTGGGTCAAGCCGGTGAGACAACCGCTGGGCCTGCTGCTGCGCCTCGGCTCGAGTGACGCCGGGTTTGAGGCGCGCCATTGGATTCATCCACGAAAGTCCGCTGAGACTGGCGGCGGAGCCAAAGGCCGGCATAAAGTCGCCGATGCGCGTGGCCGGAATCGTTACGTCAAAACGATGCTGCAACTCGGCGCCATAAAAGCCTCGCGCAGTGACTCCGAGAACGCGATAGGGGTGCCCGTTCAGGAACACGGATCGCCCAATCGCGCCAGGATCGCCGGCGAATTCGCGCTGCCAGAGATCGTAGCTGAGAACGCACACCGGACTTCCCGCGGCAGCCCGCACGTCGTCCTCGTTCAACAATCTTCCGATGGCCGGCTTCACTTCGAGCGTTTGAAAATACTGGCCGGTAACCAGCTGGCCCATGATCCATTGGGCGCTATCGGCGGTGGAAAAACTGACGGGCTTAGCAAACCAGCCAAACAGGCCGTCGAATGAGGTGGATTGCCTGGCGAATTCATCAACGTCTTTCATTCGCCACACCTGGCTGAAGATGACCAGACGCTCTGGATTGGGCACGGGCAAGCGTTTCAGAAGAATGGCATTGACGAAAGAGAATATTGCTGTGTTGGCTCCAATTCCAAGCGCCAGTGACGCGATCGCGATGCAGGTGAATGCCGGACTCCGCCGCAGGCCACGCAACGCATGACGCGCATCTTGGAACATCCATTCCAATTGTCGAAAAGTCCACATGTCCCGACTCTCCTCTCGTGCCAGCGTGATGTTGCCCATCAGCGGACCTGGATTTCCGCCTTCTCTAGCGAGCAGAATCCGGTGCGTTTCCATCTCCTCGGCCAGTTCCCGATCCAGACGGCGGCGCTGTGCAATCGCTACAATTTTGCGGAAACTGCGGGCAGGGTTGAAATTCATTGGGCGTTTAGGCCATTTCCAGAACCTTGTGAATGGCGCCGATCATACGGGAAAATTGCTCGCGCTCGATCGCCAGTTGCTTGCGGCCGGAGGGGGTGAGCGTATAGTAGCGCGCCCGGCGGTTGCTTTCAGAAGCGCCCCACTCCGCTTTGACCCAGCCGTTGATCAGCAGCCGCTGGAGAGCCGGATACAGCGAGCTTTCGCCGACTTGGAGCACGTCATCGGAGATTTCCTTTAAACGCTGCGCGATGCCGTAGCCGTGCATTCGACCCGGAAAGAGCGTCCGAAGGATCAGGAGGTCGAGCGTGCCGGGGAGCAGTTCTGAAGCGCTGGATCGTTCTCCCATCGTCTATCGATGGAAGTATGCCAAAATCTGGGGGGCCGCGTCAAGCGGCTTGATAATTGCGGCTTGTTTTACTGCGCCGGGGTCGCGTTTTGCGCGGTTGTCTTTTCGGAGGCCGATGGTCCCATTAACTTCTTGAGGAGTTCGGCGGTACTGTCGTGAGCTGCGCCGGCACGCGTGCCGACGCCCATGGCGATATCCAGCGGCGTACGGCCGTCCTTGTCCTTGGCGTCCAGCTTGGCGCCCTTTTCGACCAGGAACGCGACCACGTCATTACGGCCCGAGGTGGCAGCGCCATGCAGAGCGGTGGCGCCCTTGTCGTTGGCCGCGTTCACATCTACGCCCTGCTCGATGCAAATCTTGATGGCTTCGAGCGAGTCCTTTTCAGCGACATTGGTGATGCCCATGGTCCAGCTGAGGCCGGCCGCGAGAATCATGGCAGTGGTGTGATCTTTGGTGACGGCTTTCGCATCCGCGCCCTTGGCTAACAATAGCCGCATCACTTCCACGTCACCGGTCTTGGCCGCCCGTAAGAACGGCGTAGCGCCCATGCCCAGGTAGCGGTCGGGAACATCCAACGA
>Ga0302326_10027462_pt1 | contig 11474 bp, 7 predicted proteins | sample Palsa_T0_3_FD_202264 | JGI IMG/M metagenome (GOLD analysis project Ga0302326, IMG submission 202264) | Peat permafrost microbial communities from Stordalen Mire near Abisko, Sweden - Palsa_T0_3 | ecosystem: Environmental > Terrestrial > Soil > Palsa > Peat permafrost | place: Sweden: Abisko...
GATGGCGCCGATGTCGTGCAGGATGTCCTCGGCGGCGATCGTCTCGCCCCGGATCCTGCTCTCCGCAAACGCGACGTCTTCCGGAATGCCCTTGTCGAGGTGGTGACACACCATGAGCATGTCGAGGTGCTCGTCGAGGGTGTTCACGGTGAAGGGGCGCGTCGGATTCGTGGAGCTCGGGATCACGTTGGGCTCGCCGCAGACCCGGATGATGTCGGGCGCGTGGCCGCCGCCCGCACCCTCCGAGTGGTACGTGTGGATCGTCCGGCCCTTGAAGGCCGCGATCGAGTCGTCCACGTACCCCGACTCGTTCAGCGTGTCGGTGTGGATCGTGACCTGGATGTCTTCGCCTTCGGCAAAGCTGAGGCAGCAGTCGATGGTCGATGGGGTCGTACCCCAATCCTCGTGGAGCTTGAGACCGACGACGCCCGCTCGGACCTGATCGAGGAGGCCTTCGGGCTCCGACGTATTCCCTTTCCCCGTGAGGCCGACGTTGATGGGGAGGGTGTCGGTGGCCTGGAGCATCTGGCCGATGTAGCGGGCCGCGGGGGTGCACGTCGTCGCGTTGGTGCCGGTGGCCGGTCCGGTGCCGCCGCCGACGAACGTCGTCACGCCCGACGCCAGCGCCTCGCTTGCCTGCTGCGGACAGATGAAGTGAATGTGCGAGTCGATCCCGCCCGCCGTAAGGATGAGACCCTCGCCCGCGATCGCCTCCGTCGTCACGCCCACGACCATCCCCGGGGTTACGCCGCGCATCACGTCCGGATTGCCGGCCTTTCCGATCCCCGCGATGCGGCCGGCCTTGATCCCGATATCGGCCTTGAAAATGCCGCTCGAGTCGACGACGAGAGCGTTGGTGATGACGCAATCGAGCGCGTCGCGATCGCGCACCCCGGCTCGCTGCCCCTGCCGGTCGCGCAAGACCTTGCCGCCGCCGAACTTGCACTCGTCCCCATAGGAGGCAAAGTCGTGCTCGACCTCCGCGATCAAGCCCGTGTCCCCCAGGCGCACGCGATCGCCCACGGTCGGGCCGAACATATCGGCGTAGTGACGGCGATCGATCGAGACGCTCACCGCGCGTCCCCGCCCGCCAGGGCAGCTTGCTGTGTCGCGACGAGTCGCACGGTCTTTTCCTCCCCGGGCTCGAATCGGACGGCCGTCCCTGCCGGGATGTCGAGCCGGCGCCCAGTCGCGACGGCGCGATCGAAGACGAGGGCGGTATTGGTCTCGACGAACGGATAGTGGCTCCCCACCTGGATGGGGCGATCGCCGACGCTCTTCACGATGAGCTCGACGACGTCGCGTCCTTCGTTGAGCGCGATCGTCCCAGGAAGAATGGTGTACGCGCCCGGCGTGATGGATTCTTCATCGGGGTTCGAAAGAAACAGCGAGTCTGGCGGCACGGGGAGAAAGCTGCCGTGCAGCGCCAGCGAGAGGTCGACGCGATCGAGGGCCACCGGGTGGTGCACGGTGACGAGCTTCGTGCCGTCCGGGAAGGTGCCCTCGACCTGCACTTCGACGAGCATGGCTGGGACCGCGGCCATCACGTGGACGCGCCCGAGCATTCGCCGGCCGACGTCCATGAGCTCGGCCACCGATTGACCGTCTCGAATCAGCTCGAGAAGCTGAGTGGCAATTAGCGCAACCGTCTCCGGATAGTTCAGCCGCACGCCGCGCGCCAAACGCTTCTGAGCCAGATGACCCGCGCCGTGCAGGATCAGCTTGTCGATGTCGCGCGGCGCCAAATGCATCGTGCACGGGAGCATTGATCAATTGCGTCACGAGCGTCACCACTTTCGCGCGAACGGGTCGTCGCCCAGGACTCGCGCGAGCTCGGCGAAACTCGGACGCAAAAGAAACGACGCTCGTTCGAAACGCTCTGCCGCGACGCGCAAGACCGCCGCGTCTTCACCGACGGCGCTTGCGGCGACGAGCTCGCGATCCGCTCGCGACGGAGCCGATCGCGGCGACAGCATCGCCTCACGGAGCCGCGAAAAGGCCGGCCCGACGACGATCAGGGTGAGGACCACGTCGTAGCGGCCCATCCGTTCGGCCAGTGGCCCGTGGGCCGGGTCGAGCCGAGAAGCGTCGACGAGAAGTAGCCGAGCGTCGCGCTCGATCGAGGTGCGGGACGCGAACGAGTCGAACTTCCATCGTTCGCCCCGCGCGCCGCGGCCGCACGTATAGCCGTCGAGAAATACAAGGGAAGCATCGCGCGCGAGGGCGAAGTGGCTTCGCTGTCGGTATCGGGCGCCGGCGAAGCAGACGACCGGATCGGGCACGACCGCGATCGTCGACGCGGCGGACGCGTTGACGCGGAGCGTCTGTTCGCACCCATGCGGCGATCGATAAATTTTCGTCGAAGCCTGAGTCCCGACCAGCGCGGCCGCCCGTTCCTCGAGGTCGATGCGAAGGTCGAGCCGATCCCCGTCGATCAATCCTCCCCCGAGGCTTGCAAGGAATACCCACGCCGCGTGGCCATGGTTATTTGGCATGAGCACGCGCAGCGGGCTCGCGGCGAACGCGCGGGAGACCACCGTCTTGCCCGACTCGCACCGAAAGCCGAGCACGCCGGTGCCCGCGCGCCGCGTCGGCTCACTCGAATTTATGTTGTGTTCAGGTTCGTGAGGCAGAGAACGAGCGATGAGCACGTGAGTCGCTGTGATAGAAGCATGTCTCGCCCGTGTCCGCCTCCGGTCGCTCGTCGATGGACCTCTCGTCACTCCGCCGCGCCTATCGCGACGGGACGGTGTCCCCGATCCAGATCGCCGACCGAGTGCTGTCGATCATCGACGGCGACGAGACTCCCGGTGTCTGGATCCACAGACGCGACGCGGCCGAGCTACGCGCGGAGGCTCGCGCGCTCGAGGCAAAGTATTCGCGTGGCCAGCTGCCGCCCCTCTACGGGATTCCGTTCGGCGTCAAAGACAGCATCGACGTCGGCGGCGTCCCGACGACCGTCGGATGCCCCGGCTTCGCGTACGTCGCGTCCGGCACGGCCCCCGTGGTCGACCGGATGCGTGACGCCGGTGCGCTCTACGTCGGCAAGACGAACCTCGATCAGTTCGCGACGGGGCTCGTGGGCGTGCGCTCGCCTTACGGCGTACCGCCCAACCCGTTCGATGCCAGGTACGTCAGCGGCGGATCGAGTTCGGGTTCGGCCGCCGCGGTGACACGCGGCCACATCTCCTTCGCGATCGCCACCGACACGGCGGGTTCGGGCCGCGTTCCGGCGGCGTTCAACAACATCGTCGGGCTAAAGCCGAGCCTGGGGCTCCTGTCGACCACGGGACTCTTCCCGGCGTGCCGCTCGGTCGACTGCATGACGATCATGTCGCTGACATGCGAGGACGCGCGCACCGTCGCGGCGGTCGCTTCCGGGTTCGACGCACGCGATCCGTTTTCGAGGGCCGCCGCGGAGGGGTTCCGCTGGTATACCGGCAGCAAGCCGCAACGGGTCGCCGTCCCCAGGCCGGAGGACCGCGTGTTCGGCGACGAGCGGTCGCGCCAGGCGTTCGATGACGCGTGCAAGATGCTCTCGACGATGGGCTTCGAGCTCGAGCTGATCTCGATGGAGCCGTTCTACGAGGCCGGCCGCTTGCTTTACGGCGGCCCCTGGATCGCCGAGCGTTTGACGGGTCTGGAAGGCTTCCTCAACGCGCATCCGGAGGCGCTCCTGCCCGTCATCCGGGACATCCTCGCGGACGGAGTGCCGTACCGGGCCACGGATGCGTTCCGCGCGCGCCATCGGCTTGCGGAGCTCGTACGGGACTTGGCACCCCTCTGGAAGCGCGTGAGCGCCCTGGTCGTCCCGACGGCACCGCAACACCCGACGATCGAAGGCGTCCTCGCCGACCCGATCGCGGAGAACGCACGCCTCGGGAAGTACACGACTTTCGCGAACCTGCTCGACCTCGCGGGGGTCGCGGTCCCCGCCCGATTCCGCGAAGACGGGCTTCCCTTCGGCGTCACGTTCCTTGGCCCATGGGGCTCCGACGCTACGCTCTTGAGTCTCGGCGCCGCATTTCACCGCAAGGCCGGTGTGACGCTCGGTGCGATGGGCTGGCCGTACCCGCCCGACGAACCGTCGGCCACATCGCCCGCTGCCGACGAACTCCTCGTCGCCGTCGTCGGAGCGCACCTGCAGGGCCAGCCGCTCAACCACCAACTGACGGACCGGGGCTCGCGACTCATCCGCGTGGCGCGGACTTCGCCGGACTACAGGCTCGTCGCTTTGCCCGGCACCCAACCTCCGAAGCCGGGGCTGCTCCGGGTGGGGTCCGGAGGCACTTCGATCGAGGTCGAGCTGTGGGCCATGCCTCTTGCCGGCGTCGGCTCATTTCTCGCTGGGGTGGGCTCGCCGCTTGCGATCGGGACGATCGAGATCTCCGACGGCTCGCGGGTCCACGGCTTTCTTTGCGAGTCGCTCGCTGCCGAGCGCGCCGAAGACATTTCATCGTTCGGCGGGTGGCGCGCCTACTTGGGCCGCTCGGAGGGCAAAGGGTCTGCGTGAAGGGCTTAGCACCGCGTGTCGCGAGCGGGGGCAAGACCAGAACCCGAAACCCATGTTTCAGAAGGTCCTTGTAGCCAACCGCGGGGTCATCGCGCGCCGGATCATCCGCACACTCAAGAGACTGGGTGTCCGTTCGGTCGCCGTGTACTCGGAGGCCGACGCGGGGGCGCTGCACACGCTGGACGCCGACGAAGCAGCATGCATCGGCGGGGCGCGGCCGGCCGACAGCTACCTCAACATGGAGAGCTTGCTCGCTACGGCGCGCGCCACGGGCGCCGAGGCGATTCACCCCGGATATGGCTTTCTGAGCGAGAACGCCGACTTCGTCGACGCTTGTGAAGCGGCCAGCGTGACATTCGTCGGTCCGACCGCGGCGCAGATACGCGACTTCGGGCGAAAGCACACCGCGCGGGCCCTCGCGAAGCTGCACGGCGTACCCGTCCTGCCTGGAAGCGAACTCTTGGCCGACGTCGACGACGCGCGCCGAAGCGCGTCCGCGATCGGCTATCCCGTCCTGTTGAAGAGTACCGCGGGCGGCGGCGGCATCGGCATGCGGCTCTGCGACGACGAGGCGGGGCTCGTCCATGGTTATGCCTCGGTCGAGCACCTCGCGCGGAGCGCCTTCGGCGACGGGAGCCTCTACGTCGAGAAGTACGTGCGCGTCGCGCGGCACCTGGAAGTGCAGATCTTCGGGGATGGTCGCGGCAACGTCGTCGCGTTCGGCGAGCGCGATTGCTCCGCGCAACGTCGCCACCAGAAGGTGCTCGAAGAGACCCCCGCTCCTGGCCTGGGCGACGGCGTTCGGCGCAAGCTCTCGGAGTACGCCCTCGCGCTCGCGCGCGCCGTCGGATACCAGTCCGCCGGCACCGTCGAGTTCGTCTTCGACGTCGAGCAGGGGACGGCTTACTTCCTCGAGGTCAACACGCGCCTGCAGGTGGAGCATGGCGTGACCGAAGAGGTCGCGGGCGTGGACTTCGTCGAGTGGATGCTGCGTCAGGCGGCCGGAGAACTGGACCTTTCGTCATTCGTCCCGTCGTCGCGCGGCGTCGCCTTGCAGGCGCGCGTGTACGCGGAGGACCCGGCCAAGGACTTTCGTCCGAGCCCGGGTCTCGTCACGGAGGCACGATTTCCGAGAGGGGTGCGGATCGAGTCGTGGGTGGAGGCTGGTACGACGATCCCCTCGACGTACGATCCGATGATCGCCAAGATCATCGTCCACGCGGCCGATCGGTCGGGCGCGGTGGGCGCTCTTCAGCGGGCCCTCGATGAAACACGGATCGCGGGAGTCGAACACAACGCGGAGTACCTGCGCCAGGTCGTCGCGAGCGAGGACTTCAAAGCTGGGCGCGTTCATACGCGGTGGCTCGCCGACTTCGTGTACCGGCCGAGGACGATCGACGTGCTCGATCCCGGAACACAAACGACGATTCAGGACTACCCGGGGCGCGTCGGTTACTGGGACGTTGGGGTACCGCCGTCCGGCCCCATGGACGACTATGCATCGCGCGTCGCCAATCGCCTCGTCGGCAACGACGAGGGAGCAGCGCTGCTCGAGCTGACGCTTGCAGGCCCGGCGCTGCGCTTCAACACCGAAGCCGTGGCGGCGATCACGGGGGCCGACATGGCGGCGGAGCTCGACGGAGTCGCCGTGGGGGGCTGGTGCGCGTTCCTGGTGGGCGCCGGAGCGGTGCTCCGGTTGCGGGGTGTCCGGGGCTCCGGCTGTCGTGCCTACTTGGCGGTGCGAGGAGGTTTCGAAGTTCCGGCGTATCTCGGCAGCCGGTCCACCTTCGTCCTCGGCGGGTTCGGTGGGCATGGCGGGCGCGCGCTGCGCCACGGAGACGTGCTCCACATCGGTGCGATCGATCCGCCGGCCGTGCCGCTGGTCCGTGCGCCGGACGGGCTCGTCCCGCGCTACGAGGACCGATGGGACATCGCGGTGCTGTATGGCCCCCATGCGGCGCCGGACTTTTTCACCGAGGCGTTCCTCGATCGGTTCTTCGAGGTAGCGTGGAAGGTTCACTACAACTCGAACCGCCTGGGGATCCGGTTGATCGGTCCGAAGCCCGAGTTCAGCCGGCTCGATGGCGGCGAAGCCGGGCTTCACCCGTCGAATATCCACGACACCGAGTACGCGATCGGGACGATCAACTTCACGGGCGACATGCCCGTCATCCTTGCGAAGGACGGACCGAGCCTTGGGGGATTCGTGTGCCCCGCCACAATCGCGAAGTACGAACTGTGGAAGGTGGGACAGGTGAAGCCCGGCGACACGATCCGCTTCGTGCGAACGACGTTCGACCAGGCGGTCGCCGGGGAGTTGGCGCAGGACGCCGCGATCGCGACCCTCGGCGCGGTCGAGGCGCCGCGTCACGCTCGCGCGCCCCATCCCGCCGCGGTGAGCCGGACGCCCGCGCTCTCGAGCGAGGCCATCGTCGCGACGCTTGCGCAGTTGGGGCCTCGACCCGCGGTCGTCTATCGGATGGCCGGCGACAAGTATCTGCTGGTCGAGTACGGGCCGCTCGTATTGGACTTGGGGTTGCGGGTTCGCGTGCACTCGCTCATGGCGTGGCTGCGCGAGCATCCTATCGACGGTCTCCTCGAGCTGTCGCCGGGCGTGCGCTCGCTGCAGATCCACTTCGATGGCCGCAGGTTGACGCTCGACGCGCTACTGGCCGTCCTCGCGCAAGCCGAGGATGCCCTCCCCGCCGCGCGGGACGTCGAGATCCCGTCGCGCGTCCTGCGCCTGCCACTCGCCTTCGACGCGAGCTCCACCGCGAAGGCGATCGCCAAGTACCGTCAATCGGTGCGCGACGAGGCGCCGTGGCTTCCCAGCAACATCGAGTTCATTCGCCGCATCAACGGCCTCGCTCACGCCGACGACGTCCGCGCCACGATCTTCTCGGCAAGCTACCTCGTCCTCGGGCTCGGGGACGTGTACCTCGGCGCGCCCTGCGCCGTGCCCGTGGACCCGCGCCACCGCCTCGTCACGACCAAGTACAACCCGGCTCGTACGTGGACCGCGGAGGGCGAGGTGGGGATCGGCGGCGTGTACATGTGCATCTACGGAATGGAGAGCCCCGGGGGGTACCAGCTCGTCGGTAGGACGGTGCCCGTGTGGAACACCTACCGGACGACCGCCGAGTTCGAGCCTGGCAAGCCATGGCTGCTCCGGTTCTTCGATCAGATCCGCTTCTACCCCGCGCCGGAGGAGGACCTGCTCGCGTTCCGTGAGGACCTCTTGCGCGGGCGCGCGCGGCTCGAGATCCGCGACGAGGTCTTTCGCCTGGCCGACCACCTCGATTTCCTCGAGCGCGACGCAGAACCGCTGCGGTCGTTCATGGAGACGCAGCAGCAGGCTTTCGCAGAGGAGCGCGAGCGCTGGCGGCGCGATGGCTCCGCGTCCCTTCCACCCCCGCCACCCGCCGCGCTAGGGTCCGCCGTCGCGGACGTCGTGGCCAGCGGGGTTCGCGTGGGGTGCCCGATAGCGGGTTGCGTGTGGGCCGTCTCGGTGTCGCGCGGCGATCGCGTCGTGGCGGATCAACGCGTCGCCGTGATCGAAGCGATGAAAATGGAGGTGTCCGTGCAGGCCCCGGTGGCCGGCGTCGTGACGCACATCGCCGTGGCCAAGGGCGCCGAGGTCAGCCCCGGTCAACTTCTGCTGGTGATCGAAGAAGCGCGGCCCGAGGGCGCCGTAGGTTGAAGCGGCCGCGTACCGCGGCTCGAAAGCATGGAATGCGTCGGGGCATCCGGGGTAGCGTGTTGTCGGGTGCAAAGCATGCCGAAAGGGCAGGAGCGGAACGGGGCAAACAGGCTCGCCGAGGCGCCTCGACCGAATCTCCCGCACCCGCGCCCGCTGTCGCCGCCCCGGATCTTCGCGTACGTCGACGCGGTGGCCCGCTACGGCTCGATGCGCAAGGCGGCTTCCGCCCTGCACATCGTGTCATCGGCGCTCAATCGCCGGATCCTCGACCTCGAGGAGGAGCTCGGGTCGCCGCTCTTCGAGCGGCTGCCACGGGGCGTGCGACCGACGGCGGCGGGTGAGCTGTACCTCGCGTACGTCCGCCGATCGATCCGGGAGCTCGAGCACGTCGGCGCGCAGATCGAGGGGCTGCGGCGCCTGCTGCGTGGGCGCGTGCGGCTCGCCGTGGCGGAGTCGGTCACGGGGCACATGCTGCCGACGGCCATCGCCCGCTTCCAGGCGCAGCACCCGAACGTCCAGTTTCACGTCTGGATCGACGGCCCCAAAGGGCTGAGCGACGCCCTCGCGACCGACGCGGCGGATCTGATTTTAACCCACGATGCGCTCGAGCGGCCGCAGGTCAGCGTGCTGGCGTCGGTGCACCAACCGCTCTGTGCGCTCGTGGCCCCGGGCCATCCCCTCGAGGGACGCGACGGCGTGAGCCTCCGCGAATGCGTGGCGTACCCGATCGCGATGCCCGACACGACGCTCGCGGCCCGCGCCCTCCTCGATCGCGCGCTGATGCGGGCATCGTTCAAGCTGGAGCCAGCGCTCGTGTCCAACTCCGTGGAGTTGACGAAGACGTTTGCGCGGCAAAATCAGGCCGTATGCTTTCAGTTTCGTATTGCCGGGAAGCCCGACTCCTCCGGGATGGTCACCATCCCGTTGACCGATCCCGGCTTCGCGCAGGCGACCCTCGCTCTCGCGACACGCCGCCATCGCGTCTTGCCCGTCGCCTCGGCGGCGTTCGCGTCGTTGCTCGAAGAGGTCTTCGAGACCCTCTGACAGCGCGCTTTCGAGGGGTTCGGCGGGGCGCATGGGTCGCGCGCACCGGCGACCGCGCTGATTTAGGCATCACTGCGGTCGCATCTTGGTGCTGGCGGCGCACGCTGTAGGCGCGCATTGGTTAGTTGTCGACTAGGCGAAAGGAACGGCCGATGGAAACAAATCGGAAACGTACGCCCGACGACAACGGGCCTGCGTCGGGCATGATCGCTTTGGCACCCCCTCAGGCCAAGGTGTGCTGCGGGGACCTCGTCATCGACCGGGCTGAAAAGCGCGCGGTCCTTGCGGGCCGCGCCTTGCAGCTGACGGGGCGCGAGTACGCGCTCCTCGCGTATCTGGCCGAACGCATGAATCGCGTCGTCCAGCGGTCGGTGTTGCTCGCAACCATTTGGACATCGACCGACGCCCAGGGCTCGAATGTCCTCAACGTGTACGACGGCTCCAATGTGGTGAACGTCTATGTAGGCCACCTTCGCCGAAAGCTCGGCGAGCACGCGGCGATGATCGAGACGATTCGAGGCTATGGCTACTGTCTTCGGCCGACGGTCTCGATGCGCGTGGCGTGCGACAACGACACCCACCAGGTCGTCGACGCGCGGTCGCCGATCTCGGGCCTGAGATTCTCGGCCTGAGAAGCGGGTGCATCCGGTTCAGGACCCGAGGGCGAGCTCGTTGGGCGCGGCGCGCACCACGCGAGCTTCGACCCCGCGGTCCTGGATGCGCTCGGCCAGGTACTCCGCGTCGAGCGCGACCCCGGACAATCGTCCGGAGCCCCAGGTGTGCAGCCACGGCAGCCCGAGGAAATAGAGCCCAGCGGCGGCCGTCACGCCCCGTTGATGGCTCGGGTACCCGCTGCCGTCGAAGACGGGGACCTCGACGAAGCGATAGTCCGAGCGGAAGCCTACGCTCCAGATGACGCTGCGGATGCCCTGCTCGGCGAGGTCGAGGGCGGTGGGGCCGCCGTCGGGCTGCCACACCGGCTGGTATCGGGGTTCGGTCGCGGCGTCGATGTTCTGCGAAGCGATGAACTTGTCGATGGTGTCCTTGATGCTCTCCGCCACCGCATCGGCCTGATCGAGGTTCTTCTTGAGATCGTCGGCGAAATCGAGCCTCGCGCCCTCGACCCGGGAGAGGCGACCCCAGAGGCGCATGCCCTCCAGCGCGAACCTTCGAAGGTCGATGTCGCGACCGCCGTCCCGGCCGGTGACGTAGTGGTTGGCCTTGGCGCGGACGCGCTCCTTCAGCGGGTGCTCATGCACGGGCATGCTGTAGTAGCCCATGGCGTCCAGCCATTCGACGACGTCCTTGCCGCGGTAGCGGCGGGCCGTCCGGGGTGCACTGCCGACGCAGAGGTGCACGCGGCGCCCCGCGAGGTGGAGGTCCTCGGCGATCTGGCACCCGGACTGACCGGACCCGACGACGAGCACTGCGCCCTCGGGCAAGGCCGCGGGCCGTTTGTAGTCCGACGAGTGCATCTGGACGATGTCCGCCGGGAAGCGCTCCGCGATGCGCGGGATGTTCGGGATATGGTAGCCGCCGACGGCGACGACGACCTGATCGGCGGTAAAGTCGCCCGCCGACGTCGCGCACTCGTACGACCCACCGGGGGCGCGGCGTAGGCCCGTGACGCGGACGCCCTCGAGTACGGGCGGATCGAACGAGGCCGCGTACTCTTCGATGTAACGCACGACCTCGTCCTTTTTCAGGAACCCGAATGGGGCCGGCCCCTTGTACGCAAATCCGGGCAGCGTGCACTGCCAGTTGGGGGTGACGAGGCAGAACGTGTCCCATCTCCGTTCGCGCCACTCGTGGCCGATGCGGTGCTGCTCGAGGACGATGTGGTCGATCCCTCGTCTCTTCAGGTGATAGCTCATCGAGAGGCCGGCTTGACCTCCGCCGATGACGAGGACGCCTCGGTGATCGCGTGTTCGGCCCATCTTCGTACCCTCGAATTGAGAACGATGCTGCTTGGATAGGGGTCGCCGCGGGGCGGCGGCGCTCATGAATCCTTCGGCGCCTCGAAGGCCACCACCGTGACCTGCGCCGAAGGGTGGAAGGTGCTCGCGCGCGCCTCGATGGCGGCGAGTTGGTCCAGGGCGGCGCTGCAGTAAAAGCCGTACTTGTCCCTGACCCGCTCCGAAGCGATCCGGAAAAGTGTCCGACTCCGCTCTACGAAATCGTCCATCGCGTACGAAGCGCCGACTTTCAAATAATCGC
>Ga0302326_10027464_pt1 | contig 11474 bp, 10 predicted proteins | sample Palsa_T0_3_FD_202264 | JGI IMG/M metagenome (GOLD analysis project Ga0302326, IMG submission 202264) | Peat permafrost microbial communities from Stordalen Mire near Abisko, Sweden - Palsa_T0_3 | ecosystem: Environmental > Terrestrial > Soil > Palsa > Peat permafrost | place: Sweden: Abisko...
CGCCTCAACCGCCAAACCTGGCAAGGCAATAGCTCTGGTCACGCAGGCCGCGGCCCCAGTTCCGACGGGTCCGCACGCAAAGGCTGCGGCTGAATCCGCCGCCAAACCGCAGGTCAAGTCCGCGTTATCTTCGCGGCCCGCTCCAGCCAGGCCCCAACCCGCCGTCAAACCTGCGCTGGAAACCAGCCCCGATCCGAAGAAGCAATAAAATAACGGTAGAGTCCCTACCACAGGAGCGCGAAGAACTTTTTCGCCTTAGCCACATCCTTAAAAATTTGCGCCTTTAGCGCTTCGGGCGTTGGCCACTTCATCTCTCCGCGCAGGCGCACCAGAAACTCTACCTCGATGGGAGTTTCTTCGCCGAGTACCACCGGCTCGAAGTCCAATATGTGCGATTCCACCGCGAACGACGCTTCCCCAAATGTGGGCCGGTTGCCGACATTGGTGACAGCCTGAAAGCGCCGACCCGCCACCGTCAGGCGCGTTACATAAACGCCGAACTCCGGCAGCAATCCCTCATAGGGCGCCAGGTTGACGGTTGGAACCAGCAACCGAGTCCCAATCCCGCGCCCCCTGGCGGGCGTGGAGCGCACACAGAAAGACCGCCCCAGCATCCACCGCGCCCTGCGTACATCTCCTGCCGCCACCAGCGCTCGGGTGGCCGAACTGGAAACCTCCAACCCGTGAACCCGCAACGCTTCATGCACGGTGATGCCAAACCCGAACTCATGGCCAAACTCCGCGAGCTCGCTGACGCCCGCCTCGGCGCCATGCCCAAACCGGAAGCTTTGCCCCTCATGCAACATGAAAGCGTGCAATGAGTCCACGAGAATTTCGCTGACAAACTTCCGCGCGCTCAAGGCTGCCAGCGCCGCGTCAAAAGGCAACACCAGCAACGCGTCGATGCCTGTCCCGGCTAGGAGCCTTGTCCGTTCCGCCATCGGCGTCAGCAGGCGCGGCGCATGGGCTGGCCGCAAAAACTGCTCCGGATGTGGATCGAAGGTGATGGCAACCGCGCGCATCCCGCGCTCACGCGCCTCTTCCACCACCGCGCGCAGAATCCTTCGATGCCCCAGGTGCACACCGTCGAAGTTCCCGATTGCGCCCACCGATGGGCCGAACCGGTTAGGGATTTCCTTGATGGAGCGATAAATGGGAATCATGCCGGCAGCACCGTCGCTCATAGGGTCACAGCCAGTGTGAGGCCGTCATAAGCCAGGGCCACGCCAGACGGCAGCGCGCGGTTGGTCTCCGCGTGGCTCAACTCATGGGCAATGTGGGTGAGCCAGGTCTGTTTGGCGCCGATCCGCCGCGCCCAGCCCAGCGCCTGCTCAACGGTCGCGTGGCTGGGATGCGGCTTGTAGCGCAACGCGGAGAGCACCAGGTGATCCAGCCCTTCAAGCAGCGCGAAGCTCTCTTCGGGAATCGCGCTCACGTCGGTCAGATAGGCATTGTTGCCAAATCGAAAGCCCGCAATCTCCATGTCGCCATGCCGCACGGGAACGCGAAGGAACTCGACCCCGCACACCGGATTGCGTTCGCACAGAACCTGCAGCCGCACCCGCGCTCTGGTTGGATAGGTGGCTTGCGGTGAAAATGTGTAGTCGAAGATCCGTTCCAGAATCGCCGCCGTCGCATTGGAAGCGTACAGCGGAATCGGCCCGCCCTCGCGAATCGCCGTAAAGCTCAGTGGGCGCAGGTCGTCCAGCCCCAGAATATGGTCGGCGTGGGAGTGTGTATAAAACACCGCGTCCACCCGCTTGAGCCCGGCGCGCAAGGCCTGTTCACGAAAGTCCGGCCCGGTATCGATGACCACCGCTCGTTCCCGGCTACCGTCCTCTCCGGTGTCGTTCCAGCGCACCAGGACCGACGGGCGCAGCCGACGGTCGCGCGGGTCGTCCGAGGTGCATACCGCACACTGGCACCCCAACGTCGGAACGCCCATCGAAGTCCCTGTTCCCAGGAATGTCAGCCGCCCGTCCATAAGCTCTCACGGAAACGGTCTCCTGTTTCCTATTTCCTGTTTCTACCGCTTCCCCGGAGGTGGTGGTGGCGGCGGCTGAACGCTCTGCAGGCTGATCATGCTGGTCAGCTCCAGGAAGGCCATGCGGACCTCGAAAAGGACCGACTGCAGCATCTTTTCCTCCGCCGCAGTCAGGTTTCCCTTGGTCTTTTCGGCCAGCACGCCCAGCAGGTCGATAGTCGTTCGCGCGCCTAAGATATCCACTCGCGGCCGCTGCCCTTCCTGTGTCCCCGCCCCCATCTGGATCATCGCGGAAACGTAGAACTGCTGCACCAGGTGCTCAAAGCCGACGGCGGGCTGCGGACCCACGGCCGGATTCTGCGCCCGCATCAGGTCTTCCAAACGCTGTGCCGAGGCGTCGTAGGCGCTCTTCTGCTCCCGGCTCTCCTCTGCTGTGGGCGCGGGCGGCAACTCCGGTAGCGCCTCTTCTTCCGACAGGTCTTTCGGAGCCTCAGCCGTGGGTGCTCCGGGTGTGGGCTCGGCGACAGGCGCATGCCTGCCCTCATTTACCACCAGGCGCGGCCCTCCGCCCGATTGCGCCGGCAGTGGCGTCTCCACCGCAGCGGCTTCTGTTCCTTGCGCCGCTGCCTGCTGGCTCTCATGTTCTTCTTCCGCTTTGATTTTGCGGCGGTCAATCACGGTAAATCTTGGCGTGTCGCTCATAAATCAACTCTTCCCATCCGTCTCACTGAGTCGCAAAGCTCTCGGCTTGCTGAAATTCAAACTTCGGTGGCAGTTCTCAGGGGTTAAAGCCCCTGCTCGTTCCGGCCCTGATCGGCACGTCTGAAGCCGTGCCCTTTCAAAGCCCGGCTTAATGTAACCAGCTCCAGGCTGTTTTCGGGACGGGGCCCAGAGGGCACCCCGCCGTGCCCTTTCAAAACCCGGCCTAATACACCCAGCCCTAGTCTCCTGGTCCCCCGCCAAGAACAGGCGGCCCGTCCAGAATGCGCGCCCTGCCCGCGCCCGTCACGTAAGAATAGGTGAACTCCTGGCTGCCTGCTTCCGCCTGACCGCGAATCATGGCCAGCGCAAAAAGACGGCTGCCTGAGGGCAACGGCAGCTCGGCGACGCTGGTAATTTGCCCGGCAATCACTCTGTCCAAGCTTAACTCCGCTCCGGCGGCGGGCAGGGGTCCGTTCAGTTCCAGCTCCCGCAGGTGCCGGTGAACGCTTCCACGCGATCGAATCCGCTCCACAATCTCCTGCCCCAGGTAGCAGCCCTTGTTGAAGTGCAGTGCCCGCATCTGCGAGGTCTCCTGCGGCAGGTCACGCTCAACAATATCGATTCCGAACGCCGGAATTCCTTCGGCGATGCGAAACGCTTCGACTCGCGCGCTTCCCACCGGGGTGGCCCCGGCGGCAAGCAGGTATTTCCACAGCTTCGCCAGTCCTGAAGGCTGCACCCAAAATGCATAGTGTTTGGCCACCACGCCGTATCCGCGCTCGATCCTCAAATCCAGCCCGTTCCACTCCACGCTCGTTCCCATCATCGGATGCGCAAATACCGGCAGTCCCAGCCGCTCCAACACCTCATCGGCCCGAGGGCCGGTAAGCCCCACAGCCGTTGAGGGTCCCGCTTCGCCGGCCTGCTCTTCACCCAGCGGAACCAGCTCTACATCGTCCATGATGATGAAACGGTTCAGATGTGCCATCAGCCTGTCGAATTGATCGGCCGCAATCTCCAGTTCCAGCCCGGATTCTCCGGCGAAGGGCGTCCCCAGCAGCGGATCGCGGTAGCCTGGAGCATCTCCGGCGGGGTTTCGCCGCTGCGGAGAAAGCTCCTCGCCCTCGCGCCAGACCGTCAGGTCGCCCTGAATCCGTCCCTGCGCGTTCAACACCAGGTTCCATGCGCCGCTGTTCGGAAACAGATCGTTCACGGTGTTGGTGACCATTCCGCTCAGCCAGCGAAACCTGTCTTCCCCGCGCACGGCCACGCGCTTCAGCCATCCCAAGTCGTGAATTGCGGCATCGTTCGCCAGGGCCGCTGTTTCCCTGGCTGGCGCGTCCAATTCACAGGGAGTGAGCACTCCACGATATGCGCAAAGCCGATAGGCTCCAATTTGATGCGGCCTCGCCGCGGTTTCAAGCAGCGCGGCTAGCGGGGTTGCCAGTGTTGTCGAGGCCAGATCGGTTTCACTCATAAGGAAGCATTTCCGCCGTCGCGCGCCAGATTTACCTGCGTAACCTCGCGCCGAACCGCATCTTAATTATAGCCTTGGAACAGGATGCCGCAGGTGCGGAGAAAAAACCCGCGGCGGCAAAACCGCTGGGCACGGTTTTTACATCTGAATTGGAGAATGGAGATTGCTTGAGAATGGAGAATGAATGACCAATCGGAAAGCAGTGGCGCAGTGGGCCAGCCGGAGAGGCGAATGGACGCTATTGCTGTGCCTTGCGGCGTCAACGGGAGCTTTGGCGCAGAAGCTTGCGCCCGCCTCGCAGCAACCCTCCGCAACCACCCAGGCTCCATCCCAGCCCGCCGACAAGCCGCCAACTCGCATCACCCCTGCCCAGGCCAAGGAGCTCTTTTCGCTGGTCGATGAGCTGCTCAAATTCTCCTCGCAGGAGACCGGCCTGCCCATCCAGAGCACGGTCAAGCGCCAGCTCACCTCCCGCGCGGCCATCGAAGGCTATCTGAAGGAGAAATTCAACGAGGACGAGGGTGCCAAGCGTCTCCAGCGCGGCGAAATCGTGCTCAAGAAATTCGGACTTCTGGACCGCGACTTTGCCCTCAAGCCTTTTCTTCTGGACCTGCTCAAGGAGCAGATTGAAGCGTACTACGACTCGAAAACCAAGACCGTAAACCTGCTTGACTGGGTAGACATCGAAGAGCAAAAGCCAGTGCTGGCCCACGAGCTGACCCATGCCCTCCAGGACCAGCACTCCAACCTGGATAAGTGGGACGACCAGACCCCCGACGACGTCTCCCTGGATGCCGCCGGTGACTCCGACCACCTGGCCAAAGACGAGATGGACACCGCTCGCGAAGCCGTGGTCGAGGGCCAGGCTACCGCCGTGATGATGGATTACATTCTCAAGCCCATGGGGAAGAGCCTCATCAAGGACCCCGAGGTCCTGGAAGTCGTGAAGCAGCAAATGTCCTCCTCGGAAAGCTCCCCGGTGCTGAACCGCGCCCCTATCCTGCTCTCGGAGTCCATGCTCTTCCCCTATCGCGAGGGCCTCAGCTTCGAGCAGGATGTGTGGATGGACCAGGGCCAGGCGGCCGCATTTGCCGGAACCATGGACCACCCTCCGACCTCAACATGGGAGATCATCAACCCGCGCGAATACGAGAAGCGCCACATCCCCGCCATTCCCCTCCTCCCCGACATTCATCCCCTCGTTGACAAGCTCTACAAGCCCTATGACATTGGCCAGGTAGGCCAGCTCGATTTGCACATCCTGGCCGAGATCTTCGCCGGTGACAACGCCGCGCGCGATCTGACGCCCGCCTGGGATGGGGGCATCTACTGGGCCGGCCAGCGCCGCGACGCCACCACGGAGAAAGATCAGGCAAATACCAAATCCCTGGCTCTCTTCTATCTCTCCGCCTGGAAGAGCACCGCCTCCGCCCAGAGCTTTGCCCAGCTGTATGCCAATAACCTGGGCCGGAAATACTCCGGGCTCAAGCCCGACGCCAACGCTCAGCGCACCGCCGCGACCGACGTCGATGAACAGGACTTCACCACCAGCGAAGGCCCCGTGGTCATTACCACCCGCGGCAAATTCGTATTCGTGGCCGAGAGCTTCCCGCTGGACCTGGCCCGCAAGCTGACCGCTCGGGTCCTCGACGCCCAGGGCGCGGGCGAACTTCGCATGGCGCAGGCAACTCCGCCGGCCATGGAGCCCAATCCAGAAGCGATGCAGCCCCTGAGCTCGAACCTCATCCGCTTCTTTGCAAATTGCGGAGTTATGAAGATAGCGGTGGATGCTGCCATAACTCCCTACTTCCCTCCAGCGAGCGCCAAGCAAGATTCAAGGGAGTGAACCGATCCAAATAGCTAGAGCCATTCGCAGGTGAGTTGCTAACTCGCCCCGTGCTCCTCTTTCACCACCAGGTACTCATTCACCAATTCGGCCACCAACACCGCCGTGGGCACCGAGACCATAGCTCCGGGCACGCCTTCAAGAGCGGACCCAAGCAGCAAGGCCAGCAGGATGGCCAGGGCCGGCAGGCCCACGCTGTTTTTCATAATTCGCGGAGTCAGATATGAGTTTTCGACCTGGAGATAGATAACATAGAAGATGGCGATGCCCAGCACCCGGCCCCAGGAATCTATAGCTGCCACAAGGATTGCCAGCGCCACGCAGATGGCAGCTCCCACCACCGGGATAATGTTGAGCAATCCCGTCAGCACACCCAGCGCATAAGCGTAACGAACGTGCAGGCTCAAATAGACAACTGTGCTGGTGAGGCCAAGAATGAGCATCAGGCTGCCTTGCCCAACCAGCCACTTGCCCATGCGTATCTCCGCCCGCCGCAGGGTCTTGTCAAGCCGCTCTCGCTTCTCAACCGGGAAAAAGGAGAGAAACCAGCGGTAAACCTGGTTGCCCTCAAGGATGAAATAGACGGTAAGAACAAAACCCATCACCACATTGAAGAGCCCGCCTGCCCAATCCCGGATCGAGAGCAGCAGATAGGTGGCAGCCTGGCTGGCGAAATCCTGAATCCGCGAGCTGATCTCATCGGTATTCAACCGGCCGGCGAATGGGATGGCCTTAAGCTTTTCGATGAAGCCGGGCAAACGTGCCGGCATCTCCCTGCCAAACTCGTGCAGGTCCCGGATGACCGGCGGCAGAGCCAGGAAACCGAAGGCCGCAACCGCCGCGGCGAACGCCAGCAGGAGGAAGAAAATCGCCGAGCCCTTGAAGGGCCGCCAGCGCCCGATGCGGAGGCGCGAAGTAAAGCGCACCACGGGGCTCAGCACCACGGCAAACAGTGCGCTCACATACACCAGCATAAGTACGTCGCGAACGATCCACGCCAGATAACAGGCAAAGGCAAGGATAAAAGCGAACACAATATCGCTGCGAAGATTTCGTGTGTGTCCGGACTGCTGAGTCATGCCTTATTCTTTCTTCGCCGTCTTGTCATTGTTACTTCGCAATCCCTTCCGTCAGCGCAACCCGCCACGTTACCTCGATGCCAGTAGCTTCGCGAGCTAACTCCACTCCGGAACAGCTGACCACTGTCCACCAACCACTGACCACTGTGCTACTGATCCCCGCCAAGGAGCGAGCCCACAATTCCGCCCAGCAATGCTCCTCCGGCCGCCGGACCCACCTGGCGGTTCTCGGTTCGCGGGAGATACTCGGCGATCTGGTGGGCCAGCCGCGAAATCGGCAGCGTTTGCAGCCAAATCCGTCCCGGCCCCTGCATCACCGCCAGAAAGATTCCATCTCCGCCGAAGATCATGTTCTTAAGTCCCGGAACCATTGTGATCTGGAACCCCACCGCCGCCTGAAACGCGCCTACATGTCCGGGATGCACGCGCAGCACCTCGCCCGGCGCCAGGTCCTTCACAATCAGTTCACCGCTCAACTCCAGCCACGCCGTTCCCTGGCCGCCCACGCGTTGCAGCAGGAATCCGCTGCCGCCAAAGACTCCCGCCCCCAGCGACTGCTGGAACCCCACCCCGATCGTGACCCCATCGGTGGCGCATAAAAACCCGTGCCGGTGGAACATGAACTCGTTGCCGGGGCTGACCTCGACCGGCACAATATGTCCCGGCACCTTGGTTGCAAAGCTCACTTCGCCTGGATACTGCATGGCGCGGTATTCGGTCATGAACAGGCTTCCGCCCCCGGCCACGCGCTTGAGCGCTCCAAAAATGCCGCCACCGCCGCCCATCTGGGTGTGCGTGGTCATCTGGATGGAGCTGGTCATCCATGAAAGCTCCCCGCTCTCTGAATACACGCTCTCGTTGGGGTCAAGCTGTACATCGAGCACGGGCATGGTGGTGCCTTGAATACGTGTTTGCATGGCGTATGGTCTCCCTTTCAGCACACAGTGTACCCGGCCCGGCAGCTATGTGGGACGAAAAGAGAAATCAAATGGCCGAGCATTTGACAGTCTGCGACCCGATGAGTCAAATTTGCAAGGTTCATCCAATGCTCCCTGGAGGCGCAGATTGCAGCCGTCGTTGAAGCCCGCATCCATACGATCCTTCCCGGTTGCGCACGCGGCATCGGGTCTGCGCACCGCTCTCGTCGCCGCTCTGCTCGTGCCGCTTGTCTGCGCACCCGCTACCGCGCCGGTTCTGGCGGCTCCGCAATCGGGCGCAAAATCGGTTGATCACTTCGCTCCAGGCTCCGTCCCCGCCGCTGACCAGGCCCTGCGCCAGCGTCTCGTCTCGCTCAACCACGACATTCAGACCCGTGGACTGCACGATTTTCCGGGCTCCCCGGAAAAACTCATCACCGGCTACAGTTATGGCGAGTTCTTTGACTGGGATTTGTATTTTGAGAATGTCTATCTTTCTTACTACGGAGTCAGTACGTACGACTTCACCAATCTGCAGATGTTTCTCAACCGACAGCAGCCTGACGGATTTATCTCCCGTACGCTCAACGTGAACACTTATCGACCCACGCAGATGTTCAAGCCGTTCCTGGCCCAGCTTTCCGTGCTCGGGTTGCGGCAGCGCGGGGATAACTTCGAGTGGCTGCGCGACGGCGACTATCAGCGCCTGCAAAAATATCTCCAGCGCTGGTTTGCCTATGACGCAGACCACAACGGGCTGCCGGTTTGGAACAGCTCCGATGCCAGCGGCATGGATAACCAGCAGAGCCGTTCCGGCGACTTGGAATCTTATTCCGATGAAGGAGTCGATCTGGCCTGCTATCTCTATCGTGAGTTGCAGGCCATGGCCGTTATTGCCGGCAAACTCGGCAAAAAGGACGACCAGGCCGAGTACACGGCGCACGCAAAACGTCTTGCCAATCAAATCAACGATGTTTTCTGGGATGAGAAGGACGGCTTCTATTACGACCGTAACCAGAAGACCGGCCAGCAGATTCACATCAAATCCATCGCCGGCTTCATTCCACTTTATGCCGGCATCGCCTCGCCCCACCAAGCCCGGCGTCTCATTCAGGAGCACTTGCTCAATCCGAAGGAGTTCTGGCTGAACTATCCCATCGCCACGTATGCCAAGACCGAGCCGGATTTCTACAATGGCAGTCACCGCGAATGCAACTGGCGGGGCAGCGCATGGATTCCGACCAATTACATGGTCTTCCACGGCTTGCTTCGCTACGGCTACCGCAAGGAAGCCAAAGAGTTAGCTGATAAGACGATCGAGTTAGCACTGAAACGCAACCCTGTCACTCGCGAATACTATAACTCGGAGACTGGCGAAGGGATGGGCATGAATCCATTCTGGGGATGGTCCTCGCTGGCCTATATCATGCCGCTGGAATATGAGTTGAACTACGACGCCACGGACCTGAACAAACCCATCCGGCCCATTGTCACGGAGAAGTACGGGATCGCCTTCGGCTCCTGAGCGGCAACAGGCGCGCGCCCCGAAACTCCGCGGCTGGCGATAGCCGGATTCAAGAAAATGGCCGCCGTGGCCTTGCTGTGATTTATCAGGGGTTAAAACCCATTGTTTTTTCGAGCCTTTTCGGCACGACTGAAGTCGTGCCCTGATACAAAGCGGGCTTTTGAGACACGCTCTGTGCCCCGTCTCTGTTCCATTGCGGTACCATATCTCCGTGACCTTCCCGCTCACGCGCGATCCCATCCTTCTGGTCCACGGCGGGGCCTGGGCCATCCCGGCCGACGCCGCGCAAGCGCACGAATCCGGCGTCCGCAACGCGCTTGAAGCCGGCTACGAGATTCTGGGCCGGGGCGGTTCGGCTCTTGACGCCGTCGAAGCCGCTGTGACCGTCCTCGAGGACGACCCGACATTTGACGCGGGCCGCGGCAGCTTTCTCACTTCCGATGGGCGCGTGCAGCTTGACGCGCTGCTGATGGACGGCGGACGCATGAAGGCCGGCGGCGTGGCTTGCGTGGAGCGGCTCCGCAACCCCATCCAGGCGGCGCGGCTGGTGCTGGAAAAAAGCCCTCACGTCTACTTTGTCGGCTCCGGCGCCGAGCAATTCGCCCGGGCCCACGGCATAACCCTGATCGACAACGCCGAGCTGGTCCTGGACCGCGAGCGGGAGCGGCTGGCCCAGGCAAGGGAGCGCCAGGCTGCGGGCTTGGAAGATCTGTCGTTCTCCGGGACGGTCCTCCAGGACGACAAGGACCCCGAGACGGCTTTTGCATCGGATCTGGATGCGCCTGGCTTCGATTCGCACGACACTGTTGGCGCAGTGGCCCTCGATGTTCGCGGGAACCTGGGCGCCGCCACTTCCACCGGCGGAACGCTCAATAAAACTCCCGGGCGCGTCGGTGACTCTTCCCTTATCGGTTGCGGCTGTTACGCTGACAATCTTTCCGCCGCCGTTTCACTCACCGGCTGGGGCGAACCGATCATGAAGCTCGTTCTGGGCAAGTGGGCAACCGACCGCGTAGCCGACGGCAGCGCGCCTGAAATCGCTGCACGCGAAGCCATCTCTTACCTCTACAACCGGCTCGGCGGCCACGGCGGCATCATCCTGCTCGGCCCAGACGGGCGATTTGGCCTGGCCCACAACACGCCTGCGATGGCGTGGGGGCTGGCCACGCCGGGTGGGCTGCAAACCGGGCTGAGGGTCTGAGAAGCCATGCTGATTCTGGCCTCCGCATCCCAGCGCCGCCGCGAACTTCTCACCCAGGCCGGGTTTGCGTTCCAGGTTCACCCTGCGCACATCCCCGAGGAGCCACGCGCCAACGAAGACCCGGTCGGCTATGTCGTCCGTCTGGCCCGGGAAAAGGCTCAGGCCGTTTATGACCAACTCAGTAATCCTGAAGCCGTGGTCCTGGGCGCCGACACCACCGTCACTCTCGACAACCTGATCCTCGGCAAGCCTGAAGATGCCGCTGACGCCGCACGCATGTTGCGTCTTCTCTCCGGCCGCACCCATCGCGTGATTACCGGCGTCGCGGTTGTCACTGCCGCGCGCACCGAAACTGCCTCCGAAATCACGGCCGTCAGGTTCCTCACTCTCTCGGACGCGGAGATTGACGCCTACATCGCCACCGGCGAACCCATGGACAAGGCCGGCGCTTACGCCATCCAGGGCCGTGCCGCGCGCTGGATTCCGCGCATTGAAGGCGATTATTTCAACGTGGTGGGGCTGCCGATTGCGCTCGTCACAACGGTGCTCGAAGGTACAGCTTCGAGCCGCTAGCTCTTAGCCTCCGGAATACCCGGCATTTACTGGCTCGATGTTAGTACCCGGCTCATAGATGGCTGCCGAGCTTCGACCGAAGTCCCTCAGGGGTTAAAACCCCGTGTTCCCTCTGCTCTTTTCGGCACGACTGAAGTCATGCCCCGATACAAAGCGAGTTTATGAAACAC
>Ga0302326_10027466_pt1 | contig 11473 bp, 8 predicted proteins | sample Palsa_T0_3_FD_202264 | JGI IMG/M metagenome (GOLD analysis project Ga0302326, IMG submission 202264) | Peat permafrost microbial communities from Stordalen Mire near Abisko, Sweden - Palsa_T0_3 | ecosystem: Environmental > Terrestrial > Soil > Palsa > Peat permafrost | place: Sweden: Abisko...
GCGGCTGGCGGATATTCCGCTGCTGTGTGATGCGCGGGAAGTGCTCCTCGAGCGTTCTTCCGTTCACGAGGTAGGAGCCGCTTCCCGGTCGCAGTGTCACTCGCGCCACCGCCGTCTTGCGCTTGCCTGTCGCCCGATACCGTGCACCTGAGGCAAGGTCGATCGCGGCCGTTGAGATCGGCTCGGTCAGGGCCTCCTCCTGCTCAGTCCCCTGTCCGTCTGCCTCGCCCTCGGACTCCTCGCCCTCGATCGCGTACGGATCCTCGTAAGCCTCGCTGCGCCCCAGGGGGTCGACGCCCTCGGGGACGATGTCAACCTCGAGGTGCGCTCCCGGCACCGCGGGCTTCACGCGCGGGGCGGGCGCCTCCTCGTCCTCCTCCTCCTCCAACTCAACCTCGGCCTCGGCGACTACCTCCTCTGCGATCTCCTCTGCGAGGACCTCCTCGAGAATCTCCTCAGCAACGGCCTCCGCAACGATCTCCTCGGCAATCTCCTCCGCAACAGCCTCCTCCAGGATCTCCTCGGCCACGGCCTCAACGACAGCCTCCTCTACGATCTCTGCCTCGGCGCGCTCCTGCGCTGCCTCCAGCGGCGCGTCCTCGGCCGAGCCGGCGATCTGGGTCGCCTCCTCGCTCGGGACGGCGTTGCCGGGGATCGGCTCGAACTGCTCGGCCTCCTGTGGCTCGGCCTGTGGGCGCTCCTGGGACTCCTGCAGCGCCTCCAGCGCGGCGTCCTCGGCGGACCCTGCGATCTCGCTCGCGTCCTCACTCGGAACGGCGTGGCCCTCGGCGGGTTTCTCCTGCGTGTCCTCGTCGGGCGTGTCGTCGTCGGCCATCACGCCTCGATCTCCAAAGGTTGGGGGTTCTGGGCCACATGCGGGTGCTCGGGGCCGGCGTAGATCTTCAGCTTCGTGATCTGTTTCCGTGCCAGGCGATTACGCGGCATCATGCCTTTCACGGCCAGCCTGATGATCTCCTCGGGGCGGCGCGCCTGCATCTCCTCGAACGTTCTCGAACGCAGCCCGCCCGGATAGCCGGAGTGGCGGTAGTAGCGCTTGTCTTTGCGCTTGTTCCCCGTCACCGTGATCTTCTCCGCGTTCACCACCACGACGAAGTCGCCCGTATCGATGTGCGGGGTGTACTCGGGCTTGCGCTTGCCCCGCAGCAGATCCGCGATCTGCGTCGCCAGCCGGCCCAGCGTCTTGCCGTTCGCGTCGACCACGAGCCAGTTACGCTCGCGCTCGGTCGGCTTGGCCACGTAGGTCCGGGCCGAGGGTGTTGAAGTAGAAGGGGTCATGACGTAAAAAAGGCCACGCGGTAGCGCGCGGCGCAGCCCAGCATCATAGTCACTCCCACTCTATGGTGCCGGGTGGCTTTGATGTTATGTCTAGCACGACCCGGTTGACCTCGCGCAGCTCGTTGATCATCCGCGAGGCGATCGTCTCCAGCAGGTCATACGGCAGCCGCGCCCAGTCGGCCGTCATCGCGTCGTCGCTCGTGACCGCGCGCACGACCACGACGTAGCCATACGTGCGCTCGTCTCCCTGCACGCCCACGGTCCTGACGTCCGGCAGCACGCAGAACGACTGCCACAGCTCGCGGTACAGCCCCGCCTTGCGGATCTCCTCCTGCAGGATGCTGTCGGCCTCGCGCAACACGTCCAGCCGCTCCTTCGTCGCCTCGCCGCCGACGATCCTAATCGCCAGGCCCGGCCCCGGGAACGGCTGGCGCCAGACCAAGCGCTCGGGCAAGCCCAGCTCGGCGCCCACCGCGCGCACCTCGTCCTTGAACAGCGCCCTCAGCGGCTCCACCAGCTCAAATTTGAGGTCATCCGGCAGCCCGCCGACGTTGTGGTGGGACTTGATTGTCGCCGCCCCGGTTCCCCCGCCGGACTCGATCACGTCGGAGTAGAGCGTGCCCTGCACGAGGTAGTTCGCGCCGTCGAGCTTCGCCGCCTCCTCCTCGAACACCCTGATGAACTCCGCGCCGATCGCCTTGCGCTTGGCCTCCGGCTCGGTCACACCTTTCAGCTTGTCCAAGAACCTTCGCTCAGCGTCCACGGCTACAAGCGGAACCTTGAACGTGTCCCGGAAGGCGCTCACCACCTGCTCGCCCTCGTCCTTGCGCATCAACCCATGGTCGACGAACACACACGTCAGCTGGTCACCGACCGCGCGATGCACCAGCAGTGCCGCGACCGACGAATCGACCCCACCCGAGAGCCCGCAGATCACCTTTCCATCGCCCACCTGCCGCCGGATCCGCGCGATCTGATCCTCCACGATCCCCGCCGCCGACCATGTCCGCTCGCAGCCGCACACCTCCGTCAGAAACCTTGTGAGGATCTCCTGTCCGTAGGGCGTATGGACAACCTCTGGGTGGAACTGAATCCCGTAGATACCGCGCTGCGCATCCTCCACCGCGGCCACCGGAGAGACGCTCGAGGACGCCAGCGCAGTGAACCCGGGGGGAGGCTCGATCACCGTGTCCCGGTGACTCATCCAGCACGTCTGCTCTCTCGGCATCCCCTTCAGCAGCGTTCCCGGCTCGGTAACCGTCAAATCCGAGCGGCCGAACTCGCCCACCTCAGCCTCCTCCACCTTGCCACCGAGCTCGTGTACGAGCAACTGCATCCCGTAACAGATGCCCATCACCGGCACCCCCAGCTCCAGCAGGCCCCGCTCCAATCTTGGCGCCCCCTCGGCATATACCGACGCCGGACCCCCCGACAGGATGATCCCGCGCGGTTTTCTTCGCTGGATCTCCTCCAGCGGGGTGTGACTCGGCAGCAGCTCGGAGAACACGCCGCAGTCGCGGACCCTGCGCGCGATCAGCTGGCTGTACTGGCCCCCGTAGTCGAGGACGATCACCTCTTCGTTGACCTCGGGAATGCCGTCGGTCAGCACCTCGCCGGCGGGTGCGGGTGTGGCGAGCGCCGCGTCAGTCATTGACGAGGACTGCTGCGGCTGCCCTTCCGTTGGACCCCATCCCCACGCCCTGATCGCGCTGGAGCGCCTTGCCCTCGGTCTGCAGTGCAGGCGCGATCACGACCTCAGCGCGGTTGAACTCGGCGAGGTCCTTGTGCCCGCAGGTCGCCATCGAGGTCCTCAACCCACCGAACAGGTTGAACGTACCGTCGTTCTCGCGCGCAGGACCGACGAGGATCTCCTCGAGCGTCCCGTTCTGCGTGGTCGCCACCCGCGCGCCGCGCGGCAGGCTGGGGTGGAACGTCGCCATGCCCCAATGGAAACCCCTGCCCGGGGCCTCGTAGGCGCGTGCGAGTGGGGAGCCGATCATCACGGCGTCGGCTCCGAGCGCGATCGCCTTCGACACGTCGCCGCCGTTGCGCATCCCGCCATCGGCGATCACCTGGCAATACTCGCCCGTCTCGAGCATGTGCGTCGAGCGCGCGTGCGCCACGTCGGCGATCGCCGTCGCCTGGGGCACGCCGATTCCCAGCACGCCGCGGGTCGTACACGCCGCACCCGGGCCCACGCCAACGAGCACCCCGGCGGCGCCCGTGCGCATCAGGTGCAAACCCGTGTGGTAGGAGGCGCAGCCGCCGACGACGACCGGCACCTCGAGCGTCGGGATGAACTCCTTCAGGTTCAGCGGCTTAGATACGGTCGATACGTGCTCTCCGGAGACGACCGTCCCCTGAATCACGAGCACGTCCAGCCCAGCCTCCAACACGAGCTCGTGGTACTTCAAAACCCGTTGCGGGGTCAGCGACGCGGCGACGACGACTTTCTGCTCCTTGATTTCCCTGATTCTCTGGGTGATCAGCTCGGGCTTGACGGGCTCGGCGTAGATCTCCTGCATCTCGCGGGTCGCCTGCTCCTTCGGCAGCGCCGCGATCCGCTCGAGCTGCTCCTCGGCGTCCTCGTAGCGCGTGAAAATGCCCTCTAGATTGAGTACCGCCAGCCCGCCCAGGTTGCCGACGATCCCGGCCGTGCGGGGCGAGACGACGCCATCCATCGCCGAGGCCATCAGCGGCAGCTCGAACTGGTATGGCCCCAGCTTCCACGAAAGATCAATATCGTCCGGGTCGCGCGTGCGCCGCGAAGGGACGATCGCGATGTCGTCGAATCCGTATGCCTGGCGCGCCTTCTTGCCGCGTCCGATCTCTATCTCCATCGCTTAATCCTCGCATTCGGGGCGGACGTATTGGGGCCTTTAGCCGGGTGATTCGAGCATAGCAATGGCTCCCCCGGCACCGATGCCCTCGCGCCGGCCCTTATGCCCTGGGATATGCTCGATTGACATGCCTGACCAGCTCCCAAAACGCTATGACCCGCAGACGATCGAGGCCCGCCGGCAAGCCGCCTGGCGTACGCGCGATGCGTTCCGCACGCCTGTCCTGACCGAGGGACAGCCGCGCAAGTACATCAAGCCCTCCGCCCCCTTCACCTCGGGCAACATCCACATCGGCCACGTCCGCTCCTATTCGATCGGCGACGCCTACGCGCGTTTCTCACGCGCGCGAGGTGACGCGGTGCTGTTCGCGTTCGGCTTCGACGCGTTCGGCCTGCCCGCCGAGCTCGGCGCGATCGCAAGCGGCGAGTCGCCGAGCGACTGGGTCAGCCGCTGCTCCTCGCACATGCAGGGACAGCTGGAGCGCCTCGGCTTCTCCTTCGACTGGTCGCGCTCGTTCCTCAGCTCGGACGCGCTCATGTATCGCTGGTCTCAATGGCTGTTCCTAACGCTGCTGCAGGCCGGGCTGATCTACCGCGGGACGGGAACCGTCGACTGGTGCGAGACCTGTCAGACGACGCTGGCCACGATCCAAGTGGAGGACGGTCTCTGCTGGCGCTGTCACAACCCGGTCCAGCTGATCCAGCAGACCCAGTGGTACCTGGGCATCAGCGCATACGTGTCCGAGAACGACGCGCGCCTTCAGGAGCTCGCCGACAGCGGGATCTGGGATGAGAGCTCGCTAGCCTCCCAGCGCTTCGTGCTCGGCCGGGTGGACGGGGTCGAGCTCGATCTTTCCGGCCCCGACGGCGTCGCCCTGACCGTGTTCACGCCGCACGCGGACACGCTGGCCCTCGCACGCTTCGTCGCGATCTCGCCCAAGCATCCAGACGCCGAGCGCTGGATCGCCGATCCCGCCGTGCTCGAGCAGCTGGAGGAGTTGCGCTCGGGCGGCTTGGAGCGCGACTCGCGCGACGCCGAGGAGATTCCACTGATCGATACCGGTCACACCCTGCCCTCACCCGCTACCGGCGAGCCCCTGCCGGTCTTGATCTCTCCGATCGTGGACGGCCGCTTCGGTGCGACCGCGGTGCTTGGGATTCCGGCGCAAGACCGTACGGACGCGCTAATCGCGGGGCGGCTGGGGCTGCAGGTGGACGACGCCGACGAGGATGGGGACGTAGAGGACATCGACAGAGAGAGCAAGTCACTGATCGAGGACCGATCGTCCGGGATTGGCCGGCGTCCCGCGGTGCGCTACCGCGCCAACGACTTCTCGATCTCCCGCCAGCGCTCCTGGGGCACGCCGATCCCGATCGTCTACTGCGAGCAGTGCGGCGCCGTGCCCGTGCCCGAGGAGCAGTTGCCCGTGTTGCTGCCCCTCGATCTGAAACCGACGGGTACCGGCAACCCACTGGCGGAGCGAGAGGACTTCGTACAGACCACCTGTCCCAATTGCGGTGCTCCCGCGCGGCGCGAGACCGACACGCTCGACTGTCACTTCGACGCGCTCTGGCTGTGGGTTCCCGCGTGCGTGCCTACGAGCGAGCGCGAGCGTCCACTGGGGGAGATCCTCGCGCTGGACGACCTGCGCCAATGGCTGCCCTCGGAGCGGCTCGTCGCCGGCTCCGACAGTGGCAACTTCGTGTTCGACCAGCGGATTGTCACCAAGGCGCTGCGCGACATCGGCCCGCTCTCCTTCCTCGCCGACGGCGAGCCCTTCGCGGGCTGTCTCTTCCACGAGATGGTGATCCGCGACGGGCGCAAGATGTCAAAGCACCTCGGCAACGTCGTCGACCCCGACGAGCTGCTCGCCAAGTACGGGGCGGACACGGTGCGCCTGGCGACGCTCTACGCCGCCCGCCCGCAGCGTTCGCTGAACTGGAGCGACTCTGCGGTGCTGCGCTGCCACCGGTTTCTCGCGCAGGTGTGGGAGTTCTCGCTCAGGCACCTGAACGCCCCCGCTCTCGGGAGCGATTCAGGCGATCTCAGAGACACGACCGAGCATCTGCGGCTGAAACTCTCGACGTGGTGCGCCGCCGCCGTCGAGAAGACGACCGAGGATATGGAGAGCCTCGAGATGCACAGCGCGGTGCGCAATCTGATGCGCCTGTTCGACCGCATCAAGGACTTCGAGAAGCGCGTGCTCGCGCGCCAGCCAGAGCTCAGCCGTGCCGACCGCGACGCGCTGCTCGAGGCACTCACCGTGCTCGTTCAGCTCCTGGGGCCCTTTGCGCCTCACCTCTCCGAGGAGCTGTGGATCGCGTTTGGCAACGAGGGTGACACGCAGACGCCGTGGCCAGGCGTATCGTCTCTCACACCGGCATGAGCCCATCCAGCACCGCATCGCCCCAGAGCACCCGCGAGCGGACGCGCTCGTGCGCCACAGACCTGGTCTGCCACCGATGTGAGCATTCCTACCCGCTGAGCGACACTGTGTTCGCGTGCCCCGACTGCGGCAAGGGCTTGGACATCGCCTACGACTACGAGCTCGCCGCCAGCCACTTCAAGGACTTCCCCAGCTCCGAGCGCCCGCAGAACATCTGGCACTTCGAGGAGTTACTGCCGATCCTCGACGCGAGCGCCCAAGCGCGTGTGGGACAGCACTCCGGCTACACGCCGCTGATCCGCGCCGACCGGCTCGGCGCCGAGCTCGGCCTCTCGAACCTCTACCTGAAGGACGACTCGAGCAACCGGCCGAGCCTCAGCTACAAGGACCGTGTCGTCTCGATGTCGGTCGCGCGACTGCTCGAGCGCGGCAAGACTGAGATCGGCTGCGTCTCCACCGGCAACGTCGGCACAGCCGTGGCGTCGCTCGCGGCGAAGGCCGGGGTCGATGCGTTCATCTTCTATCCCAACCGCCTCGAGGAGATGAAGGCGCGCGCGTGTATGGCGCTCGGCGCGAGGGTCGTTCAAGTCGAAGGCAACTACGACGAAGCCAACCGCCGCTGCCGCGAAGTCGCTGAGGCGACTGGTATGGACTTCGCGAACATCACGCTGCGCCCGTTCTACGCCGAGGGCGCGAAGACAGCCGCGTTTGAGATCGTCGAGCAGCTCGAGTGGACCTCGCCCGATCACATCCTCAGCCCGGCGGCCGGCGGCACGCTCTCCTCCCGGATGCACAAGGGCCTGAATGAGCTTCAACTGCTCGGCCTGTCCGAGACCGAGGCAACGCAGATTCACATCGCTCAGCCGAGCGGCTGCAACCCGATCGCCTCGGCGATCCTCGCCGAGGAGGCCGAGGTCCATCCGGTCATGCCCGAGACCGCCGCGCACTCGCTTGCGATCGGCGCGCCGGGCGACGGCTATCTCGTGATCGATGCCGTACACAAACGCGGCGGCACGGCCGCCTTCGCCTCAGACCCGGAGATATTCGCCGGGATCGACCTGCTCGCGGCCACCGAGGGCCTCTTGACCGAGCCGGCCGGCGGCACGACGATCGCCGTGCTCGAGAAGCTCGCCGCAGCCGGGCGCTTCGCGCCCGATGACACGGTCGTCGCGCTGATCACCGGCAACGGCCTGAAGACGCTCGACGAGCATCCCGCGAAGGAGTGGCCGGCAAAGATCGACTGCGAGCTCGAGTCGATGCTCGAGGCGCTCAGCGAGCTGAAGAGCACGGCCACGCTCATGCAGACCGCGCACGAGCAGCTGCGCGCCTGACCGGTGTACTAGAAAGGCCCCGCCGGAGCGGGGCCTTTCCTTAGCAAGTCGATAAGCGGGATCCTGTCGTTGAGCAGCCATCCATCTGAGCGGCCTACCTGGACCTCGGCGGGCAACCTACAAACGGTCCAAACTGACCTTGCATCGAGTGGGGTTTACCGAGCCGCCGCGTCACCGCGACGCTGGTGCGCTCTTACCGCACCGTTTCAACCTTGCCTGTGAGCCGTTCACGTGGGACGGCCCCATCGGCGGTCTGCTTTCTGTTGCACTTTCCCGCGGGTTTCCCCGGGTCGATTCCTCGACCACTCTGCCCTGTGATGTCCCGACTTTCCTCGAGGACCTTGCGATCCCCGCGGCTGCCTGGCTTGCACAGGTCAATTTAGCCCCTCAGACGCTCCTAAGCAAGCCCACCACGCGTCCCAGCACCTTGACCTCTTTGCTGCGGATCGGCTCCATCGTCTCGTTCTCCGGCTGCAATCTGATGTGATCGGCTTCTTTGAAGAAGCGCTTCACGGTCGCCTCCTCGCCCAGCAGCGCCACCACGATGTCGCCGTCCTGCGCGTTGTCCTGGGAGTGCACGACGACGTAGTCGCCGTCGAGGATCCCTGCGTCCTTCATCGATTCGCCGCGGATCCGCAGCAGGTACTGGCCGTCGCCGCCGCCGGCCACCGACGGCACCGATACGTAGTCCTCGATGTTCTCCTCGGCGAGCATCGGCGCGCCCGCGGCGACCGAGCCCAGCAAGGGCAGGCTGTCGGCGCGCACGATCCCGCGCACGCTGTCCACGGCGCTGCCCATCGCGCGATCGAGCAGCTCGATCGCGCGGGGCTTGGATGGATCGCGCCGCAGCAGGCCGATCTTCTCCAGGTTTGCGAGGTGGGCGTGCACGGTCGAGGAGGACGCGAGCCCCACCGCCTTGCCGATGTCGCGCACCGTGGGTGGATAGCCGTACTTGGCCGAGTACTTGTGAATGAAGTCGAATATCTCTTGCTGGCGTTTGGTCAGATCCATGTCTACTTGGCTCCCTGTTCGGGTTCGCTATGGCCTGGAACGAACATGTGTTCGTAGACTAGCGCCGCACGTGGACGGATGCAAGGGCCGCCGATCACCGGGACCGTCAGAAGGCAGCGACACGGGGCTATACTCGCCAGCTCTGCGCTCGTGGCGGAATTGGTAGACGCGCAAGGTTGAGGGCCTTGTGGAGAATTTTCTCCGTGGTGGTTCGAGTCCACTCGGGCGCATTGAGAAGCCCTGCTGTGGCGAAGCAGCCTAATAGACTGGCTTGTCGTCCAGCACAGCAGATCTGGGGCCATACTTCGTCTCGTGGAACCTCGAGGCGTATACACCGCCGAGCGCGTGGCCGCGCTGTCCGGCGTGCCGAAGTCGACCGTGCACTACTGGGCTAGGGAGGACATCCTCGTGCCCAGCGTGTCGCCGGAGCGCGTAAAGCTCTGGTCCTATGGCGATCTGATGGCGCTGCGCACGATCTACTGGCTGCGGCAGACCAAGCAGGATCTCAGCGGACGCGAGGTGCCCAGGACCGCAATGAAGGCCGTCCGGCGTGCGCTGCGCGAGATCGCGGCGCTCGAGCTCGACCTCTGGGGCGAGGATGGCGCTCCCCGCGTCGCGGTCGACCGCTCGGGGAGCATCGTGATCGAGCACGGTGGCCAAGCACAGCGCCCGGGAGGTCAGAGCATTCTCGACGCCGACATGCTGGACCTGCTTGCACCGTTCGCCTCACACGAGGGACTGCACGGACCCGACCTGAGCGCTCCCCGGCCGCGACTGCGAATCGTGCCCGGAAAGCTCGGCGGCTCTCCCCACGTCGTCCATACCCGCCTGGAGTCACAGGCGCTCGGCGCGCTGGCTGACAGCGGACTCGGGCAAGCGAAGATCTATCAGCTATACCCGGATGTCGAGCCGGCCGCGATCGAGGATGCCCTCGACCTGGAGCGGCAACTCGCACAGAACCTGCGCACCGACATCGCAGCATGAGAGGGCGCACAGGAGCCGCGGCACTTGTCTCCCTCGACGGCTAGGCGGTGAGCTGCCTCCGCCGCACACCTCAGCTCAAGCCGGCCAGGCGATACAGCACGAGGCTGCCCGCGACGGCGGAGCGATCAGGAGGTGTTCCCAGCAGCTGTGCCGGCGGCGGCGGCGAGCACGACGTAGGTCGCTCCGCCGGGACTTCTCGGCGCTCAACGCGCTCGGGCGACAGCCCTTTCATTGCTCACCGGCCCGAGACTAGCAATTCCAAAACGAGCGGGGCGATGAAATATGAGAACGCGCTCCGCCGATTTGGGACCGCTGTCCAAAGTGCACGCGCCCCGTACGGTCGGACATGATGATCATGGCCCACGGACACGAACGCAGCGTCGAGCGCACCATTCGACTCTGGATCGCCCAGCAGGAACGCAACCGGCACAAGAGCGAACGGCTGGCCCTGACGAAAGGCCGCGGCGACGCGCCTGGCAAGCGATCTCAGCGCGCCATCGCACCCCCGAGCCCGCGTTGACGATGGCTAGACAGTGAGCTGCCCGGTGAAGTGATCAGAAATCGTCTCTTCGTCTTCAAACAGCGCCTGCAGCGCGATCTTTGCCTCGAGGAGCCCCTTGGCCTTCGCAACCACGAAACAAAGCCCCTGTCAAAACCGGCCTGGCTCACACAGCCCGGTAGGCGAGGTAGAAGTGCAGCGCCGCCGGCGCAATGAGCAGCGCTCCCCACCAGAGGCCGGAGTAGCACGTATACGCGGCAAGAGCGAGCAGCCAGGTGCCGATACCAAAGCGCACGCGGGCCTTGGCGCGAGGGTGGCTGTGATCGTATGACGCTAGAAGTCTTATTGCCTGCCTAAACGGTAGCGCGAGCGGCAACAGCGAGCGGCTCAGTCGCACGGCGCAGACCCCGAGAGGCGATGAATGCTCCTAGGCGGGTGCTAGGAGCCAGTGCGCTCGCGATGCTTGCACCCCGGCCAGCAGCAGGGCCTGCGCTGGCCTTCCTCCAGCTCCTCCCTGGTCCGCCGAATGCGGCGCTCACGGGTGCTCTCCTGCTTCGCGTCCTCGACCCAGCAGATGAACTCGTTGCGGGCCAGGGGCGTTATGTCCTTCCAGGCATCGAGTGCCGTGCCGTTGGCGATCAGCGTCCTACGCAGGTCCGCAGGTAGCTTATGCACCACCCCACCGGGCACACTCTGGCCGCTCACAGGCCAATGGTAGTGAGCCGGGGTGAAGCCCTACGGCGTCCCTCAGCGCTCGTGCACGTCCACGACGTTCGACGCGCCCGCCAGGAACGGGAAGTCCGCTTCGCGTTCGCAGACGACACGGAATTGGTAGCTGATCGGGCCGGGGAACGTGAAGCGGTGAGTCGCGCGGAAGCGGCCGTGGGCGTTGACGGTGGCGTTGTGGAATTCGATCCAGGGGCCACCGATGACGCGTGCCTCGAACAGGACCTTCTTGCCGCCAGGGGGAATGGAGCCGGCAAGCGTGCCGCGTAGGACGATCGTGTGGCCGACGCTGGTCAGGTGCGGCGAGACCGTCAGATGGATGCTGGCGGGGACCCGCAGCGTGAACGTCTTCGTGGCAACCGGCCGCGGGTCGCCGATGTGGCTGCGGTAGGCGAGCTCG
>Ga0302326_10027468_pt1 | contig 11473 bp, 13 predicted proteins | sample Palsa_T0_3_FD_202264 | JGI IMG/M metagenome (GOLD analysis project Ga0302326, IMG submission 202264) | Peat permafrost microbial communities from Stordalen Mire near Abisko, Sweden - Palsa_T0_3 | ecosystem: Environmental > Terrestrial > Soil > Palsa > Peat permafrost | place: Sweden: Abisko...
CCGCCGCCTCATCAACATTCAGCGCCACCCCGTCGCGCGCCCGACGCAACACCCGACGCAACGCAGCACCGTCAGATCCCCGAGGTCGACGCGGTACCGACGGGCTGGGCAGCAGGGTCGGCTCTTCGCCCGGAGTCAGTGGCACGTCTGTGTAACTTCCGGCCATCCAGATTTCATCCGCACGTCCTGACTATCCGTGACGCCGACGTGTGCCATGAGCGACAACAGTAGCCTCCAGCTGTGTCATAGCGGGTCCCGCCCTCTCCGCGAGCAAATGCCGGTTCGTCCGGAACGTCAACGAGCGATTCGGCGCCTCAACAGCACCCAGTACGGTGGCACCGCGCCCGCCACCAGCACCCACAACGGGCTGTAAGCCAGCACTGAACGGCCACCGTAGATGACACTGTGAGCTGGACCTCCCCAGCCCATCGCGGCGACGGTCAACAGCCAGGTCCACAGCGGCAACGCCGCCAGCCGCGTCGAGGTGGTCCATCGCCCGGCGGCCCATACCAATGCGCCGTTGAGCAGACCACTGATCAATGCGCTGATCGGAAACGGGACCGAACCGATGTAGTAGGGCAGAAGAAAAGCGCCCCCGACTGCGGATATGACGCCGTCAACGGCGAACAACATCAGAACAACACATCTGATTGCGGGATTCGTCGCGCCGGTCTCGTCGACCTGCCCGGCGCACGGCGCCGAGGCGGTCAGGTCGGGACGCTGTCCAATTGCGAAGCGATGGACATCAGCACCCACCGGAAGCTGTCCAGTCGGTCCTGCCGGTGTTGCTGGTTTTGGTCCAGATCCGGATCCATCGGACTCCTTCGGTGGCGGCCTGGTCGCAAGCCTACCGCGTGACCGGGTCATCGAGGTTGAGTCCGGCGAGCAAATCAGTCTCCCAACCCCGCTCGTCACGGTCGCCCGCGGCGCCCGCGGCCAGAATGTAGTGCTCCTGCGCCACGATGGGCAGGGCCAAGTTGTTCGACAGCGCAAGAGCCTTGCCAGTGGGCCCGACGGTGAGCTGGGTGGCGTGCGCGGCCAGTGCCGCCTGCTTGGCCGGCAGAGCCTCCGGCGCATCGATGACGGCGTCGATCGCGTCGTCGGGATAACCGAGTGCGCCAAAGTCGCCGTCGGCCGGCGGAATCACCCATTCGGCCCGCAGATCGCCGGGGCCGAGCGCCTCCCAACCCGCAGTGAACGCGCTGCGGGCGATGACCGTCCAATAGAGCTTCGGCACCGACCACGGCTGACCGGAATAGTCGCCACTGCTGCCGGCCGCGGCCACCACCGCGGCGGCGGTCACGCGATGGGCCTGAATGTGGTCGGGATGCCCGTATCCGCCATTGGCGTCGTAGGTCACCACGACGTGCGGGCGCAACGCGCGAACGATCGCAACCAGCGCGCCGACGGTGTCGCGGTCGTCGGCGTCGGCGAACCGCGGAGAACCATGTCCGCCGCGCGGTTCGGTGCCGGCCATGCCGGAATCCCGCCAGCGGCCCGGGCCGCCGAGAAAGATCGGCGCGCTGACGCCGAGGGCCTGCAGCGCCGCCGTCAATTCGCCGATGCGGTAGCCACCGAGTTGGTCGGCGCGGTCGACGGCCAGCTGCGCCCATTGGTCGCCGATGACTTCGCCTTCCTCGCCCAGCGTGCAGGTGACTACCTGCACCTGAGCCCCGCGTGCGACGTAGTGGGCGATGGTGACGCCGTTGGTGATGGTCTCGTCGTCGGGATGGGCATGCACGAACAGCAGACGCGGAGTCTCCAGCATGCACGCACCATACCGTTGTGTTCGCGCGGCAAATGATCGCGCGAACCGAATTCACTGCACCGCAGGGGTGGTCGGTGAATCGGCAAACTCGGCGCGCCTGAAGAAACGCTGGTGACTACTATCGTCGCATGGCACAGCAGTCGGCATCGGTCCGCACCCGCCGACGCGGCAAGGAACTCGAGGACGCCCTCTACGACGCGACGCTGGCCGAAGTGGCTGCTGTCGGCTATGGCGGACTGACCATGGAAGGGATCGCGGCGCGGGCTCGCACCGGCAAAGCCGCGTTGTACCGACGTTGGTCCAGCAAGCACGACTTGGTTGGGGCGGCGCTGCTCTACGCCCTACCGCCGTTGCCCGAGCCCCGTTCGGACCGATCGGTGCGGGAGAACCTGCTGGCCGCGTTCGCCGCACACTGCGACGTCGTTGCCGGTAAGACAGCGTTCCCCGGCCTGGTATGCATGAACCAACTTCTGCACGAGCCAGAGTTGCGCGCGATTTTCGCCGACGCCGTGGTCGGACCCCGATTGCGGATCATCGAATCGATCCTGCAAGCCGGCGCGGTGAACGGCGAGATCGACGCGGCCATCCAGACGCCATACACCGCGCGAGTCGGCACCGCGCTGATCAACCAGCAAGTACTGCTGACCGGTGACCCGCCGAACAAGCGTCAACTCGCGCAGATCGTCGACACGGTGATCGCCCACCCCTCGCCAGCTGAGATCTGAACCCCGGCGGCGCTCATGGTGCGGTCTTCACCCACTGCCCCGCATCACCGACAATGCCGACCGGCACCGCACCGGAGAGGCTGACATTCTGCACTTTGGGACCGGCACCGACGATCGTGGTGTCCTGCAGAATCGGCAGCACAGTGGACATCTCCCACAGCCGCGGCTCCACCGCATTGATCACGTCGTTGACGTCCTTCGTGCCGTTGAGCGCGGCATCGATGTTCGCCTGAATGTTGTGGTCGCAGATACCGGTCAGGTTCGACGGCGCCTGCAGCAGCGCGCCGGGCTCCTGAGCGCGGGCGGCGGGCGTCGAGGTTGGAGCCGTCAGAGTGGTCGCCGGGTCCGGCTTGGCAGGAGTGGACGAGTCAGCTGGCGCAGTCGGCTTCACAATTGCCGTCGTCGTCGATACCGCCGTCGCCTCCAACGCCGGACAGCTGTAGCGGGAAGCCAACAGCGTCCCCAGATTCCCGCCCGCCTCGCGCCAGCCCACCAGAGCGTCCACCCGGTTGTTGACCAGCGCATCGCGGTACAACGCCACCGGGTCAAGCGCCAGCACGGTCGCGGCGATGCCGACATTGCGCAACTGGTCGGCGGCCGTGTTCGCCACCGCCAACGACGTCGCGTCGTTCGCCGCGACGCCGATGATCAGCGACAGCTGCTTGCCATCCTTGCTGACCCGGCCCCGGGTGATCTCCGGCGGACCGCCCGCGGGGGGCGGGACGGGCGGCGCGACCGACGCCGACGCATCGTTGTCAATTTGGTAGCCCACCGATTCCAACAGGCCCAACGCCGCGGTTCGGGTCAGCGCCGACGGCGCGGTCGGCACGTAGCCCGGATCGCTGGGCGACCGGATCTGCGCCTGGGCCAGGCTGACGGTGTTGTCGGTGCCGGCGCCCACGGCGGCGAGCAAGTCCACGTCCAGCAGTCCCAGGATCGCCTTGCGCACTTGCCCGTCGGCCAGCTTGGGCTCGTTGGCGCGCAGCGTGAGCTGCATGACGCGCGGCGTCATGATTCGGGCGGTCCGCACGTCCGGGATCGCCGACAATTGCGCGAACGCTGCGGAGCCGCCGTGCACCTGCGCCACCTGGGTGTCGCCGTTGCGGACCGAATCCGCCAACGCGGCAGGCGCTCCCGCGCGCCGGAACAGGATCAAATCCGGCTTAGCCGGCGGTCCCCAGTAGCGGTCGTTGCGGGCGAGCAGGATTTCGTCGCGTTGCGGGTCGATGGATTCCACCCGGAACTGTCCGCCGGTGACCGGCAGTGCGCGCGCCAGCCCGGCCGGGAAGCCGCCCGGTACGTCTTTGACGATGTGCGCCGGAACGATGTTGCTGAACAGCTCGCGCCAGGCCGGGTAGGTCTCAGAGAACGTGACGACAGCCTGCTTACCGCCGTCGATCGACTGCACCCCGGTGATCAGGTCATAACCGGCCGGATCGACCACACCGGGCTGGCCGACCATCTGCCGCCACAGGTACCAGAAGTCGTCGGCCGCAATGGGAGCATTGTCCGTCCACTGTGCCTCCGGGCGGATCTTGTAGGTCACCGTAAACGGGTTTTGTCCGGTCACCTCGGCGGACACCAACAACGTGGGATCCAGCTCCCACCGGGATCCCGTCGGGGTGGCCGGATCGGTCACCGGACGAAAGGCGCTGGGCAGTACCAGTGCACTGATCGCGGCGTTGACCGCGGACAGATCGGACAGCAGATGCGGGTTGAACCCGGCACCGATCGAGTCGATGCCCACGATGATCTGGGTCTTGCGCTGAGGCGGCGGCGCGGTGCTCCGCGAAGTCTCGGTGCTCTGCGGCGCTGGCGGCGGGCTGACTGCACAGCCGGCGAACACCAGCAACGTAACCAGCAGGCCGGTGGTAGCGCAGGCGCGGCGAGCTGCTTTCGGCACGCCCCACAGGGTATCGGTGCCGGGCTGTCCCAACCTCACGAGTGCGGGCTAGCCGCGGGTCTTGGCCCGGGCCTTGCTGCGCGCACGGGTGTTGGCGTCCAGGTCGTTCTTACGGACTCGGACAATCTCGGGCGTCACCTCGACGCATTCGTCGTTCGCGCAGAATTCCATCGCCTGCTCCAGGTCGAGCTCGAGCGGCTTGGCCAACGTCTCGAAGACGTCCGCGGTCGACGATCGCATGTTGGTCAGCTTCTTCTCGCGGGTGACGTTGACGTCGAGGTCCTCGGCCCGCGGGTTGATTCCGACAACCTGGCCCTCGTAGGTGTCCTGGCCCGGCTCGACGAAGAACTGGCCGCGGTCGGACAGCTGGATCATCGCGAACGGCGTGATCGAGCCGGTCCGGTCCGACACCAGCGAGCCCGTGTGCCGGGCCCGGATCTCGCCCGCCCACGGCCGGTAGCCGTCGAACACCGCGTTCGCGATGCCGGTACCGCGGGTGAGGGTGAGGAAGTCGGTGCGGAAGCCGATCAGGCCGCGGCTTGGCACGATGAAGTCCATCCGGACCCAGCCCGCGGCGTGGTTGGCCATCTCCTCCATGCGGCCCTTACGGGCGGCCATCAGCTGCGTGATCGCGCCGACGAACTCGTCGGGACAGTCGATGGTCATGGCCTCGAACGGCTCGTGCAACTTGCCGTCGATGGTCCTGGTGACCACCTGCGGCTTGCCGACGGTGAGCTCGAAGCCCTCACGGCGCATCTGCTCGACCAGGACCGCCAGGGCCAGTTCGCCTCGGCCCTGCACCTCCCACGCGTCCGGCCGGTCGATGTCGACGACCTTGATGGACACGTTGCCGACAAGTTCGGAGTCCAGTCGGTTCTTCACCATGCGCGCGGTCAGCTTGTGCCCGTTGACCTTCCCGGCCAGCGGCGAGGTATTGGTGCCGACGGTCACCGAGATGGCGGGCTCGTCGACCGTGATGCGCGGCAGCGCGTGGGCGTGCTCGGTGTCGGCCAACGTGTCGCCGATCATGATCTCCGGAATGCCCGCGACGGCGACGATGTCACCCGCGATCGCCTCGTCGGTGGACGAACGTTCGACACCTTCGGTGACGAGCAATTCGGTGATCTTGACGTTCGTGATGACGGGATGGCCGTCCACCTCGCGCATCCACGCCACCTGCTGGCCCTTGCGGATCCGGCCCTTGTAGATACGGATCAGCGCCAGCCGGCCGAGGAAGGCCGACGCGTCGAGGTTGGTCACCAGCGCCTGCAGCGGGGCCTCAGGGTCACCCTGCGGCGGCGGGATGTGCTCGAGCAGCACGTCGAACAGCGGGTCGAGGTTGTCGCCCTCGGGGTTCTCGCCGTTGGCCGGCTCGATGGTGCTGGCGATGCCCGCGCGGCCCGAGGCGTACAGCGTCGGCAGTCCGAGGGCGTCCTCGGCGGCCTTCTGCGCCTCGGCGTCGAGGTCGGTGGCGACGTCGAGCAGCAGGTCGTGGCTCTCGGACACCACCTCGGCGATGCGCGCGTCCGGCCGGTCGGTCTTGTTGACGACGAGGATCACCGGCAGGTGCGCCGACAGCGCCTTGCGCAGCACGAACCGGGTCTGCGGCAAAGGGCCCTCGGAGGCGTCGACGAGCAACAGCACGCCATCAACCATGGACAGCCCGCGCTCGACCTCGCCGCCGAAGTCGGCGTGCCCGGGCGTGTCGATGACGTTGATGACGGTCATCGAGCCGTCCGGGTGCTGACGGTGCACCGCGGTGTTCTTGGCCAGGATGGTGATGCCTTTTTCCTTCTCCAGGTCACCGGAGTCCATCAGGCGCTCGATGGCATCGTCGCCGCGGTGGCTCAGCGCACCGGATTGCCGCAGCATGGCGTCGACCAGCGTCGTCTTACCGTGATCGACGTGGGCGACAATAGCTACGTTACGAAAATCCACGCCGGTGATTCTGACAGTGCGGGCTGCCGATAGCGAACTGAGCGGTCTGGACCGGACCGCCGTCGCGGTAGTTGTGACGAGCATCACCCGCCGCCCGGCTCACCGATTTCCGGCCGCCGGTTAACTATGCAGTAGTCGGTCCAGGGCGGCCAGAAAGCCCCGATCGGCGGGCACCCAGTCGACTTCGTGGAGTTGCGCCGCGGAGACCCAGCGCAACGCGGAGTGGTCGTGTGGATGCGGTTCGCCGCGGACCAGGCTTACGTGGTAGGCCCGCAGGGTCATGGTGGCGTTGAGCGCGATGTCGTCGCCGAGACGCGGGCCGACCGCGACGTCGACGCCGAGTTCCTCGGCAAGTTCGCGGACCAGGGCCTCGGGTTCGGTCTCCCCCGCGGCGACCTTCCCGCCCGGCAGTTCCCAGCGGCCGGCCAATTCAGGGGGCCGGACACGCTGCGCGATCAGCACCTTCGACTCGGCAACGACCGCTCCGGCGACCACGATCTGGTTCGGCATCGCGGTGACGGTATACCGTCGAGACATGGCTGTGTTAACGGATGAGCAAGTGGACGCCGCACTGCCTGACCTCAACGGCTGGGAACGCGACGAGGGCGCTCTGCGCCGGTCGGTGAAGTTTCCGGCCTTTCTGGCCGGGATCGAAGCCGTGCGTCGGGTGGCCGAGCGCGCCGAAGAGAAGGATCATCACCCCGACATCGATATTCGTTGGCGGACCGTGACTTTCGCGCTGGTAACGCACTCCGAAGGCGGCATCACCGACAAGGACGTGGCGATGGCGCACGATATCGACTCGATTATCGCGGAGTAGCCGCACGCGCCCGACTGGCCGCGATCCAGCCCAGGGTGGCCAATGTCGCCAAGATGTAGACCAGCCCACCCCAGGCTTGATACCAGGGTCGCCCGTTCTGCCAGATGGTCGGCTGAGCGAAGCTCAGTAGCCACGGCACGCCGATGACGGTCAACGCCAACCAGGTCCAGCCGAGGATCCGCGCGCCACGACGGTCGGACAGCGGCCCATGCAGCAACCAGATCATCAAGGGCACCAGCCACACCCAGTGGTGGGTCCAGGAAATCGGCGACAGCAGCAGCCCGAACAGTCCGACCACCAGCAGCCTGCCGAGCCGGTCCGGCGCGCCGGCGGCGCTACTCAGCGCACGCCAGGCGAGAACGGAAAGGATGGCGGTGACTGCGATTCCGGTGAGCACGGCCGGGCTGTAGCCGGCATCGTGACCGAAGATCCGACACATGCCGCCCCGCCAGGACTGGTTGAAGATCGTGCAGATCGGACCGATCCGGTCGGTCTTGACGAGCAATTCGGTGAAGTAGTAACGAGTCTGATCGCCGACGATCAACACCGACACCGCAACGGTGGCCAGGAAAACGACAGCCGAAAACGCCGCCGCGCCCCACCGGCGGGCACCGAGGAAATAGAGCCCGGCGATCGCGGGCGTGAGCTTCACGCCGGCTGCTGTGCCGACCAACAACCCCGCCACCCACCACCGGGCAGACCACACCGCCAGCAGCGTGGCCAGCACCAGCACCACGTTGATCTGGCCGTAGTCGAACGTGCTGCGTAGCGGCTCGAGCCAGATCGCGACCGCCGTCCACAGCATCGCCAGCCGGTGGCCCTCGCCGGCCCCGACACCGAGCAATCGCTGGCTGATCCGGACCACTCCGTAGAGCGCGGCCATCGTCCCGACCTGCCAACAGAAGGCGACCAGGCCGAACGGCAGCAAGTGCAGCGGATAGAAGATGACCGCCGCGAACGGCGGGTAGGTGAATGGCAGCGGGAAATCCGGCGTCTGGTCGGCGTAGACGTAGCGGTAGAGATTTTCCGGGTGATCGATCGTGGCGGCACCGCCGATATAGACATGCAGGTCCACGAAGTTGGCCCCGTTGGATGCCAGATATGTCCAGGCCAGCCGCGCGGCGACGCTCACGACCAGAAGCACCGGCCCGAGCGTGTGCACCGAAGTCGCGCGCCGGCGGCGGGTGGCTGCCGCCGGGGAGGTTGAGGTGGCGTCTATCCGCACGACTCTAACGGGGTCCCACCGCCGCAGCGGTCCCCTTCGCAACGCATTCGGTCACCGTCGTCGCTCGTATCCGTAACGATCGAATAAATGCCACTCGTGTCACTTGAGCCACTTACGCATCAGGCGAACTATCAGCGCGGAGACCCGTCATCGAAATTCAGGGAGAGACATGTCAACAGTTCGGACGTTGTTACGCGCCACCACCGTCGTGGTGGGCTCATCGGCTGCGTTGCTCATCGGCGGTCTGATGGGCACAGCCCACGCCGACCCGGCACCGCTGCCCGCACCCAACATCGGGGACCAGCTGGTCACCGCCGTGTCCAGCGCACCGCAGATGCTGCAAAGTCTCGCGGGGGCTCTGGGCGGACAACCCGCCACGCCGCCGCCGCTGGCCAGCGCTTCGATCAAAATGCCGCAATCGGCAGGCTCCGGTTTGCCCGGGACCGGTTCTACCCTCCCGGGAGCGTCGTCGCTCATTCCGGGAGCGACCACCGCGGCTCCGGCCGCCGCGGCACCTACCCCCGGCCTTCCAGGGTTCACCCAACCGACTGCGGCTGCGACGACACCCGGACTTGGGATTCCAGGGTTGACCCAACCGGCCGCGGCTTCGGCTGTGCCGGCGACCGGACTTGGGATTCCAGGCTTGACCCAACCGGCTACGGCTTCGGCTGTGCCGGCGACCGGACCCGCGGGAATGCTGCCCCAGACGCAGCTCAACCTGCCGCAGATGCCGTTCCTGCCGTTGCCGCTGCCGTCACAGGTATCGCTGCCCGGCGACCTGACCTCGCTGTTCAGCGGCGCGGTTCCGGCCGCCACGCCGTCGGTGCCGGTGAGTGCAGCAGCACCGGTCGCGTCACCAATCCCGTCGCTGTTCCCGGTTTCCGCCCTGCCCTGACGCCGCCCCTGGCCGGCTAGCGCCGCCGCGCGCTAGCCGGCCACCAACACCGACGATCGGGAGCACACCATGTTCATCGCCAGGAATCTGATCAGCACTTTCGCCGCCGCGGCTATCGCGTCCAGCGCCGCAGTGGTGCTGTCCCCGACTGCGGCCGCCGACCCCGCGGCACCGCCCGCACCGATCCCCGCTCAGCAGATTCCGGGACTGCCTGCACTGACCGAGTTGAGCCCGATCATCCAGCAGGCCGCGGCTAACCCCGACCAGGCGACGCAGCTGCTGATGGCCGCGGCGCAGGCTTTCAGTAACAACCCGTCTGCGCCTGAGCAATCGAAAAGCGTTGCTGCGTCGGTGAACCAATTCGTCCAGACGCCAGACGCCGCGTCGACGGCGCACACCGTCCCACCGGGTGTGGAACCCGGCGCCAAGGCGCACTTGCCGACAGGCATCGATCCGGTGCACGCCGCGGGCCCGGGGCCCGAAGCCGCACCGGTCCCCGCCAACGCCGTCCCGGTGGCCGCAGCAATGCCTCCCGTCGCGGCACCGGCCGCGGCTCCGGCTCTGGCCGCGCCCGCTCCAGCACCCGACGCACCCGTCCCGGCGCCTGCGCCCAAGGCCGCGGCTCCGGGATTCAGTCCGGACGCCCCGCCCATGCAGGACTTCATGTACCCGTCGATCAGCAATGGCTGTGCGGCCGGCGGCGGCAACGTGTTGGCGCCCGTGCTGTCGGTGGCCGGACCTGCCAAGATCCCAGCGCCGGGACCGAAAGCCAGCCAGACGGCCTACGTCTTCACCGCACTCGGCACGTCGGGACCCGCCGAGGTGCAGAAGCTGCCGTTGAATGTCACCTGGGTGAACCTGACGACCGGCAAGTCGGGCAGCGCGACGCTCAAGCCGCAGGCCGACATCAATCCGCAGGGGCCGACCACGCTGACCGCCGTCGTCGACACCGGTTCGGGCAGCATCATGTCGACGATCATGGGGCAGGTCACGACCAAGGACAAGCAGTGCCAGTTCATGCCGACCATCGGTTCGACGGTGGTGCCCTGAGCCCGGTTCCTTCCGCCGGCGCGCGCCGATCTCGGTATGCGCGTCGGCGGATCGGCCGTCAGTAGGCCATGAAGAGAATCGCGTCTCGGTCGTAGTCCAACCCGGGATGGGCGCTGGCCAGGTGCGCCTGGGTCAGGTCGACCAGGTCGTCTTCGTCCTTGCCGCTGATCGCCTCGCCACACGGACAGTTCAGGTGCGTTTTCACGGTGTCGCCTTTCGGTTTATTTCTTTCCAGCCGACTTCGCGGCCTTCATCTCTTTCTTGTAAGACCGAACTTTCTCGAGGGAACGGGCGTCGGCAATATCGGCGACCGACAGGTGCGTTCCCGCCTTGCCGAACTCACCGGCAGCGTCCCGCCAGCCCTTCGGAGTCACCGCGTACTGCTTGCCGAGCAACGCCAGAAATATGCGCGCCTTCTGCTCGCCGAAGCCGGGTAAGGCCTTGAGCCGCCGCAGCAACTCGGGTCCGTCGGGGTCACCGGCGGTCCACACTGCGGCCGCGTCACCGTCGTAGCGGTCCACGACGATCTGGGCCAGCGCCTGGATCCGCTTGGCCATCGATCCCGGAAACCGGTGTATCGCGGGCTTTTCCGAACACAGCGCGGCGAACTTGTCCGGGTCGTAGTCGGCGATCTCGGCCGCGTCGAGACCGCCGAGCCGGTCAGCGATCGTCTTTGGGCCAGCGAATGCCCGCTCGAGGGGTATCTGTTGGTCCAGCACCATCCCGACGAGCAGCGCGAACGGACTTCCAGAAAGCAACTCGTCGGCCGCCGGTTCTTGTGCCAGCCAGAGCTTCACAGCCATGTCAGAAGACTAGCGGTCGGGCCGGATGGTTCGATAGGCCACGGCGCGCGCACTCCATAGTCATCCCAAGAGAGACGATGCACGAGTAGAGGTCGGGGGTACTCGGCCACCCGTGCCGCGACCCGGGTCATCGGTCGAGAATTTCGCGAGCGAGTACTTCTCCACGACGCCCGACTGGCTGACGCTCGTCGAGAAATTCGGCCTGTCCTCGCATCTGGAAGACACGGCGACGTAGCGCGGGCCGCATCAGCGTCCGTCGTGCTGGGAAAGGGGCGGCGCACGGGTTCCAGGAAGTGCTTACGGCGATCGAATTTATCGTTCCTGCAGCATTTTTCGGGATCGCAGA
>Ga0302326_10027469_pt1 | contig 11473 bp, 8 predicted proteins | sample Palsa_T0_3_FD_202264 | JGI IMG/M metagenome (GOLD analysis project Ga0302326, IMG submission 202264) | Peat permafrost microbial communities from Stordalen Mire near Abisko, Sweden - Palsa_T0_3 | ecosystem: Environmental > Terrestrial > Soil > Palsa > Peat permafrost | place: Sweden: Abisko...
ACGAGCGGCAACGGCGCGTTTTGCGCGAGCACGTACGACAGGGTGCCGACGATATCGTAGCCTGCGAAACTCACGTAGAGCAGCACGGCGGCGGAGACGGTGAGCCAGACGCGCTCCGCAACGCGTTCCCACGGGCGTTCGAGCACGTCGTTCGGAAACCGCAATGCGAAGATCAACAACGGATAAAATTCCCATACCCCGACGATGGCCAAGATTGCGACGTCGAACGGCACCGCGATTGGATCGGGCAGCGGCGCGATCACGACCTCGAGCCAGTACGACGAGACCTGGCCGATCGAAAACAGCCAAAATGCGAGCGTCATGATGCCAGGGCGCCGCCGGCAAAGAAATCCGGCAAAGGCAATCAGCGGAAGACTGAGGGCGTTTGAGATGCTCGCCGCCCATTTTGCGCCGGCGTCGAAAGCAACGGCACCAGCAACGACGGCGAGCGTGCGGCCCGGACGGCGGACCAGCGCCACGTCGCCTGGATGCGGGAAACGCAGGCGGAAGTCGCGCTCTCGATCGAGACGCCCGATCACGGTGTCGCCCGCACGGACGCCGGCCCGCGCCGCCGCATCGCCCGGGCTAACGTTGAGCACGGCACCGTCGCCCCGAACCTGCCAGCCATATCCCACGAGCGACAACCATGGCGTGATGACGGCCGGCGCTTCGAAGACGATGGCGAGCACGGTGAGCAGGATCATCACGGAGCCGAACGCCGGCTTTCTCTGGGCCGCCGGCGCGTTCATCGCCATCGCGCTTCCGTGATCTTCATGAACTCCGGAGGACGACGCTCGCTTGCCGGCCTCCTGCCGTTGAGGAAAACTGCAACGCGCGTCGTAGGGAGACGCTATGTCGACCCAAAGAATGATCGCGTTCGAGCGGAGCATCGCCGAGCGCGGGCTCACCGTCGATCATTTCGACGGCGTCACAATATTCCTCAACTACGAGCCCGCGAACGACGCGATATTGAACGGACGTCTTACCTTCGAGGCCGTCGACCTTCGGGTCTTCGCCGTCGCAGCGCTAAACGGACTGACGCCGGGGCCGCCCCTCTTTCCAGGGCTCAAAGGCGTGAAGATCCTTTCGGCTCGCGTCAGCAACTGACGACGTCAGCAAACTGACGACGTTAACGTAGCGCGGCGCGCACGCGAGGTTCGCGGTCCTCGGTGATCCACGCGATCACTCCCTCGCGCGTGACGAAGCCGAGAAACGTTCCATCCGCGTCGACGACCGGCAACTGATGGAAACCGCTCGTGCCGAGCAGCCGCAGTGCGTCGTCGGCGCTCGCCGTCGGTAAGATGGCCGTTACGTCGGGCGCGCGCTTCATGATCGCCGTGACGTAGGTGCGCGCGAGCGCCTCGGCGTCGCCGTGCGCGAAATCTCGCAGCGTCACGAGCCCGGCAAATTGCTCGCCGACGGCGACGGGCAGCGCTCGAACGCCCTGAGCGAGCATCGTTTTGAGGGCGGCATCGGCCAGCGTATTTGCCGGAAGAGGGGTAGCCGGGATCGCAAGTTGGAGCGCCGAGTGTCCCTGCACGGCGGCCGCCAGTTCCGTCGAGCGTCCCTCGGCTTGGCCCGCCTGCAGCAAGAACCAACCGATGAACGTGTACCAGAGGCCGGTGCCGAGCCCGTACGCCAGCGTCTCCGCGATACCCGCCGCGATCAGCAGCCACGCCACCACCGCGCCGATGCGCACGGCGATGGTCGTCGCGCGCCGCCGATCGTGCATCGTCGCCCAGAGGATCGCCTGCAGCACGCGCCCCCCGTCGAGCGGGAACGCGGGCAGGAGATTGAACACGCCGAGCAGCCCGTTCGCGAACGCGAGATACCCGAGCGCAATCCCGAGCGGCGTCGCAATGCCCGCAAGGATGGCACCTCCGAAGGCGAGCCCCGCCAAGGCTATGCTCGTCAGCGGACCAACGAACGCGATCCATGCGGCACTAGGCGCGGCCTTCGGTTCCTCTTCGAAACGCGAGACGCCGCCAAAAATGAACAGGCGAATCTCTTTGACCGGGATGCCGTTCGAGCGCGCGACGAGCGAGTGGGCAAGCTCGTGCAGCAGGACGCTAGCGAAGAACAGGAGCGCCGTTCCCACTCCGAGCACGGCGCGCTCGCTCGGCACGACGGCGAGCCGCCCGAACGGCCCGACGCCGCTCCCGAGCGACCACGCAACGAGCGCGAAGATAAACAGCCACGAAACGTCGACGACGATATCGATGCCGAAGACTTTCCCGATCCGCATTCTTCGTATCTTGCGAGCCGTCGAGGCGGACACCTACGTGAGCCCGGCCGACGCCGTTTCCAACACCCGCGTTCCGGCGACTACTCCGGTGAGACCGTCCTCGACGATCAACGGATTGTACCGGATGGAGTTGTTGCCGTCGAAGTACGCCGGGAATTTCTCCTTGCGGCGCTGGACGAATACTTCGTTCATGTAGCTTTGCACGAGCGCCTTATTCACGTCCGTCTTATCGAGATCGTTCTTTCGCGTGAGGATCGTGCGTTCTCAATGACGAACGTCATCCACATTCGGGATGATGACGAATTATAATCCTGACTGTCAAGTGTCGGAGCGAGGTTTTTTCCCGATGGGTCATTCACAGGCAGACAAGGCGGAGAACCACGAACGCATCGTAAGCGTCGCGGCGGCCCGGTTTCGCGAGTCCGGCGTGGACGCGATCGGCGTGGCCGATCTCATGAAAGAGGCGGGCCTCACGCACGGCGGATTCTACCGGCACTTCGAGTCGCGCGAGGAGCTGGTCGACGAAGCGATCGAGCTCGCGCTACGGGAGGGCGGCGCGGCGCTCGAGGCGATCGAGCAGGCGCGAGGTGCCGGCAAGCAATCCGCCTTCGCCCGCGTGGTGGATGCCTACCTGAGCACGTCGCACCGCGACAACTTGGCGACGAGTTGCGCCATAACGACGCTGGCCGGCGACGTCGCGCGTAGCGGGGGCCGCGCACGTTCTGCCTATACGCGCCAGGTGCGCTCGTACCTCGAATTCTTCGGCAGGCTCGTCTCAGGCACCCAGGGGAGGTCGCGCCGGGCGAAGTCGATGGCCGCCCTCTCGATGCTCGTCGGTGCGGTTTCGCTGGCACGCGCAATCGATGACGAAAAGCTCTCGCGAGAGATCCTAAAATCCGCCGCGGACGCGCTGAAAGCTACGGCGCCCTGACGGGAACCTGGGATAGCGCTCGGCAGTCTTTGCGTGGTTCCCCGAAAATTCACCGAGAATTCCTACGATGCGGGTATGGTGGTCCCCTGAGTCGCTTTGTTTGTTTGGAGAGACCCATTGAAAGGACTGCTCGTATTTTCGTCGCTGAGCGAGGCGATCAAAGCCGGTTTTCAAATCTACGATCGCACCGCGGACGGCTACATCGTTCGAGCCAAAACGTGCAACGGGTGGGCGATGGCTCTGGCCAAGTTCGGTGACTCATCCGTTGGCGCTCGAACGTTTCGGTAATCCCTGCAAGAGCATCGCGCCTTCCAGCCGCTCGGCTTCTCCGATCGCCTGAGCATGATTCATCAGGGCGCCCGCTGCCATGAGCGTGGCCACCTCGCCCGCGCCGAGGGCCGCACGCAGAGCGGCGAGCATCCGATCGTATTCGTGCTGTTCGATGTAGTGGCGTCGAAGTTCGGTCGACGATAAAAGCCCTTCCACGAAGCCCAGCACGCGCGCGGCGCGGGCCGGGACGGCGCTTACGTCCGCGACGTCGCCCGACGACCGGAACAGCGCAACTGCCGCCAAGCGTTGCAGCGCGACCGCAAACATCAGGTCGAACTGCAGCTCGCACACGAGATCGAAAGCCTCACGCGCACAGGCTTGCGCCTCGTCGTAGTGCGCAAGCGCGATGAGGAATGCCGCCATACTCAGAAGGTCTTCGACGACGTTGTGCGATTGGCCGAGCGCGCGGTGAGCGCCGAGCGCATCGCGCGCGAGCCGCAGCGCGGCGCGCGCATCGCCGTGTTGGAATTCGAATTCAGCAAAATTCGTCGCAGTGATGGCGGCTTGTCCTTCCGCGTCTAGCGCCTTCCACACCTCGATGGTTTCGGCGTAGTGAGCGCGCGCCTCGGCAACGTCGCCGCGAAGTGCGGCGCCGTATGCGACCCTCGAGAGAACGGATGCGAGCAGACGGCGATTTCCGAGCTCACGAGCGAGCACTAGCGTCTCGTGCAACAGTGCGTCACCCGCCGCGCTGTCGCCGAGGTAGGTGAGAGACGCGCCGGCGACGACCTGCGCCAACCCCGCTTTGACTGCGTCGCCGAGCGCTCGATACGATGCGAGCGCTCGTTCGGCCGCGGCGAAAGCCTCTCGATGCTGCGCCAGGGCGCTAGCAAGGCCCGCCTCCGCGAAATCGAGCTTCGCCCGAACCGGCAGCGGAGTCCGTTCGTCGACGAGTTCGAGCGACAGGCGTACCCAGCGCCGCCCCTCGGCGGGCGCAACCCTGCCGAAGAGCAGACGCAGCGCTCCGGCTAAGCGCTGCCCCGCAACGACATCCGCGCGGAGCGCGAGCGCCCAGGTGAGCGCCGCGCGCCAATTGTCGAGTTCGGGCCGCGCTCGAGCAAGCCACGCGCGCTCGGGCGTGGTTTCCCACGCCGACTCCAGCTGCTCGGCGAGCGCGAGATAGCCGAGCGCATGGCGGCCGGCGACGATCTCACGCTCGCCGCGCTGTGCGAGGTTTTCGCGCGCGTACTCCCGCGCCGACTCGGAAAGAAAGTAGCGAGGTTCCGCGCCCTCCACGTTCGCCGTAACGAGGGATTTATCAACGAGCGATGCGAGCAGCTCGAAGAGGGCGCCTCGCTCGATGGCGTCGCCCGCGCACACGGCTTCGGCGCTCTCGAGCGTCCAGGCACCGGCGAAGACCGAAAGACGGTCGAAGAGCCGCTGTTCCGCCGGCAAGAGCAGGTCGTAACTCCAATCGAACAACGCACGCATCGTCTGCTGACGCGCGAACGCCGTTCGCTGACCGCTCGTAAGGATGCTGAAGCGCCGATCGAGCAATCCCAAAAGCGTCGCGAGCGGAAAGGCACTCGTGCGCGCCGCCGCGAGTTCGATCGCAAGCGGGATGCCGTCGAGGCGGCGGCAGATCGCCGCGACCACCTGCGCGTTGCCGTCCGCGAGTTGGAAGTACCGATTGGCTTGCCCGGCTCGCTCGACGAAGAGCGCGATCGCCGCGTAACTGCCCGCTTCGACGGCGCCCAAGCCGCGCAACGCCTCCGGCGTCGGGACGTCTAGCGGCGGCAGGCGATAGATCCGTTCGCCCGCGACTTTGAGCGCCTCGCGACTCGTGGCAAGAATCCGAACGTCGGGGCAGCCCCGCAAGAGTGCGTCAACGACGACCGCAGCCGGCGCGACGAGATGTTCGCAGTTATCGAGAACGATCAGCAGCCGGCGGCGTTTTAGCCGCGAGACGAGCGACTCGAGCGGCCGGTTCTCGGGAAGCTGCTCGGCGCCAATAGCCTGCGCGATGCTTACGACGACGCGGTGACCCTCGGCAACCGGGGCAAGTTCGGCCAGCCAAATCCCGTCGCGAAAGCGCTCGGAGACCGCGGCTGCCACCGCGATGGCAGTGCGCGTCTTACCGACCCCGCCCGCACCGGTGACCGTTACGAGCCGGTCGGCGAGCAAGGCGGACGCGATCTCGTCCATCTCGCGCTCGCGCCCGACGATCCGTTCGGCCGCGGGCGAAAGGTTCGTCTTCGGCGTCGTCTCGATGAGCCCGTCGCGCAGAACCAGCATCGCAAGTTCGGTGCGCGATCCGACGTTGAGCTTCGAGAACAACGCGGCGACGTGCGATTCGACCGTGCGTTCGCTCAGCCAAAGCCGCTCGGAGATCTCACGGTTGGAGCGTCCCGCCGCTATCAAGTTCACGATCTCGGTTTGCCGCCTCGAGAGCATCCGGCAGCCGCCTCCGCCGGCGCTGCCGGCTCGCTAGCAAAGTTCGGTATTTCCACGGCGCTTTCGCGCAACTGCCGGGCGTATGCTCCTGGTCGAAGCCGGCGGCAGCTTCATCGTAAGCGTCAGCGCGGTCGCCCCGCCTCGACCAATGCGGCAGCCGGCTCCATGCCCCGGCCGCCCATCGCGATCGCCTTCTCGATCCAAGCGAGACCGTCGGGCTCTTCGGCGGAGCGCAGCATAGGATAGAGCGCCGCGGCTTGCCGGCGGGTCGCTACGAAGTACCCGGCGTCGAACCACGCCAGCGGGTCGGGCTTGCCGGCTGCCTGGGCGTCGTTGGCTTTCGCGACGAGGCGCCGCGTTAACGTGTCCGCAAGACTGGGCTCGGATGCCGAATAAATCACCGCGCGTCGCAGCGTCTCCCGCCGAACGTCGATCGGCATCGCAGGCGTCAGCAGAGCGAACATATCGTCGCCGAGGTGCGAAAGGTCGTACGACCCTTGGGCACCGTTCCAGCCCGACCCGCTACTCCACGGTAGCGATGTCGCGGTCCCAATGTCGATCGCATGACAGACGAGCGGCGGACCGGCGAGCGCCGGGGCTGCGGTCAGGCAGACCGCGAAGAAGATCGTGAGCAGCATCCTTTTCATCTGGTCGTTCCTTGCAAGAACGCGGGCGAGATCGCCCGCTGCCGTTCAGGATCGCACGCTGCCGCTCCAGTACCGAGTAACGCGGGCGCTGCAGCGGTAAATCTTACCGTAACGTTCGCTCGAACGCTTGAAGCCGAAAGACGAGGGTGCCAAAGTACAAGAGATGGACGGCATCCCAATCCAAGAGGTACGCGATCACCTCGAACGGGTCGTCGCCGACGACCTGTTCGCAAACGCCTCGCGCCTTTGCCGATTTCTTCGCTTCACCGTGGAGTCCAAACTCAGCGGGCGTGAGCAGCAGGTCAAAGAGTACGTCATCGGGCGCGAGGTCTTCGACCGCAAGGACGACTACGATCCGCGCCTCGATCCGATCGTCCGCGTGGAGGCGAGGCGCCTACGCGCAAAGCTGACGGAGTATTACAAGGGTCCGGGTCGCGCGGATACCGTTCGGCTCGAGTACCCGCGAGGAACCTACGTTCCGGTCGTCGCGCGGCCGCCGGCAGCGCCGCCCGCATCGGCGGCCTCGCCCGTCTCGCCGCCGGCGACCGGCCTCCGCTTGCCACGGCTTCTTATCGGCACCGCGATCGTGCTCGCCGTCGTCCCACTCGTCTGGTTCCATCCTTGGGTTTCGCGGAGCCCGCAGACGATCGCCGTGCTGCCGGTGCGATGGCTGTCGAATGCCGCCGGATTGGACGAAGCGGACGCCGGCATTGCCGAAGCCGTCAGCGCAGAGCTCGCAAACCGTGAGGTTGCACCGGTCATCGCGTGGCCCGTGCTGCTCGGCTATCAAAACAAGCATTTTTTCTCCGACGAGATCGCATCCGATGTCGGGGCATCAACGATCTTGTTGGTCTCGGTCCGCGATATCGATCGCCAGAAACTCGTGAGCGTTTTTCTCATGGATACGGGGTCGAAAGACAAGCGGCGCGCGGAGAGTTACGTTCGCCCGGACCTCTCGACACTCGCTTCACAACGCGCGATCGCGCACCAAATCGTCGGCGATCTCACACCGGCGTTACGCGAGGCGCATTAGGCGTTCGCACCACCTTCCCGCCCAAAACAACAAACTCGACCGAACGCAGAGCGCCGATGTCGCGCGTCGGATCGCCGCTGACGGCGACGAGGTCGGCGCGCGCGCCCGCCCGCACGGTGCCGAGGTCGTCGCGCGCGAGCACGCGCGCGGCGGTCGACGTCGCGGCACGTAGAGCTTCGGTCGGGGAGACCCCGTAGTCGACGAGATACTCGAGTTCGCGCGCGTTCTCGCCGTGCGGGAAGACGCCGATGTCGCTGCCGTTCGCGATCACGACGCCGCTCGCGCGGGCATGGGCGAAGGCGGCCCGCTTCCGCGTTAACGCGGGGTCATCGCGCGGCATCCCGCGATGTGCCGCAATCGCTTCGTATGCTGCCAACGTCGGAACGTATGCGACGCGGCGCTCGGCCATCAGCGCGAAGATTTCGGGCGTTCCGCCGTTACCGTGCTCGATCGTGGCAACGCCGGCAAGGGCCGCGCGTTGCATTCCCTCGGCGGTGTTTGCATGTGCGGCGACGGGACACCCCGAGTCGGCGGCGATGCGCACGATCAACGCGAGATCGTCTTGTGAAAACGCCGCGCGTGAGATTCCGCCCGGCCCGTGGTGCGAATCGGCGTACACTTTGATCCACTCGGCACCGCGTGATATCTGACGCCGTACGACCGTATAGATCGACTCCGGACCGTCGACTTCGTCGGCGGCCTGCGGGACGCAGCAATCGGACGCGAAGCCGGCAGGCCCGTAGAAACCGCGCGCGACGATCGCGCGCGTGACGGGAACGATGTGGGGCCCCGGAATCGTCCCTTCCTCGATCGCGCGGCGCAGGCCGACGTCCGCATCGCCCACGCCTTCGGTGCCGAGATCCCGCACGGTCGTGAAGCCTGCATCGACGGTGCGTTTCGCGGCAACGACCGCACGCGCGATGCGCAGCGCCGCATCGTCGCGCAAGACCTGGTCGTCCCAGGAACGGACGTCGTACGAGATCAGCAGCAGGTGCGTGTGCAGATCGATGAGACCCGGAAGCAATGTCGAAACGGGAAGATCGACAACCTCGTCCCCTTCGCCCTCGACGAGCGCACCGGCGGCGACGATTCGATCGCCTTGAATGCGAACCGACCAGCCCGCATAAAACCGTTCACCGTCGAAGACGGCGCTCGGCCGCAGCAGCATCGTCACGACGCTTCGCGCCTCGGCGCCGATCTTCGCGTTTTCATGGCTGATGGCCGCAATGCTTCCTCGATCGCCTCGTCTTCGTTCACACGCCGGAGGGCGTCGGGAGGACGCGGCGTAACGCGTTCCACGTTGCGAGCGTCCGTGCAACGTGAGGTTCGAGCGCGGCCCAGGCCGATAGCTCCCCGTTCGTCGGGCGCGCGTCTGAGCTCTCGACCGAGTCTTCGAGTTCTTCAAGGAGACCGGCGTCGTAGCGCAGCGACGTCAGATCGCTGCGCGCAGCCGACCCCCCCGAATCCTCTGATGCCGGCGCACCCGCGATTGCATCGATGCGCGCAGCCGCGGACGGATTGGTTTTTCGCAACTTCGCGGCGGCGGCGCGCGCGGCGCGAACGTCGCTTCGAACGCGCTCTATGCGCTCCGCCAGCAGCATTTGCGCGATGAGATCGCCGTCGCTTGCCGCGACGCGCGGATCGCGCCGCACGAGGAGCGACGCCGACATGGCTCGGCCCGCGGCCGTCAGGCGAATTGTGTAGCGGCCCGGGGCCGCGAGCGGGCCGTCGCTCGTGCCGGCGTGATAATCCCACACGAAACGGTGCATGCCCGGTTGGTTCGAGAGTGGTCTCGGCGCAACGATCCAGAGCGGCGGAAACGGGACGTCTTTCGGATCGACGGCTTCGAGAACGTCGTCGCTCGCATAGCGCCGCACCGTCTCGCCGCGCGGACCCGCGATGGTCAGCGTCACCTTCCCGCCCGCTTCCGCAGGCAAGTAATAATCAAGGAACGCACCGTTCGGCGGATTCTCTCCGAGCGGCGTTTCGGGAGGGGAAGCTTCGGCTTCGTCGTTCGCATCTCGCGTGCGATAGGCCGCGCGCGGAGCGAACAGCCGCGCGCGCGACGACGCATCTTGCGCGAGTTCGCGTAGCGGCTCGATATCGTCGAGAATCCAAAAGGCGCGCCCATGCGTCGCGATCGCGAGGTCATCGGCGCGGACGCTGATGTCGCGCACGGAGACGACCGGCATGTTGAGACGCAGCGGCTGCCACGCGACGCCGTCGTCGAAGGACACGAAAATACCCGTTTCCGTGGCCGCATACAACAGGCCGGGCCGCACCGGATCTTCGCGCACGCCGTTGAGGAAGCTCCCATCGGGAATGCCCTGGGCGGCAACGCGCCACGTGCGGCCCGCGTCGTGCGTCACATAGAGGTACGGGCGGTCATCGTCGAGCCGATGCCGGTCGACCGCCGCATAGGCCGTGAGCGCGTCGAAATGCGAGGCTTCGATCCCCGAGACGTGGCTCCACGGCGTCACGCCGGGCGGGGTCACGTCGAGCCAGGTTTTCGCGCCATCGCGGGTGAGGCGCACGAGGCCATCGTCGGTGCCGGCCCATACGACCCGCGGATCGATCGGGGACGGTGCGAGCGAATACACGACGCCGCGCGGTTCTCCCGTCTCGGCGTCCGCCGCCGTCGCGGCGTCAAGCGTGGCCGGCACGCCGGCGTGCGGGCGCGTGAGATCGTCGCTGACGGTTTCCCACGAGTCGCCGCCGTCGCGGGTGCGATAGACCTTCTGATTCGCGAAGTACAGCGATTCGTTCGGACCGAATGCAAGGGGTAGCGTCCACTCGTCGCGCCGCTCCCCCGGGCGTCCCGCCACGGGCGACACGGAGCGCGTTTGATTCATGCGCAGATCCTCGCGCTCTACCTTTCCTCCGAACACGATATCCGCGTGCGCCGGATCGGGAGCGATGTATCCGCTCTCATCGCCCGCGGAGATCGCGCGCCAATCGCGCGCCTCGATGCCGCGATGATCGCTGCGCGAAACGATCGTCGCCGCCCCGCTATCCTGCTGGGCGCCGTAGAGGTGATATGGAAACGCGTCGTCCGTTGCGACGTGATAGAACTGTCCCGTCGGCTGATTGAACCACGAACTCCACGTCTTCGCGCGATCGATACTGACCGACGTGCCTTGATCACTCGCAAGCACCATGCGCGCGCCGTCGTCCGGATCGATCCAGAGCTGATGGAAATCGTCGCCGTCGGGCGACCCTTTGATCGCTTCGACGTGCGCGCCCGCGTCCGTGGAACGATAGACGCTCGTATCAGAAATGTAGACCAGATTCGCATCCTTGGGATCGACCACGACGTGGCAAAAATACCAGCCGCGATCCCACAGCCGTGGATCGTCGTTCGCTCGCACCCACGTCGCGCCGGCATCGTCGCTGCGATACAAGCCGCCCGCCTTCGCGTCCACGATCGCGTAGATGCGCGATGGTTGGCTCGGCGCGACGGCCAAGCCGATTTTTCCGAGCACGCCGGACGGAAAACCCGCGCCCGCGAGCGGCATCCAAGTGACGCCGCGGTCGTGCGAAACGTAGAGACCGCCGCCGGGTCCGTTCGAAGGCGGATACGTGTTCCACGGCGGGCGCCGCGTTTGCCAGAACGAGGCATACACGGTGCCGCCTTCGGGGGTCGCAGCCAGATCGATCGCTCCGGTATCGCGGTCGTGAAAGAGCACGCGCGTCCACGTGTCGCCGCCGTCGGTCGAGCGGTAGACGCCGCGTTCGTCGCTCGGGCCATAGGCGTGGCCGAGTGCCGCGACGAGCAGCGTACGCGCGTCTTTCGGATCGATGAGAACGCGTCCGATCTGGCGCGACTCCTCGAGACCGATGTGCGTCCAGGACGCGCCGGCATCGGTCGAGCGGTACATGCCGTTGCCGTGGAT
>Ga0302326_10027470_pt1 | contig 11473 bp, 6 predicted proteins | sample Palsa_T0_3_FD_202264 | JGI IMG/M metagenome (GOLD analysis project Ga0302326, IMG submission 202264) | Peat permafrost microbial communities from Stordalen Mire near Abisko, Sweden - Palsa_T0_3 | ecosystem: Environmental > Terrestrial > Soil > Palsa > Peat permafrost | place: Sweden: Abisko...
TTTACTGGGTCAATTCAGCGCATTCGCTTTTAAAACAGAAGTTACCGCAAAACCCCCCCGCGTTATGAAAAAGAGAAGCCGCCGGTAGACCGGGCGGCGGTTCTATACTGGTTGACTCGCGGCCTTCACTTCGCCGCCTCCAACGCGGGTTGGACGGACTCTACTTTTGGTTGACTTCAGTTTGCTGGTTTGCGGGGCCGGAAGCGACAACCCTCCGGATTCCACTACCTTGGAGCGCGCGCCCTCTGTTCCCCAAGGAATTTTCTTGCGGCACTTAGTTCACGGTGAAGTTCGTCGAACTCGTGACACTTCCGCCCTTGGTCATAACCTTGATCTTTCCCGTCGTAGCACCCGTGGGCACTGTAGAGGTGATTTCGATATCCGACACCACGGCAAAACTGGCGGATTTCCCGTTGAATGTTACCTTCGCCGCCTGCTTGAGCCCTGTGCCGTTAATCGTAACCAACTGACCCACCGGACCGCTGGACGGAGAAAACGAAGCCAGCATCGGCGTGACGTCGAAGGTCCGTGAACTGGTCAGCCTGGTAGACCCGGTCGTCACTGTCACCGAGCCTGTCAGCGCCGCGGATGGTACGGTGGCCGTCAGATATGTCGTCCCAGAGCGCGTCACAGTCGTAGCTTCAGTTCCGCCGAACTTCACCACGGACGAACTCGTGAAACCCTGCCCCAGGATGCCAATCTTCGCCCCCTCCTCGCCCGAGGCCGTGACCAGGCGCACGAACGGCACCAACCCCATGTTCAGGCTGAAGATCGTGCCGCAGCCAATGCCCTCCCCGCTACACGCGGAGTCGCCGCCAGTGGAGGTCGAGCCGTAGAAAATCCCGTTCGTGTTCTGAATTAGTGGAGTCTGCGGGTTAACGCCATCCGTGCAATCGCCTGAAGTACAGAAAGTGTAGAGCGTGGTGAAGGTCCCAGTCGTCGTGATGTTGAAGATAGTTCCTAAGAAACCGGCAGTCCCTTGTCCCGTCACTCCATAGAGGTTCCCATCCGTACCCTCGATCAAGGCAGCGCTTGGCGCCTCACCATCGCCGGCGCCGACATCAAGGTTGTGAAGCACGGTGTAAGTCCCGCTGGGCGTGATCTTGAATACCACCCCGTTGTTGTGGGCACCGCCGGTCGAAGTCGTGCCGCAGAGGGGCGAGTTGCCGTCGGAGCCCTCAAAGCTGTGCAGCACAGTAAGCGTGCCAGATGGGGCCATCTTGAAGATCGTTCCTAGATTGTTGGCCCCGCCCGAGTAGGCCGTTCCATAGAAATTGCCGTCCGTGCCCTGGACCAGGCCGGCATATACATTCGTGCCCTCTGTGGTGAGGAAGTAGTGCAGATTAGTGTATGTGCCGCTGGAGGTAACGGAATACGCCGTGCTATAGCCGTAACCTTCGCCGCTATCGGGTGTCGTCCCATAGTACTTACCGTTCGTGCCTTCGATCACACTTGACACGGGAAAAGCCCCGTCGGTCCCATTGAAGCTGTACAGTATGGTTTCCACTCCGGCTGGCGTTATCTTCCACACTTGCCCGCAGCCTTGGAATCCGCAACCCGCCCCCCCAGTCCCCCCAGTCCCCCCGTTGTAATCTGTGCCATAAAAGTTCCCGTCCGTCCCCAACGTCGTGCCGCCCGATAGGCCCTGGCCCTGCGAGTAAATGATCGTCGCCGCTCCCGACGGCGTGATTTCGAACAGCGCCCCGGCTCCCTGACTGCCCCCGGACGCGGCAGTGAAGTAAAGGTTTCCATTTCGGCCTTGCGCGTCCGCCTGGCCCGCTGGATTTGAGATCCCCGCATTTGCGGGAGCGTCGTAGAGAACGGTGAAGATTTGTGCCCTGGCAGGCACTGCTGCCCCGGCGAGTGTGAGGACAGCTACCGCCGCCACAGATGCTGCGAACTTGCGAAACCTCTTATCTTGTTTGCGGACGTAATTCATAAATCCTCCTTAGTTTCTAAAGTCTTCTGTCTGGCCTCGCGTTTCCCGGTCTACCCTGAATCTGTTCCCCGAGCCTCGAAAGCCGGGCGGTCACCTTGCCCCGGTTTCGCAACGCACGCCGATCAGCGCGGAGATGTCGCGGATACCCTTCCGTTTCCATCCGGCGGCATGGCGCGGGTGTCCTTCGGCGGCAACAAAATCGCGCTCAGCACGATCACGAGAACCGTCAAACCCAGCACTACCAACACCCGTACCGCCGGACTTCCCGAGATCGAACCATATCCATCTTTGGCCAATGGAATGCTCCTCCGAACCAGCGCCACCGCGTTCCTGCGAATGGCACGAACTGGTGATTTCCCGCGTTGCTGCACCGGGGTATACTTGTACGGCTTTCTTTGCGGGGCAAGGGACACGACCGGACACAACCGGGCATGAACGGGCTTTGGTCCTTTATTTGGCGGTCGTCGAGGCGTTGAGTGGTGCAAGGCGCGACCAGTCATCCAGAACGTCGTCTGGATTCGTGGAAGGAGATTGCCGCCTTCTTCGGACGGGACGAGAGGACTGTCCGCCGCTGGGAGAAAGACGGTGCCTTGCCGATACGCCGCGTTCCCGGCACCGCCAAGGGGCGGGTCTTCGCCTACGAAACCGAATTGCAGCAGTGGCTTAGCACGCCCCAGGCAATGCAAAGTACAACCTTGACGTTGGAACCGCCGAGGCAGGAACTGCCGACGCAGGAACCGCCAATCAACCGGATCGAACCAGACAGCCAAGTCCAACCCCAAGCCAAGCATCGAAGCTTTCGCGCGGCGGCCATGTGGGCGGGAACCCTCGCAGTTTGTGCCCTACTGGCTGGCGGCATCTGGATCTATCGCAAAAGTTATCGCTTCGCCGCCTATGCATCAACCCCAAGAGTGTCACGCGCCCGACCCAACGATCTTCATCAGGCGACCACCGATACCCAGGATAGCTTCGGCCCCGATTCGGTCGCTGTGCTCCCCTTCACAAACGTACGGGGAGATGCCAACACCGACTATCTGAGCGATGGCGTCACTGAATCCTTAATAGGCAGCCTCGCCCATCTCCCCCAGCTTAAGGTAAGGTCGCGCGACTCGGTTTTTCGCTACAAGGGAAAAGATGTTGACGTAGAGACGGCCGGCAGGAATCTCAGCGTATCGGTCCTGGTGAGCGGGCGCGTAATGGTCCAGCGCGAATCCATCGAAATAAGCGCAGAGCTCACTGATGTTCGGAACAATACCGAGCTCTGGGGACATCGCTACACGGGCAAGAGAGCGGACATCATTTCGCTGCAGCAACAAATGGCAGGAGACATTGCAGGAAGATTGCGTTCCACCCTCAGCCCGGCAGATAAAGAGCAGGTCACCAACCAGGGCACCCAGGATGCGCAGGCCTACTCGTTGTATTTGAAGGGCCGTTACGCCTGGAACAACCGGACGCGTCCTGAGCTGGAGAAGGCAATTTCCTATTTCAATCAGGCCATTGCAAAGGATCCAGGTTACGCTCTGGCGTATTCAGGTCTGGCGGATATCTACTCGGTGCTGCCAAATTTTGAAGGTAATCCCGCCGAAGACTTCGCCAGGTCCAACGGCGCCGCCCGCAAGGCCTTGGAATTGGACCAAACCCTGGCTCATCCGCATGCCGTCCTAGGCAGCAATGAGATCCAGTACGACTGGGATTTTGCCGGGGGAGAAGCCGAGTTCAGGAAGTCTTTCGAACTCGACCCCAACGATGCGACTGCGCGCCAGTGGTTCGCCGACGACATTGCCATGATTGGGGGCAGAGAGCAGGAAGCCCTCGCGGAAATCAATCGAGCGCGTGAGCTCGATCCGCGGTCTCCCGTCATCACCCGGGTGGCTGGAGGTATTCACGTCTGGGCGCGGCAGTACGACGAAGCCATTGCGACTTGCAGCAAGCTGGCGAATGACAGTCCCACATTCGCGATCGCGCACGATTGCCTGGCATACGCCTATTGGGCCAAACGCATGTACCCGCAGGTCATTGAGGAATGGAAAACCTTTGGCCGACTTTCCGGTCGCCCGGGCGATTCCGAACTCGCCGCCGCCATGGAAGAAGGATATCGTTCCGCTGGCTGGAAAGGCGCTCTGACCAAAGCCATTGAAATCCGGCAGGCGCAACGTAAGACTAGCTACTCCTCAGCGTTGATCGTTGCCCGCTTCTATGCCGACATGGGAGACAAAGAGCAGGCTTTCCATTGGCTCGACATCGCCTACCAGGACCACGATTGGCTGCTGATCGGTCTGAACACATACTTCCAGCTCGACCCTCTGCGCTCTGATCCAAGGTTTGCCGAACTGGTGCGCAAAGTCGGCCTGCCGCAGTAATCATGCGCGAATCGGCGATTCAACACCGCCTCACCCGAGAGGAAATACTCAAGTCTGTCCTGACGGCGGGTCGCCGTCGATGGCTCCGGCGCCAACTGTTGCAAAATCGCCATAGCATTCATTGACCCGGGTTCTGACTTATCGCGGTTAACTGGCCGGCTGTTGAAAAACTCAACTGTTTGCAAGCGGAAAACCTCAGCGGCTGAAGCCGCAGTGGTTGGGCGGCATTTAGCGGCACGACTGAAGTCGTGCCCTTCCCGACCGAACTCCTTCTCTACGCCGTAGGGAACCTGTCCCTCCGGGGTTTAGGTGCTGTCGGGGGCCTGCGCGGCTCGTGATCTTGCAGGTTTCTGATTTAAATCCTTTCTGGCTTAAATCGCTTCTGGTTTAAATCACGGTTTCAGTGTATAGATCACTCCATCGTTGCTCGAGCCGCCGTAGTTCGTCGTTCCGTAAAGCGTGCCGCCGTGCAGTACCAGGTCCTGGAAAGGATTCAGGATGGAGCCATCGGTGCTGTCGAACTGGTGCAGCACTGTCACAGCTACATTGCCATCGCTGCGCGTCAGCCGCAGGATTTGGCCGCAGCCATTCGATCCGCAGGCTGAAACGTCTCCTCCGCTGGAGGAAGCATAGAGGCTGCCGTCCGTTCCAATGACGATAAACCCGATCTGGGAGACGTAGGATCCATTGTAGGCAATCGAGAAATCTCCCGCGGAATTGATCTCGAAGATCGCGGCCGTCGTGTTGTCCTGGGTTTTGGAGAGGCCAAACATATTGCCCTGAGAGTCTCCGACCAGCTCGTAAGGATTAAGTCCGTCACTACCGCCGGTAAAGTTGTAGAGCACGGTCTCCTGGCCGGATGGAGTGACTTTGAACACAGTGCCACAGCCGCCGTTATAGCAAGTGTTGGCACCGCCTCCGATGGTGACTCCGTAGTAATTGCCGCCGTAAGGGACTGGTCCCCAGCCCGGCTGCGTGCCGTCAGGAGCGGGTCCGAAGGAGTAAAGGACCTTTTCCGTGCCGGCAGCGGTGATTTCGTAGAAGGTGCCGTCGTAGTTAGTTCCTCCTCCGAACGTGAGTCCATAGAGATCCCTGTCGGAATCCAGCACCTGCATTCCGACAGGCCCGGCGCCATCGCCCGGGCCGGCCTGGAATTCGTGGACAGTTTTGTACGTGCTCGTGGTCAGGTCGTAGGCGAATGCGATGCCGCATCCGATACTGGGATCGCATGCATCGCTATGGCTCCCACCGTACGCTGTGGTTCCGTAAAGTGTGGCCCCGTTCTTGCTGAGCAGCAGCCCCTGGGGAACTTCCGCTTGGTAGCCCTCGGGCTCGGGGAAGCGGTGCAGCACAGCTTCTGTGCCGCCGGTGTAATTGAAGAGAAGGGAGCAGGCACAATTGCCGTAATACGCTTCTCCCAGGATGGACCCATCGGAGGTAACAACGAAATCGTCCGGCTGCAAGCCCGCCGATCCTCCGGGGAAGTTGTATAGCAGAGTGTAGGTCTGCGCCTGAGCGGGAGAACCGAGGACAGCTAGCGAAACAATTACCGCGGCCAGCAATCCAAGCGAGATGTGCGATCCGGCTGGCTTTTGCTTGTTATCAGCTTCGTTACTCATAATTTTCCTTTTAATCCGTCAATGATCTGCCGCGCCTCCGGGTGAGGGGTCGGCGCATCGCCCGCGACCCTTGCAAGGCCGCTGAAGAGTGATGCTATGCCCCCCCGAAAGGTTGGGCTGGTCACAATTGACCGGATTGGGAACGACCCGAAACGGGCGAGTAGACTGCTTCGATCGCAATGCTGGCGAAATATCTCTATAAAAGCAAGTCTCAGCCGCTGAAGCCGCGTTGATGGGCGACGTTAGCGGCACGACTGAAGTCGTGCCCTTCCCGAACTTCGTCTGTCGCGGAACTTAAGGTGCTGTCCGGTTGCCGGGGGCGTGGGCCATTACCTAGGTCATCTTGGGGAAGGTGACGATTCGGTTCATCATGGGGAGAGCTTGGAGGCCAGCCGCCTCCCAGGAAATCTCTCCAAATGAATATCGACGATCTGCTGCGGCTTGCGACGGAACGCAAAGCCTCGGATTTGCACTTGAAGGTAGGAAATTATCCGCACCTGCGGGTCGATGGCGAACTGGCGCCGCTGACTGAGCAGCCGCGCGTTAGCGCCGAAGACATGCTCAACATGGCGTTCAGCATGATGTCGGCGCGGCAGAAGCAGAAGTTCAAAGAGACCACGGAAATCGATATGGCCTACGGCGTGGCGGGGCTGGGCCGGTTCCGTGTGAACATCTTCCAGCAGCGCGGCAATGTGGGACTGGTGCTGCGCGTTATTCCCACCAAGATCCGCGCGCTGGATGAGCTGTTTCTGCCGAAGGTGGTGGAGCAGATTTGCGAGATGCCGCGCGGGCTGGTGCTGGTGACGGGCGTGACCGGGTCCGGTAAGTCGACGACGCTGGCCGCCATGGTGGATCGAGTGAATTCCAGTCGCGCCGAACACATCATCACCATCGAAGACCCTATCGAATTTCTGCATCGCGACAAAAAAGGTTACGTGAACCAGCGTGAGATTGGGGTGGATACTCCGTCATTCAGTTCCGCGTTGCGCGCTTCTTTGCGTCAGGATCCCGACGTGATTCTGGTGGGCGAAATGCGCGACCTGGAAACGATCTCGACTGCGCTGCATGCGGCCGAAACCGGTCACATGGTGTTCTCGACCCTGCACACGCTGGATGCGGTGGAAACGGTGAACCGCATCATCTCTATTTTTCCACCGCCGGAGCAAAAACAAATTCGACTGCAGTTGGCGGCCGTGCTGCGGGCGATCGTAAGCCAGCGTCTGGTCCGGCGCTGCGATACCGAGGGGCGCGTACCCGCGGTCGAGGTGATGATTAATACAGCGTTCATCCGGGAGTGCGTTCTGGTGCCGGAGAAGACGCGATCCATTCGCGATGCCATTGCGGCCGGCACATCGCAATACGGGATGCAGACCTTCGACCAGTCGCTGTGGGATTTGTTCCAGGCGGGCCTGGTTAACTACGAAACTGCGCTCGAAAATGCCTCCAACGCCGACGACTTCAAGCTGCGCATGCAGGGCATCGCTTCTACCGCGGATATTTCGCGGCAGTCGATGCAGTCGGCGGGGTTTGGGGGACGGTAGATTCGGCATCCGGTTTCTGGTTCTCGGCTTCTGGCTTCGAGTTGTCAGTATTCCTTGATGGGTTCTTTCCGGGCGCCGGGTGTGTGCCGGAAACCGCTCTTAATTCTCTTCTGCTGTCATCAAATTGCGTTATCGTTGACGCATGGCGTTCCCCCGTCCCAAGAAGAAATTCTATTCCGAAGATGAATTGTACGAATACGCCGTGGGAGCGCTGGCGCGGCGTATGCGCACGGTTGCGGAGTTGAAGCGGTTGCTGCGGGCGCGGGTGGAAGAGGCGGAATCGGAGTATGGAAAGACTTTGGTCGAGCTCATTATCCGGCGGTTGAAGGATCGCGGGTATTTGAACGATTCGCAGTATGCCGCTTACTTCTCTTCTTTGCGGCGGGATAATCAGAAATTCGGACGGATGCGCGTAGTCACCGATCTGAAGGCGAAGGGCATGCACAGCGATGTGATCGACAAGGCCGTGGACGCGGCGTTTGAGGGCGTGAGCGAAGAAAAACAGGCGCGCGATTATTTGCGGCGCAAGCGACTGGTGAAACCAAAAGATCGGAAGGAAGCGGCGCGCATCTTCCGGCAACTGGCGCGGGGCGGGTTCGGGAGCAAGACTATTTTCGCAATTTTGAAGAAGTGGGATGTGGAGGAGGAAGTTTTAACCGAGCTCAAGAGCGAAACCGGGTGAGCCCGTTTTGCATCTAGTTGGCAGGAGCGGGGGGCATGTTGCATACTGCAGACCGATCCCAACACCGTTTTTCAGGAGAACGTTATGCAAATCCGCTTGAAAGTAATTGTGGCGGCGGGGTTGTTTGCCGTTGGCACCCTCGCCCTGGCCCAGGACGCAACCACCGATGTAAAGAAGGCCGCCGATAAGACCGGATCGGCCACCAAGAAAGCGGCGACGACCGTTGGCAAGGACACCGGGAAAGCCGCCGACAAGACCGGCCACGAAACCAAGGTGGTGGCCAAGGACACCGGGAAGGGCACGGAGAAGGTTGCCAAGAAAACCGGGAGCGTGGTGAAGAAAGGCGCCGAGGATACCGGGCACGAGGTGAAGAAGGCCGGGGAAAAAACCGACGACGCGATGAAGCCGAAGTAAGTCCCGAAGAGTTCATGCATCGAGGGGATCGCATGGTCAAGGTGCGATCCCTTTCGGCATTTTTGTCATTTCCAAACGACCGAAGCCGCTTTCTGCGCGCGCTGCCACGGGCGTTCGCCCGCACGGCCGATGCTAGAATAAATTCTGCTCCCGATCATGCTGACTGGCTCTGAAATCCGACGCAAGTTTCTCGACTTCTTTGTGCAGAAGGCGCACAAGGAGGTGCATTCGTCGTCTCTGGTGCCGGCGAACGATCCTACGCTCTTGTTTACTAACGCGGGCATGAACCAGTTCAAAGATGTGTTTCTCGGACTCGAGAAGCGGGACTACTCGCGCGCGACGACTTCGCAGAAATGCGTGCGTGCCGGGGGGAAGCATAACGACCTGGAGAATGTCGGGTTCACCAACCGGCATCACACTTTTTTTGAGATGCTGGGGAATTTTTCCTTCGGAGACTACTTCAAGAAAAATGCAATCGCTTACGCCTGGGAGTTGATTACTTCGAAGGAGTGGTTCGGGATCGATCGCGACAAGCTGTATGTGACCATCTTCAAAGGCGAAGCCGGCGTGGAGCGCGACATCGAGGCGTATGACTTGTGGGTGGGGCAGGGCGTACCCAAAGATCGCATCTTCGAAATGGGGCTGAAAGACAATTTCTGGCAGATGGGCGATACCGGGCCCTGCGGGCCCTGCAGCGAGATTCATTACGACATGGGCGTGGCGGCGTCTGAGCAGGGACATGCGGATTGCCACTTTCCGTGCGATTGCGGACGGTATGTCGAGATTTGGAATCTGGTGTTCATGCAGTTTGACCGCGATGTTTCGGGGAAATTAAATCCTCTTCCCAAGCCTTCGATTGACACGGGGATGGGGTTGGAGCGGGTCACGGCGGTGCTGCAGGGCGTGATTTCGAATTACGAGACGGATTTGTTTACGCCGCTGATTAAAAAAGCCGCGGAACTAACTGGCTCATCGCTTAAGAAAGAAATCGACAAAGAAGCGCGTACAAAATCGGCGGCTTCGTTGCGGGTGATTGCGGATCACTCCCGTGCCGCGACGTTTCTGATTTCGGATGGAGTGCTGCCTTCGAATGAAGGACGCGGGTATGTGCTGCGGAAGATTATTCGGCGCGCGATTACGCACGGACGTTTGCTTGGGCAGACGAAGCCGTTTTTGCATGAGATGGTTTTTTCAGTACGGGATTTGATGAAAGATGCTTATCCCGAGCTAAACGAGACGGCTGAGCGGACGGTAAAGATCGTGTTCTCTGAAGAGGAACGATTCGGTCACACGCTTCACATTGGCTTGGACGGTTTGCGAGAAGCATTGCGTGGGCAAAACCTAATACCGGCCAGCGAATTCGAGGAGCTTAGTCGACTGAATCCCGGCGCAACCCCGGCACAATGGCAAAAGTTGACGAGAGGTAGGCTGAGGCACTTTGATGGGCATACCGCCTTTTATTTCACGTCCACCTTCGGGATGCCTCGTGACTTCATTGAGGATTTTTGCAGAGACAACGATGTTGAATTCGACGGGCTCGGTTATGATGAGGCTCTCGCCGAGGAGCAAGCGCGCGCTCGCGCATCCTGGAAGGGCGCGGCAAAGCAAACTGCCAACCCCGCCTATCAGCAGCTTCCAAAATCCGTCTTTGAAGGCTATCGGCAGACTCGTTCTGATGGATGCGAAGTGCTGGCGATCATTCACAACGGACAAGGCGCGCGGGAACTTAAGGCTGGCGAATCGGGCGAGGTCATTCTTGATCACACTCCGTTCTATGCGGACTCGGGCGGGCAGGTGGGAGACCGGGGATGGTTTTATTCCGACGATCACAATACCATGGCTGCCGAAGTGACGGGATGCTATTCGCCGATTCAGGGAGTGCGGGCGCATCAGGTTATTGTGAAACGGGCGCTGCGCGTGGGCGACAAGGTCGATGCTGTTGTTAATGCTGACGTTCGTGAATCGACCATGCGAAATCACACGGCTACGCATTTGCTTCATGCCGGGCTACGCGAGGTTTTGGGGAAGCATGTGAAGCAGGCGGGGTCGCTGGTAGCGCCGGATCATTTGCGGTTTGATTTTTCGCACTTCACTGCGGTCGAAGACGAAGAGTTGCAGGATATTGAAGACATCATTAACAAGGAAGTGCTGCGCAACCAGATCGTCGAGACCATCACGGAGGTTCCGATCGATGAGGCGATCAATACTTATCACGCAATGGCGCTGTTTGGAGAGAAGTATGGCGACAAGGTTCGCGTAGTGCGGATCGGCGACTTCTCCACGGAACTTTGCGGCGGGACGCACACCGGGGCAACCGGGGAGATTGGGCTGATCAAGATTCTGAAGGAAGGCAGCGTGTCTTCGGGCGTGCGGAGGGTGGAGGCGGTTACGGGCTTGGGGTCGCTCACGCACTTTCGCATGGATCATGAACTGGAAGGCGTGGTGTCGGCGTTCGTATCTCCCACCCTTGCGCAAAAAACGCGCAAGGATGGGGCACCCTCTGACGAGGAGGGATTTGCGTCTCCCGCGGAGGCTTTGAGGGCTGAGCTCGAGAAGAAGGACGCGGAGATCAAGCGGCTGGGGCGGGAACTGGATCAGGCGCGGATGAAATCGGCGTCGTCGAGTACGGCGAACATTGGCAATCAGATCAAAGATGTGAAGGGCGTGAAGGTGCTGGCGCATCGTGTGGACAACCTGGAGCGGGCGCATCTGCGTACGCTGGTCGATCAGCTGCGCGAAAAGATTGGGTCGGGGGTGGTGGTGCTGGGGTCGGCGTCGAATGGAAACGTGTCGCTGATCGTGGGCGTCACTAAGGATTTAACCGGGCGAGTGCAGGCGGGAAGAGTGATTGGTCCGGTGGCGCAGAAGGTTGGCGGCAAGGGCGGAGGACGTCCGGACCTGGCCGAAGCAGGAGGAAA
>Ga0302326_10027471_pt1 | contig 11473 bp, 10 predicted proteins | sample Palsa_T0_3_FD_202264 | JGI IMG/M metagenome (GOLD analysis project Ga0302326, IMG submission 202264) | Peat permafrost microbial communities from Stordalen Mire near Abisko, Sweden - Palsa_T0_3 | ecosystem: Environmental > Terrestrial > Soil > Palsa > Peat permafrost | place: Sweden: Abisko...
CGCGCTGGAAACCTGCCTCGCCTTGCAGGTCAAGCCCGTCAGGAAACGGCAGCTCAGACGAAACCGGGAGCAACAGCACCGGATATCTGGCCAGAAACAGCAGCCATTCGCGTGTCAAGCTGGCGCGTCTCACCAGTGAGCGGGCAACTGCATCAGCGGGATACGTCTTGGCCTTGGCTCGTACAGCCGCGACGGTCGCGAGCGCACCGGGATCGCCATCGCGCGCCGCCGCATCCGCGAGTTCCGCAAACCCGTCACCGAGCCACAGGGCCTCTTGCACTTCCGCCGCGTCGTGCAATGGCGGCGTATCCTCGATTTCCTCCACTTTCCATCCCGCATCGGACAGTCGCCGCCCCGCGTCCAACACGGCCGCTTCGACTTCCTTTACAATCTGCAAACCGCCCGGGCGCAGGCACATTGCAACGCGGAGCGGCACGGCAGGACCTTCCAATGGCGCCGGCACCCACCATGGGTCACGGGGATCTGGTGCCGACATGGCTAGGAGAGTGACACGAAGATCTTCAATCGTGCGGGCGATCGGGCCGGTAGCGGACATTAACTGAGGACCGATTGTGCGCTCCGGCGAAGACGCGTTGTAGGCCGGAACTCGCCCGAGAGTTGGCCGCAGCCCATGGACACCGCAGGCATAGGCCGGATAGCGAATTGAACCGCCGATATCCGTGCCGAGAGCGAGGTGCCCAATCCCGGATGCCACGGCTGCGGCTCCGCCCCCGGTTGAACCACCCGGAGTGAGCGACGGATCACGCGGATTGCGGGTACTGCCATGAATCAAATTGCTCGTGAACCAGCGCAGGGCGAAAGCTGGCGCGTTGCTGCGGCCCAAAAGCACCGCGCCGGCTCGCACCAGATTATCCACGGCCGGGCTGTTGGCCTGCGCTACAAGGTCCTTTTGCAGCCGGGTCCCGTTCGTCGTGGCGAATCCCGCCTGATCGGTGTTGATCTTCACTGTCACCGGAACGCCGGCCAACGGGCCTGGGTCCTCACCGCGAGCCACCATCTGGTCAATCCTGTCCGCCTGTTCCCGCACCAGATCAGGCCGGTGTGCAACGATTGCATTGATTGACGGATTGACTTCGTCGAGCCGTTGGAGCGCGGCCTCCGCAGCTTCTCGGGCGGAGACTTCGCGCGTGCGAATGAGGCAGGCAAGTTCAGTCGCGGGCAAACGCCAGAGGTCAGTCATGATGCCTCCGATTCTGGAGTGAAACAGTAGCCGCAGTCGCGGCAATGAAGTTATGTTTCATAAATGTTCCCTCCAAATGAGATTAGACCAGGTTAATCTCGACCTCAACGTTGCCCCGTATGGCTTTGGAATACGGACACGTCTGGTGTGCGGCGTCCGTCAAGGCTTGGGCAACTTCGCGGTCCAAACCTGGCAGGCTGATGTTTAGGCGGGCTTGGAGGAAGTAAGCGCCATCGGTAAGGCAAAGGTCCACTTCCGCGTCAACGGCCATGTCGGCCGGGAGCGCAATTTTCATTTTGTGGGCCGCAATCCCCATCGCCCCTTCGAAGCATGCCGACCAACCAGCGGCGAACAATTGTTCAGGGTTGGTGCCGGTGCCTGGAACGCCTGGAGTCGAGTGCTTGATATCTAGGCGGCCATCATTGCTTTTGGAGGCACCTCCATTCCGGCCACCCGTGGTGTGGACTTTGGCAGTGTATATGACCTTCTTGATCTGAGATATGGTGGGCATGGTATTAAAGGGCCATTGTTTATGCGCTGCAAACTATCTGCAATGAATCCGAAGATAGAGTCAGCGCCGTTCTCACCTTCAATACGTCCTCGAACTGAAAGTGGAAAATGGACTTTTTAAAAAAATCAACCTGGTTTCATTAATTCGTCACTGCGTCCGCAAATGCCCTTGAGGCTTCCCCCGCAAGTCGTCGCTCGGGAGCAGACTGGCCGCCTCACAAGTGAGGGCGCCAGCGCTGCTGTTCCAACAACTTCTCAGATTTCCTTATCCAAGGAAGCGGCCAGGCTCCCGATCCGGCGCGATAAGAGAAGAAATGTCCGCGAATCAGCAGTGATCACTCCTTGCGATGCCACCGAATCGCAAGTCACGACTGCCGCCTCAAGTCGAGCCAATGAGTTTTCTAAACATTCCATTTCCCGGCGCGTTTTACCCTCCAACCGGTCTGCCATTCCGTCAAGCGTCGCTGCCAGCTGTTCGTCAAACTCCCGTTGCGCGGTATGAACCTGTTTTGGCAATTTGAAACCGGGAAGTTGGAGACGATATTTCAACAGGGAAATGCGCGTTACAAAAAACATCCGCAGTTGTGGTTGCCAGCGAAGGACTTGGTTTCGCAATGCCAAATCCTGTTGACGGGAATGACCGAACTCGAACAGCACACCATCGGCGAAGGCCCTGACTGCATTGAAGCCAAGGTTGATCGTTTCGCGAAGAGAATAGCTTTGATGAATGGCGATTCGCAGGTTCTTTGAAACCGGTTCTTTGGCGAGTTGAGCAAGTAATCTGAGGTTGGAAATGAAAGCTCGTCGCATCTCGACGGCCGCCGGAGCACCCCACAATCGGTCGAACACGAGCCACATCATGAACAGACCCAGTAAAACCCCAGCGACACGGTCTCTGGCGGGAACCAGCGACGTCTGAATTTTGAATTCCCCGAGGTTGATGAAATAAAATGCGACCGCCAGCTGTAATCCAAAATACGAAATCCGGGGACCGGATGTCGTAATCCAGGCAGCTAACATTGTAACCAATAGGAAAAGCAAAGTGAATCCGAAGATCGAATCAAGTTGCGGCAGAATAAATATTTGTGCCGCAATCCCGATTGCACCGCCCGCGAAGACGCCAGTAAAACGCAAGAACTGCTTTTGATGAGATGCGCCGATGGTGGTCAGCGCGGTCAAAAGGCACGTCGTGACGGCCGTGCTGATTCCAGGCCAGTTCAGGGAAGTATAGACGATGTAGCAAAGGCTGGCTGCCAGGCAGCCTTTCAGCCCGAATTTGACATGTTCGGGGTTAGACAGTGCATCCCGGACGAACAGTGTGTGCGGCGGATCGCCACCGCTTGTAGCCGGCGGGGTGTATGCGCCCAGCGATTTAGAACCCACAAAGACCCCGGCAATGAGGGAGACAGTTTTCTCCATCTCGTGTAACATCGGCACTTCGCATAAAGCATCAACTTCAGGGCCTGATTTTCTCAAGTGTGGGATTTTCCTAGCCAGCAAATCGGCCCGAATACCGGCGATGTTCTCAGCCAAAAAGCGAACTCGTTCATGACTTTCGCCAGAAACCCGGATGCTGAGATTGGCCAGACTGGCGGCAATATCTACAAGTCTCCCAACCAGCGCCGCCACGGCTCCCATTTGCTCGACGTAATGAGGTGAGTAGCCGGACCGCCGCAAATTGCTTCGTAACGTGGACGTCCCCAGCACGGCCAGGCGAGTAATCTGCTTCGCTGTATTTTCATCCACCGGGCGGCTTTCGGAATAGCATTTCAGCAAATTTTCAACCCCGGTCAAACGCTCGGCAATAAATATTAGGAGATCATCCCCATGCCCCAGTCCTTCAAACGCCAGCGCGACAAGAACGGTAACCAAGCCGGCGATGATTGTCTGGCCAGCGGCCCAAAGGGCGCCGGTCACTTTGAGTTCCACTGGAATGTATTGATCCCACAGCGGAATGGTGAGGGCGATTAAAATGCCCAGGCCGGTGGCAGTTGCGTAATCCGTAATCACGCTGATGGCAAAGAAGGCCGTGAACAATGTTGTAATCAACCATAACATTCGCAGCATGGGATCATCCAATGTGCACATCGCTCCAACGATTGCGAAGGCAGTTCCGAGAAGTAAGACCAAGATCGAATTCTTCGCGGCCGTCACGGTCGCCCGGGTGCTCTCGCGTGACATGGCGAGCGTGTAGATCGCGCCGTACGCCGCGTCCGGCAAGCCGAATGTCAAATCGACGAGCATCATCAGGGTAGCCGCAACGACCATGCGAGCCGCCAGAATTCCCCTTCCTGGATAGGGAGCGAGTTCCTCGCGCAGGACATCACGCAACATGGGCATGGGGCGGGCCCACTCCGACGAGCTTGGGGTGACGGCGGCCATGGTCAGTGTCCGCGAATGATGACCACGGCTGACTCGCTCACGCGAAACAGATCAGCATCAGGATTCTCTACTCGAATCCAGACAGGGTATCTCGATGCGAGGTGAACCCAGTTAAGTGTTCGCTGCACATCCGGGAGGCCATTCTCGAAGCTGCCAATCAGATCTGGATCCGGGGTAACTCCAAAGCTGATGCTTTCCACGAAACCTGAGAAATGCCGGTTGGGCTCTGAGACCACATAGACATCGGCTCGGGTTCCACGGGTGATATGCGGCAACTGCCCTTCGCGGAAATTGGCGATGGCCCACCATCGGCGCACGTCAATCAGAACAAAAATCTGCTGACCCACTTTTGTATAGGCGCCTTCCGAAATCTTGAGATTGGTCACCCGCGCCTTGAATGGTGCATAAACCCGGCAGTTGTCCAGGTCGTAGCGCGCTCTCTCTACGGCCGCTTCTCTGGCTCCGCGCTGGCCGATCAGCGGTTCGAGCGTGGTGACAGCATTTGCAGCCTCCTCATGTAGGGCCCTGCTTCGCTCCAAGGCAGCTTGGGATTGTTTGTGCTGTGCCACGGCTGACCTCAATCCTGCCTGAGCAAGCCACAGTTGTGATTCTGCTTGCTTGAGTGCCTCTCGCCGGGAAATTTCCGAGGTGCGCGCCTGATCCACCTGGTCCACCGTAACAAACTGCTTGGCCAGAAGTGGTTCTAAGCGCTGCAAATTATTGCTCGAATATGTCCACTCCGCTTCGGCGCGGCTGATGCCCTGTTCGGCATTCGCCACGTCAGCCTGTGCCTGATCAACGGCCGCTTCATAGCGAGTGATGTCGGCCTCGGCACTATGAATATTGGCCTCCGAGACCGCAACCGCGCTTTTGAGGGCTGCGATTCTTCTCCCCTCATCCGCGATTTCCCCCTCAAGAGCCGCCTGTTCGGACAATGCGGTTTCGAGGGCATAATGATACGGACGATCATCGATTTTGAATAACAGTTCACCCTTCTCCACCAACTGATTGTCGCTGACATTTAGATGGACCAGCGGCCCCTCCACCTGCGGGGCAATCCCAATGTAATTTGCAAATACCGTTGCATCATCAGTCCGTGGATGGTGGGTAGATTTGTAAAAAACAATGAGGCCAATGACCAAAGCTGCGGCCATGATTCCAACGCTGATCCAGCGGCCTGCAAGCTCCCGCGATTTCGAAATTGCCTCTGATCTCATAATTTATTCCTCAGCTAAAGAAGACGAGCCAAAGCAGAAACGTGAACAGAGCTGCCAGACTGGGGTAAACTAACATTGGGAAAATAATCGTGATCTGCCAGCGCAACAAAAACCAGCGGGCGAGAACCGTCAACAGGAGACCGATTGCGAAACAGACGAGCCATGCAGGAAAAAGGGATCCCGCGATGTCAAAAGAGGGAGCCCGGGCGCATCCCGCAAACAGCCACGATGTGGATGCGACTCCATATCCCAAACCATGATAAATGGATTTGCGAGTCATGATCCGGCCCTCCTGGCGTTTGGCTGGATTGAATTACCGGTTTGGAACGCAAGTTCTGCCAGGGCAGAGAGAACATCCGTGCGCGCCAAAACATCTGTTGAGCGGGCTCGAGCAAGAACCTGTTGAGCGGCCGTCACATCAAGAAGACTGCGAACACCATGGTCATAGGATTCCAGAGCAGCGTCGTAAGATTGACTGGCGGCAGCTAGAAGATCCAATGCTGATTGCCGCTCTCGAAAAGCTGTTTGCAACTTGGAGTATGCTGTCCAAACCTCATCAGCCACCCTATCGCGCGCAGCATTCACACTTGCTTCCGAGGCAAGGACGTCGGCCTTTGCCTGAGCGAGCTTGTGTTTCCGCGCGTCTCCATCGAAGAGAGACCAACTCAAGGTCAGGCCCACGCCACCTTCCCAATCGGCCGTATGCTCCCTAGGAAGCGATTCCTGCGAGGCATAAAGTGAAGTCGGGCCCGCCGATGCGTTCAGACTCAGGGTGGGATAGTATGCCGCGTGAGCCTCCTTGACTCGTGCGTTGGCCGAACGCAACTCGGCCAATTGCTGCATCAGGTCCGGACGCTGTTCAAAAGCGCGATCCAGCGACTGCTCGATGGTCTTTGGAAAAGAATCAGGGATTGCAAGTTGATCAAGCGGCTGCACTTGAATCAAGGAGGTCGGGGAAATCCCAAGGGCCCGCGCCAAGGCGCCCAGCGCAATCTCTTTTGATCCCTGAACAGTTTGCAGCTCGTATGTAGCCTGGGCGACCACGCTCCGGGCTTCCAAGACGTCCGGCGATGTCGCCAAACCTTGCTCCAAACGGTCTTCAGCTGCTTGAAGCACGGCCAGCGCATTAGTAAGGCTGACCTCGGAAGCCGCTATCTGACCGACAGCGTTCAGAACGCTATAGTAGGCCTGCTCGACTTGGTAAATGACTTGGCGATGGGTGTCGTTGAAGGCGAAGTTTGCCGCCAAGACTTCAGCTTTGGCCGCGCCGATTCGACCAGACCGTGCACCGAAGTCCAAGACCGTGTAGCTAAGATCCAAGGCCCCATCAACCTCAGCCATTGTTGGGTGATAAAAGCTGGTGCCAGAGAACACAATTTCACGATCGATTTCTGTGAGCGCAGTCGCCGCTAAAGCCGGATACAAGTCGCTCCGGGCGATACCGAGCGAGTCGGCTTGGGCGCGGGCCCGTTCCCACGATTCCCTAGTTTCGGGGTTTTGCATTTCGGCTAAATCAATCAGCTCCGGCAATGAATATAAATTGGTTGTATCAATTGGGGACGCAGAATTTCGCAGCATTCTCACTTCGCCTGCAAATTCCTGTGCCTCGTACGAATGCCAAGGATGGTCTGGAGAAGCTGGCGCCTGCTGACAGGCCCCGCGACTTGCAAAAAGGAAAACCGCGAAGAAAGACACCCAGACCAAAATTCCCGGTTCAACTGGACGCAATGGCAAGATTGACATAAGAATGCCTTGGCTTCAGTCGTCTTGTTCATCATTCCTGGCAGGTCTGTCATGTAATATCGTCTTCATCGTTTCTCATGGCGATTCTCATCTTCAGGCCGACACTCCGGTGGTGGAAACGCCTTGAGATTAATAGGGAGTTTGCATGTCTTCTGTGGGCTTAACCTTGCCGGTGTAGTGCCGGTAAATGAACGTAAAATAACCGACAGCGAAGATCAGTGACAGAGGCCACCAGACCAGCGCAATGACCAAACCATTTCCGGCAGCCGCATTTTGGTAGGCGGACAGCGAGTTTTCCGGGGCGAGGGTCGAATGTAACATGATGGGGAAGACACCGGCGGCACCGGCGGTCATCAAGCCCGCAATAAACGCGCCGGAGCCGATAACGGCAGATAATTCCCGCCCGTTTTTCAAGCTCGTGAATATAACCGGGACGCCCCCGGCAACGGCGACCAATCCAAGCCAGCCAAATGGTTGATGGATCATTCCCGAAAACAATTCCGGTCGCACATGCCATGATTCAAGAGTGATGCCCGCAAGGAGCACCAGAATGGTTTTCCAAAGCAGGCTGGCAATCCGAACGCTTCGATCATGCACTGGTCCCGTGGTTTTAAGAACCAGGACTGTGGCCCCGTGCGCAGCGAAAATCACGATAACGAACACGGCCACCGATACAGTATACCAATCGAGAATACCGACGTTGCCGCTGGGACTGAAGTTGGTGAAGAAATCGAGGGCAAACTTGCCGTTCGCGTCTAGGGGAACACCCCGTACGATATTACCCAAAGCCGTGCCAATGAGGATGGCCAGCAGAAAATTGGCTGCCACAAAAACGACGTGCCAACCCGTACGCCACAACGGTTCCGCGATTTGGCCGCTTACTTCAAGGGCCACACCACGCAACACCAATGCCCAGAGCAGGAGGAAAAACGCCAGATAAAATCCCGCGAATGCAGACGCCATGACGTTCGGAAATGAAACCATTAAGGTGCCACCGAAGCCCACGAGCCAGACTTCGTGCCAGGTCCACAACGGCCCGATGGCGGCAATCACCAGGCGGCGCTCAGCTTCGGTTTTGCCGACCAAATATTGCAACATGCCGGCACCGAAATCAAAACCCTCCAGCACGACGAACATGATGAGCATGAAGGTCAAAATGGCATACCAGATTTCAATCATGGGACACCTCCAATTTGATGGTGGAGGAAATCGTTTGCGGGCCGTGGGCGATTTCGCGCCCGATCAGAAACAGATAAAGCACACCGAGAACAAAATAAAGCCCGGTAAACCCCATGAGCGTGAACAAGACGTTGCCGCCACCAACCACATCACTGACGCCCTGGCTCGTCCGAAAGAGTCGAAAGACCAACCAAGGCTGCCGGCCCAATTCCGCCGTCATCCAGCCTGCCGTGGTGGCGATGTAGGGAAAGGGGAAGGCCAGCATGAGGGCCCAAAGCAGGCCGCGTGATTTTTCCAACCGGCCCCGCCAACGTTGGATATTGGCTATAATCATGAGGAGGATGAACAAGGTTCCCAAGCCAGCCATGATGTGAAACGCATAATAGAGCAGCTCAATATTCGTGGGCCATTCATTTTTGGGAAAATCGTCCAAGCCCTGTACGCTAGAATTTGCGTGGCCAAAGGCGAGAATACTTAATGCGTCGGGCAGATAGAGCGGATTGTCAATTCGCTGCTGATCTTCGTCTGGCTGGCCGATGACGTTAAGTTCGGCGTTGGACCCGCCGTGGAATCGTCCCTCCATCGCGGCGAGGGTGACGGGTTGATGTTTCGCCACCATTTTGGCCTGCTGTGGGAGTAGCGACCAGAAAGCAGGCGCACAATCCGACCAACGTGCCCGTCTTTAGAAAGAGGGACGCTTGTCCCGAATGTTTGCCCCGCAAGGCGTAAAGCGCGCCGACGGCTGCCACAACAAACGATCCAGTAACCACAGCCGCACATTGGTTGTGCAGAAACATGATCAGCGCCCAAGGGTTCAGCAAATAAGCAGCGAGACTTTGCAAACGCAGGCTGCCATCATCCGCCACAGAATAACCCACGGGATGTTGCATGAATGCATTGGTCACGAGGATGAAATAGCCGGAGGCCCAACTGCCGAGCGCCACGCCAACGGTGGTTAGAAAATGATTGCGCGGGCCCAGCCTTTTCTCGCCCCAGACCATTGCCCCGATCAAGGCACTTTCCAGGAAGAAGGCGAACATGCCTTCCATGGCCAGCGTTTGCCCGATGAGATTACCGGAGAATTTGGTGAAACCCGCCCAGTTTGTGCCGAATTGAAATTCCATCGGTATACCGGTAACGACACCGATCGCAAAGTTGATGCCAAAAATGCGCGCCCAAAAGCGCGCTGCATTGCCAAAAGTTTCGTCACCGGTACGCAGGTATCGCCATTTAAAATATACAATGATCCACGCCAGTCCCATCGTGAGCTGGGGAAAGAGATAATGATAGGTGATAGTAAACGCGAATTGGAGCCGGCTCCAAAAAAGTGTGTCTTCCATAAGGTTGAGAATTTAGATCGCTCAGCTGGCCAGTCGGCCGCCAACCAGAGAATTCTGCCAATCACGGACGATGGCAATCATGAGAAATAATGGATCGCCGAATCGCCGGATCGGACAGAATCGTGAAAAAAATGTGCTCATGCTTCTCAGAAAATTGAATTTTCCGCGAACAACCGGGCGACCATTGCCGAGTCGAGGTATGCCCGAACCTCCCTGATCATCTTGTTTTTAAAAATGCAAACCCAGCAGTAGCGATTATCGAAGCGCATATCGTTTTTTGCGGTCGCAAACGAACGTAATTCAACCACAGCTTGATTCTCCGTTACCAGGATGTGTTCGACGTTCAGTTGCGCACCTTGCGGAAGCACTTTTCCGAGCCTGGCGAACGTGCCTGCAACAAAGTCCGATTTGGAGCGATAGTGACCCGCCAGGGGATGCGTGCCCATCACCGTCCAATCAACGTCCTCAGCCACATGTTTGAAGAAGCTGGCTCCGTCACCGTTTTCAAGCCCTCTGAAAATTTCACGAACATATTCGAGTGTGATCGTCATACACTATTGGACCGTAAATCATCGGGAAGAACCGGGCCGACAAATCCTGTTTTCATTATGACTTTTATTTTTAATTACTGAATTTGTTGGCTGACTAGCGCCGAAGCAGATTGGTAACGGCCAGGTCAATCACCTCGTCGCCACGGCCGTTTAGCACGGCTTTGACCGCCCACAGATTAAAACCAATTGCCTGGTCCAGTTTGATCGTTGGTGGCATGGAAAGTTCGGTGGGGTTGACCACCGCCTCAACCAGTGCCGGGCCTTTGTGTTTAAAAGCAGCGGCGACCGCCGCCTTCAAATCAGCCGGATCCTCCACCCGGACACTGAAAAGTCCCGCCGATTGCGCCAGCGCGGCAAAATTGGGATTGACCAGCTTGGTGCCGGTTCCGAGAACCCCTATCGCCTTCATCTCCAATTCAACAAAGCCAAGCACGCTATTATTGAAGAGAATGATTTTTACGGGCAGCTGATGCTGGTGCAGCGAAAGCAGGTCACCCAGCATCATTGACAGGCCGCCATCGCCGGAGAAAGTTACCACCTGCCGATTGGGAAAGGCGCTTTGTACTCCGATGGCCTGGGGCATGGCGTTGGCCATGGAACCGTGATTAAACGAGCCAAGCAAACGACGCTTGCCGTTCATGGTGAGATAGCGGGCAGCCCAGACAGTAGGCGTGCCTACATCGCAGGAGAAAATGGCATCGTCAGCCGCCAGCTCATTGACAATTTTTGCGACATATTGCGGATGCATCGGTTTGCGCCCGGGATGCCCGACGGCCAGTTCGTCCAAGCCTTTACGAACTTCCTGATAGTGCTGAACGAATTTGTTGAGGTGTGCGTCCTCTTTCTTTTCTTCGAGCAACGGCAGCACGGCTCCGAGTGTCGCCTTCACGTCGCCAATCAAACCAAGGTCAAGCCGGGTGCGTCTTCCAAGATGTTCTCCCCGGCAGTCCACCTGGATGACCGTGGCCTTCTCGGGGTAGAATTGCGTATAGGGAAAGTCGGTGCCAAGCATAAGCAGAAGGTCGGCGTCCTTGATGGCGTGGTAACCAGAGGAAAAGCCGATCAGACCGGTGAGTCCCACGTCATAGGGATTGTCGAACTGGATGTGTTCGCGACCACGCAATGCCGAAACGATTGGGGATTTCAGTTTCCCAGCCGTCTCCATTAATTCAGCGTGGGCACCAGCACAGCCGGCTCCTCCCAGGATTGTGACCGTCCCCGCTTGGTTGAGAAGTTCTGCTAGTTGCTTGATTTCGTCCGGAGAAGGACAAATGACCGGTCTGGCTGGCTTTACGATGGCGCTGGGTTTGCGGTATGCAGCCTGCTGAAGCGCGATGTCCCCCGGAATTG
>Ga0302326_10027472_pt1 | contig 11472 bp, 14 predicted proteins | sample Palsa_T0_3_FD_202264 | JGI IMG/M metagenome (GOLD analysis project Ga0302326, IMG submission 202264) | Peat permafrost microbial communities from Stordalen Mire near Abisko, Sweden - Palsa_T0_3 | ecosystem: Environmental > Terrestrial > Soil > Palsa > Peat permafrost | place: Sweden: Abisko...
GGTCCCATCGGAGCCTGCTGGATCGGGACCGAACAACCGACCAGCTGAGTGAATCGGGTCTTCAAGACAAGCCATCCCCTTTCGCCTGGATGAACGGAGTCATCCCAAGTCCTCACCCTGAGCTGCGGCGCGGGTCAGTCGGAAGCCACGATGTCGGGCATGCTGCCCACCGGCAACGGCCAGGCGGACAGCACCTACGCGACCAAGAAGTGGTTCGAGCCGAGGCAGAGCTGAGCATTTTTCGGCAGGTAGCGCGACCCGGAACAGTGGGTCGGCCTCCAGAGGTAGCCTCTCAGACGGCCCTGCGGGGACCGATCCGGCAGATTCATTACGGGGCCGTACAGGGGCAACTGTGCGGAGGGTGAGGTACGAGGCAGGTACACCATGGCGCGGGGTTCAAGGCGCAGCGCTTCCGGCACCACTGTCCATGGCCGGAATCATTGCTGGCGGGAGGCATGGGTCAGGAGTAACCCTGTGTGGCCCCAGGGGGCGCGCTGAGGGATCGGGAGCGTGGGGGGCTTGGTGTCATCCCGGATGGGGTGGCGCTTAGCGTCGCCCCCAGGGCCGTACAGACCCACTACGCCTTAAAGGCTGTCGGGGTCTGGAATGACTGCACAGCTAGTCAGGGGAGGGTACCCCACACCGAGCAGCATGGTTTGGTTGCCACCCACATCTAGCTGCACACTTGGCCAGTCTATGCGAATCGCGGTGCCGTTATTGAACTCGATCATGGTTAGAACAGTCTGATAGTCAGGCGGACCAGTTAGCAGTGCACCTTGTTCGGCTACCTGAGTTGTTGTCCCGGGCGTCGTTACGAGTTCAGTTACGACCTGGCAAGTCATGAAGGGTGTCACTCCCCAGACCTCGTTGCTGCTGCCCACGTTCGTCCAGAGCACCTGCTGGGTGCCGTTGCCGCCGTAACCCGAGTCGTTGAGCACTTTGCCGGACACCGGGTTGGTGATTCGCCAGCCGCCAGTGTTCCACTGCTGGTTGGCCCCGCCGGTACAGGTCCAGAGGTCCAGCTTGGTCCCGTTCGTCTTCCCGGCCCCCACCGCGTCCAGGCAGAGCCCGTTGTGCCGGATAGTGCCGTCACTCATGATCTGCCAGACACTGGCGGCACCGCCATTGGCATTCCAGACCTGGACGACAGCGCCGTTGATGCTGCTGTTGCCACGATCATTCAGGTACAGTCCCAATCTGGTCAGTCGAATCGTGCCGGTGGTAGTGGTTATTGCTGCTGCCGGTGCACTCTGCGCTGCGGATGCAGCGGGCAGCGTGAACGCCGAAACGCCCAGCGCCAGCACCGGTATCGCTGCGGCAATTCCAATGAGCTTCTTCATGATTCCCCCCTTGCATTTCGGACGGTGCTATCTGCCCCGTTCGCCACCGTGCTCCGAAGAGCACGATAGGCAGCGGTCAGCACGTTCCCATCTGGCTGCTGGCCGCTGGCTCCCCGTTATTTGCGGCTGGCATGTACCAGGTGCCCGTCACGTTGCCGAAAGTATCCGTCTTGTCCTGCCCAAACCACCCACTGAACTGTGACAGGTAATTGATAGTCGGGCTCATGCACTGCACTTCTGTCTGGGTCGTACTGAGCTGAGCCTGTGTCTGTGCCAGTGCATGTCGTGTATGGCTTAGCTGCACCATAGAGATAGTGCCCAGGGTCGTGCCAGCTATGGCTAAAATTACTACTGCACTACCAGCCAGAATCTTGAAAAGCTTCTTCGTGATCCTCCCCCTGTTTGGCGATTCGGCAGGCCCGGCTGCGGTACGGTGGCGTCCATGTTCTTATTCCAGTTAGCACTTGGCATGGTCATTTTGTGTTCCCCCCATATTGTTTGGGCTGTCTGCCCCCGTTGACCACCACGCTCCTTGGAGCGCGATAGTCAGCGGTCAGTGATGCTTCCTGATTGTCTGCTCCGCTCGTGCTAGCCCTGCACCTGGCTAAGCGGAAACCATCCGCTGAGGCTGTACGCGTTGCCATATTCTGCAATCGCCTGCTCGTAGGCGCTATTTGACACCGTGACGTAACCGCCGTTAGTGCAGACGTCTGTGTCCATGCGCTCGTAGGTGCAGTACACCTCGCCTGCGTGCGCCGAAGCCGCTGGTGTGCTCTCGACCGGCGCTGGCGCTTGTGTCGTCGGTACAGCCGTCGTTGGTGCGGGTGTCGTGGGTGCGGGCGTCGTGGGCTTCGGAGCAGGCGCTGGCGTGGTCTTGACCGGCTTCGGAGCTGGTGCGGTAACCGTGTGCGTGACGGTCGGTGCGGCCTTGATAATGATCGTGTGGGTGGTGCCGCACGCGGTGAGGCCGATTCCTGCGGCCAGCGCGATGGCTGGTATTGCTATGAACTTGATATTCATTTGTCCTCCCCCGAAAATGTGCTCAGTCTGAGCCGTTCACCCCCGAGAGTCAGCGGTCAGCTTGCTCACATCCGCCCGATGACTTCGGCGCGCTTGGCGGCGAACTCATCGTCGGTCAGCAGGCCATCGTCGTGGAGCCGGTTGAGCCGGGCGAGGACATCGGCCAGATCGGCGTTCATGATGTCTCCTCCTCCTCCTTCACTTTGAGTGGGGCTTGCACTGCCGCTTGCAGGGCGTCCGGTGATGCGCCAACCCTGGCGTACCCGAGGAACAGCAGCGCGCTGGCCAGGGTGACCAGGATGATGAGCATGGTGTAGCTGCTGTTGTCGCCCCAGTCGTTCAGTCCGTGCAGGATGGCGGCCAGCGCCAGCCCGACGCAGCCGAGTCCTGCGGCCACCTTCGGCTGCATGCCTTTCTTGTATTCCTGCACGGCCAGCCCAATGAAGTACGCGGCGATACCGGCCCACAATGCGTGCGCGACTGAATCGGTCAGGAAGCGGTCGATGTAGGCGAGTGCCGTGAGCTGCCCGCTCTGGGTTATGATCTCCCGTCCTTGCGCGAGATATGTGTCTGCCTCAACTGCGCCAAATACCAGCCCGCTGATCACGCCGAGGAACAGGTAATCCCGTGGGTGAAGGTCCTGCACCCATTGAACCCCGCGTATCGCCAGGACCGCGATGACCAGCACCGGCACCAGCTTGGTCAGCTCCTCTGGGAGCCCGACCGTGAAGATGGCGGCGAACGGGTTATTGATGTCCGGGGAGCGTTCCAGCAGCCCGACAATCGGCACCCCGGCAATGAGCGCCAGCCCCGCGACCAGGGAGAACGACCCCCACCCGATGTGCTCTGGGCGCACGATGACGTAGAGCAGCAGCAGCCAGGCCACCGCGAAGTAGACGGCGAAGATCCAGGCCATTGGCGCGAGCGACGTCTGGGACAGCGCGTACGCGGGCACGGCCACCAGGACCAGCAGCAGCACGGTCGTCCAGCTCCGTAGCTGCTTGTCCTGCATCCAGGCCCGTGCCGGCACGAGGGCGTTGAACAGGTCCTTTCCCTTGTGTGCCTCGGTATTGAGGTGGGCCTGCGGGCCTGCTGCCATTGACTCGTCGGACGGAATGCTCTCCTGTGGTGGTCCGTTAATTGTAGGCATGACATGCCCCTTTCTTTTTGACGGTGCGGTCTGCACCCGTTCAACACCGGACCCCTTTCGGGGCCCGATATTCAGCGGTCAGTGGTCATGACTTCCCCAAAGGTAGTGTGCCCAGATTGGAGGAATACCAATAGATCTGGCCATTCGGGGTGAGCAGAATGTCGTAGCTAAAGTCGCCGCCACTGGAAGCCTGTCCGTTCACCGTCATCGATGTGGCCGTGCAACTAGCTAGGGCGCTGGCTCCGTATCCGTGGCTGATAGGAAAGGTCATCGGCTGCTCGGCAGTTACCACTAGCACCCCATACGCCGCCCCCCATTCGTTGTTACCGTTGACCGTGCGGCCAACAGCCGATTGGCAGATCTGCGCAACGGTGGCAGTCTTGGGCGAAAGTGCTGTTGAGCCGCCTCCCCCTGAGCATGATGCGATGATGATGATCAGCAGCAGGACCCCTGCCGATCCCGTGATGATCCAGGTCTTCGCCTTGCGGCTGAGACCTGCCCAGAATGTTCTCATTGTGTTCCCCCCTATTCGACGGTCTTTGCTGAACCGTTCACCCCCCGGCCACTTTTCGGGGCACGATAGCCAGCGGTCAGGCTTACCTCTTGGCGAGCCGGTAAATGCCGTAGGTAAGGCCGAGCAGGAAGTCCACGCCCAGCCAGACACCGATGACAAGTCCGACACCGATCGTGGTGCCGACCTCACCAGCAGCGCGCAGGCCGTTTGCACCATGCACCACACAGTCGTTGTAGCTGGTGAACACGCCCTGCCATTGGTTGTTCCCGCAGAACTGCGCGATCTGGGTGGCGGTCGGTGCGTCATGCGCACCGGCTATGGCGGTGATTATTCAGGCGATGAAGATGGCCTGGACGGCCAGGAAGACCCACAGGAAGATGTGGTGCGGCTTCCAGGGCTTGAACTCACCCTCACCCTTTGACCGGACGATCAATCCGCCGTATGCCTTCTGGTCGCGCTTGGCGTCCTTCTTGCCCTGCTCTTGAGTGATCTTGCCGTCACGGTCTTTGACCGCGTAGTGAAGCGTGCTGCTCATGAGGGTCCCCCTCTGTTACGGTGCTCTGTCTGAGCTGTCCCGTTCGCCACCGCCCTCCGGGGAGGGCGATAGTCAGCGGTCAGCCCTCACCTGGCTGATAGACGAACGTGACGGAAGCGTCATTGCCTCCGGTGGCACTGACAAAATCCCCAGACTCGGTGTAGTTCATGGTGTAGGACTGGCCAGTCGCCGGGCTGTAAACAACCTCGGTGTCTGAGCCGGGACCGCTGTAGGCTGACGCAACATTCTGCGCGAACGCGCAGCTCGTGTTGGGACCGGCGGTCACGCCGTTTCCGCAGTTGCCCACGGCCGAACCCGCTGGTGCAGTGGGCGCTGGCACAGGCGGCACAACACCGGTAACCTGCCCGGCACCCGTGATCTCCGAGGTTGCGCCGGACGTCGTATCGCCATCCCTGGTTGCGCTGTACTGCGTGAACTGGCCACCAGACACGCCGCTCAGTTCCACCGTGGTTGAATACGGTGTCTCTGATCCCTCTGCGCAGTTGGGAACACAGCCCTGGATGTCAGACGTCCCGGTACCGTATGCGGTGGAGCCCCAGCTTGACCAGGTGATGTCGTTAACGACATAGCTACCGTCACCGCTGAGGGCAATATACCCGGGCTTGATGCCTCTGTAGTTATGCACGCTCAGCACGGGCGCAAAAGCAGGGGCCGGGGCAGCGGGCGCTGGCGTGGTCTTGACCGGCTTCGGAGCAGCAGCCGGTGCGGTCACCGTGTGGGTGACAGCCGGTGCTGCGGCAGGGGCCTTTGCAGAGCCGCATGCGGTGAGGCTGATTCCGGCGGCCAGTGCGATTGCCGGGACTGCAAAGAGCTTGTTCATGATGACTTCCGGTTCCAGAAGTGTCCCCGTGCCTTACGGGCTGCCTTTCGGTCAGCCCGATTAACCAGCGATCAGAGCTGGTGCATTGCGTGGTTAAAGAGCACGGCGCTGATAATCCCGAAGGTGATGCCGAGGGCGCAGAGCACGAGCCCGGAGATGGTCATCCACTTGTTGGTTGCAGTCTTGGCGCGCAGCCGTCCGATGTTCGCCAGTCCCAGAGCAAGACCAACGACGCCAGCGGGAATCGAAAAGATGGCACCAATAATTGGGCCGAGTCCGACGACTGCGGCGGCCAGGCCGATGACGAAGCTTGCGGTGCCAAGCCCATTCTTTGGGCCGACCTGAACGTAAACGACCTGCTGCGGTGCCCGCATTGATTCTGACATGTCCTTCGCTTCCCCTGCTTTTATTCGACGGCCAGATTATTTCTGAACCGTTCGCTATCGTGCCCCGAAAAGGGCGCGATAGGTCAGGGGTTACGGAGTCCAGGTAGGGACAGGACCGGAGGCGAATCCGCCGCTCACGTCATACTTGACGTTCGCGACGCTCACACCATTGGGAACCTGGAAGACCACGACACCGGTAGAAGACTCACCGGCCGCGAGCTTGACCTCGCCAGAGTTAAAGTTGGTGTACCCGGCGATGTCGCTGAAGTCCGCCGAGTAGGTCTGCCCGTCGCTGCCGGTGATGGTCGCGTCCGAGTTGGCGTCATCGTCGTAGGCCGCGTTGGCCTTGATCGTGAACACCGCGCCGACAAAGCGCTTGCCGGCGTCCGGCGTGGTGAATTGGTCTGCGCCCTGAGCTGGGTCGATGACCTTGACGAGCGTGATGTTAATGTCGCTGCTTGAGTCTGAGGCGTGGAAGGCGTCACCGACCTTCCCGGTGGACGGTGCCGTTGCCTTAGCGGCGGCAGGCTTGGCCGAGTGAGCGGCGGCCGGGGCCGAAGAGCTTGGACTGCTGGCTACAGGAGTGGCACTGGTCGTCCCGCATGCCGCGAGACCGAACCCTGCGGCTATTGCGATGGCCGGGATTGCGGCGATCTTGGTGAGTTTCATCTTCTTGCCTTCCCCCTCGCGTGAAGCGATATATCGCCCCCTCGCGTGAAGCGATATATCGCTCTCTGTTAACGAAACCCTACGGACCGTGCACCATCGTGCTCAGAGGAGAACGACCCGGGAATCACAGGTAAACGTCACCCAACGTGACCCTTATCGGACACTCTGTAACTTATCGCCTTCTGAGCGCCGGGTGGCCCGGGGGAATCTCAGCTCCCGGTGTGACCGTCTCCCGTCACGGGGGATTTGGCTGGGCTGGTGGTGCCTTGGCCGGGCTGGCCGGGGGCTGCCGGGTGTGGTGACCGGTCCAGGGAGGGTCAGGCCGAAGCGGCGGGCGGGTTCGTGCTGGCGAGCTGGCCGATTTCCTTGCGCGATCCGCATGTCCGAGATGGTGGTCTGCTTGGCCTGGGCCTCTTGGTGGGGCCAGGCCCGGGATCCTCGGGGGCCCGGCCCGTCCAGCAGCGACCACCGGGCCGGGACGGATGCCTGCGGGCCCGGGACGGCTACCGGCCGGGGACGGCCGGACCTGGCACCCAGGGCCATAAAAGGGGGACCGGCAGGCGCGAGTTCGGGGTAGTAACTTCTAGCTCGTACGGTAGCTCATCTGTATAAGAGGCTGAGCACGCTCGAAGTCCTGGTGGCTGCCGATGACTACTTCGAGGTTACCGGTTCCGAAGTGGCCGATTTTGGTAACGTCCCGGGTGAAACCGGGTTCTAGGGTGATGCCTGCTGGGTCCGTCTTGAGATAGACAAGTAGCTTTTTCGTCTGCGGGTGGATCTCAACGCATGCGAAATTCTTAATCCTGCGGAAGGCGTAATAAAGCTGCCTGGTCGTCTTGGTTACGTCGTCGCCGAGCGATAGCAGGTACGCCTCCAGCGCGTCGTAGAGGTTCCTCAGGTCTTCCGGGGCTTGCTCGTGGAGTTGGCTGACAGTCTTCGTCTGCGGGCCACGCGGAGCGGCCCTGGGTCCGTCGTCTTGACCCGCCGCAGTGGCGATAGCGCTCGTCGAGGCGATGAGATCGAGCGTCAGGAATGCTCCGTCGTAATCGCGGTAGCGGACTAGTTCGATGCTGCGGTTGATCTGGGCGATGGCATGCTCGTCGTAGCGCGTGAAGTCACTTGCGACACAGACGAGGCGCGGGCTCGACCAGTCGATCTGTTCTGCAGCGTCTGAGCTGAGTTTCCTCATTACCAGCAGCTCGAACTCGGCCCGGTGGTCGAGGAGCCAGTCCAGGTAGAATAGCCCCTGGTTGATGACGCGCGCGCTTGTACTCGAAGATGACAGGACTGCCGTTCTCGTCGAGCCCAAGCGAGTCGATGCGGCCTCCGTGTTTCTTGCCTGTCGAGTGTTCTGAGGCAACGAGGCGAACGCCGAAGAGGATCTCCATGTTCTGCTCAATGAGTACCTGAAGCGGCCTTTCTAGGGCCAGCGCCATACCCTTCAGCTCAACGGCATTTCCGTCATTGTCAATCTGGAAGAGCTTCAAGTCACCCATCAAGGATCCCCCAACGCCGATGTGGCTCCTGGCTAACTGGGCAATTCATACAGCGCGGTCGAATACGGAATGTCCATCATCCCAGTGTAGCTATTCACGTGGGATGACGCCTTGATGACGGGCGGGCCGGTTGGCAAGGGCCAGATCGCTCGATTTCAGCACCACAGCCCTGCCAGACTGTCGGCATGCCGGTGCACAGACCCCAGGGCACCCGCCGCGCCAGACCATCGCCCATCCCATGACCGTCGTGCGCGGAGTTGGCGATGGTCAGCCAAGGCGGTAGGGGTCTTACCGACCCTGCGCAGCCCGGGCTAGTTGCTTGCCTCGCTCGAACAATGCGAACTCCACGGCGTCGGGGCTTCCGTCCCAGGAAGGATCTTTAGCCCAGAACTCAGCAAGATCGACGTACCTTTCGTAGTCGGCTCGCCAGTATCCGAACTTCGCCGGAAGCCCGGTCTGGGCATCATTGAGCGCTCTGCGCACGTTCGCATCGATTACCAGTGGCCGGGGTCTCTTGGGATAGTGCTTATAGCCCGCAAAGTAAAGCAACTTGGTCCCGAATGCTGGGCCCAGGCCCCGCACATGGTTCCGGCCCCACAACGCGCTCCAGCCTGCGCCAGCTCCGTAATCCTGCGCCTGACGCACGATCTCAGCGATGGCAGAGTCTGGGAACGGCGGAGTGAGCATGTCACGTTGCCCAGGCCAGCGGACGTTGGTCTTGCCGAAGCCCCATGCCATCGCTAGCAGGAACAGGGCGACCGGCGTGTCATCCGCATGGGCGAAGACGAACTCTCGCCGGATGCCGCAGTGATCGCGAACCTCGGCCAGAAGGGCCGCCAGGAGGGACTCATGATCCTCAAAGGCTTTTGGCCATAGATCTTCCGCCCGCCAGGGGATTTTCTGCGTCGCGACCTCGCGCTGGCTGTAACGACGGACGAATTCAGGGAGCGGGGGATGATTGCCGACTGTCATGGTCACCCACAGATAGTCACGTGGTCGGCGCGCGCGCCGACCTGGAACACAATCTCGAAACTCGGTGCGGCCGTCCCCCATGGTTGTCGGACGGTATGGCGAGTACCTACCGTACCTACCGCAAATCATCCGCCGGGGTGCAGTGCCGCCAGGAGACAGAAGTGCTGCTCATAGTGAACGCAGGTGCCGCATATACTCACACATCGCGTCGGTAGGTCATCGTAATGTAAAGAGGCAAAGTGCTGTCGCAACACGGCCGCCTTCCGTCACACCGCCGCCAGCGATCGTCCGCAGCGCCGCCTGATCGGCGATCTGCCGCTCTACCTTCGCCAGGTGTGCAGCCGCCGCGCGGCGGCTGGGGACTCGACTGGCGAAGCCGCCCGATCCCACGCCACCCCCGCCGCCTGCCAGGCCGGAACCAGCGCCGCAGATCCATCCCATAGGTGCCGGCAGCCGTCTCTGACCGGCCCCGCCGCCTGGGAGATGACGGAAATACGCCCTGGCCGCCTCAGCGCACACGCCATCGCCGCCGGGCAGCTCATCATCCCGCAGTAGCCACCGGCCAGCCCGCCAAAGGTGAACCACCAGCTAGATCACCGGTGACGGCAGGCTGGCACGCCAGCAGGCTGGGGGGAGCCCACAGATTCTCGCGGACCACCCGGCGCTCAGGAGGCGATCGGTTGCCGAGCGTCCATCGACTGTCACGTTAGGTGACGTTTACCCTGCTTTCCCGGGTAATCCTGCTCTGATCACCATGGTGCACACTGCGTAGGCTTTCGTTGGCAGAGAGTGAAATGAGGCTTTTCTGCACTGGGGGAGCACCATGAACAGGAAGCAGCTCATCGCAATACCGGCCATCGCATTGGCCGCAGGAATCAGTCTCACCGCGTGTGGTAGTTCGGGTGCGCCTGCCGCAGCGCCAACCGTGACCGTGACGCCAACCACCAGTAGTAGCGCACCGAGCGGGCAGGCTGCTGCGTGCGCCGATTGGCAGCAGGCGAGGGCAGCGTCAACTACCGCTGAGGGAAACGGGGACATCCAGGACGCTATGAACGCTCTGGGTCCGTCACTATCTGCCGCAGGCTCGAATTCGACACTCTACGGTTACTTGCAGAAGGTTTACGTCAGTGCCAATGCGGGCCCAGGAGTGTACAGCCCAGGCGGTATGCAAGAGTATGGCGCGGCAATCAACCAGATATGCGGGACGCCAGCATCTGCACCAACAACGGCAGCGCCAGCGCCAGCACCCGCTACCGTCGTCGGTACTTGGTCCGGTTCCTCCATGCCAAACGGCTGGTCGGGAACGTTGACTATGACCTCCAATACGTTTTCCTTCTCAGGCGGCGACTTTGGTGGCACCTGGGCGGCCGACGGTTCGGGGATGCTGGAGCTATATAGCGTCAAGGGTGCTGTCGAAACCTGGACCTACACCGTCAACGGCAGCACTTTGTCTTACCAATCATCTGACGGCACCTATGCCACCCTTACCAGGGTGAGCTGACCGCTGACCGTGATGCCCTCCGGGGCATTGCGACGAGCGATGCAGACAGCATCGTCGGGGGAAGGCCAGGCAAGGCAATGAAGCTCAGCAAGAAACTCATCGCAGTCCCGGCCATCGCATTGGCCGCAGGCCTTGGCCTCGCCGCGTGCGGGAGCAGTGCTGGTAACGGCGGAAACTCATCTAGTACGCCGGTGACAAGTAATGGCGAAACATCAGCTAGGGACCAGCGGTGTGCCTTGCTCTGGCGAGTGGTCTGCGTCCGCGAAGTACACAAGGTCCGCTTCTACCCGCTTATGGCTGGAACCCTCATACAAGATGAACCCAAGGCCAGCGGCTTCATGCAAGTCCTCATAATGGAGCTGGTGGAACAGTGGGCTGGCAAAGTGCACCTCCACCTCGCGCTCCGACGACAGGCTGACCGTCATCAGGTGGCCGAACCATTTGTCGTCTGGCCAAGGGTCCGGCCCTTCGGTGCCGACTACAGGCGGGACCGGCATGCTCAGCATGATCCAATCATCCGGCCCGGCGTTCGCCAGTGTCGGCTGGGGCAAGATGCCCTGCTCGTCTAGGAGCCTGGCAACCAGGTCCTTGCGCTGGGCCGTCCATGCCTGCCACCCGAACAAGCTGCGCAGAGTATGACAGCGCACCCGCCGCGACTTTCTCGGGCTGACCTCGATGGAACCCTTGATACTGGCGACGACCTCACCCGGATCATTTGGCTTGGGCATGCTTACCGGCTCCTCCCGCAGCAACTGTCTGTGCTCATGTGTCTACCCTTTGCGACGGCAGTTCAGCCAGCCATTTCGGAACCGCGCGTCCGGCTGGCTGGCGAGGAGGGCGGCCAGAACTAGGGCGTGTTTAAAAAGCGGTGGGTGGGGCGTGGGTTACGAGATGGTGTCAGTGCGGGGGCTTGTGCTGTGACATAGCAAGGCCTCCGGTACGCGTGTCAACGACCAAGAAGACATGCTCATACCGGAGGCCTCGTGCCTACCGTACCTGCGGCCGGGCGTCATGACCTGGCCAATTGCGAGTGGAGCGTGCTGGAGCC
>Ga0302326_10027476_pt1 | contig 11472 bp, 9 predicted proteins | sample Palsa_T0_3_FD_202264 | JGI IMG/M metagenome (GOLD analysis project Ga0302326, IMG submission 202264) | Peat permafrost microbial communities from Stordalen Mire near Abisko, Sweden - Palsa_T0_3 | ecosystem: Environmental > Terrestrial > Soil > Palsa > Peat permafrost | place: Sweden: Abisko...
TGCCCCGACTCGCCGCTTCCATCGCGTTCTTTTCTTGCCCGCCTTGAGTCCGCTCGTACCCGCCGCCGGGTATATGCGTGCTTGATGGGCGTCCTGTTCCTGCTCGCCTGGGTTGCGCAGGGTGTGAAAAGCCTGAAAAAACACGAGCCCCTCGATTTTGTGGTGAGCGATGCTGAGGGATATTGGGTTTACTTGCCATCGCTGGTCATCGACCACAATCTCACCCTGAGCCGCCACATCGCTTTTCACGCCACCGTGCATCCGATTGACCTCAAGGCATTCCGCCAGACACCCAGGGGGCTGCAGAACCATTGGACCATTGGCATCGCACTGACGCTGCTCCCCTCTTTTGCTCTGGCACATCTCGTCAGCCTCATCTTGTGGCACTGGACTGGCAGTGCACTGTTCGCGCCAACGGGCTACTCGTTGATTTATCAGCTATTTGGCCTGCTGACAGTGATGCTCGCGTCCTGGTGGGCAATGGTTGCCATTGATGGCGTGCTGCTCCGCCATTTTTGCCTCGGCGGCGCGGCCATCGGCGCCGGGGTCATCGCCTGCGCGGTCGGGACCAACTGGGCCTACTACATCTTTCGCGAGCCCTTCATGTCCCACGCGCTGGGCGCGGCATGGATTATCTTCGCCATCGCCTCTGCAGAAAGAGTGACGGCCGCGGCGAGGGAGCGCCGCATCGTCAGATGGCACGGGGCCGCGCTGGTCTTTGCACTTTCCATCGCCGTTGCATGTCGGCATACGAATGCCGTGATGCTGCCGCTTGCGGTCTGGACGATGATCGTGGTCGCCCGAAGCGGCCTGGTTACGGGATGGCTGCGCCAGTCGCCGCTGCTGGTGCTCGCGGCGTTCCCGCTCGCCATTCACTTCCTGACCCTGCGGGTGATGAGCGCCCGGCAGTCGCCGCACGCGGGAGTGGCAGGCTACAAGGCTACCGAGGTGTTTCACTGGTCGCATCCGGCGCTATTCAGCACGCTCTTCTCCGACCGGCACGGAATGTTCTTCTGGTCACCGGTGCTGTTGCTGGCCGTCTACGGATTTGCCTGGAATTTTGCGCGTCGCGGGCGCAGGTTCGACGGCTTGCTCGTAAGTCTGCTGATTTCGTTCGTTGCGCTCTGGTACCTCAACAGCGCCTGGTCCGGCTGGTTTTTCGGCGTATCGTTCGGTTCCCGAGGCTTTCTTGATCTGATTGGCCTTTTCGTCATCGGGGTAGCAATGGCGTTCGAATCCCTCGGACCCGATCCTGCTCGCTGGCCCCGCATCGGCCTGATTTCCACCGCCGCGGCTGTCTTGTTCAACTGGATTTTGCTGGCGCTGTTTGTGCTCAATAAGGTGCCGCGCGAAGCGCCATTGTTTCCGAGTTTACATGCAAACGACGAGTAGGGCAGGGCAGCGCCTCGCCCCATGCCCCGTCTGTACAGAGCTAGCACAATCGGCATTGGTTAATGAAAAAGGAAACGGCCTACCTGTGTCCGACACAGGTCACCGTTGTTTCTGAGTGGATTTCAAGGTATCCTGAGTCCAGAAAAGGTCGTTTCCGAGGCGAAAACTGCGGTTTCTTCGGGACTGAAAATCCATGTGTCGCCGGTTCGATCCCGGCCCTGCCCGATGAGATTTTCGGGGGAAATCAGCGTTTTCGCCTCCCAGTCGTGTAGACCTGTTTCGACTTCGACACAGGTTTCGACACAGGTTTTGGAGGTGAATCGTAAGCGTCACATCTTCTACGTTACCCGCCCTGCCGTATCCTGAATTTCCGTTGTGGCCGCATTGCAATCGAGCGGTTCGTCACATTTATGAAGCCGGCCACTTCGGCCGGCGGGCTGAAACCCGAGCATTTCGAAGGGTACATGGAGCATCTTGTTGAGGATGATACGCGGAAGGAAGACTGAAGAATTTGGTCTTGCATTTCCTCTGCGGCTCAGCGTCTCTGCGCGATAACATCCTTGCGTGCGTTGAAGCAGCAAAAAAAGAACAGTATCGCGCAGAGGCGCAGGGCCGCGGAGAGAAGACCGAAGAATTTGGTCTTGCATTTCCTCTGCGGCTCAGCGCGATAACATCCTTGCGTGCGTTAAAGCAGCAAAAAAAAAGACGAGTATCGCGCACAGGCGCAGGGCCGCGGAGGGAAGACTGAAGAATTTGGTCTTGTATTTCCTCTGCGGCTCAGCGTCTCTGCGCGATAACATCCTTCCCGAGCCTTGGAATCTTCAAGCATTTAGGGAGCGTCTATGACCGGAAATGAAATCGGAACGATTTGCATCGAAACTGCAATTTACGTCCATCGGGAACTTGGACCGGGGTTGCTCGAATCGGTGTACGAAATTGTCCTCGCTCATGAGCTGAAAGCACGCGGGCTTAGAGTGGAAAGACAAGTGCCAATACCAATTGTCTTCAAGGGTATCGTGTTCGATGAAGCGTTCCGGGCGGATTTGCTCGTCGAGGGGAAGGTGATCCTCGACTTAAAGTCGGCGGAGCAAATCAGCAAGGCAAACCGCAAACAAATTCAGACCTATTTGCGACTCAGCGGCAAGAAGCTTGGATACCTATTCAACTTTGGAGCCGCACTGATGCGGGATGGGATCGTTCGCGCGGTCAACGGCCTGGAAAAGAATGACTCGCGCGGAGCCGTCCGCCACGGCCGGCAAGCTCCGACGCAGAGCGAGGATTGAAAAGTTTCGTCTTGCATTTCCTCCGCGGCTCAGCGTCTCTGCGCGAAAACATCCTGCATACGGCGAACGGATGGGAAGAGTGACTCGCGCTGAGACGCAGAGCCGCAGAGCGAAGAAAAAATGCTCGTCGGTTGAAACATTACGCTCGCCGCGTCTTTGCATTTGCATTTCCTCCGTAGCGCATGCTTCATCTTTGTGACCCGCGCACGATAGGTGATGTCGCCAAGCGTAACCGGCGCGAAATTCTGGCTCGTCGCGCTACTCTCCGTCAACCTGTTGAATCAATGCTTCTCCGCAGATTGAGTGGAAGCGCCCTCTGGTGGCAGGATGGGGAATTGAATGTTGAAAGATGAAGCGGGTGGAGGGGGTCCCTCCGAGGCGACGGCGAAAAGGCAAAGCGGCCGGTTCTGCCCGTCCAACAGCAGACTTGGTCGTTCCAGAAAACTCAGAGGGTGAAACTTTCCATCGGAAGTCTGGTACTGGCGAAGCGAAACCAGCTTGTGATTGGCCGCACGCCATCCGGTGAGGCCGTCCTCGGAAGTGATCAGGGCCAGCGCGCCCGCCTGGGGACCCAGCACCCCGCTGTTGCTGGAGTTCTTGACGATGGCATAGTATCGGCGACGCTGCAGGTCGTACCACAAGCAGGGATCGTCGGCTGCATAATTTGCGTCACGAAATACGACGCCCGCCGGCGTGAACGGACCGATCGGCGAGGGTGCCGTGGCGATGCGAAGCGTCGACGGCCCCCGCCCGTCAGGTGAACTGGTCGAAGTGAACATCATGAAATAGCGCCCGTCGGAGCCTTGCGTCACCGCGGGGGTGACGGTTCGGTTGAACGTGTTCTTGCCGTCGGGCCCAACCAGCATCTGCGGATGACCTTGAAGGCGATCGGCTGCAAGATCGGCGACGGAATCGGCGACTGCCACGCCAATTCGTTGCCCGGCGAGGTAACGCAGCCATCGGTTGTTATCGTCAGCGATTTCCGCCGCGCTTTCGCCCCGGCGGTCTGCCGGCGCCTTGTCGCTTTCCGGATTGGTCGAAGTGAAATAGAGGCAGACTTTGCTGCCATAGCGCCGCACTTGTGGAAGGATGGCGGTAAAGCAGTTCCAGTCGGCGGGATTGCCGGTTCCCTTGAGAACCGTTCCCAGAGGCTTGAACGGGCCGGCCGGTTGGTCCGACACAGCCGCCGCAATGTCGGCGTATTTGAGCCAGCCCGACATGTCGGCGAAGTGCGAATCGCCACTCGCGCGGCCGTGCATATCGTTGGGCGAGCGCGCATAGAACAGGTAGTATTTGCCGTCCTCGCCCTGGATGCCGCTGCCGCCCCAGATGTAGGCATCGGGTTCCCGGAGAATATTGTCATCCGTGACGGAAGCGAGTCGGCCTTCAAGCGACAGGTCGTCGGGACCCGCGGGTTCACCGATCGCGGCATGCCGGCCCCGCACATGCCAAAGGCAAACCAGCCCAGGTCGCGATCAAACTGACGAGCAGCGCGATGGAAATTCTCGTTAAGGAGGATGGGGAAGATGAATGGCATCTGGTCTCGACATTCCCGCGCAAGGATTTGGGCGGCGATCCCGCCACGATCCGCTTCGGCAAGATCGGCGCGGAATGGAACCCGCGGGATCACACGAACCCGGGTTCGGCAAACCCGTGCCGGGTCGAATGGGTCAAAGCCTTTTGAGGAAATCGCATGAATAAAAGCATCAGGATGCGCGTGGTGACAAAACTGCTGTGCGCGGTTGCCGTCATGGCAATCGTCGCGGATCGTTGCAGCGCCGTCCAAGGGGCGCCTGCGCCCGTGGCGATTCAGAAATCCGACTGGAACGGCTACGAAAAGCAATCGTTCACCATCGCCGGGCACGCGGCGTACGTGGTCATGCCGCATATCGCCGCGCCGGGGAAGCCGTGGGTCTGGCGGACGTCGTTTCCTGACTACCAGCCGGTGGTCGATCTGGAACTGGTCCGTGATGGCTACCACCTCGGCTACGTTGAAGTGCTCGACATGCTCGGTTCCGATCCGGCGCTGGATATCGTGGATCAGTTCTACGCGCAGGTGCGGGAGCAGTGGGGTTTGTCGGAGAAAATGGCGGTGGAACCATGCAGCCGTGGAGGCTTGCCGGCCTATCGCTATGCCGCCCGCCATCCCGAACGCATCGCGTGCATCTACGGCGACGTGCCGGTGATGGATTTTAAGAGCTGGCCGTTGCAACGCCCGGAAAAGACCACCGAATGGCCGAAGATATTGCAAGCGTACGGGTTCAAAAATGACGCCCAGGCGATGGCGTATCGCGGCAATCCGATCGACGAACTTGCTCCGATCGCACGGGCGAAAATCCCCATTCGCCATGTGATCTGCCTGAGCGATCGCGTGGTCCCGCCGGAACAAAACACGCTGGAGGCGAAACGCCGTCTGCAAAAGCTCGGCAGTGACATCGATGTTGTGTCGGTGAAAGAGAGCAATCTTTTCGAAGGGCACCATTTCCCGTATCCCGATGTGGCGGGCTCGGTTCGATTTATCATGGATCACACCGATGTGCTGCCCTTTAAGCACGACTACTTCAAATTGCGCGGCGGGCTGGCCAATAGCCGGGAAAAATTCGAAACAGAAAAGACCGGCCGGGTCGCTTTCTTCGGCGGCTCGATCACTTTCAATCCCGGCTGGCGCGACGAGTTGATGCGCTATTTGCAGCAGCGTTTCCCGGACACGAAGTTTGATTTCATCGCCGCGGGAATCCCTTCGCTTGGCTCCGTACCCCACGCGTTTCGTCTGGAGCGCGACGTGCTGTCGCAGGGCCCGGTCGATCTCCTCTTTGTGGAAGCGGCGGTGAATGACGGCTCCAACATTCCCAACCAACCGGAACTGATGCTGCGCGGCATGGAAGGAATTGTCCGGCACGTACGCACCGTCAGTCCTCAGACGGACATCGTGCAGATGCATTTCGTGATGCCCGAGTTCATCGGCGCGTACAACGCGGGAAAAGTTGCACCGGCGATCGCCGAGCACGAGAAGGTTGCCGATGCATACGGCTGCACGTCGCTCAACCTCGCGCTGGAAGTCGCCGACCGTATCCGGGCAAACGAATTCGCCTGGTCTGATTTCCGCGACGTCCATCCTTCTCCCTACGGCCAGCGCGTGTATGCCAACAGCATGATGCGCATGCTCGATGCCGCCTGGAGCGGCCCGCCGCACGAGGGCAAGCCGCATGCGGTTCCCCACGCGCCGCTCGACGCGTTCAGCTTTTCTCGCGGGCGATTCGGAAAACTCGAGAGCGCGAAGCTCGGCCAGGGATTCGCGCTGGTGTCCGACTGGACACCGCCGATCGGCGTTGAGACACGTCCCGGCTATGTCCATGTTCCGGCACTGGCGGCCACGACACCCGGCTCGGAATTTCAGTTTGATTTCGATGGCAACGCCGCCGGCTTGATGATCGGCTCCGGCCCAGACACGGGAATCATTGAAGTCACGGTCGATGGAGGCACGCCCCGCAGGATTGATACGTATTCGCCGTGGAGCCACGCCTTGTATCTCCCCTGGGCGCTGATGGTCGCGGAGGGGCTGAGGGAGGGACATCACACCGTTCACATTCAACTGACGGCCGACCGCCATCCCGGCGGCGCCGGCACGGCGTTGTACGTGTTTCAGTTGCTGGAGAATTGAGATGTTCAAGGCCACCGTTGCACTGGGTATTTTGGTCTTGAGTCTGGCTGCCTCCGCTGCGCCCGAGCCGGCGCCCCCGGAGGTGACGGCCCCGTCGCCATATGGTGCGATTCCCTCGCCGGCCCAGCTCGCCTGGCACAATCGCGAAATCATTGGCATGGTGAATTTTTCCACCATCACCTACTACGGCAAGGAATGGGGATATGGCGACGAAGATCCGGCCAAGTTCAATCCCACCCAGTTCGACGCACGCCAGATCGTGCGCGCCGCCAAATCCGCCGGCATTCAGTTGCTGGTGATCAACGCCAAACATCACGGCGGATTTTGTCTCTGGCCCAGCAAGTTCAATGACACGTACACCGTCAAAAATTCGCCCTGGAGAAATGGCAAAGGCGACATGCTTCGCGAGTTCGTGGCCGCGTGCCGAGAAGAAGGTGTTGGTGTCGGCTTCTACCTTTCGCCGTGGGATCGCAGTCGCGGCGATTATGGCCAAAGCGGGTATGTCACCTATTACCACAACCAGCTTCGCGAGTTGTTGACCAGCTATGGTGAAGTTCTGGAGGTCTGGTTCGACGGCGCCAACGGCGGGGATGGCTGGTATGGCGGAGCCAAAGAGACGCGGCACATCGGCGCCGACTACTACCAGTGGGACACGATTTACAAAATGGTCCACGAGACGCAGCCGAAGGCCGTCATGTACGGCACCAACGAGCTCCGCTGGGTCGGCAATGAAAATGGAGTCGCCGGCGACCCCTGCTGGGCCACCATGAATTCCCCGAAATCCGCCGATTATGGCGCGGGGAACCAGGGCGATCGAAACGGCAAATACTGGTGTCCGGCGGAATCCGATTTCCCGCAACGCAATGGATGGTTCTGGCATCCGGGCGGGCACAGCAAATCCGCGGCGGCAATGCTCGACCGGTATTTTACCTCAGTCGGGCGCAACACCGTCATGGATATCGGAATCGCGCCCGACCGCCGTGGTTTGATCTGCGAGGAAGATGCCGCCGAACTGAAAGGTCTTGGCGAACGCATCCGCGCGGTCTTTACAAAAAATCTGGCCGATGGCGCCAAGGTCACGGCCAGCGAAGTGCGGGGAAACAGCGCCGCGTATGCCGGCGAACATGTGCTGGATGGCAGGAGTACGGGCACTTGCTGGGCCGCCAATGACGGAACAACTGACGCCAGCGTCGTTCTTGATTTTGAGAAACGAACGGAATTCAGCGTCGTCAGTCTCCGCGAGCCCATCCAGTTGGGTCAGCGTATCGATCACTGGGCCTTGGATTCCTGGCAGCCCGGATCGAACGGAGGCGATTGGGAGCAATTTGCCGAAGGCGACGGCATCGGCGCCCGCCGGTTGTGGCGGGGCAATCCGATTGTGTCGAACCGCATGCGCTTGAGGATCATCGGAGCTTCGGCCAGCCCGGCCCTTTCTGAAATTGCGGTCTACCTCGAGCCCGAATCGAGCCGGAAGGAAGCCGGGGCGGCGTTGGGCAAGAGCTACGAAGCCGGCCTGTCCAAAAAAGGGTGGAAAATTGTCTCCGCCAGCAGCGAAGGCGCGCCGGCGGCCAATGCGATTGACGACAACCCCGCCACGCTCTGGCACAGCCACACTCCCGCCGGGCCGCAGCCGGCGCCGCAGCAGATTGTGGTGGACATGGGGGCGCAACACGTCCTCAGCGGAATGCTCTACCTTCCGCGCCAGGACAACTGCACGATCGGCAATGTCGATCGTTATGCGTTTTATGTCAGCGACGATGGAACAACCTGGGGTGAGCCGGCGGCCCGTGGTGAATTCGGCAATATCAAAGCCGATCCGGTCCAGCAGCGGGTCGTATTCGACAAACCCGTCAAAGGCCGCTATTTCAAATTTGTGGCCCTGCACAGCGCGGATGGAATCCCCATCGCCGTCGCGGAAATCGGCGTGATTGGAAAATGACGGCGAGCGTGGCGCCTCAAAGGCCAGCGCCCGCTGCAACCAAAGGAATATGGATTTTTCAGGTAAGCCCGAATGAACAGATTTCCTGTCATCATGCTCGCGTTGTCTGCACTGGTCCCGATTGGCAAACCGTTGCAGAGCGCCGCGCAATCGAATGCGGGCGCCGCTGACACACCGAAGAAGTTTCTCGTCTATGACAATATGGGCTACCCGGGCAAACCCGACACAGCCCCGTTGGGTTTGGTCAATTGCACCATCATTAATCTTAACAAGGCTTGGACGGACAAGGCCAATCACGTTGCTGATGAAACGGCGGTCAAAGAGGCGGTCCGCGCTGCGGCCCGCAAGCCCGGCCCTTTGGTCTACGACATCGAATACGTGCATGACTTCAAGTTGTTTTTGAACCTGGTCGAATGGGCGCACGAAGCGGTTCCTGGCTGCGTGGTGGGCTACTATGGGCACGGTCTGTATCCGGAACAGCCCAGCAAGGCGCAGCGGGCCGACGCCGCGGAACTGGCCGCTGCCGTGGATGCCTTTTTCCCCTCGGCATACACTTACAACGACAACCGCGAAAAGTGGAAGAATGAAGTAAATGGATTGGTTCAAGCGGCGCACCGGCTCGCTCCGGGTAAGCCGGTCTATCCGTACATCTGGCCCCAATACCACAAGGGAACGGCCAAGCAGTTTCACCTGGTCGACGGCGATTATTGGAAATTCCAACTCGACACGGCCCGTGAATGCGGCGCCGACGGCGTGGTGATCTGGTCGGGCGGAAAGCCGGAGTGGAACGACAAGGCCGGGTGGTGGGAGGAAACACTAACATTCATCACGGGCAACCCGGTGGTGGAAAACTCGAACCATTCGGAAAGCAAGAACGATCAAGGTGGTCTGGAGGAGACGAAATGAGGTCGACATACTCCTGGTTTCCGATCCTTGGAATATTGCTAACTGCATTTTTCCAATTATCGAAAGTCCGTGGCGCGGAAACCGCGTCTGACCCCGCGCCAATCGTCGCGCCGCCGCCCCCCTACGGCCCGTTGCCCACCGAGCGCCAGTTACGCTGGCATGAACTGGGGCAATACGCCTTCGTTCATTTCGGCGTCGATACGTTCACGGATCGTGAATGGGGATTCGGGGATGAAGATCCCAAACTCTTCAACCCGAGTTCTTTCGATGCCAATCAGATCGTCGCCGCGGCAAAGGCCGGCGGATTGAACGGGCTGATTCTCGTGGCGAAACATCACGACGGACTCTGCCTGTGGCCGACGAAGAGCACGATGCACAACATCAGCGCCACGCCCTACAAGAACGGCAAGGGCGACATCGTCAAGGAAATGTCCGAAGCCTGCAGAGAAGCCGGCATCAAGTTCGGCGTCTATGTATCGCCATGGGACCGCAACAACCCCGAATACGGACGACCGGGCTACGTCGCCGTCTATCACCAGCAAATCACTGAATTGACCACCAACTATGGTCCGATTTTTGAAATGTGGTTTGACGGCGCCAATGGCGGGACAGGTTACTACGGAGGTAAGCGCGACAGCCGCGCCATCGATTACAACACTTACTACGGCTTTAAGGCAATACGCGCCATCATCCGCAGAAACCAGCCCAATTGCGTGATCTGGGGCGGCTTCTACAGTGAAGGGGACCGCACTTGTCTTGCGGATTGCCACTGGGGCGGTTCGGAGGGTGGCGATGTGGGCAACCCCTGCTGGGACACGATTTCCACCGCCCACCACTCCTATTCCATCGCGGATTGGAGCACGGGTCTGCGTGGAGGCGATGTGTGGTGTCCGGCCGAAGGCGATGTCTCCATCCGCCCGGGTTGGTTCTGGCACGAATCTCAAAACGGCAGCGTGAAGTCGCCCGAAACGTTGATGAACATCTACCTCAATTGCGTCGGCCGAGGCGCCAACCTCATTGTCAATCTGCCGCCGGATCGCCGCGGGTTGATCCATGAAAACGATGTATCGAGCCTGGAGGCCTACGGCGAACACCTGAGCCAAACCTTCGCGCTGAATCTGGCTAAGGATGCCAAGGCCAGGGCCAGCAACGTGCGCGGCAACGATCCGTTCTATGGTCCGGCACGCCTTCTCGACGACGATAGGTGGAGCGCGTGGATCACCGATGACGCCGTTCACACGCCCGAAGTTGTCCTGGAACTGAACGGCGAGAAAACTTTTAACATGATCCGCCTGCGCGAAGACATCCGTCTGGGTCAGCGCATTGAGGGCGTGGCGGTGGACGCATTCGAGGATGGTGAATGGAAGGAAATCGCCAGTGCGCCGTGCGTGGGTGCCATCCGCCTGTTCCGTGTGCCCAGGACGACCGCGAGCAAGGTGCGCGTGCGCATTATCAAGTCGCCGGTCTGCACGGCGCTGTCTGATTTCGGCTTGTTCCTTGAGCCGGAATTCGAAACCTGGCTTCCGCCGGTCGGCACGGACCCCAAAATACTTGCCGCCGCCACGGCCGAAGCGAAATGGAAGGTCGTGTCCGCCTCGTTCGGCGATGCCAAGGCCGCCATAGACGGCAACCCCGCCACCTTCTGGAATACCCACGGCCCGGTCGTCGAGCACACACTCCCGCAGGAATTCGTCGTCGACATGGGTGAGGAAAAGACCTTGAAAGGTTTTACGTATCTCCCGCGCCAGGATCACAACTTTCACGGCATGGTGGATCAATACACCTTCCAAGTCTCGCAAGACGGCAAGACCTGGACTACCGCGTCAGAAGGCGAATTCGGAAACCTGCGGGCCAACCCTCTCGAACAGGTCGTGCCGTTTGCCTCGGCCAAAGCCCGTTATTTCAAGTTCATTGCAAAGCATGCCCTGGAAATGAATCACGCCGTGGTCGCGGAAATTGGAGTCGTGGAGTGAGCGCGTCATCGCGGGCGGGTCGGCGTGGCGCTTTCGCGTAGGGTGGGTGTACTCGCCCACCGGAGTTACTCGGTAAACATGGTGGGCGAGTACACCCACCCTACGAAAGAGACCGCGGCAGCCTCGGAAAAAGTAGCGCGTCATCGCGCAGTGTCATGCAGCGGAGAAAATCGGTATGCCAAAAAATGTGTCAATGCGATGTCGTGCCGGCCTGCATCTGCTGGCGTGGGCGTTGTTCGTCGGAGTTTTGGCTCCCGGTGCTCGAGGGGATTCGTTTGAGCCGACCAATCCCGCGGCGGTGCCGGTCCAGCAAGCCGG
>Ga0302326_10027477_pt1 | contig 11471 bp, 12 predicted proteins | sample Palsa_T0_3_FD_202264 | JGI IMG/M metagenome (GOLD analysis project Ga0302326, IMG submission 202264) | Peat permafrost microbial communities from Stordalen Mire near Abisko, Sweden - Palsa_T0_3 | ecosystem: Environmental > Terrestrial > Soil > Palsa > Peat permafrost | place: Sweden: Abisko...
GATGAAGTACTCACGCCCGATTCCTCGCGCTTTTGGCCGCGCGCAGGCTATCAGCCGGGCGGGCCGCAGCCGTCGTTCGACAAGCAGTACGTGCGGGATTATCTGGAATCCATTCATTGGGACAAGCGGCCCCCGGCGCCCGCTCTGCCGCCCGACGTCATGGAGCGGACCAGCGAAAAATACCGCGAGGCGTATCGCGTCCTGACGGGGAAATCGCTTTGAACTGGATGGACCTGCTGCTGGCGCTGGTGATTGTGAGCTCGGTGCTGACTGGCTTTGCCGCCGGATTTGCGCGCGTGGGAGTGGGGTTTGCCGCGCTGATCTTCGGGATGTTTGCCGGCTTCTGGTTTTACGGCATCGTGGCGGCCTACGTCGTCGATTACGTCAGCTCCCAGGCCATCGCCAATCTGATCGGCTTCTTCGTGATCCTGATGGTGGTGATGGTTCTGGGCGCGATTGTGGGCCGCATCCTGGCGAAGTTTTTCAAATGGGTGGGCTTGTCATGGCTGGACCGTTTGCTCGGCGGGGCCTTCGGAGTGGTGCGGGGCTTTGTGATCGCCGCCGCGATGGTAACCGTGCTGCTGGCGTTCTCGCCCTCGCCGCCGCCGCGCTCGGTGGTGGATTCCAAGCTGCTGCCGTACGTGATCAATGTCTCCGATGTGCTGGCGGCGCTGACTCCGCGCGAAATCAAAGATTCGTTTTATGCCACCAAGGACAAAGTGAAGGCGGTTTGGTCCGCGCACAATACGCGCCCGCCGGACGGACTCCGGCGCGAATGAACCTGGTGATTTTCGACCTGGATGGAACGCTGATCGATTCCAAGCTCGATCTGGTACACTCCGTCAACGCCGCTCGCCTGCTGATGAATCTGGGGCCGATTTCCGAGGAGCTGGTTTCTTCCTACGTGGGTAACGGCGCACCGGTATTGCTGCGCCGCGCGCTGGGGCCGGAGGCGAGCGAAGCGGACGTGGCGCGGGCGCTCGAATATTTCCTGAGCTATTACCGCGCGCACATGCTCGACAACACGCGGCTGTATCCGGGTGTGCGGGAGGCGCTGGATCGGCTGCTGGCGGGCGGAGCGAAGATGGCCGTGCTTACCAATAAGCCGGTGCGCTTCAGTCGCGAGATTGTGGACGGTTTGGGGCTGGGAAAGCACTTCTTTCAAATTTACGGCGGCAACAGCTTCGAGCAGAAAAAGCCGGATCCCATCGGCATTGAAACCCTGCTCGGCGAAAGCGGCGTGGCGCGCGAGCGTACCATCATGGTGGGCGACAGCGGCGTCGACGTGCGGACCGCGCGCAATGCCGGGGTAAAGGCTTGCGGCGTGTCCTATGGGTTTCAGCCGGAGACTTTGGTGGAAGAGCCGCCGGACCTGGTGGTGGACAATATGACGGAGCTGGCCGACTACGTGCTTAATCCTCGGGTTTAGTGCGGTTGAACTCGGCGAGCTTTTGCAGCTTGGCCCAGGCTGCGCCGGAATCGATGGATCGGGCCGCGCGATCCATCCCGTCGCGCAAGTTATCCACCAGCCCGGAAGCCAGCAACGCCGCGGCGCTATTTACCAGCACGATGTCGCGCTGAGCCCCGGACTGCCCTTGCAAAACCGCCGTGGCGATTTCGGCATTGCGCGGCCGATCGCCGCCGCGCAGCTCCTCGATATCGGCCTCCGGGACGCCGAAGTCGGCGGGCGTCCATTCGAAGGAGCGCACCTCGTCACGCGCGATCTCGAAGACCAGGGTAGCCCCGCTGGTGGTCACCTCGTCCAATCCGGCATTGCCATTCACGCCGCCATGGACGACGAACGCGCGTTCCGGCTCCAGCCCGGCCAGCGCGTTGGCCAGCAATTCGGCGGTACGCGCGGAAGGCGCGCCGATAAGTTGCCGCGTGGCGCCCGCCGGATTGGTGAGCGGGCCAAGCAGATTGAACACGGTACGCATCTTCAGCTCCAGACGGGCGGCCTGGGCGTGCCGCATGGCCGGGTGAAGCAGGGGAGCGAAGAGAAATCCAATTCCGATTTCGCGGATGGCTTGCGCCACTCGCTCCGTCGGCTGATACACTTCCACGCCTAAATGTTCCAGAATATCGGCGCTGCCGCACTGCGTGGAAAATGAGCGGTTGCCGTGCTTGGCCACGCGCGCGCCCGCCCCCGCTGCCACAAAGGCGGCCACCGTGGAGATATTGAACGTGGAGCCGGCGCCACCGCCCGTCCCGCAGGTATCGAGCAGCGGCTCGGGGTCCACGCAGGCGTCGATTCGAATGGTCTTCTCGCGCATGGCCAGCGCGAAGCCCAACAGCTCCTCGGGCGTTTCACCTTTCATCCGCAGGCCCATGAGAAACGCGGTTATTTGCGGCGTGGTGGCCGAGCCGCTGAGAATGGTGAGCATTGCTTCGCGCGCTTCGGTGGCTGAAAGATCCTCGCTGGCGGCGATTTTGTGGAGGAATGGCAAAAGCATGCGGGGCTTTGGATTCACGTTACCATGAACACGTGGGAACGGCTTTCATGCGGCTGGCTGCAATTGCCACGGTGTTGATGCTTACGGGGCTGCATGCGCAGGAACATCCGCATCCCGCCCCCGGCCCGCCCCCTGCAGCAGAGCCGCCGCCCGTCCCGGCGCCCGCCGCGCCTCCCGCCGCGAGCCCCGCCGCGCCCTCCGTTGACACAACTTCCAAGACCAAGCACTCGATTCAGATCAATGGAAAGGCGCTGGCGTACACGGCCACGGCCGGCACCTTGATCCTGAAGAAGGATGACAAACCTTGGGCCAGCATGTTTTACGTGGCCTACACGCGCGATGACGTGCAGGACGTCGCGAAACGGCCGATTACGTTCGCGTTTAATGGCGGTCCGGGATCTTCAGCGGTGTGGCTGCATCTGGGCGCGTTGGGTCCCAGGCGCGTGGACATGGGCCCGGACGGCCAGCAGCCCAAGCCGCCTTATCGTCTGGTGGACAACGAGGATACGGCGCTGGAATTCACCGACCTGGTGTTCATCGACCCAGTGACCACCGGTTTCAGCCGCGCGGCGCCGGGCGAAAAAGACGCGCAATTCCACGGCTTCGATGGCGATCTGGAATCCGTCGCCGAATTCATCCGGCTTTATCTGACGCGCGCGGAGCGCTGGCGTTCGCCGAAGTTTTTGGCGGGTGAAAGTTACGGCACCACGCGATCGGCGGCGCTTTCGCAGTATCTGCTCGACAATGATGGAATTTATTTGAACGGCATCGCGTTGATCTCCACCGTCCTCAACTTCGAGACCATTTCGTTCGCGCGCGGCAACGATCTCCCCTACGCGTTGTTCTTGCCCAGCTACACAGCGGCCGCCTGGTATCACAAGAAACTTCCCAAGGAGCTGCAGGGGGACCTGGAGAAAGCTCTCGGCGAAGCGCGGCGATTCGCGGGTAACGAGTACAACGCGGCGCTGATGAAAGGCGACAAACTGACGGCGCCGGAGCGGGCCGATGTGGTGCGTGAATTGGCCCGCCTGACGGGGCTGTCTGAGCAGTACATCGGCGAGTCCGATCTGCGTGTGACCGAACAACGGTTTACCAAGGAGCTGCTGCGCGACCAGCGAAAAACGTTGGGCCGATACGACAGCCGGCTGGAGGGCGAGGATAGCGATGCGGCGGGCGAGACGCCGGATTACGATCCCAGCTATGCATCCGTGCAAGGCGTTTTTACGGCGATGTTCAACGACTATGTTCGCGCCGAATTGAAGTATGACAGCGACATGCCGTATCAAGTGCTAACCGGCAAGGTGCAGCCCTGGAATTATGACCGCTTCCAGAACCGCTACGTGAACGTGGCCGAGATGTTGCGCGAGGCCATGACGCAGAATCCGAGCCTGCGCGTGATGATCGCAAACGGATACTACGATCTGGCCACGCCTTTTTTCGCCACCGAATACACGGTGAATCATATCGGGCTGGAGCCGGCGCTGAGCAATCACATCAGCTTGACGTATTGCGACGCCGGCCACATGCTGTACACCAAGAAAAGCTGCCTGGATGGCCTGCACGGCGCCATGTCGGACTTCTATCAGAAAGCGTTGCCCGGCACGCCGTAACCGTCGGTATTACTCAGGCGAGCGCGCCCTTGTACAACGTGGTGAGCTTGGCCCAGGCCTTTTCGGCGTCCGGCTTGTTGTAGGTGGCTGTGCCATCCGGCTGCTTGGGCATGTCCGGCACGCACCAGCCATGGTAGGCATCCCCGTATACTTCGATCTCGGCGGGATTGTTCGCGGCGATGAACGCTTCTTTGAGCTTGTCCTTGGCGTCGGGTTGCTGCTTGTCGTCGCTCATCGCGATGCCGAAATACATTTTGGCCTTGATCTTCGGCGCCAGCAGGTGCGGGCTGTCGGGTTTATCGGTAACCAGACCGCCGCCGTGAAACGAGCCGCCGGCGCCCAAGCGATCGGGCAGCGTGGCGCAGGTCCGCATCACCAGCGCTCCGCCCATGCAGTAGCCCTGCGCGCCGATTTTCTTCGACTTGTTGACCTGCTTCTGCTCGTCCAGGAAAGCGATGTAGGCCGTGGCGTCCTTCTCGGCGTTGCCGGCCGCGGTCACCGAGGCCATCAGGGGCATGATCTTAGCCCGGTCGGCTTGGAAGTTGACGGTGGAAGCGTCGGTGAAGAAAGGTGCCTTGCCCACGCGATAAAAGGGATTCGGCACCAACACGGAATAACCCTGCGCCGCCAGACGTTTCGCCATGTCGCGCATGGAAGGCCGCAGGCCGAATGCGTCCGCCCAAATCAGAACGCCAGGGTGTGAACCGCCAGCCGGATGAATGAAGGCGGCATCACAGGTGCCGTCCGGAGTCTTAATTTCGACGTCGGTCTCAACCACCGGCGCCGCGGCCGAAGCCGAACCTGCAGCGACGAGACCAGCCGCCACGGACATGGCTACGAAGTCGCGCCGCGACTGATCGTGTGACAACTCATCATTGACTTTGGGATCTTTAGGATCTTCCGCCATTTTGCAATCTCCTCTTCGACAGTGTATCGCTTCTATCCGGCTAGGCGGGGCCGTCCATGCCGGCCCACAGATTCATGGTGTTCAGTTCGTCGCGGCCGCAGGACTTCAGGTAGCAGAACAACTGGGTCCGGTAGGCGGCGTGCCCGGCGAGCACCAGGTTCACCAGGAGCGATCCGCGCGAAGATATCCTGCCGAACATGTCGACGTCAGCGCGGAAATCGGCTTCCGTCCATTCGCTCAAGAGACGAGCATATTCGCCGGATTGCTTTTCGATCGCGGCGACGGCCTGGTCGAAGTTCATCGCTTTCGCCGCAGCCTCCGCCGGGCTCCACATGGCGCTGAAGGCGGCTCTATCGGCTGGTCCCTTTCGGAGCACGGCAATCAGGGTGGGGCCCATTATCGCCAGGTACTGCAGAAGGTCCAGGATGCTGCGCTGCGTGGGCGTGGGCCGGTAATCAACTTGCGATCTGTCCACCTTGCCGGCCAGATGCAGCAGGATGCGGACTTCGTTCTGCAGCGAAGCGATGAGTTCTTCTTTTGTTAAGACCATTGGTTCACAGGTACTTTAGCATGGCTGCCGGCGGCAGCCAAGAATGCGCCGATCCCAACCGCCTCACCCACCAGAAACAGCGGCCAATTGAATGAGTTTGGAATTCCGCCCGCGCTGGTGTTCCGGAAATCCCAGACGAATGCGATGACGATGATCGCCGCGCCCGCCAGCACGCCGGCCCAATGCGGCAGCCGGCCACGGACGCCGCCGGCGCGCAGAGAAATCAGTCCACAGACGATCATGCTGAGCGCCACCAGCAGCGGCGCCCAGACTGGACCAACCCAGGGCAGCGGAATAAGGAACAAAATATCCCAGGTTTTGAGCGACTCCGGCCAGTGGATCATCAGCTTCAAGAACGCGTAGAAGCTGATGTCCCATACTCCAAACACGACGGCGAAGGCTGCGATCCAATCATGAAGATTGCGCGCTACCGCTAAGGCGACCGCGCCCAGCATCAGCATGGTCGCCGCTTCGCGCCCGATCTCGATCCCAAGCCGCCGGGGATGCTCAGGACCGGCCGCCGCGAGTTGCCGTGGTGTGATGAGCGGAAACAGATCGCCGGGCGCGCGTTCCGGATGCAGGCGCGAGCGGATGGGATCGTAAATTGCGCGAAGATAGACAACCACCGCGGCTTCGACATAGCCGAACGAGATTCCAAATAAAAATAAAGCAGCAACAGCGCGACGCATAAAATCAGTCTACGCTCGCAGAATACGGGTCCGCGGGCCAGGCATGCTTGGGATAGCGGCGGCTCAACTCGCGCCGCACCTGCGGATAGAGACGCTGCCAGAAGCCGGCCAGGTCGGTTGTGGTTTGCACGGGGCGCTTGTTCGGCGCAAGCAGATGCACCACCAGCGCGACCTTTCCGTTCGCGATGCGCGGCGTTTCCCGCATCCCGAAAAAATCTTGCAGGCGCGAGGCGATCCACGGTGGTTTATCGGCTTCGTAGTTGACCTTCGTTTGGCGGCCATTCGGCAAGCGGACCCGGCTGGGCGCGATTTCATTCAGAAGCCGTGGGCCGGCGCGCTGCTCGAGTGCCGGCAGTAGGGAAGCGCCAGCGCTCCTCAACTCGGCGAAGCTCTTCAGGCCGCGGCAGAGTTCACGTAAGGCGTGGTCGACCTCCAGCTTGGGAAGCGAAGCATGCTGGGAAGCAAAGGCCATGCGGGCGAGAAATTGCGCCAGTTCTTCCGGATCGACAAAGCGCTCGATTCCAGCGTCCAGTGCCCGCTCGGCCAGAAGCGCCGCGGCCTGTTCGGGATCGGGCGCGCCGCTGCGGGTTTCTTCGATGACAAGATTCTCGTAAAGCACCGCGCTCACCGCGTCCACGCGCTCGGCTGTCCGGTTCCACTCCACGCCCGCGCGTTCTTGGATGCGATCGGGGAACAGGTCGAGCAGCACATCGGCCAATCCGGCCGTCTGGATGGCGCAGTACAGGCGCACCAGCGGCAGCGCGTGTTCCGTACGATTTTCGATGTCGACGGCGACCAGGAACTCGACGCGCGCATCGCAGGCCAGCTCAGCCGAGCCGCCAGTAGCCAGGAGCAGTTGATTATCTTTGCGCCGGCGCGCAACACGATCGGGAAACGCGGTCAGGATCGCAAGAGCCAGCGCGTGCGGATCATGCGCATGCGATTTGGAGGGGCGAACAATGCGGCGTATCTGTTCGAAATGCCTTTGCGTGACGGGATCCAGCGGTGAGGTGACGAGGTCCATCAAATCCCAGGACTGCGCCCGCGCTCCTGAGCTGAGCACCGCGGCGGCCCGGCATCCTTCTTCGCCGGCGCCACGTTCCCGAGCGTCCATCACCAGCCGCGCCAAGCGCGGATGCAACGGATAGCGAGCCATCTGGCGTGCGCGATCGCCAGTGGCGCCCAAACGTTCCAGCAAATCTTCCGCGCGCGCGATGGCAGCGGCGGGAGGAGCATCCAGCCAATCCAGTTCGAGCGGATGGTTTACTCCCATGGCGCGCAGCGTGAGGCAGAGTTCGGACAACTCGCGGCGCAGGATCTCCGGCGGATCCTGATCGCGCCGGCGGTGAAAGTCGTCGAGGGTATAGAGCCGGACGACACGGCCCGGAGCGGTGCGAGCCGCACGGCCCGCGCGCTGCGTCGCCGACGCCTTGCTGATGCGAGAAACTTCGAGCGTCGGCAAACCGGACCATGGTGAATCGCTCGCGATGCGCGCCAATCCGCTGTCGATCACGACCGTGACGCCATCAATCGTGATGGAGCTTTCGGCGACATTGGTGGACAGGATCACTTTGCGCTGTGGGGCAGGGGAGACGGCGCGGTCCTGCTCGGCGGGCGATAAGTCGCCATAGAGCGGAAAGAGCAACAGGTGACTTCGGGACGCCAGGGGACGGCATTCGCGTTCGGCTCGCCGAATTTCCGCTGCCCCGGGCAGGAAGACGAGAATGTCACCGGACGGCGCCTCGGCGATCAGGGCTTCGAGCGCCGCAGCCACCTGTTTTTCGAGCGGCAGCGCGGAGTAGGGCTGGTAGGAGATGGAAAGCTCGAACAGCCTGCCTTCGGAGCGCAGGATGGAGCAGCCGCCCAAATAGCCGGCAATGGGTGCGGCGTCGAGCGTGGCCGACATCACGACGATCGCCAGATCCGGCCGCCTGGTGCGCTGCAAACGGCGCAGCAACGCCAGCGCCAGGTCGGTTTCCAAATGGCGCTCGTGAAACTCATCCAACACTACGGCGTCGACGCCCGCGAGCAGCGGATCTGAGATCAGACGGCGCGTGAGAATGCCTTCGGTGAGGAATCGAAGGCGCGTCCGTGGGCCAGCCACATCCTCGAAGCGAACCTGATAGCCGACGGTTTCGCCCAGGTGTTCGCCCATTTCGTGCGCGACGCGGCGCGCCGCCAGACGCGCGGCCAGCCTGCGCGGCTCCAGCACCAGAACTTGCCCGCGCAGCAGGTGGAGCAACGCGGGCGGGACGCGGGTGGTTTTACCGGCGCCCGGTGGCGCTTCGACGACCAGGTTGGGAGAACGGCCGAGCGACAAGCCAATAGCCGGCAAAAGATCGTCCATGGGGAGCTTCGCGATCTGTTGAGGCAATCGGCTTGGTCCGGTTCAGTGCGCGTCCAGTTACGGCTTGTTCGGCGGCGGCGTCTTAGACGGTTCGTCCACGTCGTACTTGATCTGAACGTCGCTCTTGAACTGTTTGTAGTCCTCGTATTTGACGGTCATTTTAATGCGCTGATCGTTGTCGCGGAAGTGCAGGGTGGCGTTCGAGATGGTGTAGGTGGGGAACCAAAATTTGCCGTCCACCTGCTCGCGGTAGGTTTCAAACTTGGCATATTGATGATCGCCTTGCTTGGCGCCTTCACCCCGGCCATAGCTCTTCACGATCTGCAGATCCTTATCGTCCACCCAGACGATCCCCTCGAAATAGCGCTGGCCCGAGTCCATCTTTTTCGGTTTGACGGCGAATGCATAGCAGGAGATCTCGTCCAGTTGCTCGCGGCCCAGGTAGCGAATGAAATACTTCGGCACCTCGTCGGTAGTAAGCACGAAGGGCTGCACCTGGCGAAGATCCTGAATGTCGCCCGGATCGAGTTGAATGGCGGTGAGGGTGTTGGGCGGAGCGTAGGCTACTTTTTCGATGCGGGAGCCTTCGGGGGAAAAGATAATGTCGGTCACTTCCTCCCATTTGCCGGTGCTTGCGCCGCCGTCGTCGAGCGTCATAACGCGCGCGGTCTGGCGATAGGTGTAGTTGCTCCTGGCCTTGGCGAACGCGGCTTCCTTGGCCGCGAACTTGGCGACGATGGCGTCGATTTGGGACGGGTCGGGATCGACGAGTGTGGCGCCCAAGGCCGCGCCGGTAAGCAGAGCGAAAGTAACGACAAAACGCATATGGCCTCTTGCCTATCAGTGTAACGCCGCGGGTGTGCGTCCGGTTGGTAGTCAGCTAAGTCTGGCCCGCTCGCGCAGGCGGCTTTCGGACAAGTTGGTCCCCGGCTATTCCTCTCGTAAAGCGACGATGGGATCGATGCGGGCGGCCCGGCGGGCAGGCAGCAAACATGCCACGAAGGCGATGGCTCCGAGCAGGGATGCAACTCCGAGGAATGTCAGCGGGTCGTGCGCCTGAACGCCGAAAAGAAGATTCGCGAGGACCCGCTTGAGAGTGAAAGCGCCTGCCAATCCCGCGACGATTCCGGCCAGGCTGACGGTCATTCCCTGGCGCACCACCAGTTTCAGCACGTGGCTCTGCGGCGCTCCCAAAGCCATGCGCAGACCAATCTCACGTACGCGCTGGTTCACCGAATAAGAGAGGACGCCGTACACGCCGATGGCGGCAATCAAGAGCGCCACCGCCGCGAACGTCCCCAGCAGAATCGCATTCAGGCGAGAGGGCGAAGCGCTGACGGAAATCCATTGCTCCATGGTGCGAACTGTGGCGATGGCCATTTCTGGATCCAGCTCGTGGATTTTCCGGCGTACGGCGGGAAGCGCCGCTTCAGGGCTTCCGCGATCCGCAGGGCAACATCCATCACCGGCCAGTTGCGCGCCAGGGCCGAGAAGTACACCGCGGGAGCCGGATCGAGAGCCAAAGTGGTGTTGCGAACGTCGCTGACCACTCCCACCACCGTGAACTGGAGTCCGCTGGATTTAAGCCGCACGGTGCGGCCCAGCGGATTGCCGGCGCCCCAGAACCGGCGGGCGGTCTGCCGGCTGACGATCATCACGGGCGGTGCGTCCGGGCGGTCCTGTTCGGTGAAGTCGCGGCCCTGAAGCAACGGGATTTCCAGCATGCGGAAATAGCCGGGGCTCACCGCGCGCCAATCGACGGCGACAGCATCGTCCAGCGGGATCAGGGAAGGTCCAACGGGCAGGGCCGGCGTAGTGGTGTAAGATCCGCCGCTCATCGGGAGACCGCTCGAGACCGCAGCCCCGCGCGCGCCGGGAATAGATTCCAAGGCCGCAATCAGCGAGCGGTAGAAGGCCCACTGTTTGGCGACTCCCGGATAGCGCACCTCGGGAGGAGAAACCTGGAAGGTAAGCAGCCCTTCAGGACGAAACCCGAGCGTTACTTTTTCAAGGTGCAGCAGCGTCTGGATGAGCAATCCGGTGCCGATCAGGAGCACGGTGGCCAGCGCCAGTTCGGCTCCCACCAGCAGATTGCGAGCCGACGCGCCACCGGCCCCCAGCGCCGAGCGGCCGCCCTGCTTGAGTACGGAGATCAGGTCCGCGCGCGACGCGTGCCAGGCAGGCGCCAGGCCGAACACCAAACCGGTGATCAGCGTGAGCGCAACGGCAAACAGGAGCACGCCGCCATCGACTGGAATCTCGGGAACCGGCAGCAAAGACGGCGGGAGGACGCGGTTCATCAGATGGATGCTCCAGACCGCGGCCAGCATACCGGCGCCGCCGCCGCACAGCGCCAGCAGCATGCTTTCGGTGAGAAGCTGGCGGAGGAGACGCCCAAGGCCGTGCGCACGGCGATCTCGGCTTCCCGTCCCGCGGCGCGCGACAACAGAAGGTTGGCGACATTGGCGCATGCGATCAGCAGCACAACGATGACGGCCGCAAACAATACCCACAGCGCCGACTGCAGTTCATCCGACACAAATAAGCGGAAAAATGTGAGCAGGTGAACGCCCCAACCCCGCACCTCCGGATACGCTTGCGCGACACGGCAGGCGACGGTATCCATCTCCGCCTGCGCCTGGCGAACGGTGACGCCGGGCTTAAGACGAGCTACCGTGGTAATCACGCGATTGAGGCGTTTCTCGCGGCCGGGATCGATAATCAGAGGCGTCCAAACGTCTCCCTGCGTCAGAATGGTCAAAGCAGCGGGCGCGATTCCCACCACGGTGTACGGCGTGCCATTCAGGATCACGTGGCCTCCTAGTGTAGTGTCCAACAAATAACTAGACAGAACGTGCCGTGACGCGTTATCCTGAGGCATGGGAACGTTGTGTCAGATTTCCGAGGTGGAGCAG
>Ga0302326_10027478_pt1 | contig 11471 bp, 6 predicted proteins | sample Palsa_T0_3_FD_202264 | JGI IMG/M metagenome (GOLD analysis project Ga0302326, IMG submission 202264) | Peat permafrost microbial communities from Stordalen Mire near Abisko, Sweden - Palsa_T0_3 | ecosystem: Environmental > Terrestrial > Soil > Palsa > Peat permafrost | place: Sweden: Abisko...
GCGTGATTACCCCGAGACCAGCGTCGGCTGGTATCGCCGCGTCTTTGACCTGCCCGCTTCCGACGCAGGCCGCCGGATCTCGATCGAATTCGACGGCTCTTACCGGGAAACGATGGTTGTCTTTAATGGCTACTACGTGGGACATCACAGTGGCGGCTACGATCCCTTCAGCTTCGATCTGACGGATTTCGCGCTCCCCGGCGGAGCGAATGTGCTGCTGGTCCGCGTGGATGCAACCCTGAGCGACGGCTGGTTCTACGAGGGCGCCGGAATCTACAGGCACGTCTGGCTGGTCAAAACCGCGCCACTGCATGTAAAGAAGTGGGGGACCCTCGTAACCGCCAAGGTACAGCCCGGGCAGGCTGCCGTCTCCATCCGGACGGAGGTGGAAAACCGGGGCAAGAGCAGCGCCGATGTGCGCGTTACCTCGATTATTGTGGACCCTTCCGGCAAGGAAGCCGGTAAGACGACCAGCACTGCGTCGCCGGTTCCGGTATTGGGCGAAAAGTCCTATGAACAGCAGGTGGTGGTACGGCAGCCGGCCCTGTGGTCCCTGGAGCAACGGAATCTGTACCGACTTGTGACGGAGGTGGAGTCCGGCGGGACCGTAACGGACCGCTACGAAACCCGCTTCGGAATCCGCGACATGAAGTTCGATCCTGACATGGGATTCTTCCTGAATGGCAAGCCGGTGAAGGTGAAGGGCACGTGCAACCACCAGGATCATGCCGGGGCCGGTGTGGCTCTGCCGGATGCCCTGCAGTACTTCCGCGTACGGAAACTCCAGGAAATGGGCTGTAACGCCATGCGCACTTCCCACAACCCGCCGACCCCGGAACTCCTCGACGCGTGCGACGAACTCGGCATGCTGGTGCTCGACGAGACGCGCATGCTGTCCTCCAACCCGGAAGGCATTGCGCAGTTTGAAGATGTGATCCGGCGCGACCGCAATCATCCCAGCGTCTTCATCTGGTCAATGGGCAACGAGGAAAGTATATCGATCACGGAAACCGGGCTGAAGATCCTGACCTCCATGAAACAGGCGGCTCTGAAACTCGACAATTCACGCCCGATTTCGATTGCGCCGCCGCCCGCGGGGGATTACATGGGCAAAGGTGGCCTGGCAGTCTGCGACGTCATGGGCTACAACTATGCCGACCCGCAAGCCGAAGCGTGGCATAAGAACAACCCGAAGATCCCCATTCTCGGCACCGAAAACGTCAGCGCCGTGAGCACGCGCGGCGCTTATGTCACGGACCCGGCGAAGGGGACCGTCAGTTCTTACGACCCATACACCACGACGGGCCGCGCCTCGGCAGAAGGCTGGTGGCGGTTCGTGAGCGCGAGGCCTTACATTTCCGGCGGCTTTGTTTGGACGGGATTCGATTACCGGGGCGAACCGTCACCTTACCAGTGGCCGAACATCAGTTCGCAATATGGCGTGATCGACACCTGCGGCTTCCCTAAGGACACCTTCTTCTACTATCAGGCATGGTGGACAAGTAAGCCGGTGCTGCACATGTTCCCGCACTGGAACTGGCCGGGGCTCGAGGGGCAGGAGATCGCAGTGTGGGTGGACTCGAATCTGGACCGGGTGGAGTTGTTCCATAACGGTCAGAGCCTGGGAATCAAGAATGTGCAGAAGGATCAGCACCTCGCCTGGAACGTGAAGTATGAGACCGGCACCCTCGAGGCGCGAGGCTATAAGGACGGCAAGCAGGTAATGACTGCCAAGCGCGAGTCAACCGGACCAGCCGCCAAACTTATATTGCGGCCTGATCGACAGGAGATCTCGGCTGACGGCGAGGATGTAGCCATCTTTACTGTCGAAGTTCAGGACGCACAGGGCCGCGTCCTGCCGATTACCGAAAGCGAGGTCACCTTCAAGGCGACGGGTCCGGGCGAAGTTATAGGTACCGGCAATGGTGATCCCACAAATCACGAACCCGATCGCGGACTCTCACGAAAAGCGTTCGCCGGACTATGTATGGCGATCCTGCAGTCGACCAAGTTGGCAGGCAGCGTGAAAGTCGAGGCGACTTCACCGGGGTTGACTGGAGCGACGGCCACGATAATCAGCAAGCCAGTGAAACTCCGCTCGCAGGTGGCTGCCTGGGAGCGCGAGGTTCCCACCGGAACTGGTGTTACCGGCTTGTGGCGGCCAGTGACCTCCGTTGCCGCTGCACAAGCCGGTAATCCAATGGCTTTAGCAGGAGGTGAGGTGGACGCGGTTTATACGCTCCGCCAGAACGGGAGCACCTTGACGGGCTCGGTGGAAACGTCGGGCGGCGGTGGTGTCGGACCCGGCGCCGGAGCTGCCGCGGGCGGACCCATTGAAGACGGGAAGATTGACGGTTCCAGGCTTTCTTTCCGTACCGGCAACACGACGTACACGGGCACGATCAACGGAGACCAGATCGAACTGCGCAGGACCGGCGGTCCGGGTGGACGCGGCGGAAGGGGAGGCGCACCGCCCGCCGAGGCAGGACCGCGGCCCGCGATCGGCCCCCCGCCCGATGGCACAGATCCTTCGTTCGGTGGGGGTCGTGGGCGCGGCGGTCAGGCACCCGCTCCGGTGGTACTGACGCGCGCAAGCCGTTGATGCTTTCAGTTCCTAAGCGTTGCGAGTCCGCAACGGTCTTTAGCGATCTCTCTCAGGCAAGACGAAAGAAGACTTCACGGCGGTCTATGCGTTTGCGGCGGATTTCCCCGCCAAGGTGATCGAACAGACGCTCCGAAGGGAAGCACATCGGATTCATGACTTCCTGGAGTCAGATTGAACCGTGTTGTTGCTGAGACTGATTGATTGGTTGCGGGGGCAAGATTTGAACTTGCGACCTTTGGGTTATGAGCCCAAAACAAACGTTTCCCTCAGTTCCCCTGGATTGCCCTGAATTCCCCGAACTTACTGATTTCATTCCCCTCAGTTCCCCTCAATTTGGTCACAGAATTGGTGACAGTTGCCCTCAGTTCCCCTGGGTTCCCCATCGGAATTGGTGACAGTTTTGGTGACAAATGGCCGCAGCGCCAGGTCGCTTCCTAAAGACTCGATCTCGCCCGTTTGCTGCCCCGACTCGTGCCGCCTATCCTTCATCTCTACTTCCTCACAATCCTGTTCATCCACCTTGTGATAGCGATCCCGCCTGTAATGGGTCCGCTTGAAAACCTGCATTCACCCCGTACGTCCCGGGGGCGGTGGTGCGTGACAACCTATTTCAAAAAGTTAGCAGAAAGTTCGCGTAAGCTTTCAATTCGGGATGCGCTCGGTGGTTGACTGAGTCGTTCGCTGGGCAAGATCTCCGCCGTCTGCCTCCCTTTGCAAACCTAACCTGTCTGAAGTTCTAGTGCCGAGTTGCGACGCGGATTCAACACTACGCACACACTCTCTTGGCAGTCTGGTTGTTGACCACCGACGCAGAATCGACTGTCCCGCGCTACGAACTCATTCGCGTCCGACCATTACGCCAACCGCGAGCGTCCTCCACCGTCCACAAGCGCTACGCTTTGAGGTGTTGTAACGTCTCCTCACCGTTCTAGATCTTGGCGCCGCTGAAGTTGAGGGTATCGGAGATTCCCCGTTCGTCAGAACTTAGGTTGTTTAAGGCTTCCTCTGAGATTGCCTTATTGATCGGCAAGACCGATAATTTCCGCACTGAAATAACTGTTTGCGGGTGATGAAACCATATGTTAACGTTCGAACAACTCGCCAGGTTCGCGAACGAGGAGGTTTTTCCGATGCGACCGGACCCACTTGGTATCGAGCGAGTGCCGTTTCGCGTTCAAAACTCCTCCCAAATCGTTTGCCGTCTGTCTTCGACCAAGAGGTAACTTATGCGCCAAACCAGCTACCGGATGACATTCCATTGCATATTGGATCAACTTGCGGCTGTTTCTCTTTTAGGAGGCCGGCGCAAGCCGCAGGCCAAGTTCTATTCGCTATTCTTAACGACGCTTTTGCTGTCCTCGGCCTTTCCGCTCTTTGCTCGAGCGGATTCGGCGGCTCTTTCAGGAACTGTCTCCGACCCTAGCAGGGCGGTCATTTTCAACGCGACTGTGGTGGTGACAAACGAGGACACCAACATCGCGCAAGCCACGCGAACTAACTCGGCGGGCTTGTATTCCTTTCCCAATCTCGCGCCCGGCCGTTACCGCGTCGCGATCAAAACCTCCGGCTTCAAGGAGAGCGTCAGGACCGACCTGGTGCTCCATGTCGGCGACACGATTTCCGAGAATTTCAAGATGGAGATCGGCTCGTCGTCCGAAAGTGTCTCGGTGACATCCGATATCGTGCCGATAAACACCGAGGATGCGACGGTGGGAACGGTGGTGGAGCGGGAGGTAATCGGGAACATGCCTCTCAATGGGCGCAGTTTTCAGGGCTTGATTACGCTCTCTCCCGGGGTGGTTACGGTGACCGGCGGAACCGGCAACAGTACGGGACAGTTCGTGGTGAACGGGCAACGCTCAGACACGAATTACTTTTCTGTGGACGGAGTCAGCGCTAACGTGGCGGCTCCCCCAGCCGGGTCGCTCAGTTCCAATGGCACTGGCACAACGCCCACCAACTCGGCCACCGGCGGATTCAATAACCTGGTGTCCGTCGACGCTTTGCAAGAGTTCCGCATTTCTACCTCGAGCTTCGCCCCTGAATTCGGGCGCTCGCCCGGAGGCCAGATTTCGCTCGTTTCGCGCGCCGGGACCAACGCCTTCCACGGTGACGTCTTCGACTATTTCCGCAACACCGTTTTGGACGCCAACGACTGGTTCCTGAATGCAGCAGCCAAGGCGCGAGGCGTCGTGCAGCAGAACGATTTCGGCGGGGTCGTTGGCGGTCCGATCGTCAAAAACAAACTGTTCTTCTTCGTCTCCTACGAAGGCTTGCGCCTCCAGGCGCCCAGTCCTTCAGTGAAGCAGGTTCCCACACAGGCGGCTCGCACCCTTGCCGCGACGGCCAACGATAATGGCGTGGTCGGCTACATGGCGCAGTTCGCCAACGCCTATCCGCTGCCCGACGGAAATCCGTCCACTCCCTGCACCACTTTCGCCAACTGCACCGCGAACTATAGCGCCAGCTTCCCAGGTACGTCGAAGCTCGATTCCACTAGCGCCCGCATCGACTATAGCCTCAACAAACGCATTACGCTCTTTGGTCGTTACGCTCATTCACCTTCGAGCTTGAGCTCGGATAGCAGCGTGAACGCGACCACCTTTAGCGATGGTAACGACGTTTATACCGCGGGGATGACATGGGCCGTCAGCAACTCGATGAGCAACGATCTGCGCTTTAACTTTACCCATACCACGCTCGTTACTGGAGTGACTCCGCTCGACTTCAAAGGCAGCCTGAGTACAATTTTTCCCAGCGGATTCGCCCAGCCGCCTTCAAGTTATCTGGCGGACCCGGGAACCATTTCCGTTCAGATCGGCAGCCTCCCCACCGATGCCTTCCATCTGGCCACCGCCAACGCCGACAACGGCAACGACCAGCAAAACTACACTGACACCTTCGGATGGGTCAAGGGATCCCATCAGTTCAAGTTCGGCGTGGATTACCGGCAATTCGACCCGGCGTACGATCAGTCGAATTTTAATTGGAACAACCAGTTCGCCCAAACCACTGCGGCGTTGTCCGGCTTTCCCTCTGTTCTCAACGCCTGTCCCGTCTCGGAGCTTCCGGCGGGTTCCAGCGCCACAGTGCCGGGCTACATCTGCGGCCAGGCGACTCTTTCCAACCTACAACACAATTTCATTCAGCATTTCCGCTACCGGCAGACATCCTTTTTCGCCCAGGACACCTGGAAGATCAGCCACCGCCTGACTGTTACTTACGGCGTCCGCTGGGACATTAATCCTGCGCCCGCATGGACCAGCAACAACCCCGGCTTTTCCATCCAGAGTTCTTCTTTCAATCCCTCCAATCTGTCAACGATCAATATCAATTCGTTCGGAACCCCGGCCTATCCGACCACCTACGGAAATTTCGCGCCGCGCCTTGGCGTGGCCTATCAGCTCTCCGAGAATCCCAAGTGGGGCCGAGTGCTGCGGGCCGGTTATGGGATCTTCTATGACACAGGCGCGCAGCTCGGCACCCTGCTAAGCAATCCTTATAACGCGAGGTTCAACAACCAGGGCTCCGGCGCCATTGCCCCGACCGTTCAGTTCCCGATTTCCACCGCCAACGCCATCTATGTCACCCCGCCGGCGGCCAGGGTCACGCTTCCCGTCAGCAACGGCGGCACCGACGACCTAATCAATCCGAATTTTAAGCTGCCATACGTTCATCAGTTCAATGTGACTCTCGAACAGCAACTCGGCGGCAAGGAGACCTTATCCGTGAGCTATGTCGGAGCCTTGGGCAGGCGCCTCATCGGCGACGAACTCTATCCGGCAAACGCTGGGAATCCCGCAGTCTTCGCGCAGATCAATCCCATCACCGGCGTGGCCACCCCGGACGCGATCGTTCTCCTTGGGAATTATTCTTCATCGAGCTACCACTCGCTCCAGGCCAAGTTCCAGCGGCAGTTCGCCCGCGGGCTGGCTGCGGTCGCTTCGTATACGTGGTCACATTCCATTGATAACGCGTCACAGAACAGCGCGGCCACAACGGAGACGCTGCCCACGCCAACCCAATTAGCGTCCGGAGCGCCTGTTGCCCTGCTGCGCGGAGATTCCGACTTTGACATCCGCCAGACTCTGGCTCTATCCATGGTTTACGATATTCCGAGTCCCACGAACCCCTTGGCTCGAGCCATCTTGGGGCATTGGTCCTTCGATCCTATCTATCACTACCAGACAGCCCTTCCCATCGACATTCTTACGGGCTCGACTGGCGCCATCGGCGGCACGGCTTACTCCCAGCGCCCCAATCTGATCCCCGGAGTTCCCATTTACGTCTACGGAGCCGATTGCGCCGCGCAGAATAAAGGACAAGGATGCCCTGGTGGTGAGGAGCTCAATACGGCGCCTGTCACGGCTTCCGAAGCCGCCGCTGCCGGCTGCGCGGCGCCCACCGCTACCAACGCAAAGGGCGCCTTTTGTACGCCTCTGCCGGTGGGAACACAGGCGGTTTCCGGGAATTTGGGCCGGAATGCCGTTCGCGCATTCCCTCTGCAGGAGTTGGACTTCTCATTGCACCGTGACTTTCCCATACGCGAGCGGTTCCGCCTTCGCTTGGAAGCCGACATGTTTAATGTTGTCAATCACCCGAGTTTCGGCGCCGAAGGCGCCACTGTCAACGGCACCACGTTCGGCGCCACCACCAACATGGCCAACAGTGCCTTGGGAGCAAATGTCGGCAGCGGATCCGGATTCAACCCGATTTTCAACACCGGCGGTCCGCGCAATTTCCAATTCGCTTTGAAACTGTTTTTCTGAGAGTTCGAGGAGTCTACGTGCGACAGTTCTTGTTTGTCTTTCTAAGCGCCATCTGTTCTTACGCGGCGCAGAATTCTTTGGTCGTTGTGGTCAACGGCGGGGACGCCACGGCAACGGTTTATGAGGCCGTCCGCATGAGCACCACAGATCAGACCCTGAAGCTTCTGAAAGTTCTTCCGACTGGTAAAGGACCGCAGGAAACCTGTATCTCGCCGGATGGCAAGCGGGCCTACGTTTCCAATCGCTCCGACATCTCAATAACCGTCATCGATTTGGACAATCTCGCCGTCGCGTCCACCATCTCCGATCCCGGGATGAAGAACCCCGACGGCTGCCTGGTCAGCGCCGACGGAACGAAGCTGTATGTCGCCGCCGCAGGAAGCGCCGCGGTGTTTGTGTACTCCACCTCCGACGGCCGTAAATTGACGGAGATCAAAGTGGGAGAGGAGCCCCGCCGGCTTTTGCTTTCGCCCGATGGCGGCCGGCTATACGTCTCCAACGGAGAAGAGCGGTTTGTCAGTGTCGTCAATACGAAGACGAATCAGACCGTCGCAAAGATCCGAACCGGACGTGATCCTCGCCCCATGATTTTCTCTCCCGACGGAAAGTACATCATTATTGGCAACGTCAGCGATGACACTGTCCAGTTTGTCAAACCCGGCGAAACGGAACCGGAGTTTGTTGTCGGAGTGCCGAAATCTCCGCAGAGACTACTGGCGGTCCCCTCGAAGCAGGCCCTCTTCGCCATTGGACGATTTGATAATGTGCTCTCGATCCTCGAGTTTCGCCCCGATAACAAAGAGTACGGCCGTACCGTTTCTACGATGCCTGTAGGCCACGCGCCCTGGGGGCTCGCGCTGAGTGCCGCCGAGATTGCCTGTACGTGACCAACACCGCCGACAATACAATCTCGATCGTCGACCTGCGCTTGATGCGAACGCTCTTTTCCATTCCCACCGGCAAATCGCCATTGGGGCTCGCCGTGCGGTAACTGGTACAAACGATTGGTTCGAAAAAATAGGAAACTGCAACTATGAGAAAGATCCTTTTCTGGATTCATTTGATAATGGGCTTGGTCGCCGGCGTCATCATTTTTGTGATGTGCGTGACCGGCGCGCTACTAACGTTTGAACGGCAGATGGTGGATTGGGCCGACCGCGGAGCCGCGCGCGTGACAAGTGCGCCCGGAGCCGCGCGCATTCCCTTGTCTGTGCTTCTCGCAAAATTCGGAGGAACGCCCGCCGGGGTGGTCGTTCGTTCCGATCCCTCCGAGCCGGTCGAGCTAGTCATGACCAAAGATCGCACCATCTACGTGAATCCGTACACCGGCGCGGTCACTGGCTCGCCTTCCCCACGCATTCATGCTTTCTTTCAAGCCACCAGGGCTTGGCACCGTTGGTTCGCGATGAACGATTCCACGCAAAAGCCCACCGAACCCATTTGGGACGCAGCCAATGTCTTATTCTTCTTCATCGTGCTCTCCGGGCCGATTTTGTGGTGGCCCAAGAAAATGACCTGGCGTCATCTTCGTCCCATCGTCTGGTTCCGCGGACACCTTTCCGGCAAAGCGCGCGACTTCAACTGGCACAACGCCATCGGCCTGTGGATGAGCATCCCCCTGGCGCTTATGGTCATCACCGGAGTCATATTGTCCTACAAATGGGCTAACGATCTGGTCTATCGCGTCACGGGAAATGAGCCTCTCAAGTTCGCGAGCGTCCGGCCGATGCCGAAAGCTGAGGCGCCTCCACCGTGGCAAGGTGTGGATGCGTGGGTAAGTGGCGCTGAAGCCCGCATGCCTGGCTGGCGCACCATTACCATCCGCAGTGTACCCAGCCGCACAATCAGCGTTACCGTCGATGCCGGTACCGGAGGGCAGCCTCAGAAACGAGGAGTGCTGACCTTCGACCGCGTCACCGGCGCAGAGACCAAATGGGAACCGTTCGCGAATTACAATCTGGGACTCAGATTGAGGATGCTGGCGCGCGTCGTACATACCGGCGAAGTGGGCGGAGCAATGGCCCAGGCATTTGCGGGGCTCTCCTGCCTATGCGGAGCAGTGCTGGTCTACACCGGGTTTGCGCTTTCCCTCCGAAGGTTCGCTGCCTGGAGGCGAAGGAAGGCTAGATCCGTTGAGTCAGAGGTTGCACAAGTGGCGAGTTGACATGCGATTGCAACGCCTGTCCGGATTCTTCGTAGCAACATTCTTACTCGCGAGCGACGCCTATCCCCCTGCGCGCTTCACTGACCCTCAAAGAGTTCAGAAATTGGAAGCGGTGCTGCCGGCGCTGGATCGAATCTTCGAGCAGTTCGCTGCCGACAAGAAAATTTCCGGGATGGTATGGGGTTTGGTGATTGACGGGAGGGTCGCGCACGTTGCTTCCGTGGGCGTTCAGGATATTGCCAGCCGGACGCCTGTCAACGACGCCACGGTTTTTCGAATCGCATCAATGACGAAAAGCTTTACCGCCCTTGCCATTCTGAAGCTTCGCGACGAAGGTAAACTTTCGCTCGACGATCAGGTGTCGAAGTGGATCCCGGAGTTCGCCACAATGGAACTACCCACGCGCGATACCGCGCCACTTAGAATCCGGCAACTCCTCAGCCACAGCGCGGGGTTTCCGGAGGACAACCCGTGGGGTGACCAGCAGTTGGCCGCCTCCGACGCAGGTGTCACAAAATGGCTGGGGCTCGGTATTCCGTTCTCCACGCCCCCCAGTACCCGTTACGAGTACTCAAACTATGCCTTCGGACTGCTGGGGCGCGTGGTAACCAAGGCCTCGGGAATGCCATACGACAAATACGTCGAACGGGAGATTCTGCAGAAGATTCACATGAATGGCTCGACTTTCGACTTTGCATCGGTCCCGAACGGTCATCGCGCGGTGGGCTACCGGCTCCGGCCCGACGGAACTTATCAGGAGGAGCCCCCTCTGCCGCACGGAGCTTTCGGCTCAATGGGTGGACTCCTGACCAACGCTACCGATCTTGGCAAATACATCGCCTTCCAGCTCTCTGCATGGCCCCCTCGTGACGATTCGGAAGCGGGTCCGGTTCGCAGGGCTTCGGTTCGCGAGATGAATCAATTGTGGCGGCCCGCGAACCTGACGGTGCGCCGTACCGGCGACAGCATCCAGGCTACGGCGAGCGGCTATGGATTCGGCCTTCGGATATCGAGCGATTGCCGTTTCGAACAAATTGTGGGACACGGCGGAGGATTGCCGGGCTTTGGTTCGTATATGTTATGGCTGCCTGACTACGGAGTAGGGCTGTTTGCGATGGCTAATCTCACCTACGCAGGGCCGGCTGAGCCGATCAATCAGGCGCTGGACGTGCTCCTGAAGACTGGCGGCCTTCAAAAACGAGAGTTGCCTGCTTCTCCGGTTCTGACGCAGACGCGCGATCGTATCGTCCAACTTTGGAACGCGTGGGACGATTCAGAGGCGAAGCGGATGGCAGCCATGAACCTGTTCCTGGATACTCCCGCATCGCAACGGCGCGATGAGATTCAAAAACTCAAGGATCAAGTTGGCGCGTGCAGCGAAGTTGGTCCAGTGATGGCGGAAAACTGGCTACGCGGCCAGTTCAATATGAACTGCCAGAAGGGAACGGTGGCGGCATTTTTTACGATGGCTCCGACACAGCCTCCTACAGTGCAGTACCTGGTTTTCCGGAAAACTGCTGCAGACGAAGGTCGGCTGAGTGCCCCTACCGGTGCGCCGGCTGGCGTTTCCTGTCAGTAGCAACATTGCGCGTCCTGCTCTTAGGGTCGAGGCGTCTTGACCGGATCCAGGTGCTTAGCAGCCAGGCTCCGGTTCAACTGTTCTAAATCCGCGGATACAACCTTCTGAAGCCGGCTGAGAATATCATCCAGGCGCACGCTAAGTTCCTTGAGCACAGCATAATCCTGATCGGTGGGGCGATCGTTTCCGCTATCGACCTGTCGCGCTAAGACGGCGAGTTGATTATTGAGCTTGATGGGGTAGTTCAATGTGTCGCGCGGGCTGCGATTGCGCACTTGATACAGATCCTGCTCCACTTCATCCAGTTTCGATGCAATCTGCGAAGAGAGCCCGGCTACGGCAGGGTCGTTGGCA
>Ga0302326_10027479_pt1 | contig 11471 bp, 8 predicted proteins | sample Palsa_T0_3_FD_202264 | JGI IMG/M metagenome (GOLD analysis project Ga0302326, IMG submission 202264) | Peat permafrost microbial communities from Stordalen Mire near Abisko, Sweden - Palsa_T0_3 | ecosystem: Environmental > Terrestrial > Soil > Palsa > Peat permafrost | place: Sweden: Abisko...
CTTCGTGAGCTTGTGCGAGAACGTGTACGTGGCCTCGAGCTGCCAGAGGTACGTATCACCCGTGCCGAGCCAGTCCTGCCTTCCGCCGAGCGTTCCGTTGAAGATCGTGTCCTCGTTCGTCGTGGTCGTTTGCCAGCCGACGAGCCCGTCGAAGACGTAATCGGTGAGCGCCGGTTGGGCGCTCGCGGGCACCGTGAGGTTGCCGCCCTTGTCGCAGACGCCGTTTTGCTCGCCCTTGGAGATGCTCCCGATGGCCTGCGCGAAGAGGAGGACCTGGTGGTTCAAGCGCACGTCCGTGCGGGCGCGGAGGCCATCGACGCAGACGTTGAAGTTGCCGAGCATGTTGTCCTGCGTGATCGACTCGATCGTCGGCACCGCCGACCACGCGACGGGGTCGAACGCCGACACCTGCGTCGTGTTGATCGACCCGGCCATCACGTAGAAGTTTCGGTAGTCCTTGAACTCGACGGTGTTCTGGATGTTCTTGTTGATCGTGCCCGTGTACGTCGCGTAGAGCGCGGTGCCCGAATCGTACGTCGACACGTCCGCCGCCGAGACGCCGTCGCGGTGCTGGTAGACCCCGACCACGTAGATGCTCCCGAGCTTTCCGATCTTCGGAAACTCGATCGCCTGGCCGACATTGCTGACGTGCCGCGCGTTGACGATCGTCCCCACGCTCGGGAGTGAGCCGATCCAGTTCGCGACGTCGTTGTCGTCGCACGCTCCGAAGAGCTGCGTCGGGAGGCCAGCACCGTAGATGAGGCGACCGGCGGCTGCGCCCGTCTCGTATGGATACGGCGCGCACCGGTTCAAGTACGACATGCTGCTCGTCAGCACGACGGGCGTGCCGCGCCCCGCCTGGATCTCGCCGCCGAAGATCTGGTCAGCGCCGAGGACCGGCTGCTCGAGGCGCGACGAGTAGACCGGGCTGTTCTGATCGGTGACGCGTTTCGCCACGAAGAGCGCCTGCCCTGAGGCCTCGTCGACGTGCGAAGGATTGGCCATACCTGCGAGCAGGGTGACCGCGAAGGGGCCCTTCGTGACCGACGCTTTGACGCCGCGGATCGTGTTGTCGATGCCGAGGTCGTCCGTCTTGCGCATCGAGAGGACGAGCCCGCGCGCGAACTGGACGTACGCGTCGCCGATGGTGATGTCGATGCCCTTGTTCTTGTAGTTCGCCCAGAGCTTCGCCGGGTAAATCGAGTTCTGATAACGCGTGAGATCGTCGCGAAGATACGACGGGTAGATGGTCTTCGGATTGGTCGATGGCGTCGGCGAGCACGCGAGCGGGCCGGCGGCGGATGGGACTGTGCCGAACGTCTCGAGGTACCCGTCGCCCGGGTTCTTGCACTGCTCGGCGATCGTGTTCCAGTAGGCCGCCGAGTCGATACGGACGCCAGCCGTGAAGTGATTCCAGCTGAGCGTCGCGTTGATGCGATTGATCCATTGGCCCCACGCGCCGCCCTCCAAGATGGGGTTGACCTCGCGGGAATCGGAGCGCTGCGCGACGATCGTCACCTCGGTGACGTCGAGCACGAGCTGGTGCTTGAGCAGCTGCGGAAGGTCGAGCGCGTGCGAGACGGCGGGCGTCAGAAAGGCCACGGCGCCGGCAAGCGCTCGACACGACCAGACCCTCGCCACGGCAGGAAGGCTAAGAGAGGCGGGTCAGGCTGTAAAGCGGTGGATCAGCGGCAGTGGCCGTGAATCCAGCGACCGTAACCATCGCGATGAGCCGGAACCCATCCGTACGGACAGTGCCGTTCGTCGACCTCGACGGCGCAAGCGCCGAGAATGGAAGCGAGCGTTACCGTGAGGAGCAGAGAGACGACAGTGCGAATCATGGTGTGGGACCTCCTCGCCGGACGATACAACACTCCTGGGCAGATCCTCAGTTCGACTTTGTCGTCGGCGGAGGCTCGGGTGTCGTGGTGGCGGTGGCCGTCGGCGGGGGAGCCGCCGATGTCGTCGGTGTTGGCGTTCCGCCGAGAGCCTTCAGCACGTCCTTCTCGACGTACGCCTCGTCGCCCGCGTTGTACCCCTCGCGGACGGCCGAGATGTGGCCTTGCTTGTCGATGATCGCTGACAGGGGCGCGCTCTTTCGCGGGTTGTAGATCCCCGCGATGCTCGAGTCCTCGTCCGTGAGCACCGTGAAGTTCATCTGGTTGCGCTTCGCGAACGCGGGTACGTCCGCGAGCTGCTCGGGGCCGTCCATCGACACGGCGACGACGAGAAACCCACGCGACCTGTATTGCTCCCACATGCGCTCGAGGTGCGGCATCTCCGCGAGGCACGGCACGCACCACGTCGCCCAGAAGTCGATGAGGATGACTTCCTTGCCGATGTGGTCGCTCAGGCGAAACGTGTTGCCGTTCGTGTCGCGCGCGGTGAAATCCTGCGCGGACGCACCGACGTCAGCAGCGGACTTCGTGTCCGTGCAGGCCCACAAAATGACTGCGAGCACGCCCCCCCATTTGGGGAACGCGCTCGCGGTCGGCACTGTCACTGAGCGAGCGGCGGGTTGGCGGCGATCCACTTCAACCAGGTGTCGAGCGTCCCGGGGGAGTTCGAGTTGGTGAGACCGTCAGCGAGCGTCGTGTCGAAGCCAACGTCGCTCTCGAGGATTTCCATCGAGCGGGCGTCGATGTTCGCGTTGAACGGAATCGCCGCGGCGTCGAAGAAGATGCCGAGGTTCTGGCCTTCCGGGTCCACCATCGACGTGAAGTCGCTGTTGTGGCGGTTGGGCGAGATCCAGTTGTTGAGATCCGCGATGGTCGAGCCAACACCTTCGACGGCGCCTTCGTTGATGGCCTGAATGAACACGATGCCGTCTTGGGCGAGCTGGGATGCCCACGAGTCGGCGGGCGCTGGGTTCGTGCCGGTGTAGTTGGAGCCGGAGACGTGGTCGGTCTCGTCGTTGCACGGGCCACACCAGAGCGCGGCGACGCTGAGGTGAATCAGCTTGATCGGCACGCCGCCGATGATGCCGGGGACGCCCTTCTGCTGCGGATCGTAGTAGTCTCCGAGGTGAATCGTCTGCGTTGCGGACGGCGGATTCGGGTTGGAGATTGGCGTCACGTTCACCGGCACGTAACCCGTGAACGCAAAGTTGGCGATGCGGCTGCCGGACACCGTTCCGGTGTGTGCGCTCGTTCCGATGTCGCTCGTTGGGTAGCAGACGCCGTAGCTGTTCTGCTCCGACACGTTACACTGTGACTGAATCGTCGGGGGGTCGATGCCCGGACCCGGCACGGGTGTCGAGCCGCAGGCGAAGAACAGAGACGAGACGAGCCCGCCGAATGCGATGACAACGTGCTTCATGGGTTTACCCTCGGTATTCCCGAAGGCTACCGCCGCTACAGCCTAGGTCAAGGCTCGACTTGGGCCCATTGACGCGAATGCACATCCTTCGGTGTAAGCGTTTCCCTTACTACCGGCGCTATTACCGGCGCCTTCCTCGTTTTTTTGGTATTTGAACACGTCAACGCCTGATGGTGGACGAGGGACGCATGCTTGGTTTCTTTCGATTTGGTTCGATGGTCGGGGCGCTCGCTGGCGGGCTCGCCCTGGTCGGGGCGTTTGGGGGATGTGGCCCCGCGACCGGCACGTGCTCGGCGGACCATCACACCGTCCTCGGGACGACGCAGCAGGTGATCGCGACCTGCACCACCGCCGAGGCGTGCAGCAACGGTGGCGCGAGCGCGGATGCGGGCACGAGCGCGGCGGCCAATGCCGGGTGCGCCATATGCGATCCGACGCTATGCCTGCCGAAGAACCAATGCATCCTCGGGTGGCAGAACTACGACGACTACGTCAAGACCAACACCGCGAACGAGACGACCGAGTGCCGCCTCACCTGCAACGCGCAGAGCGACTGCCCGTTCAACTACCACTGCGTACCCTCGGGGACCGCAGGTACGAACTACTGCATCAACGACCGCACGGCCTACAAGCCTGCGATGGTTGGTGAAGCTGCCGCCGGCGCGCCTTGGGGCGTGGCATGTTCTGGGCAGAACGCTGGCTCGGGCAACGGCCCGCTCATCGCGAACCCGAGCTGCGACACGTCACAGCAGTTCTGGTGCTACGCCACGTCGCCTACCGACGCGAACGGGTACTGCACGCAGGAGCAATGCAACGACGACGGCGATTGCCCCGGCGGCTGGTGGTGCGCGACCGTCAACGACGCGCCCGACGTTCGAGGCACGGGGCGCACCGACTACGGCCCTCCCGGAATGTCCGCGGGCCTCACGACCGTATGCATGCCTCGCGGGTACAACCTCAAGCCGGGGACGTTCTGCGCCCCCTGCACCACGGACCTCGATTGTCCGCCGAACCAGGGCATTCCCCAGCACTGCCTGAGCGCCGACAACGCCAGCAGCACCGAGAAGACGTGCGCGGTCGAGTGCGCGCCTGGGCCGACGTCGAATCCGGATGCCAACTGCCCCGACGATGATGCGTGCGTGAGCAACGCCAACGTCACGAACAACGTATGCCTGCCGCGCGCGGGGACTTGCACGGGCAACCAGACGTTCTGCTCGCCCTGCCACTCCGACAAAGACTGCGACCCGATCAACGGCTACTGCGTCGTCGCTTCGGGGACGGACTTTGGCGTGGGCGGCACCGAGCACTTCTGCACGACCAAGTCGGGTGTAGCTTGCTCCGTCAGCGGCAATACGCTCACCGACATGTGCCCGTCGACGACCGGCACGCCTACCAGCGCGGGTGTGAGCTGCTCGTACAACGCCATCGACTTCAACTTCCCCCTCAGCCAGTGCTTCGGTCTCGTCAACTACGCGACGGGGACGGATGCGACGCAGATCCCGGGGTGCTGGTCGAAGCACTGCCCCTCGGCTTCCTGCCCGTAAGCGAGCGTCGTCAGACCTGATTCTTCAGCGACCGCCACATGGCGCGGTCGTCGACTGCAGCGAGCGTGGTCCACAACGCGGCCACGGATGCTGCGAGCGCACGGAGTGGAACGTCGAACGCCCCACGCCCGAGGAGCGCGAGCGCGAGGGCGCAGAGCACCACCGCGACGTGACCGCGCATGAACGTGCAAGCCAGCGCCAGCAAGACCGACGCCGTGATGAAGAACGCCTCGAGCGCATTCAGCGGGCCTCCCCCGCCCGGCGTCACCTGCCCGTGGATGCCCGCGCGGAGCACGAGCTGCCACGTGGGTGAGGCCACGTCCGCCCGCCCGGCGACCCAAACGATCATGAACGCAGCGAGGAGCGCGATGGCCGTCGCCAGCGAGCTCGACATGCGTTTGCGCGTCGACAGCCAGGCGACGACGAGCATCTGCGCGAGCCCCTCGGTCAGGATCCCCCCGGTGCTGAACCACCGCGCGACGGTATAGGCCCGCACGCTGTCGGCCAGCACCGTCGCGATGACCCACGCGAGCAGGCGACAGAGCCCCGCGAAAGCGAGCACCAGCTGTGCAGCCGCGAGAGCGCGTGTATGCGGCGCACGCAGGCCCGAGATCGCTCCGCCCGTGACGACGAGCAGCGTGGCGCAGGCGAGGATGAGCGAGCCGATGGGAGTGAGCGCGCGCGCAAACGCTGGCACCAGCATCGCGAGCACGCCCGGCGCCCCGAGAAACAAGAGCGCTCGAGGAACGAGCCCGACCTTGCGCGTCCGCGAGAGATCGAAGGCGCCCGTCAGCAGCAGCCCCGCGAGCAATAGCCCCATCGCATACGCCAGCCCCGCGGAGATGAGCTCCCACTTCGTGATCACGGCGTCCGACGCGAGCCCGCGAAGCCCGGGCACGATCAACGCGCCCAGCACCGTCGACGCCACCGAAGCGATGGCGCACGTCCGGAGCAGCCACGCCGCGCGGAGGGACGGAGATGCGAGCCGCTCGTAGGAGTCGGGCGAGCGCGAGCTCACCTCCATCGAGGTGCGCGGCTCAGGTTCGGGAGCGATTCCGTTCGTGTCGTCGGTCTCAGTCACGCGCAGACGAACCTAGTCCATTGTCGACTGGTCCGAGGAAACCTTGTCGGTTGTCGGTCGGCAGGCCTCGCTCGCGCGGGCCATTCGGGGGCGGATTCACCGGGCCCGGCTGCTGCTCGGGCGTCGTCGGCGCCACGTTGAGCATGAAGGGCCGCGCGTTCATCGTGGAGCACGCGTAGACCTCGTCGCGGTGAAACTCCCAGTGGAGGTAAACCTGCCCGTCCGTCGACACGATGGCGCTCGGGGCAGCTCCGAACGGCGAAGCGCGCTGCACGGAGTCGAGGGCCGCGATGTCGAACGCGGTGACGCCGCTCGTCTTCACGACGCCGAGCTTCACGACGTGGCCATCGCGCGTCAGCACAATCTCGAGGCGCGTGATGAGGTGCTGATCGTTCAACGTGTGCGACGCCGGGAGATTGTCGAGCGACGCGAGGAACGAATCGGCAAAGATGGGATGGATGCGGTTGTGCATCCCGTTGAGGTACGTCGCGAAAGGCACCGCGGCGGTGTTGAGCGCCGTCTGGTTGCCAGACTTCACGCTCGACACGTAGTTCTCGATGGCGCTGCGCCACCGCTCGAAGTTCGACGCCGCCCATACGCCCCGGTGCTCGCTGCGCCGCCGCTCGCCGTCCGACTCACGCTCCCGACGAAGCTCGTCGGCCCCAACCACCGCGACGACCCCGCGGTTGTCGAGGTTCAAGTTGACCTGACCCGGGCCGGGGTTGCCGCCGAGACCAAAAGCCCGCTCGGTCGTGTTGCTCGAGGGTGGCTGGAGCGTGCGGCTCATGCTGCCAGGACCGGTCGCGCGCGCGTCGCCAGTTCCTGGTGAGCGCGCGATGTTGAACGTCCACTGCGAGTCGTCCGGTGAAAGGACGTTGGGAGATGGTGGCGCCGTGTTGCCGGGCGCAAGATCCGGCTGTGCGAGCTGAGGTGAGGGCTGCCCATCACCCCCTGAGCGGACCGCGGTGGGATCTCGCGGCCCTTGCATGGTCGGCTGCGCTTTCGTGTCGACGGGGCGCGCGTCATGCTGAAGCTCGAGCTCGACGCCTCGTTCGCCCGGCCCCTTGTTCTCGGCACCGAGATGCTCGTCGGCCTCCGCGATCCGCGTCTTGTCGCTGTCGCCCGGGTCGCTCTCGCTCCCCTGGTGCGCCTGCGCGGGCGTCGGGTTCTCGTCATCGCGGTCGTGGGACGTGAGCTGCGCGACCTGCTCCTCCTTCACGCGATTCGCTTCGTTCGCGATGAAGTGGGCGTTCGGATTGTCGTCTTGATTGGGCTGCGAATGCTGCCGCACGGCGATGCGTTTGTCGGCTTGGGGTTGCACGAGGGGCTGGGCGGCCTTCTCCTCTTTCTTGGCGACGGCGACCTTCTGCTTCGGCTGCGGCTCCTCTTTCTTCTTCTCCGGCTCGACCTTCTTCGGCTCTTCCTTCTTGGCGACCGGCTCGGGGGTCTTCTTCTTCTCGACCTTCACGTCGGGTGGAGGGGGTGCCTCGACCGGCGGGGCCGCGCTTTGCTGGTTCTCGAAGCTGATTTCGACGAGCCGATCACGCTTGTCGATCTTCTCGCTGACGCGGTCGGCGAACGTGAGGAGCGACTTGTGATCGTCGTGCGTGACGGCAACTTCGTACCCGCTCACCCCGAGGCCAAGGTGGATCCATGCGGCGACGCTCCCCCAGAGGAAGACCATCAACGCAAAGGGTACTGTGCTCTTTCCTTCACGAAGCATCGACAATCGGCGCCTCTACGCACCGCAACGATACGCTAGCATCCGCCATTCCACGGGTCGAAGGATTCGCGATGGTTTACAACACGTTCAGTCCGCTGCGCTGATGCGTGTAATCGTTAGGTTTCGGGCGTGGGGTGAGGCGGTTGTGCCTCCGCGCACACCCACCGAAACGCGTGCGGTCGAGCTGAAGACTGCCTGTCGGCATGGTGTGAGCGGGCCGCCGAACGAATACGATACGAAGCCGCCGTCACGCTCGACGTAAAGGTGCGTGCTGGAGGGGCTTTGGCCGACGAACGGGCAGTTCGGCCCGCCCACCTCGATTTCCGCGCCCGTGGAACGAACAACGACGTGCGGGAGATTCCCAGCGTCCCCGTCTACGTCGATGCCTACGTCGAGGTAGCGCGCATCGGCGACGAATACGCTCGCACCGTCGAGCAAGACACCGTTCGTGCTGTCGAACGTCGCCACTTGCCAAGTATCGGGTGCCATGAGCGTCGTACCCGAAGCGGCCGAGAGATAGGGCCCCTCGGTCGAGAACTCGTTGCGCGTCGAATCGCGCCACAGCGAGACGCTCCCAGCCACACCCACCCACGCGCGCACTCCGGGATCGGGGGACGCAATGGGTGAACCGAAGTCGGGGCCCGTCGACGGGAACGTGGGTAGAGACAAGAACCCCACCCACGGATCGAAGAGCAGCCAGCCTGCCGCGCCTGTCCACAAGATCGCCTCACCACCCGCATACGGGAAGAGCCGCACGTCGGTGATCATCGTCTGGTTGGAAAGGCTCCCCTTGATTTGGACCGGTGGCTCATTGGGCGCGACGAAAAACACGTACGGCGGGAGGCCATTCATCGTTGCGTCGCCGCCGCACAACCCCTCGCTCGTCGAGGACGGAGCGGTGACGAAGAGAGCCCCGCCACCGTCCAACGCGACGAACGCGTGCTTGGTGCACGTGGGCAGCGTCGTCGTACCCATCGCCATGCTCGCATCCGCGCTGAAAAACTCGACGAGCGGCACGGGAGTGTCCGTACCCGTTGCGTCGAAGCCGCCACCCACCATGATCGTTCCATCTGCGAGCCTGAGGGCGAATGGCGCCTCAGGGAGCCCTGGCGTCGTGGATCCCGTCCGGTTCTGCGCGAGGAGCACCCCACCGCCTACACCAGCCACGTGCGATTCGGTCGCTTGCCACTGCGACGCCGAATTGAAGAAGACGAGGTCCGTCTGGGCGATCAACGACCCCGGCGCGTTCTGCCCACCCACGAGGAGGACGCTCCCGTCGGCGAGCGTGACCGCGGCGTGATCTGCGCGCTCCTCCGTGAGGCTGACGAAGCTCGACGCGAAGTCTCCGGTCGACGCGTCGAAGATCTCCACGCCCTCCTGGGCTCCCACGAGCACAGCGCCCGATGCCGATTGGCCACCTGACACGAGCGCGTCACCCGCGTTTCCAAGCTGGGCGAACGCCGCGTGGAGCCTGGGCACCTTCAACCCATTCTGCATGACGTCGACCTGGCCGGTTCCGAGATCGATGCGGTAGCTTTGCGGCTCCACGGTCTGATTGGCGGCGGCGCCGCTCGCGATGAGCGTCCTCGGCGACACCACGCCGAAGACCATTCCCGATGCAAAGCCGACTGGCGTGTCGAGGGGGCATGTGGCCGCACCCGGCAAGAGGAGCATGTCGAGATCCCCTGCCGGCGGCACGAGCGCGACGGCGAACCACGAGTCAATCGGTGCCGTTGCGAGGAGGGCAAGCGACTGCACATTCTGCGGGATGCCGTCGATGGTGTTTGGCTGGGGTGTGAAGAGCGGGAAGAGCGACGAGTGATTGGGGGTGGGAGGCTCGTAGTCGCCCGTTGCGACATAGTCACCGTACGAGCCGCTTGGGATGAGGATGGGGCATGCCTCAGTCAGGTGAAGATTGACGTTGCGTGTCGTCGTCTCCGTTCGCTGACAGCCGAAGCACAGCAAGGTGAGCACCAGCGCGGACCGCACAGCTTCGTTGTACAATAGGAACCAGATTGTATCCGCAGGTGTTCGGTAAATACGTCCTCGAGGGCGAGATCGCGCGTGGAGGCATGGCGCGGCTGATGCTGGCGACCCTGCGGGGTGCCGGCGGCTTCGAGAAGAAGCTCGTCGTGAAGCAGATTCGAGACGAGCTCGCGAGCGACGAGACATTCGTGAAGCGCTTCGTCGAAGAGGCCAAGACGACCGTCGCGCTCAGCCACCCAAACATCGTCCCCGTGTACGAGCTCGGCGTGGAACAAGGGACGTACTTCCTCGCGATGGAGCTCGTCGAAGGCGTCAGCATCGCGGAGCTCCTCGATGGCGGCGTGCTCACGCCCGAAGAGGGTGCGTACGTCGGCGTCGAGGTGTGTCGCGCGCTCGACTACGCGCACCGTCGCATGCAGGTCGTTCACCGTGACATCACGCCACGCAACGTGATGGTCGACGAAGAAGGCCAAGTGAAGCTCATCGACTTCGGCATCGCCGCGCTCGCGCGACAAGGGTCGAAGCAGCAGGTGTTTGGCTCGCCCGGGCACATGCCGCCCGAGCAGATGGAGGGCAAACCCGTCGGGCCGCCTGCGGATCTCTTCGCGCTCGGTGCGCTCTTGATGGAAGGGTGGAGCAAGAAGGCTCCCTTTCGGAGAAAGACGTCGGAGGAGATCGCCGCTGCGCTCGACGGCCCGCGCACGAGAGCGAGCGAGATCGACGCGCGCCTCACGCCGCTCGACGACGTGATGCAGCGCACGCTCGCGAGCGACCCCAAAGAGCGGCCGCAGGACGCCGACGAGCTCGGGCGCTCGTTTCGAAAGTTTCTTTCGGGGATCGACGTCGGGGATGTCGCCCGCGATCTCGGCAAACGCGTGCGCGAGCGTCGCGCTGCCTTGCGCGCGAAGAAGGATGCGCCAGCAAGCAGCTCGAACTCTGGGCTTCAAAGGCCTGCGAGCCGCGGCGAGATGATCACCAGGACGTTCGCGGCGCGCGATGAGGTCGAGAAGGCCAATGAGGGCCCCACCACCCGCAAGATGGAATCCCAACGGCCCATGTCCGCGGAGAAGGTGGAGACCATCGCGACGCGCCCCATCGAGACGCCCGCGTCTCCAAAGGACACGCCGCAGCCCCGACCGAGCGTGCGTGTGGTCGCCGGTGCCCTCGCCGTCGTGCTTGCGTTGGGTGGCGTCTTTTGGATTCGCGCGCACCGAACGGCGTCGTCCAATCCCGTCACGACGACAACGACGACCGTTCAAACCACCAACCCGACGCAAACGACGACTGGAACGACACCGACCGTCCCGACGACACCGACCACGTCCGTGGCGATCGCGACCGCGAGCTCGAGCGCGGGTGAAACGCGAGCGATGGGGCACCTCGCGCTCTACGGGGATCCCGGCACGCGGGTTCTCGTCGATGGGGTGTCACGCGGGAGCTGCCCGCTTGCGGACGTCACCGTCGAGCCCGGTGAGCACCGCGTCGACTTCGTGTTCGCCGCCACCGGCGAGTCGAGCGGCACGCGGGTGAGCGTCAAGGCGAGCGAGCACGTCAAGCTGCGCGCGGACTTCACGGGCGCTACCCCGACCGTTCGCGTTCAGCACTAGACGCGATTCCGGCTCCGACTCCGGCTCTGACTCTGACTCCGACTCCGACTCTGACTCCGATTCCGACTCCGGCTCCGATTCCGGCTCTGGCTCCGTTGCTACGGCGGCGCGGTCTGGAACGCCTGGGCGCTCGCTCGGTCTCCTTAGACTACCGTGGTGCTCGGAGCAGTAAAGGACGATGCCTTCGGCATCGCCGCTCCGCAAAGCCTCCG
>Ga0302326_10027480_pt1 | contig 11471 bp, 13 predicted proteins | sample Palsa_T0_3_FD_202264 | JGI IMG/M metagenome (GOLD analysis project Ga0302326, IMG submission 202264) | Peat permafrost microbial communities from Stordalen Mire near Abisko, Sweden - Palsa_T0_3 | ecosystem: Environmental > Terrestrial > Soil > Palsa > Peat permafrost | place: Sweden: Abisko...
AATGGCATTCGCTACGAGATCCGCTACCGCCGCATCACGTTCACCGAGCGGGCCCACGTCTACATCGACTACACGTACGCCGCGGCGTGGAAGGTGCCGGGCGTCAAAAGCGACGAGTGGCACCACACGGTCGCCGACAACCGGCTCGACATCGTGCCGGACGGTGAGTCGTTCAAGATCGTCGGCGGGATGTGACACCGCGCCCGCGCGGTCAGTCGCCCCCGTCTTCCGCGTCGACTGACGCGGCCTCGGTCGCGTCGGCGGCGTCGCTCGCATCGGCGGCGTCGCTCGCATCGACCTCATTGCCGGCGTCAGGCGTCGTGGACAGCCACGCGCATTCGGGGCTGTCCTGCGGAGTGGTGACATACGCGCAACTGGAGTTGATGGACGCGATGCACGCGGTCACCTCGGCCGAGGTCGGCGCCGAGACCTGCAACCCATCGAGGCACGCGACGTCGTAGTAGCGGATGCACGCGTCGACGCCCGTGCCGCTCGTGTAGTCGGGCCATGTGATGGGGACGGGGCTGCACGCGGCAGCGGCCTGGCAGCGCGCGGTCTCGATCTGCTTGCAAGTGCCGACGCCGACAGCCTTGGAGCCGCACGCGCTCGTGATGGCAGCGATCAGCGCTCCGACCACGGCACAAGTCGCGCAGGCGCCCGAAAGGCCTCGCCTCGGCGCATACGCGTGGCCCATCGTGGCTTGGGCGTACTACGCGGGGGCGCGACCGATCAACTTTGCCGTTATGCTTCGGGTTCCGTGCTCGCGACGATGGTCTTGGCGGCTGGCCTGGGGACGCGCCTTCGCCCCCTCACGGACTTGCTCCCCAAGCCCATCGTTCCGGTCGGCGACGGGACCGCGCTCGGCCAGGTGCTCGCTCGCCTGGCGGCGGCGCGGTCGGCCCCCATCGTCGTCAACGTCCATCACGGGGCGGCGCGCGTGCGCGCGGCGGTGCAGCGCGAGCACCCTCGGGTCATGATTTCCGAGGAGCGGGACCTCCTCGGCACCGCCGGAGGGCTGGCCTACGCCGCGCAAGCGCTCGGCGAGGGCAACGTGCTCGTGTGGAACGCCGACTGCCTGGTCGACGTCGACGTCGAGAGGCTCATCGGGGACCACGTGGCGGGCAGCGCCGAGGCCACGCTCGTCGTGCAGCGGCGCCCGCCGGGGAAGGGATCGGTCGGCCTCGACGAGAGGGGGCAAGTCGTACGACTACGCGGCGAACGCTTCGCCGGCGAGACGAGCGGCGGGGAGTTTCTCGGCGTCCACGTCATCGGCAGCTCTCTGCGCGCGCGCTTGCCGTCCGTCGGCTGCGTCGTGGGCGACGTGTACATCCCCGCCATGATGCGCGGTGCGAGCCTTCGCGCCGTCGACTACGATGGGCCGTTCGTGGACATCGGCACGCCGCGCAGCTACCTGGAGGCGAACCTGGCGTGGCTCGCGCGCCATGCGCCCGGCGGGCACTGGGTCGGCGCCGGGGCCGATGTGTCGTCGTCGGTCTCGATCCAACACGCGATCGTGGGGGCGGGCGCGTTCGTGCGCGGTCACGGGGTGATCGAGCGCTGCGTGGTGTGGCCGGGCGCGACGGCGATCGCTCCTCTGAGGGACGCGATCGTGGCCGGGCATCTTGTCGTGCGGATCGAGTGACCCGCCGCCTGCCCATGCCCGTCTTGGCCGCTCTTTTCGTGTACGATGGCCCGTCTCGAACGCCATGAGCCCGCACGATCGCGCCCGCGCCGCCATTCAGGCGGCGCTCGATTCGATGGTCCGCGCGGGGCAACTCGACGCCGAGGCGCCGGGTGCGCGCACCGATGGCGGCTGGGTCGTGGAGAAGCCCAAGCGCCCCGAGCACGGTGACCTCGCCACGAACGTTGCGATGTCGCTCGCCAAGCGCGCGCGCAAGCCGCCTCGGGCCGTCGCCGAGGGCCTCGTCGCGGCGCTCCAGGCACAAGGGGGCGATGTCGTCGTCAGCGCGGAGGTTGCCGGCCCCGGGTTCGTGAATCTGCGGCTTCATCCAGCCGTTTTCCAGCAGCAAGTCGCGCGCATCGTCGCCGCGGGTCAGGGTTGGGGCCGGGCACCCTCGGCGGTTGGCGAGCGGATCGATATCGAGTTCGTGAGCGCGAACCCCACCGGTCCGATCACCGTGGCCAGCGGTCGCAACGCGGTTCTCGGCGACTCGGTCGCCCGGTTGCTCGAGGCGAGCGGTCACCGCGTCACGCGCGAGTACTACATCAACGATCGCGGCAACCAGGTTCGCGCGTTCGCCGAGAGCGTTCGCGCCGCCTCCGAAGGGCGTGAGCCGCCGGAGAACGGATACAAGGGCGCGTACGTCGCAGAGCTCGCGTCCTGGCTCAAGACGCTGGCTCCTGAGCTCCTGTCGGGCTCGGATATCGAAGGCCTGGGGCGCGCGTGCGTGACGTGGATGCTTCGGGGCGTGCCGGGCTCTCCGACGCTTCCGGGAATCCGTCCGAGCCTCGCCGCGTTGCGCGTGCACTTCGACGTATGGTTCAGCGAAGAGTCGCTGTACCGCTGGGATGCCGTCTCCGCCGTCATGCGTCAACTCGAAGCGGGCGGTTACCTTGTCGCGAACGACGGCGCGCTCTTCTTCCGCGCGCCCGACGGTGCCCTCGAAGACAAGGACCGCGTCGTCCGCAAGAGCGACGGCACCTGGGCGTATTTCGCCTCCGATATCGCATACTTCGCAGACAAGATCGCACGCGGTTACGACCGCCTGATCAACGTGCTCGGCGCGGACCACCACGGGTACGTCGCGCGCGTCCGCAACGCGGTTGCGGCGCTTGGCCTACCGCAGGATCGCTTCGAGGCGCTTCTCTATCAGCTCGTCTTCATCACGAAGGGTGGCGAGGCGGTCAAGAGCAGCAAGCGGGCCGGGAACATCGTCACGGTCGACGAAGTCATGGACGAAATCGACGACGCAGCGGGTCGAAAGGGCGCCGGCGCCGACGCCCTCCGTTTCTTCTTCCTGTCGCGCACGGCCAACTCGAACGTCGAGTTCGACATCGAGCTTGCCAAGAAAAAGTCGCTCGACAACCCGGTCTTCTACGTCCAGTACGGCTACGCGCGACTCTGCTCGATCCAGCGGCGAGCCGAGGAGATCGGCTTGGCCCCACGGAGCGCGCCGTTGGACGGTGACCTCGCACTGCTCTCCCATCCGGACGAGCTCGCGCTGTGCCACAAGCTCTCCGACTTCCCCGATCTCATCGCCGAAGCCACGCGGCATCGAGAGCCGCATCGGGTCCTCTTTTACGTGCAAGAGGTCGCCCGGGACTTTCAGAGTTATTTCACGCGCCTCAAGAACGAACAGGATCCGATACTTCCGCCGAAGAGCGTGCACGCTGCCGAGGGCTGGCAAGCGTCGTGGAACCTGGCCAAGACCCGCGCGCGCCTTGCCTGGATCGAGGCGATTCGGATCACCTATGCCGAGGCGCTCCACGTCGTTGGGATCGAGACGCCGGACCGGATGGATCGCCCGGCAGAGGCCGACGCCGTCATCGACGACGCGATCGACGGGCGCTAAGCGCGTCGAGAACTTGGCCGGGCGTAGGATGCCGCGATACCCGAAGGGGGTACGATACGTGGACCCGCGCCCATGAGCGATCCCGGTAGCATCCGCAATCTAGACGACCTGCAGGAAGACGACGGCGAGCGGCGCTATCCCCCCGGCGTGACGACGGCGTTCGTCGTTCTGGGCGGGGCGTGCGTGGCGCTCGCCGCGTTCGCCCTTGGCGGTCGCTCGACCAAGCCGCAAGCACCCAAGAGCGACCCTCTCGGCGAGCTTGTCGCGCACAGGGTGCCGGGCGCCGCCTCCGCGGCGGCGTCGCGACCCGCGACCGAGTTGCTGCCCAAGGACGTCACGTTCCCAGGGATGCTCAGCGACGATGCTCGGGCCACCACGGCCCTCGCCGCGGTGAAGGGGAACGCCCCGGCTGTGGTGCTCGCCGTCCCGTCGGGCTCGCTGCCCGCCATCGTTGCGCCGTTGGCTCCTCCTGTGCCTGCAGGCCCTCCTCCTGCCGCCGACCGACTGTCCGTCGTCCCCGTCGCACCGCTGCCGGCGCAGGCGGTCCTCGAGGCGACTCCGATCGTCACGCGGCCGCGCGATACGCTCACGAAGGCAGCGAGCGACGCGGCGCAACTCACCGGCGCGCCCGCTTCCGGCGACACGGCGCCTCCCGGTCGCGAGGGCGGCTATCAGCTTCAGGTGTCCAGCTTTCGTTCGCAGAGCGAGGCGCAGGCGTTCGCCGATCAACTCCGGGCGCGCGGACACAGGGCCTACGCTGTCGAGGCGCATGTACCCGGCCGCGGCACTTGGTATCGCGTCCGCATCGGCCCGTTCGGCACCCAGCGCGCGGCTACCGTTTATCGCTCCGGTTTCGAGGCGCGTGAGCACGTCGTGCCGTTCATCGTCCCGCCTGACACCGTCGCCAAGGCTCACTGACCCGCGCTTCGGCGCGCAACTCAGCCGGATCCGGCCATGTCACGGCGCGACGCGTAATCCAGGCTGGGCGCACCGCCGCGAGGTGTGGCATACGCTGAGGGAGGCCTGCGTGTCGTCCATTCCCCTTTGGCTCGTGGCGCTCGTGCTCGCGTGCGCCGCGCCACCCATTGCAGGCGCTGTTCAAGCCGTGCTGGAGGCGCGTCTCCGCCATCGCACCCTGGATGTGCTCGGGCGGGCGATGGCGCCCGCCCGGGGTGCTGCCACTGCCTTGCACGGCTCCGTGCCCGCGACACCGTTGCCAGGGGGCCGAGACCAGAGTGGACCGCGTGAACAGTGATTCGGCGTCTGGGGACCGTTGCTCCCTGGTGGTATGCTGACTGCATGTCGCACTTATCTTTGTGAACTCTCGCCTCGCTGGTCCTCGTTGGCCGTAGTTCTTAAGAGCAGCGAACGCTCGGGGTAACCGCAAATGGCACGTCTGTTCGGAGTCATTGGCAACCGTCCGGATCTCACGGCGCGCGTCTTGGCGTTCGAGGGAGATGCGCTGCGTGCACGCTCGAACGGCGGGCCGCTCGGCTGGGGCCTCGGTTTCTATCAGGGCGGCGAGGTCCTCATGCGCCGTCGCCCGATCGACGAGCGTGCGCAGCTCGAGGTGGGCAGCCTGGCCAACGACGTGCGAGCGGACCTGCTCATCGGCCACGTGCGGCACGCCACGGTGGGCGCGCTCCGCACCGAGAACACGCATCCGTTTCGCTACCGCAAGTGGCTTTTTGCGCAGACGGGCACGGTGCCCGAGTTCGACCGCGTTCGCGAGCGACTCGTCGGCAGCGTGCCCGAGTTCCTGCGCAGCGGGATTCGCGGCGAGACGGACGCGGAGGTCGTCTTCCATGTTTTCCTTTCGTTCTTGCACGACGCCGACTCCCTCAACGACGGGGCGGACGAACCCGAGCTCGTGCGCGAGTCGCTTCGCTCCAGCCTTTCGATGGTCGATGGGGTGACCGCGGAAGTTGGCGCGAAGGCGGCCGCGCTGAACGTGATGGTGTCGAACGGAAATCAGATCGTTGCGGTGCACAAGTCGTCCGGGCCGATGGCCCTGCGCGTGTTCAGCAGCAAAGCCGACGCCGACGCCATCATCGGCGATGACCCACAGCTAAGGCGCAAGATCCCCGAACTATCGCGGATGCATTTCACGCTCGTGGCCAGCGATTTCGAAGACGGCGCGCCCAACGGCCGTTGGCGGTCGGTTCCGGAGCGCGCCATCGTCACCCTCTCGCGCGACGAGGATCCCCGCATCGAGGCGCTCTGAGCGAGCCCCGGTACGGTGAGCCAATGACCCGGTGGTGTGGCCTGCGCGCGGCCGGTGCTCTGGTCACGAGCGTCGCGTGCGTTTGCATCGCCTGCGCGCCTTCGGTCGGGACGGCCGCGGCCACCGTGCCCGTCGCCTCTCTCGAGCTCGAGCATGCAGGCGCGGGCGCTCGCCGTCCGGATGCCGTGCCGCTCGAGTCGAGCGCTGCGTTGCCCGTCGCACGTGGTCGCGCGCAGGCGCGTGGCGTGGTCGCTCTTTTCGAGCCGGCGCCCGACGCGGCCGTCGCCGACCTTCTGCGTGCCTTCGTCGACGGGTGGCGCAGCGAATCGATCGACGCCCTCGCGTCACTGCTCACGGCGGACGCCGGCCCGCTCGATGCGCGGGGACGCGGGCGCGCCGCCCTGGTCGATGGTTGGCGGGCACGCCTGCGCGCGCACCCCTACGGCCGGCTCGAGGGGACGGAGGTCCTGCGAAGCGATCGGATCGAGCGATGGGGCAACGGCGACGGCGAGCGCGCGAGCTCGGGCACGGCGGTCCGTCTGCCCGAGATGCAGCCCGGCGAGTTTCTCGTGCGGGCGCCGCTGGAGGTCACACGAATCGGCAACGAACGAGTATTCGGCGACGTCATCGAAATGGTGCTCCGGCCCGAGGAAGGGAAGCTGCGCATCGCCGCCTACGGCGAGGTCGACCCGCCCTAGCCCCGGCTCTTGAAGTTACGCACCAGGTCGGCGAAGCGCTCGCCCATCGGGGTCCCGTCGGCCTTCCAGCGGTCGCGAAGCACCTTCGCTCGGCCCACCCAATCGTCGCCGGGAAGCACCTCTTCGATGATCTCGCGAACGAGCCTCGATAGCGCGGGCGTCGCCCCCGACGACGAGATGGCGACGAGAAAGGGCGGACGCCGGACGACGGCGCCCCCGTACGCGGTCGCGTGGCGCGGGTCGTCGACAGCGAGCACGAACGTCGAGCGCCCCTCGCCGGCCCTCGCGACCCGGGCTTGCACCTCTGCGATGTCGGTCGCGGCGATCACGAGCCAAGCACCGTCGATGTCCGCGTCGTCGAAACCTCGCGCGTGCCACTCGATCCGACCGTCGGCGGCGAGACGTCGCAGCTCGGGCGTCGCCTCGGGCGCCACCAGGCGAACGGCCGCTCCTGACTCCACGAGCGAAGCCACCTTTCGCTCCGCCACCGGACCGCCCCCGACGACGAGGACCGTCCGACCCTGCAGCTTCAAGAAGAGAGGGTAGAGCGACGCTTCGTCGGCGGCCGCCGGGTTCATCGGGGTGCTCGGGATTGTACTCGCAGCTCGAACGCGACGCCCTCGGCGCGCAGGCGACGCTCGCTCGTCTCGATGGCCAGACTGCCACTGTCTCCGCCCACGAAGCGCCGGCCGGCCCGCGCGGAAGCGACGAGGCTCGTCCCCGAGCCGCAGAAGGGGTCGACGACGAGCGCTCCCGCGCGACTCGACGCCCGTACGATGCGGTCCAAGAGCTTGACGGGCTTTTGCGTGGGGTAGCCCGTCGTCTCGTCGCGCAGCGGCGTATTGGCCGCCATCGCGGGGCAATCCGCCCACACGCTGCCGACCGCGCGCCCTTCGTCGGCGTAGTAGCGGTACGTGCGGTCGTTGATGGTCCGTTCGCGGAAGCGGCGTCCGTCGGCGGCGCTCTTCGTGAAGTGCATCGCGAGGCTCGTCTGCGCGTAGGGTTCGCGCAGGCTCGGATCGCGAGCGTTCCACACCGAGTCGCGTCCCGCCGCATAGATCAGCAAGGTCTGGTGCGTCACGGCGGGCCCGCGACGGGCACCTCGCGCTCCGTTGCCGGTGGCCCAGATGACCTCGCCCAGGAACGCGCGCCGCCCGAACACCCGGTCGCAGAGCACCTTGGCCTCGTGGACGGCGCGGTGGTCCAGGTGCAGCCACATCGTCCCTGCGCTCGAGAGGCACTCGTGGACCACCGCGACGCGCGCTTCGAGCCATCCCAGGTAGGCGCTCATCGACGGCCACCGATCGTCGTACGCCGTCGGGCCGCGCGCCCGCGTTTCCCCGCGCCGAGCGCGCGCCCCGAACGTCGTTCCGACGCCGAACGGGGGATCGAGGTACGCGAGGTCGGCCGTTCCCTTGGCGACGTGCAGGCCGAGGTCGGCGGCGTCGCCGCGTACGAGCAGGTTCACGGCGACGCGGGTGGTGAGAGCGGTTGCAGCAACGCGAGCGCGAGCTCCCCGTCGGGATCCGCGGCGGGCGCGATGTCGTCGTCCAGCCAGTCGCGGCGGGGGCCGATGCGCTCGCAGCCGCTCGCGACCTCGGCGGCCGAGCACGTGGTGCGGACGTGAAAGTGATCGTCATGGACGCCGCCGGGGTGAGGCTGGTGCATGACGGCGTCGGCGCGCCGGATCGTCTCGGGCGAATCGCCCCGTGCGATGGCCCACTCGAGGAGCAGCGCCTTGACCACGTCGCTCACGAAGATCCACTGAATGCGGGCCTCGCGGTCCTCGAGCAGCGCCTTCGCGAAGAGCCACTGCCGTTCGACGTCGAGTCGCAGCCATCGCGCGTGCTCTTCGTCGCGAGCCAGACCGTCGGCGCCGACGTGGACGAACCCGGGGCTGGGGATGGGCACTCCGTCGACCGTCGAGACGAAGAAGAGCAGATCCGCGTCGACGCCGGATCGATGCGAGAGGTGCGGCGCCAGCGGCCCGCCGCCCGTCGGCGGCGAGAGATCCCCCACGACCAAGACGCCGCCCGGCCGCGCTTGCGCGACGGCGCCCGCCGCTCGCGCGATCGCCCCACTGAACCTCGCGAGGCCCCAGTGGCGGTCGTTGCGGCGGAGCCAGCACAGACCCTTGGCGTCGCGCGGCACCTCGGCCCCCCCGGTGAGGACTCCGTGACCCGGTAAGCCAATGGCGCCCTGCCATGTCGGCATCAACGGGGAGGGAGCGCGCGCGCATCCGGCGATGAGGGCGAGCCCGGACAGCCCGAATGCTACGGCGTCGGCGGGCGCTCGCGCCACGGCGACCCTTGTAGCACTTCTTCGTAACCGGCGTCCGTGCAGGCGCGTATCCTCTTCGCTGGCCGGGGAGCAAGTATCCTCTGGCGCAACCAGGAGACAGACGACTCGATGACCTGCTCTCGAATCTTTGGCGCCTGCGGCCTGGCAGTTTGGACATTGCTGGTCGTCGGCGTCGGCTGCAGCCGCAAGGACGACGCCACGCAGCTCGCGCCGTCCGCCATCGCGCTCGCAGCCTCCAAGACCGAGGCGAGTGCCTCGACCTGGCACTACGTGATCGATCCCAAGAGCACGACGCACGTCGACATGCCGGGCGTGAAAGAGCACATCAAGGCCGATACGACAGCCGCCGCCGGAACCCTCGACGTCGTGGCCAAAGACGTCACGCAGACGCGAGGCCTCGTCCGCATCGACCTGACGACCTTCGCGACGCATACCTTCGGCAACGGCGACGACGCGACGCAGACCGAGCACGCGCTCACCTGGCTCGAGGTCGAGATGGCTGGAAAAGTGCACGATGACATGCGCTACGCCGACTTCGCGGTCCGGTCCGTCGATGGCGTCGCCACGCCGGACCTCTCGAAGGTGGCCCCCACGAAGGACGGCGCCGACGACGTGCGGACCGTCACGGCAACGGTGCACGGCGACATCCTCGTCCACGGCCACAAGGTGCAAAAGGACGCCCTCGTCGACATCGCCTTTCGATACCCCGGAGGCGCGCCGGCCAGCGACAAGCCCGCGCGCATCACGATCCGATCCAAGGAGCCCCTTCGCCTCGTCTTGAAGGAGCTCGATGTTCGTCCGCGCGATCCTGCGGGGCAGCTCCTCGACTGGACGACGCGGCTCATCTCCAAGGTCGCGGAGACCGCCGACATCACCGTCGATTTGGCGGCGGTCCCGGCTCCGGCCACCGCGATGTAGCCTACTCCCAGGCGGCAGTAGCCGTCAGCGCGACTCGAGACCAAGCAGCGACTGTGTTCCAAGGAGACTGACCCGAATGCGACACACCAACTCCCTCACGTTCGAAACGTTTGCCGCGGTTCTCGCGACGCTGGGCGCGCCGGCGCTCATCGCCTGCGGAGGCAGCGATACGCCGCCCGCTCAAGCGGCTCCTGCCCCGGCCCCCGGCCCCACCCCCGCTCCTCAGGCGGAGATTGCGGCGCCGGCCCCCGCTCCGCAGGAGCCCGCGCCCGCGGCCCCGGTCGCATCCGCGGCTCCTGCTCCCAGCGGGTCCGCCGCTCCGGTGGCGTCGGCGGCCCCCGCTCCGTCGGCGTCGGCCGCAGGCGCGGCAAAGCCGCCGGCCGCCAAAGCGACCGCCAAGAAGGCCGCTGCCCCCAAGACGACGGGCGAAGCGAGCTGCGGCGCCGGCACTTGCTCGGGAAGCGCCAAGAAGGTTTGGTGACCGGCACGGTCGGCGGGGTCGGGCTCGGGCTCCGCGGCGAGTTCATCGACGAGCTGGTGAGCTTGACGAAGGCGCTCGAGCAGGATCAGGGCAGCGGGCGCCCGTGCCGCCTTCCGATCGATTTTCTCGAGGTGTCGCCAGAGAATTACATGCGCCGTGGCGGCGCCCAGCCCGCGGCGCTGGCGTGGCTGGCCGAGCGATATCCCATCGTGACCCACGGCCTCACGATGTCGCTCGGTGGGAGCGACGAGCTCGACGTCGACTATCTCGGCGATCTCGCCCGGACGGTCCGATCCTTGAGGTCGCCGTGGCACTCGGATCACTTGTGTGTCGGTTCCGTCGACGGGCTCAAGCTGCACGATCTCTTGCCCGTCGCCTTCAAGGAGGCCAACGTCGACCGCATCGCCCGTCGCATCGATCGAGCCCGGGATGCGATCGGCGTGCCGATGGCGATCGAGAACATCAGCTACTACTGGCACCCCGGGCGCGCCGAGATGACGGAGCCCGCTTTTCTCTCCCGCGTTTGCGATGCCGCCGGCTGTGGGCTCTTGCTCGACGTCAACAACGCGTACGTGAACGCGTTGAACTTCGGGTTCGACGTCGACTCGTGGATCTCCGCCGCTCCCCTGGATCGCGTCGTTCAGATCCACGTCGCGGGGCACGAGTGGTTCACGGTCGACCCGACCGGGCTGGGGGAGGCGACGCGACCGCATTCGCCAGGGTCCATGGTCATCGATACCCACGGAGCGGCGGTCGACGATCCGGTGCTCGCGCTGCTCGCGCGCGTCGTTCAGCGCACGGGTCCCGTCCCGATCCTGCTCGAGCGCGATCAAAATATCCCGCCCCTCGGCGTGTTGCTCGAGGAGACCGCTCGCATTCGGGCGATCGTGGATCGCGCGGCGAGCCGCTCGTCGGCGCTACCGGGCGCCGAGAACGATTCCGCGCTCCGATAGGTCCGCGAGCAGCCGCGCGACGTCCGTCGCGACGGCCGATACCGTCGTCCGGTGCTCTACGCACGCCTGCTCGACGGCGTCGCCCAGCGCCCTCTCGGCCATGAGCGCCTCGACGATCGACGCCGCGAGGGGCGTGAGCTCTAGCCAAGATGCGCCCTGTTCGCGGTAAGCGAGGAGAGTCACGGGGCCGACCGCGGGGAGGTCGGTCGACAATGGGTCGTCCGGGAGCTCGTGAACACGCCACGCGTAGCGCGCGAGCCGCGCCGCGCGCGCGAACCGGAGCGGCCGATCGAGGGCGACGGGGTTGCTCGTGCCGGGCACGTCGTCGGGAGCCGAGCCAAGGGCGAACTCGGTGGTCTAGTA
>Ga0302326_10027482_pt1 | contig 11471 bp, 6 predicted proteins | sample Palsa_T0_3_FD_202264 | JGI IMG/M metagenome (GOLD analysis project Ga0302326, IMG submission 202264) | Peat permafrost microbial communities from Stordalen Mire near Abisko, Sweden - Palsa_T0_3 | ecosystem: Environmental > Terrestrial > Soil > Palsa > Peat permafrost | place: Sweden: Abisko...
TGCCTGGGCGGCGGCGATGGCGCGGTTTTCGCCGCTGCGAACGGCAGTCCCCATGACGGCATAGCCCATGCCCGACATGGTGGTCTTTACATCGGCAAAGTCGCGGTTGATGATGCCCGGGATGGTGATGATGTCCGAGATGCCTTGCACGCCCTGAAGCAGAACGTCGTCCGCAACCCGGAATGACTCGAAGAAGCCGGCATCCTTGGCCACAGCCAGCAACTTCTCATTGGGGATCACGATCATGGTGTCGACCCCTTCGAGCAACTCCTCCATGCCGCGCTCGGCCTGCTGCATGCGCCGCTTGCCTTCAAAGCTGAAAGGACGCGTCACGACCGCGACCGTGAGCGCACCCATTTCGCTGGCCAGCGAAGCGATGACCGGCGCCGCACCGGTGCCAGTGCCGCCGCCGAGGCCGGCGGTCACAAAGACCATGTCCGCGCCTTCCAGCGCTTCGATGATCTTCTCTGAATCTTCCAGGGCCGCACGGCGACCCATGTCGGGGTTCGCGCCGGCACCCAGGCCGCTGGTTAATTTGACGCCCAACTGCAGCTTGACGGGCGCCTGGGAGAGCTGAAGTGCTTGAACATCGGTATTGGCGACGATGAACTCGACCCCTTCCAGCTTGGCGGCGATCATTCGGTTCACGGCATTGCCGCCCCCGCCGCCGACCCCTATGACCTTAATCTTCGCGCCACGCGCGATCTCATCGTTGTATTGAATGCGGATTTCGTCGGAAAGACTCATGGTTTCCACTCCATTCTCAATCGTAAATTCTCAATCGTAATTGGATCCTGTCGATCACAAACTTCCTGCGAATATGGCACGCAGTTTCGCACGCAGGCCCTGATCTTCGGCCGCCCGCAGCACGCTGGTGCGATGGGTGTAAAGCAGCATGCCTATAGCCGTTGAAAACTCCGGCTGGATCAGTTCCTCAGGCATCCTGGAGAGTGGCACAGGATAGCCCAGACGAGCGGGAACGCGCAACAGGCTTTCCGCCACATCCAGCAACCCGGCCAGGCGAGCGCCGCCGCCAGTGAGTACACAGCCCGCGCCGAGTGCACCAAGAACGCCGCCCTGGCGCAGATTCTCGCGCAGCAACTGGAAAAGCTCACGGGCGCGCGGCTCAAGAATCTCGCTCAGGTGACGCTGCTTGATGGTGCGGATTACCTCGTTTCCACCCGCAACCAGCTCCAACTCGCTGGAGGAAGGAACCGAGGTGACGACACAATGCCCGTAGTCCAGTTTAATTGCTTCTGCCTCCTGGACCGACATGTGCAGGCCAACGGCGAGGTCATTGGTAAAGTGATCGCCGCCTATGGGTATGACGGCGGTGTGGGCCACCGCTCCTTCGAAGAAAACGACCAGCTCCGTGGATCCGGCGCCGATGTCAACGAGGCAGGCGCCGAGTTCACGCTCGTCCGCCGAAACCGTGGCTTCCGCAGCAGCGATTCCCTCAAAAATTGTGTCCGTCACTTCCAAACCAGCTTTGTTGGCGCAGGTGATCACGCTCTGCGACGCGCTGGCAGAGCAGGTGGCAATGTGCAGATTCACTTCCAGCCGGTTGCCGACCATACCCACTGGGTCGTGAATGCCAGGCTGCTCGTCGAGAACAAATTGTTGCGGTAACAGGTGAAGGATTTCGCGATCGGCGGGGAGGGAGACGGAGCGGGCACGATCCACGGCGGCGCGGACATCCTCGCGGGTGATTTCGCGCAGGCGGTTTCCCAGGCTGATGCCGCCCTGGCTATTTACTCCACGCACGTGCGGACCACCCAATCCAACAACACAATTCGCGATGATGGCATTGGCCATCTGCTCGGCCTCGGTTGCGGCGCGATTGAATGCCCGGCTGGCCGGCTGGAGATCGCTGATCAAGCCCTTGCGCATGCCTTCGGCGTTTACCACGCTGTGCGCCCGATAGCGCAGCGCTCCTTCATGCAGCTCCGCGATCAGCACGCGAATTTTGGAGCTGCCGGCATCCAGTACCGTGATTAGGTCTTCGTTTTTCTGGCTCATCCCTGGGTCTAGCTCTTCGCTTTGGCTGCTTTGTGTGGTTTTGCAGCGGGCTGGGCTGCCGAATGTTTTGCTGGTGGCGCGTGGTGGTCGTTGTGGCCGGCGGGTGGCGCGGCCGGTGCGGATTCAGCGCCGGTTTGCTGGGTCATATCGAGCACGACCTGGTCTTCATAGCGCATGTCGACCGATGCCAGATGAGGATATTGCTGGCGCCACTCGGCCAGGTGCTGCTGGTAACTGCGGTAGCGAGCCAGGAAATTGGAATCTCCGAAGTGAACCTGGATATCCGAGCCCTGGGCCGGCAAAAGAGCCCAAATATCTTCCGGATCAGAGATGTCGACTTCGCTGAGCTGGGGGGAGACTTTGGCTCCTCCTGAATCGAGGTCGGTGACGAATTGCTGGTACAAGTGCATCCGCGCGGCGCGTACCGGCAGAGGATCCCTGGCGGAAATTCCCGTGACGACGGGAAAGGAGTAGTGCCTGGTGGCCATCACGGCCGGAGGAAGGTGTAAGAGAACTCCGTGGGCGTCGACCAGGCCAATGGTGTTGCCTTGGCGGACGAACGCTACCGGTGTGCGCTCAACGATGGCTACGCGCAGTTGATCGGGCATCAGGCGCATCACGGTCGCATGCTCCACCCAGGGGAGCTGCTCCAGGGCCGCGCGGCGCTGATGCAGGGGGATAAAGAAAATATTGCGACCCAGGTCAGATCCGAAAACGGAGAGGAGCTCGGGTCGCGTGACCTGGCTGTTGCCCATGATCTGGATGGAGGAAGAGGTGGTAATGCGGAAGCGGGGATCGTCACGGAAGAAGTTACGTATGGCGATCGCGAGCAGAATCAGCCCGGCGACCGCCGCGACTGCGGCAACAGCAGCGACGATGCGTCCCACGCGGGTAGGAGGGATAAGACCGCGGCGAACCGGCACACGCCGCCGGGCACGCAGGAATCCATCTTCCTCGTTGTCCAGATCGTCGCCGGCAGCCTGAGCGGCACGCGTGCGGGTCCCGGTTCTCCCGGTATCCTGCTTGACGCGCGCTGTCGATGAGGGCGCGGGGCGGAAAAACTGCTCCGCCGGTTCGTCGTCCGCGAATACCGTTGCACGGCTTACTTGTGAGTCGATTTTTACCACGCCCGAGTCAGGTCGTGAGATTTGCCATCCAAACTATAGCGTGGTTTTCCAGGGATTGCTCGGGCAATTTCAGGGAATCTTAGGGGTTATCTTTGTTGGAAATGGGTGCGGCATAAACCTTGATCCAGTGGTTCCTCACCAGCGGTTTGACTTTCTTGCCGGCAAAGTCAAACACGATCAGGTTGGTCTCCTGCTTCGGCATGTGGCAATCAATGCAGTTGCCTGAGACCGGGTGACCCGGTTTGGAGAAAGTTGCCGAGTCCGGCTTATGGCAGGTCAGGCAGCGCTGGGAAAACTCCGCCAGGTTGTGCTGAGCGACATGAACGTTGTGGCAGGTGAGGCAGGTCATGGAAGACGCGAGGAAGCAGCGGCTCTGCTTCAGCATCTCCACCTGGTTGCCGTGAACATCCAGGGGCGCCGCTGGATCCGGCTTGGGGAGGTTGAGGTATTTGTCCAGCGGGTTGCCGGGAAGATAAGTGAAGGTTGGGAGGAGAGGCTGGCCGTGGCCGGCGTGACACCAGGCACAAAGATCCATTTGACGGTCACGCGAGAAGTGCACCGGGTTCAGGATGGCTGTGTCGGGGACCGGCTTCGATTGCTCTCGCTTGACGTGTTCGCGTCCCGGGCCATGACACTTTTCGCACTGCATGCCGAGGGTAAAGCCATCCGTGTTGTAGCGGTTGGAGGGCGGCGGGAGAGCCTCAAAATAGGTCGAGTGACACTCCAGACAACGCGGAATGATGGGGCGCTCAAAATCGGCAAAGCCATCGCGATAGCCGGGGCTGTTTACCCAGCCCAGATCGGTCCAGTACGACACGGGGAGCTGAAAAAGCTGATCTCCGTCCCAGAACAAATAGGTCTGGCCTTTGTCGCCGGAGCCGACCACCACAGCAAAGCGTTCGCTACGTGAGCTGGTTGGGGCGACGGCACTCTGAAAAAAACCTCCGTCCTTGGCATCCATGCGGAAGGACAGATTCGGATTGCGGGTTTTCAGAAGGTTGTCGCCGGGGGTGAACTTTCCCAGGATGGAGTGTTGGTCGGGCGCGCTCGAGGTGAGATAGTGTGCGGTCTGGTGGAAGGAATCGACCTGGGCCGCATGGCAGGATCGGCAGGTGTCGTCACCGACGTAGCCGTCTCGCGCAGCATGCGTGGCCTGGGATGACGCGTGCTGAGGGGCGGCGAGCAGCAACAGGATCAGGGTTGTGAAAGCTCGATTCATATCCAGGGACACCCCTTCACTACGCTACCTTGCATATTTCTCTCAGGACACAAGCCTTCCCAGGGCACGGCCGGTGCCTCGGGATCGGAAAACATTTCCAGGAGGGGTCCGTAGAACCGCAGATCCCTCGGCTCCGCTCGGGATGACAAAGGGGACGGCCGCTGCGACATTAGAAGCTCCAGCTGAGCAGACGCCTTCCAGGGCGAATTGTCAGCAACCACCTTCGATGGAAGAGTCGCTGTCCCCTTTGTCATCCCGAGCGGAGCCGAGGGATCTGCGGTTCTACGGACCCTTCCTGGAAATGTTCCTCAGTAGAGCAGATAGGGCTTGCGCTTTTCCTCGAAATCATGGAGTTGCTGCTGCCAGTCCTCTGCGATGCGTTGGGGGTCGCGGCTTGCCAGAAGGGCTTCGAGCACGCTCCGATTGGCGAGCAGGGTTTCGATCTTGCTCATTTGAAATTTTTCTCCGGCGAGTTTGTGAATGGCGGCCGCAATTTCCATGCCAAGTTCGGGCGAGTCGATGACATTGCGGCCAGTCACGATCAGCTCGATTCCATGACAGAGCTGATCCGCATACGGATAAGGAGCCCGGGGCGTGAAGTCGACCGGCAGGAAGCGTACTCCGGGTAAGAATCTGGCGTTCAACACACGCGCCAAGGCCGGACCATCGATCCAGGGTGCGCCTACGTATTCAAAAGGAGTGTCGGTTCCGCGGCCAACCGAGATGTTCGTGGTCTCGATCAGGCCCAGCGCGGGATAAAGCATCGCCTCCCGCAAACTGCGCAGATTAGGAGAAGGATTGGTCCAGCTGAGGCCGGTGGCATCGAACCAGTCGCCCCGCTGCCAGCCCTTCATTGCAACCACAGTCAGTGGCGCGCCCAGTTTGTATTCTCCGTTGAGATAGCGGGCAAGTTCACCCAACGTCATGCCGTGACGCACTGGTAACGGCGCTACGTTGACGTAGCTCTCCGTGCCGGCATCTGAAACAGGACCCTGCACAAAGGCGCCTCCAAGCGGATCAGGGCGGTCCAGGACCACGATGTCTGTGCCGGTACGGCCGGCAGCCTCGAGAAAATAGCGGACCACGGTTTCATAGGTATAGAAGCGGACTCCAGCATCCTGCAGGTCGACGAACACGGCGTCCAATCCGCGCAGTGTTTCGAGCGAGGGCCGGCGCTGGACCCCATAGAGGCTGACCACGGGCAGGCCGGTGGCCGCGTCTTTTGTATCTTGAATGCCTTCCTTGTCGAGCGCGCCGTTGATGCCGTGTTCGGGACTGAAGAGTAGCTTGAGCTGGAGGCCAGGAGCTCCTGCCAGGACGTCGATGGTTCTTCGGCCCTGCGCATCGAGCCCGGTCTGATTGGTGAGCAGCCCGGCGCGCAGCGTGCCTCCGTGTTTCGCTGCGAGCGCCGCCAGGGGGGCGAAGTGCTCCTGTTCGAGGACGTCGATTCCGGTAGTAACGGTACCGTTGCGATCCTGATGGCGGCGCTCCCCGGCGATGGATTCGTTGTAGCCGGCAAGCGAGGCAGCGAGGCTTCCGCTGTCAGGGTGCAGCTTTACCCACCGCGCAATCGCGTTGGCAACTGCGCCACGGATGGCATTGATGCCGGTCGGTCCGTTGGGATAAACAGCGTTCGACATAAAGACGACGTAGGTGTCGCTGGTTGGGTCCATCCAGAGGGAAGTTCCGGTGAACCCGGTGTGACCAAAGGAACCCACCGGGAACAGCTCGCCGCGATTGCTGGAAAAAGGCGAGTCGATGTCCCAACCGAGCCCGCGAAGGGCTGTGCCGGTAGCCGGTTGCGCGGGGGTGGTCATCTTTTCCAGCGTGAGTTGCTGGAGCGGGAAATGGCTTGGTCTGCCGGCGAGCCTGTCGAGCAGGTTCTGGGCGTAGATGGCGACGTCACCGGCAGTGCTGAAAAGGCCGGCATGCCCAGCCACTCCACCCATGCGACGCGAGGTTGGGTCGTGGACCACTCCCCGGAGCATCACGCCGTGATCGTATTGCGTGGGTGCGATGTGACTGCGCCAGGACTCGGGGGGAAGAAATCGCATATGCTCCACACCCAACGGCTGGGCGAGATATCGCTGCTGATACTGATCGAGCGTGAGGCCTGAGAGCTTCTCGACCAGTGCACCGAGGACGATGAAGTTGATGTCGCTGTAGCGGAATTGCACTCCCGGAGCAGTGACCGGCGTCGCGGCAAACGCGCGGCGCAATCCCTCCTCTTTCCCTTCCCACGGGTCATCGAGCGAAACATCGGGGGGCAGGCCGGAGTAGTGGGTTAGCAACTGGCGAATGGTGATGTCCTGCTTACCATTGGCGGCGAACTGGGGCAGATATTGGGCCACCGGATCGTTGAGCTGAAATCGGCCCTGCTCGTAGAGCTGCATGATGGCAGGCGCCGTGGCTAAAACTTTAGTCAGGGAGGCAAGATCGAAGATCGTGTCTTCGGTCATCGCTTCCGGCGCGGGGATCAGGGAACTGTTTCCGTAGGCCTTGTGGAAGATGATCTTCCCCTTGTGGCCGGCGATCACCACGGCTCCGGGGAACTTTTTGGCGGCGATTCCGCCTTCGACGATGCGATCGATCTGTCGAAATTCAGGATCCTCCTGCGCCTTCAAATGCGAAGCCAGCAGAACCATCAGCAGGACCGCGATCTTCGAAGTGCGTTTGCCGGGCAGAATTTTGCTCATCACCCATCCCAGGGCAAACGTAAGTAGCGATCCGATGAGCACGAACCAGGTCCAGGCAATTTTTGGTAACGGTACCGAATGAGGCTGTTTCCAGAGCAGGATGTTCGCCACCAGGCCGCCGATCATACCTATGATTGCCCCTGATTCCGTCGCCGTTTTGGTCAGCGTACCCAGCAGAAAAACTCCCAGCAGAGCGCCGTAGGCAACCGACGCAATCGACAAGCCGACTTCTACGACATGGCCGCCGCCGCGGGACATGAGGGCGAGCACAAAGAGCAGGATGGCCCAGAAGAAGGTCATCACGCGCGATAGGCGAGCGCGCTGACGTTCCTCCGCATCGGGCTTCCAAGCCATGTAGAAATCCACCATGCTACTCGAGCTGAGCGAGTTGACGGCTGCACTCAGGTTCGACATTGCGGCGGCCAGGATGGCCGCGACCATCAGCCCAGCGACACCATGCGGCATCTCGGTCACTATGAATGCCGGGAAGACGCGATCGGGGTTTCCCGGCGGCGTGCCATGGGTCACATTACCGTAGAAATAGTAGAGCCCGGTGCCGATGGCGAGAAAGAGCGCGAACTGCACCAGAATAACAACGCCACTGGCCAACAAGGCGATGCGCGACTCGCGCAGATTCTTCGCCGCCAGCAGCCGTTGCACCATGAGCTGATCGGTACCGTGACTTGCCATGGTCAGGAAGCAGCCTCCGGCAAGACCAGCCCAGAAGGTATAGGTTTGACTCAAGCTGAAAGCAAAGTGGAAGATCGTGACCTTGCCGGCAGCGGCGGCAACGGTGTGAATTGCGTGCCAGCCGCCCGGGACGCGATGCCCAAGCAGGATGACGCTGACGATTGTGCCGGCAACGTAGAGCGCCATCTGCACTACGTCGGTCCAGATGACGGCGGCCATCCCGCCTTCGAGGGTGTAAATCAGGGTCAGGGCGCAGATGATCCCAATGGAGACGATATCCCGGGTGCCGATCGCGATGCCCACGACGATCGAGACGGCAAAGACCCGGACCCCTTCTGCCGCGGCGCGCAGAAAGAGGAAAAGAAATGCGGTGAGCTTGTGAAGCCGCGGGCCGAATCGCTGGCCGATGACCTCATACGCCGTGAGCAGTTCGCCACGGAAGTAACGGGGCAGGAAAATGATGCACACCACGATCCTGCCCAGGAGATAGCCGAGAACAATCTCCAGAAATCCCCAGTCGCCGGTGTAGGCGAGGCCGGGCACGCTGATGATGGTCAGGGTACTGGTCTCCGCGGCCACGATGGAGAGAGCGATTGCCCACCAGGGAATCCGGCGATCGGCGAGGAAGTAGTTTTTGAGAGAACGGTCGCGGCTGCGAAACTGCAGACCGAAGAGGGTGATGCCTGCCAAATAGATGGCTACCAAAGAGAGATCAACCGAGCTCAGCCGGTGCATTCGTTTTTCAGAAGACCCCTTTCCGCCAGGCAGATATAAAATTTCAAAAACCCGGAGATGGTTATGGTGCGAGTTGAAAATCTTTGCGTGATCACCAGCATAGTCTGCTGGCCGCCGGCATATCTACACCCTATCTCACACCGAACAGTGGGTGGTCGATCATATTGGGTAAGACTTCTTTGGTCTCTCCTGGCAAATGCCCTTACACGGGGTCGCGGCACTCTTCAGCCTAATGGCCTGCCTGTACTCGATCCGCTACATTCCTTTCGATCAGAGCTTCGTCCAATGGCATTTTTGGTTGAGGCTTGGCTGTGTGGCTTGGTTCATCATCGGCCAGGTCGTCTTTTATATGGTGGCGTGAGGCGAAACCACCGGCCAATTAGGATTAACCGGCCAAGCGCTGACCTTGTCGTTCGTGGCTACTATCCCCATCTTCCTGGCGACCCAGTTGCTGTTCGCGTTTGCATTGGTGCGTGGCCTTATCAAGATGCGTTTGCCTTAGCAACGCCGTCGCCTTCGATGATGGTGATGTACTTGTCGATCGGTAGGCCGGTGAATCGCTCCGTTGTGCCGCTGGGTTCAGGCCACTTTACTTCCAGCCAGTCTATTTTGGTGCGGGCGCCGAGGCCCAGCACCAGGCGCGGATCGTGCGACGACAAGTAGCTTCCCCCACCCACCTTGGTTCTACTGCGCTTCAGATCTCCAGCCTGCCAGGTGACGCGCGCGCCAATCGCATCGCGGTTCGACTTCTTCCCTACCAACTTGACTCCCAACCAATGGTTGCCTTTGGCCGCCTGGTTGCGCAACAACAGCGGGGCGGCATCGTTCACCGAGACGAGCACATCTACCGCACCATCGTTATCGAAGTCGCCTATGGCGAGGCCTCGGGCGGAGAGATTGCGGGCAAAGAGCGGTCCGCTTTCCGCGCTTACGTTGTGCAGCGTCTTGCCGTCGCTGTGAAACAGCATCAGCGGCTCACGGTAGGTCACATCCTTTTGCATGGTTTCGATCAGGTCATCGGGATTTCCGTTGGCCAGGAAGAGGTCGAGGTTGCCGTCGTTGTCGTAGTCGAAAAATTTCAGCCCCCAGCCGCTCATCAACCGGGTCGCAGCGCCAATCGAGGTCGAGTTGGCCTGGTCGTCAAAAGTCTCGTCGTGATTGTTCTGGTAAAGGGAAAATCTCTCGTGGTCAATATTGGCCACGAAGAGATCCATCCAGCCGTCCTGGTTGAAGTCGGCCGCATCGACTCCCATGCCTGAGCGGGGCCGGCCGGTCTCGCTGAAGCCCACCCCAGCAAGAGCGGCAATCTCATCAAACTTTCCGTTGCCCCGGTTCATGTAAAGAAAGTTCTGCAGCGTGTCATTGGCGACAAAGAGGTCCATTCTGCCGTCGTTGTTCAAGTCGGCCGCGACTACACCCCAAGCCTTACCGAGGTGCTTTGCAATGCCGGAGGATTGGCTGACGTCGGAAAATGTTCCGTCGCCGTTGTTGTGGAAGAGCCAGCTGGCTGATGGCTTGTAAAGCGTCGGAACACAGTATCCGGGCTTGTTGTAAGCGACGCAGTTAAGGTTTTTGGATTGATTAAAGTCGACAAAGTTGCAGACAAACAGGTCCAGCCGTCCGTCGTTGTCGTAGTCAAACCAGACTGCGCTCGAGCCCCATCCGGGAGCCGCAACACCCGCCTTTTCGGTAACGTCACTAAAGGTTCCGTCACCGTTGTTGTGATACAGAATGCTTCTTCCGTATTGGGTCACATAGAGATCTGGAAATCCGTCACCGTCATAGTCTCCGACGGCTACACCCTGTCCGTAGCCACCGGCCGCTACACCGGCCTTCTCGGTGACGTCGGTGAAGGTTCCATCTCGATTGTTGCGATAGAGGGCGTTGCGCAGAGGCGGATCAGGATTGTAGAAGTCACATTTACCACTGTTGACTAGATAGATGTCCATCCATCCGTCGTTGTCATAATCGAGAAAGGCACAACCTGCGCCGGTGGTTTCGGGCAGGTATTTCTGTGGCGACTTGCCGGCTGTGTGCACCCAGGTAATGTGACTACTGGAGGCGGGCACTTCTTCGAACGGGTAGAGGGGCGCGGCAGATGCGGCTGTGGCAAGCCGGGGCCAGGTAGCGTAGGCGCCAGCGAGTCCGGCGGTGTTGGCCAGAGTGCGGAGAAAATACCGGCGGGATAACCCAGTAGACTTCGCGATCACTGCGGAGGCGGAGCTCCCTGTGCGCCTGCGGGCGCCGAGGTTTTCTGCTGCAAGGCGAATTCCTTGTCCGCATCTTCTCTTCGGCCCGTGCGTGCGTAGGCGGTAGCCAGACTGTAGTGCCCGGCGGGATTTGCGGGCTGGAGTTTAACCGCCTTTTCCAGTGGAGCGACGGCGTCGGGATAGTTTTTCTGCGCCAGAAGTGCCATGCCCAGCCCCAGATAAGCATCGGCGAAATTAGGGTCGAGCTCGGTGGCTTTCGAGAGATGTTTTACCGCCTCAGGCAGGTCCTGGGCCTGGCGCGCGAGCTCCCCCATGACGTATTCGGCACCCGCATTCGCGGGATCGATTTCCAGTTCCTGTTGCAACTCTTTTTTTGCCTGCTCGGCAAAGTCGGGCGGCGGACTTGGCTTCGATAAGATCAGCCGCGCCAGACGAAAATGAATGCTTGGATAGCGTGGATTCTGCTCCAGAATTTTTCGATAGTCCTTTTCCGCCTGATCCCATTTGCCCTGCTGCTCGCTCGCGTCCGCGTCCATTTCGAGAGCGGGGATGGAAGTCGGAGCCGTCGTCGCAAGCTCGCTCGCAGCGCGCGCCGCGAGATCGGAATACGCGTGGGTCAACACGTACAAAACCTCGGGATCCCGGGGGAACTGCCGGCTCAACATGCGCAGGAAATCTTGCAGGGGTTCCTGCTGCTGCAGGGCTGAAGCGCAGCGCACGCCGTCGAGACCGACTCTCTGTTGTAGCTCTTTGTCTGTGATGTGCCCAGCTGTCT
>Ga0302326_10027484_pt1 | contig 11470 bp, 11 predicted proteins | sample Palsa_T0_3_FD_202264 | JGI IMG/M metagenome (GOLD analysis project Ga0302326, IMG submission 202264) | Peat permafrost microbial communities from Stordalen Mire near Abisko, Sweden - Palsa_T0_3 | ecosystem: Environmental > Terrestrial > Soil > Palsa > Peat permafrost | place: Sweden: Abisko...
ATCTCTCCGATCGCCTCCGATTTTTCGATCTTCGCCACCAGATGCATGTCGCTCGCGCGATTCTTCAGGTGCTGCCGCAGCAGAATGAGATCGTCGGCACAGCGCACAAATGAGAGCGCCAGATAGTCCAGATCATTCTCGATCGCCCAGTCGCAGCACTCCCAGTCCTTGTCCGTGATCGAGGGGATCGAGACAGATGTGTTGGGGAGATTGATCCCCTTGGAACTTTTGAGAGTCCCGCCGGCCGTGCACGAACAGCGGATTTCGTTATAGTTTTTATCGGTACAGACAAAGCGCAGCAGGCCATCCTCCACCAGCACGCGATCGCCCACCTGCACATCGTCCACAAATCCGCCGTAGATACAGCTGACTCGACCGTTTTCCCCCACCATCGGTCCTCGCTGGATGGTCAGTTCATCCCCAACGCTTACCGGCATTCCCCCGGAGCCATCGATATCCTTCACAGGACCGAGTCGAATCTTGGGTCCGCACAAATCGCCCAGCAACGCGATGGGAGTATCCCATCGTGCCGCCGCCTCGCGAATCCGGCGCAGCATCAGCAGATGGCCATCCAGCGAACCATGCGAAAAGTTCAGCCGGCAAACGCCCACGCCCGCGCGAAACATCTGCAGCAGCGTTTCGACGTCGCTGCACGCCGGACCCATCGTCGCAATGATCTTTGTCCGAATCATCCGCCGGAGACTGTACCGGCATGACGCCCGCGCATAAAGCCGCCGCGTCATTTGAGCCAACCCCTCTGTGCCACGGGCATCCTGCCCGTGGCACGAGGATTCTTCTGGCCTTATCCTTCTGCCCTGTGCCTCGCACCCGGTCCGTGACAAAAATCTTCGGTTCCTTCCTCATTCTCTTTGGTCTAAGCCAATTTCTTGGCTGCGCCGCGCGCCCCGGCACAATCGTTCGACGCTCTGGCGATGAAATCATGGTTTGTGGCACGATGTTCCATACTGGCACGCCCGTCGTCCTCTGGACCGATCCCGGCGGGTACGATGCCTATCGCGTCGAGCGCCGGTTCGTCTCCTACGATCGATCATCCTGGGCCGCAACAACGCAAGACACCCCGGACATCCACACCCCTAACCGCTATGGCCTGCGCGATGCCCTTCTCACCCCACAGCAAATCGAACAGGTTCGCGGTGGTGGTTGGGATCTGCCTCTATTGCGTGACAAAATCGACCAGCTCGTCTTTCATTACGATGTCGATGGGACCAGCCGCGGATGTTTCAAATCCCTTCAGGATGCCCGCGGCTTGAGCGTGCATTTCATGCTCGATCTGGATGGCACGATCTATCAAACATTGGATGTGAAGGAAAAGGCCTGGCACGCGACGATCGCCAACAGCCGATCCATCGGGATCGAGATCGCCAACCGCGGCGCTTACGAAACACCGAATTTGCTCAAGCAATGGTACGCCAGGGATGACGATGGCCGCACGCGCATCACAATCCCGCCCTCTCTGGGCGATGGCGGCGAGCGGACGAAGAACTTCATCGCCCGCCCCATTCGCAAAGGAATCGTCAGGGGCCAGGTGCAGGGCCAGACGCTGGTGCAATATGATTTCACTCCCGAGCAATACGCGGCGCTCATTAAGCTGACAGCGACACTCTGCACGATCTTTCCGAAAATCACCTGCGATTATCCCCACGATGTACAGGGCCGGCTGATCACGCACAAATTGCCCGATGCGCAGCTCGCGGCGTACCACGGCCTGCTGGGCCACTATCACATCCAGACCAACAAGCAGGACCCCGGCCCGGCGTTTCAATGGGATCGAGTCGTCGAGGGCGCGCGAAATCTAATGATTCGATAAGCGGACTGATGGCTTGGGTCTTCGCGAGACAAAACGAGACAGAATAAGACACTGTTTTGGCGGTCCGATGGCCCAAAATGGCTCCTCGACTTTTGCACTTTTTTTGAGCTTCGTGCCGGCCAAAAACATCTGACATGTCAGACAAAACCGAGCGGAAGTGGAACATAGACATTTTTGGCGATGTTCCACTTCGCAGCAAATGGCCCGAAAGGCCCTTGAAAACAGGGCTTCTAGGGATTGAAAAAAGTGCAAAAGTCGAGGGCTCAAAATGGCTCAAGCTTTCAGGCTTGGCCGGGCGGGTCGATTTGTCAATATTTGTCAAAATGTTACCCAGCTTTTCTATCTAATTATTGCTTTTTTCGGTGTTAGCCATTTCAGATTAGACACTTGCGCTGAGTGACATGCGGAGAAATGGGGAAAGCATGACAAATGCCGGCAAGCGGGGGGGGTGCCTGAGCGGATTGTTGCGGGGGAGAGGGAGGCATCGTGCGGGAGCCTGAGTAAAATTAACAGCACCTTGTGGTTAGGTCGCTCCCGTCCTGGTCTTACGCTTCAGTTATTAGAAATGACCCTTTTTCTTCACCCACCGCCAATTCCCCTTTGGCCACATCCACACCCACCGCCGCCTTCTGACCAACGCGGCCACGCGTGACAACCTCGATCAATACTTCATTGACATCAACCAGCGAATAGGGATTCTTTCTTCTCACGGGGATGACCTCCTGCACGCGGATCGGCCCGGCTTTCGAGCCAGACCATTAACCGCTCTTTTGAGGCATCCCCGCTTTTAATGCTATAGCCGGCTTTAGTTCACCCCCCCATCATTCAAGATAGCACCGATAATTCTGGCACCGCTCATCAGCGCGTTGCGGGCACGCTCGGCACCCTCGCGCGTCGATTTCCCAGCGCGGAGCACCAGCACCGTCGCATTGCAAAATGCGCTGAGAATGCGGGAATCAGTCGCGGCGTTGACCGGCGGCGAGTCGAAGATGATGTAGTCGTATTCCGACGCCAGTCGGTCGATAAGTTCGCCGAACTCTTGGCTGCTCAGAATTTCCGGCGGGTTTCTGGGAATCGCGCCGCACGGCAGAATGTACAAGGTCTTCAACCCCGTGCGGTGGACGGCGTGGTCGAGCGTTTCGGTTCCGGAGAGGACGCTCGACAGTCCGGTCGCGGCGTGCGCGCGGAGTTTCTTGCGGTTAGCGCGATTACGGAAATCAGCATCGCAGAGTAAAACCCTGCGGCCCGTCTGGGCGATGGCGATCGCGAGATTGCTGGCGCTGGTGGTTTTGCCGTCGCCGGCTTCGGGGCTAGTGACGAGCAGGGTGCGAGCGCGGGCGCCAGCAGCACTGAGGTAGAGAGTTGTGAAAACTGTGCGATAAGCCTCGGCGACTTCGGAGCGTGAGTCCAGATGCACGCACATGGCACGGGCAACGGAGGTACGCCCGCCCGGCATGCGGGGCACGACGCCAAGGATTGGCAGGCCGACGTCCTGAACCTCTTGCGCAGTTTGCAGCCGACTTTCAGTAAGGCCACGCAGATAAGTGAGGATTGCGCCAATGATCAACATGCATTTGATGGTACTCAGAAATAACGGCCCGAACGAATCTTCACCTTTTCTTCACTCCCCATTTTAGCGGCAGGCCGGGGAATAAAAACAGAGACAGCCGCCGCTTTTGTATTTGGCGAAGGGCCTGAAAAAAGGTAACTGTTTACCGTGCCGAATCCACCGAGAAATATAGGCTGAGGAGCTGCTTGAACCGGCTACGGCGCGTCCCGATGATGGGAAACATCGAGAAAAATCGGGTTAAACCTGCGGCTGACAGTAAACAGTTACGATCGCGGCATCCCATATTGATGAGTGTCCCATTTTCCTTTCCCGACCCCCTAGAATTTCCCGCCGTAACTCGGCTATCGGGCGATCCAAAATCTTCTTCGTGCCCTTCGCCCCTTCGTCCCTTCGTGTTAAACCCTTTGGACAAAAGATCACACAATCCCCAGCACCCCCGAACAATCCAACCGATACTTCTCCCCCAACGGCAACGGCGTTGAATGCGTTCCATGCCCCACCGGCAACCCCATCGCCACCGGAATCCCCAGCGATCCGAAGCTGAATTCGAGCGCCTCGTCCACCGAATAACTTCTCCGCAAAGGCATGCGCTTCTGCGAATCCGCCGAAACAAGCACCTGGCTCACCCGATCCTCGCAATCGGTGAACGCGCCCAGCACAATCGCCGCCACGCCATCGAGCCGGCCGCTCTGCCGAAGCTGCGTCACCATCCGATCGATCCGGTACGGCGGCTCATCGATATCCTCCAAAAACAGGATTCGATTTGTCGCCGACTCCGCGAACCGCGTGCCCGTCAGGCTGTTCCACACACTCAGATTCCCTCCGATCAGATCCGCCTCAATCGCCCGCGCCGGTGGCGTGCCAATCCATTTCAACTGCCATTGCCCCCACGGTTCTTGTGGTTTGTGGCAACGTGCGATCGCCTGAAGCATTGCGGCATCCAGTTCGCGCAATGTTCTGGAAATGACCATCGGCGCATGCGTCGTTCGCCATCCCCATCGCTGCCGCACGAACGACATCAGTGCCGTCGCATCGGAAAAACCGACAAGCAATTTCATCGGCGGCGTTCCCCCCTCCGCGGCGAGTCGATCCAGCAGCGGCAAAATCCGCGTCGAACCGTACCCTCCGCACGCGCACCACAGCACATCATGTTCATTCGATTTCGCCGCCGCGTAGAACCCTTCGCCACGTTGCTGATCATCTCCTGCAAAGACAAATGATTGAGCCGCACAGCTCGGCTGCACATCAACCGTCAATCCCGCAGATCGCAGGTGCGCGATCCCCATCGTCAACTCCACCTGCGGAACCGCAGATGACGGAGCGACGACGGCGATGCGAATTCGTACATCCATTCATATCCTCGTTTCCCAGTGTACCCAAAAACGAATCTTCGTTTGGCCGGCTCGCCTGCGAGCCGGCTAAACGAAGACTCAAACGTTCGCGTATAATTCCCTCCCCATGGTCGACCTCCGCGAACAACTGCAATCTCTCTTCGGTCTCGATGACTTCCGCCCTTCGCAGCGCGAGGTCGTCGAGGATGTTCTGCGCGGCAAAGACGTCCTCTGCGTCATGCCCACCGGCGCGGGAAAGAGCTTGTGCTATCAATTGCCGGCCGCCGTGCAGGGCGGGTTGTCGATCGTCGTCTCGCCGCTGATCAGCTTGATGGAGGATCAAATCCAGCAACTCCGCGATGAGGGCCTGCCCGCCCTCATGCTCAACAGCGGAATGCCCGCGGATGCAGCGAGACAGGTGATGGCGGAATTGCATCAAGGATATGCGGGCCTGCTGTACGTCGCCCCGGAACGCTTTTTCGCCGGGGGTTTTCAATCGCTCATGGAAAAGATGCGACCGCGATTGCTGGCGGTGGATGAAGCCCATTGCATCAGCCAATGGGGACACGATTTTCGGCCGGAATATTCCAAGCTCGGCGAGGTGCGCAAGCGCCTGGGAAATCCGCCGACCATCGCCCTCACGGCCACCGCAACCGACGACGTGCGCGCCGACATCATCCAGAAACTGGGGCTTGTCGAGCCGACCATCGTTATTACGGGATTTGATCGTCCGAACCTTCTGTACGAAGCTCGGCGATTGCCGAAAGTCGCGGAAAAGGATGCTGCGCTGGTCGAATTGATGCGAAAATCAACCGGCAGCGCGATCGTCTACTGTGCGACACGAAAAAATGTGGATCAAGTGAATCTGCTGCTGGGATCGGCTCTGAAGAATCGGACAGTATTGCCGTATCACGCGGGGATCGATTCGGCGACTCGGTCGGCCAATCTCGAAACATTCATGGCCACGCCGCGAGCGGTGGCGGTGGCGACCAATGCCTTCGGCATGGGGATCAACAAGCCGGACATCCGCCTGGTTGTTCACTACAACGTGCCGGGCACGCTGGAGGCGTATTACCAGGAAGCCGGGCGCGCGGGGCGTGATGGGCAGCCGGCGCGGGGCGTGATGCTGTTCAGTTTTCAGGATCGATTCACGCAGGAATTCTTCATCAGCAAGATCGGTGAAGACGGTTCGATGGATGTCGCCACGATGGAGGCGGCAAAACAGCGGGCCACGCACAAACTGGAACTGGTGCTGCGGTATGCCCAATCCTACACTTGCCGACGGCAGATGATTCTCGATTATTTCGGCGACGAGGCGGACGTGATCGACTGCCAGTGCGATGTTTGCCGGCGCGGGGAGATTTCGGATGACATCGCGGTGCCGGGAAGGGCCGTCACTCCCGATGAAGTCGTGACGCTCACCCGCCAGTTGCTCTCGGCCATCGCGCGGACGAAGGGCAAATTCGGCGTGGGTATCGTCGCGGAAGTTTTGGCCGGCACCGAAAGCGAAAAGACGATGCGCTGGCAACTGCAGCAGCTCTCCGTATTCGGATTGTTGCGTGTGCATCCGGTGAAGCGAATCGTCGCCATGCTGCACAGGCTCATGGAATCAGGCCTGGCGAGGCAGCGCGATCCGGATGGTAATTTTCGGCCCGTCGTGGAACTGACCGCCGCAGGCATCGCCGTCATGAAAGGCGAGCAACCGCCGCCAGCAACATTGATCGATCTGGCGGGGTCCCGCGTTCCAACCTCGCCAGCGCCACGACGAGAACGAGCCGATCGAAAGCAGGCAATCGCGATTGATGATGAGCAATTCGACCCCGAAACGCAGGCCCGTTTTGACCGCCTCCGGCAAGCCCGCCTGGAAATGGCGCGCGAGCGCCAACTGCCGCCCTATTGCATCTGTCACGATTCCACCCTGAAACAGATCGCCCGCGTATCGCCAGAAAACCTCGGTAATCTTGAGTCGGTCAAAGGCATGGGGCCGATGAAGGTTAAAATGTATGGGGAGAAACTGCTGGAGGCGGTGAGGGGGAGAAGTTAAAAGTTCAAAATTAAAAGTGAAAAGTTTAGACGCGAAATAGTGCTAATAGGAGGGCCAGGTGTGAACTCATATTTTTACGGCTACATTCGGTTGTTCGGGGCAGTTGCGTTATTCGCATGCATTCAAACCAATGATGCGCTTGGTCAGACATCCCAACCGCGTGGTGCCGCTCAAGGCGGGTGGTTGAAGGCCGTCGTTCCTGATGAAGTCAGATTCGCAATCGATCGATGCAAAGGGTCGTACAACGCGATGAAGAACGTGTCCTATACGTTCGATGAACTGTCCGAGTCTAAGTCGGATAAAGAAGAGATTGTTGGTAGCGTCAAGCAAAACGCCGATTCAAACGCCGAAGAAATGGATGTTCAGCAAACCCAACTTGTTCCCCCTACGAAACTACCCCCCGTGCATATCGTAAGTTACATTACCGATCGCGAGTTGGGTGCATGGCTCGGATCGGGGTCAGTACCCGAGCAGCACACATATTTAAATAGAGAAGCGATGAGTGATCGAGCCAGCGCGCTCGCAAGGAGATGTATCGCCCCGCACCCGGAAATGTACGCATTTGGTCGTGGCGACACGGACATCCTGCTATCGGACCCGTCAAATTTCCGCTCGCATATTTATTTAACTTGGAAGATGGAGAAAGTCGTCCAGAACAATCGAACATTAGTACGACTTACTGAGAGCTTCGCTCGCCGCGTCGAACCTGCGATAGTGACCTCAAGCTATACCTATCTTCTAGACCCAGAGATGGGTTACGCTGTCGTCCGCTTCACATTCGCGATGCAGGGCACGCTTGTTTCAGAATCAAACGTGACGATAAAGGATTGGACGGGGAAACACGCCTGGTATCCTGAGGAAATTGTCGCTCGATACTATGATCCAAGGGCCAGAGGCGACGGATCGCCTACAGAGACGACACGGCTCGCGATTACACAACTCACAATAAATCCAACCTTCGCGCCGACTGACTTTACGCTCATTGCGCTGGGAATGGCGCGGGGCCAAGGCTATTCGGCGTCCGATTCTGAGGGGCGCGCTGAGAGCCTGGTGTGGAGGGGGTACACCGCAGCAACCACTCGGGCATCCGAAGATAACTGAAGGGGACATCACATGCTGATCCCCTCTCTGAACTTTTAATTTTGAACTTTTAACTTTTAACTCGCGTTAGCGCAGCTGATGCGCCGGCTTGGGCAGATCATCGTGGATCGTCTGCTGCTTGGGCTGATCGCCGTTGAAGCTGAAGAGGATCATGTCATCATCGATCCGCGCCTGGAGATGCACCGGCCGCTGCCAGATCTTGTGGACATTTCTTAGCGTTTCGATGGCGAACTTGATCTCGATGTCCAGCCCGTTGTGGCGGTGGGCAAGGTAAAGCTCCCCGGCGTTTTTGTAGTTGCCATCCACCACATAGATGAACGGCCGGCCCATGTTGGTCAGTTGATACAACATCGTCTGCTTGATCCGCTGCGGATCGCGGCTGACGATGCGCAACTGCCCCGTGTGCGGATCACGGCCGTACTGATAAAACTTGTGCTTCTCGATCCAGTCCGGCGTCATGAATTCATCGATGAAATTCACGTCGTTGTAGACGCGGCGCACTTCAAAAATCTTCTCCCGCCCCAATCCCATCCCCTTGTCCCAGCGTTCCTTCTCGCCAAGATTGTCGGCTTCCTCGTATTCCTTCCCGAACTTGCCCTTGTTCCAGCGATCTTCGATATCGCGAAATAATTCAATGCCGATCTTGTACGGATTAAAATTCCCCGGCGGCATGTGAACGGTGCCGCTGTGATGATCGGCATAGTCGATGATTTCCTTCGCCTCGACGAAATGCCGCGTCATCAGCATGCTGTGCCAGTAAGATGCCCATCCCTCGTTCATTACCTTCGTCATTCCCTGCGGGGCGAAGTAATACGCCTCCTCGCGCACCATCGACAGGCAATCCATCTGCCAATCTTCCAGGCGCGCGTGCTCCAATAGATAAAGCAGCACATCGCGCGTCGGACTCGCCGGGGTGGCGTACCGAAATTTGGCCTTTTCATCGCGCCGCTTCTTCGCCTCTGCCTCGATTTTGTCCGGAGGATTGATCCACCGATCCAGATAATCCTTCGACTTGAACTTCTGAACCTGCGATTCCTGTCGCTTGTCCTCCTCGCGCGGCGACTCCAGTGGCCCACGCTTTAAGAACATGCTGTGCGGATCGATCAGATCCTCAACGCTCAGGCAAATATCCATCCATTTCTCGACTACGTCATAGCCATGCCGCTCGATGTGCTTTCGCACATGGGTCGAGTGATTGGCCATCTCATCCATCATCTTGCGATTGGTGCCGGCAAACCAAAGATTGCTCTTGAAAAAATCGCTGTGGCCGTAGACATGCGCGATCACCAGCTTCTGATCGACAAGCTGATTCGATTCCTGCAGGTAGGCGTAGCAGGGGTCATTGTTGATGACCATCTCATAGATGCGACCCAGCCCGTAATGATGTTGCTTCCGCAGCTTTTCATATTCCATCCCAAAGCGCCAGTGCGGGTATCGCTGCGGAAACCCACCATACGCAGCGATCTGATTCATCTGCTCGTAATCGCACATCTCGAAGATGACGGGGAAGAAATCCAGCCCGTACGAGCGCGCCTGCTCGCGGATCTGCTTCTTCGCAGCGAGGAGTTCAGCGGGAAATGGGGCGAGGGTGTGAGAGGCCATGAAATACTCGTCAGACAGCGCGAACGGTTACCGAATCTTAGGCGAATCCCGGCAATTACGCTTGCCCAATCACCTTGGCAATGGCGAATGCAGCAGCAGCGGCACATCCGCCGATGAGCGCGGTTTGAATTGCGCTCTTCCAGGCCACCGCGCCGGTGAACCGCCCCTTTATATATCCAAAGAGCAGCAGCGCCAGCAGCGTGAGAACGCAAGATGCGACCAGCGCCTGATGCGCACTGTGGCACAGAATATACGGCAGCAGCGGCACCAGTCCGCCAACGACATAGCTGCCGGCAATGGTCAGCGCGCTGCGGATCGCACGCCCGGGCTGGGGCTTTTCCAGTCCAAGCTCATAACGCATCATGAAATTCACCCACATCGTGGGATTTTGACGCAGGGCTGCAACGACGGGCGCTGCCTGTTCAAGCGTGAGTCCATATTCCACAAACGCAGCGGCGACCTCGGCGGCTTCGACCTCGGGCACTTCGATCACTTCACGTTCTTCCCGCCTCCGTTCCGCCGCGTAATGCTCGGCCTGACTGCGGGCGGCGAGGAATCCGCCAAGGCCCATGGCGATTGATCCGGCGGCGATCTCCGCAAATCCAGCCGTCACCACCAGCCGCGCCTGCATGATCGCCCCGCTCAACCCGGCGGCGAGCGCGAATGGCACGGTCAGGCCATCCGACATGCCGATCACAATGTCGCCAACGGTTTCGCCGGCGTTAAAATGGCTCTCGTGATGGCGAGGACGATCGGGGCCGCCATCAAGGATTTCCTTCGCGGCGGAGGAATCGAAAGCGGGCGAATCGTTCGGCATTGCAGACATCCAGCAGATCAAAGAGGAGCCCTTCCCGAAGGCACGTTGAACAAATCCTACGGCTTGGAATAGGGAACAATCACGTCGGCAAGCATCGGAAAATGTTTGGCGTTCAGCGTGACAAGCGTTGCGTTTGATGCCTGAGTTGTGGCGGCAATCAGGGCATCAGCAAGACCAACGTTGTGGCTCTTTCCATATTGACGCCGCAACAAACCGCCGTGAATGGCTGTGTCATCTGACAACGGGAGGACCGTCAACGCAGAAAGAAATCGTTCGAGTTGAACGCGCTCGGCGCCCTCCCTGACTCCGGCGAAGAGTTCAGCGACGACAATAACAGAGGTCAATGGCGAAGTCGTAAGCCCGTTCAGGAATGCCACAGCTTTCGGATTTCCGCGCAGATGGTCGATGATGACGTTCGTATCGAGTAAAAGCTGGCTCATAACCGTTCATCCAGCGGTTCTACGCGATTCCACTCTGTGCGAAGCTGTTTCATCAATTGTGGAATGTCGTCCCGATCCTTCCACATCCCGGCGGCTTGCATGAGCGCGGCCTTCCACTCGGGAACAGGCGAGGCCCCTGACTTTCCGCTCTGGGCCTGGGTAATTCTCACGACCGGTGTTCCACCGTCGGCAAGCACAATCTCCTCGCCGGAACGGGCACGGGCGACCAGTTCGACGAATCGATCCTTCGCTTCGAAGATTTCAAATTGAGTGGACATCGTAGCTGACCGCTATAGCGGCCAAGACCGAGAGAGCCCTTATCTATCCAGCTGCTCGATCGAGGCACGCCAGACAGCCAACGAACCGAGTTTCACCGCCGCATCAGCGCCAACGCTTTCCAACAGCAATCCAAGGACGAAAAGGCGGTCCTCATCATAGTTGAAGAGTTTGCCATCGGTCATCTCAAGATTCGGCATTTTGGATAGTGTATCCGCGCCACCGGTGATTGCGTGTCCGGCAGCATCGATTTTGAAGCGGAGGTGTCGTTTGGGCATAAATCAACCTACTTCGGTGTTCCAAGAATCGGAATCCAGTTCGATCTCCTATAAGAATCACGGCCATTTCCCGCGCCTCCGAAGTTCAGCGCGTGCAAGCACCGACTTTGCCGCCTTGCGTACCTGCGGCTTTACGTCTGTCAGGCCAAATCTCGCCGCTTCGACACAACGCGAGTCGATAAT
>Ga0302326_10027485_pt1 | contig 11470 bp, 8 predicted proteins | sample Palsa_T0_3_FD_202264 | JGI IMG/M metagenome (GOLD analysis project Ga0302326, IMG submission 202264) | Peat permafrost microbial communities from Stordalen Mire near Abisko, Sweden - Palsa_T0_3 | ecosystem: Environmental > Terrestrial > Soil > Palsa > Peat permafrost | place: Sweden: Abisko...
CGCAGGGTTGGGCGCTGCGGACTGCGCCCGTGCGTAACCTGCGAGCAAGCAGCAAAGCAGCGTGCCTACTAGTCTGGATGGACAGCGGAAGACCATTTAGTAGTGCGCAGCAACTGCGGCGGCGACAGCCAAATTCGCAACGAGTTGCGCCGTTTCCAAAGTAGTCTTCCAGGCGGTGGATCCGCCCAGCGCCTTTTCCGGAACTACAAGAACATCTCCAGGGCGTAACTTCGCATTCAACACACTGCCCTTGAACCAGCCGCTTCCCTGTGTGGACACGACCGAGCCATTGGCCCGGATGACGTAAATTGCCTTCTTCAGGGCCATTTCAGTAGGGCCGCCCGCCTGCTGTAAATACCACTCCGCAGTTTTTCCTGGAACGAATGTGATGGCCGTGGGGTTATAGACCTGTCCATAGGCCAGGACGAAGTTGGGTTTGCGGGGGATTGTGATTACATCTCCCGCCCGCAGGAAAATGTCAGTCGGCGTATTCGCCCATTCCGTGACATCGCTAGAGATGGTTATCACCAGCCGCCCGGCAGCAGGTTCGGAGCGCAGCCGGCTGAGGGTTTGGGATTGCTGCTGTTGCATGGCCTGCAAAATGGCTGCCTGATCCTGTCCGGTACTGGAAGGAGAGAAACGCACGGAGGTGGTGGAAGCTTCGATCCGGCGAATCAGCTCCTGCCGTCCTTTCTCTTCCATCTGCCGGACCTCGACCCGCTCCAGCACGGCGCCGACGGGATACGCCGTTTCACGGAATCCACCGGCGCGTTTGATCAAGGAACTAAGGCGCTCGCCCTCATTGATTCCGTAGCTGCCAGGAAACTTCACTTCACCCTTGACGGTGGCAGCGCGTCCGATGTCGGCCCACCCTGGAATCTGCAGAATAGTGAGGACATCACCCGGCTTAAGCGCGGCATCGGACGAAGCATCGCCCGCGACGGCGGCGCCAATCTTGATTTCCTGCTGGTTGGTGACCACTTGCGCGCCATTTTCGACTTTGTAGCTGGCCAGGTCCGCAGTCTGGAGATAGGCGCTCCGCCTGAAGCCGCCCGCCATTCGAACCAGGTCACCGGCTGTCATTCCACCGCCCATGGGGTATTCGCCGGGACGAAGGACATCTCCGTAAATCCTGACCTTCGGCGGATCAATCTCATACCGTCCGAAGACCCAGATGGTATCGAACTGCTGCAGGGTGACGGATTCGTCTCCGGCAAGTGCGCTTGCCAGGTCCACCTCAATTGTCTGCGGACGAAAATCGGGAGGCTCCAGACGAATGACCTCCGCATGGTTGGAAGGTTCGGGCAGTACCTCCTGGTAGGAATGAATCACGTCCGTGATCTTCATGCCCACCTTGAAGGGATAGGTGCCGGGACGATAGACGTGCCCTTGCAGGTAGACTGCCTTGTCGCTATAGGGAAGAATGGGCGCAACCGAAACGCGATCTCCATCCTGTACTGCGAAGGGCGCCACCAGGGCGCTCTGCGACTTCTGGTCCGCGGGCGTGGCCAGTTTGGCGTCCAGGACCACGCGCTTCTCATGCGCCTCGATGCGTTCCACCTTGATCTCACCCAATGCGGCTGCGACCGACACACCGCCGGCCATGGCAAGCAGATCGGAGAGCTGCGTCTCGCCTTTCAGTTCGTACACCGCGGGCCGGCGCACCATTCCCGTGACCGCCACGAGTGGCCCAACGGTCGGGACCAGAATGGTATCACCCGGCTCCAGATATTCGATGGCTTTGCGTACGCCATTAAGCAGCAAATCGTAGAGATCCATCTCGCTTATGAGCTGTTGGCCGCGGTAATGCTTGACCACGCGCAGCGAACCAGTAGAGGTAGGTCCGCCGGCGGCATACAGGGCATTCAATGGCGTGGAGAGCGAGCTGATGTCGTAGGCTCCGGGGCGCTGCACATCTCCGACAACATAGACCCTGACGGTATGCAGGCGAGTGACGGAGAGATCGACGTGGGCGTCGTGATACTGCGGCGCAAGCGCGGCTTGTACCTCTTTCTGGGCCTGTGCCAATGTCAGGCCAGAAACTACCACCGGCCCCGCATCGGGTAAAGAGATGCGGCCTTCGCGGTCGACGACACGTGTGATCCGCTGGGTGACGCCTCCCCAGGTGTTGATGGTCAGGCTATCGCCGGGGCCCAAAACATAGTCCGGGCCAGCGGGCATGTCCATGGGGAAGTTGCGCATCCCGAGAACGTCCGGGCGGAAGATGTCAGCGCCGAAGCGCTTGAGGGTTTTGGGCTGCTGAGGAAACTGGGTGTACAGATCGCGCGTGGAGGGAAGGCTGGGATATGGGTTCTTCTTGCGTATGGTCTTGGGATTCAGGGTGGAATCGTCGTAGCGCGGCTGGGGAGGCTGCGCGCCTAAATTGCCTGTGGTTCGTTCACCCTGCCGAGTCGCAGTTGTTCCCGCACCTGATATCCCCGATTCAGCTGCGCCGGAAGGGGTTCCTTCCGGGTTGTAGCCCTGGGCGGCGGCTCCCTGAGGCATGGTTCCCGGGGGCATCTGTTCCGGGTTCATGTTTTCGCGCTCATCCGCCTGCTGCGGCAAGGTGGCATTGGGCCCGGTACTCCGCAGGGTCCTGGCATCATCCTCTGAGATGTACCCTAACTCCACCAGCGAGCCAATCGCATCGTTTCTGAAAGCAGGATCAGTCTGCAACCGCTGGTATACTGTGTCGTCGGTGACCGTCTGCTCGTCAACCAGACTACCCTCGTCACTCATGCGCTGAATCAACAAAAGCTTTAACTGGTCCATGACCTCGGGCCGGTTTTGCAGGAAATTCCGCAGCGCGGCATTCGAACTGTTGGCGCTGGAAGCCATGGGATTGCCGGAAGATAACCCTTGCTGGCCCTGTTGGCCGGGGGTATCGGTGATGCTTGGCGCCGTCAGGCCGCCTGAAGTACCCGAAGTAGTTGAGGAATCCTGGTCGGTGCGTTGTCCGTAGGTTGCTGTGGCCGACAGGCACAAGATGGCAACCATGACAGCGGTACGGTAGGTGGGCAAAAATCTCATTTCCGATGTTTCCTCGCGTCGCAGCTCCGCTAACGTGCCGTCGCCGTCGCCAGGGAAAAAACGCTTCCGGCGACCTAGTGCCAAGCAGGAGATAGCGCGACAACCGATTGAATTGTAGCGGTTATTAGTGTGCCCCAAAGCTTATGGCAGCGATCTGTTAATCGTCAAGGGAAAAGCTCGAGCGGCCCTCCCAGCAGCTCTTACAGTTGCCCGGCAGCGCCAGCTCCCCTGTCGTGTCACTCTTGCCGAGATCGGAAACCTGATGAGCGGTATACGAATGGCGCTTCAAGGTAGCGGGCCAGCGCACCGTGCTAACCTGTGTAAAGGGGGAACAATGTCTCTGACTGCAGTTCTGCTCGGAGCGATCCTGCTGGTGGTTGGCTGCGGTGGGATATTCCTGTATCGAATGCTGGTGGCGATCACAAGAATGCTTGAGGCGATCATAGAGCTGCTCGACTCGATCGACCACAAACTGCCGTCGTCTCGATTGCTTACTTCACTGCTGTCATTTTGACAGGCTGCAAGCGAAGTGCAACTATCTGTTTGATTGCGCGGTAGAAAAGTGGTGAGCGGTGCAGGACTCGAAGCTGCGACCCCCGGTTTGCAGATCAAGAACAGCTGCCGTGAATTACTGTGCGGGCCTCTCGAAGAGCTTGCGATCCATTGCGAAGTTCACTTCCATCGCGGTAAGGGTCATTGTCATCTGCGGCTGTCCCGCTTCGTTGAACAGCTCATACTTCGTGGGATAGCTCAGGCCGCCGAAACTTTTCCAGTCCGAGTAGGTCATGGTCTGAATGCCGCCGCCTGCTCCCATGTCGGAATAGCGTTCCTGTAGGAGCCTGCCGTCGGTTGCGATCCACCAGCGGGTTGGAACGCCGTCGGCCTCAACCTCAACCACGGTCGCCTCGGCGCTCCCTACCTTTTCGTGGCCGGTCGCAACGAAGACGTATTTCGGATCATTGATTCGTTGCAGAATGTTGATAAAGTCATGCTGCAGCGTCGCATCCAAAGCGGCCCGCTGGGTTGGGGGAAGATTTTGCAGCCGCCCTCCCACGACCATGAACGCGTCGGTTGGAGTAACCACAAGTAACGCTTTCCGCTGCGGCAGCGTCATCTTCTGCGCCTGCTTGTCAGGGTAAACGATGCTCTGTTCAAGTTCGAGGCGCTGTCCCTGGCGTAGCGCAACCACAGTCTGCCGCAGACTCTTAACCGCGTTTACCCTGGCTGGCCCTCCCATCGCTTGCAAGAATCTGTCGGTGGCGGCTATGCCTTCAGCATTGCTGGCCGTGGGCCCAAAGTTCAGAACGAGTTCCGAACCGGACGACTTCGGCGCCGAATTCTGCGGCTTCGCAGGTTTTTCCTGGCAGATCAGTGAACAGAGCGGCAGAAGTATGAGTGCGAAGAAGGAGACAATTCGGCGAACGGTCGTCATTAGGTTGTGCCTCGGATTAAATCGCTCCGTTGACCGATCCTCTATCCCGAGCGGAGTCGGTTCTTGAGATATCTTAAGCCGGGCCAGTTTCACACCCTCTTCATACTGGCAAAGTTTACGGAGTGACTTCGAAGATGACTCCGCATCCTTCGTACGGCTCGCATTGTTGATCTCCGCCTAAGTTTGTTGTCCCGTACAGGTTGCCATCGGCATCCAACACCAGACCACCCTGTGGCGACGAGCCGCTGCCGCCCCCGCTGAAATCGTAAAGGCCCGTGTAGATCCAACCGCCGCTTCCGAGTGTCAACTTAAATACGGAACCTAAACCCGATGCGCCACCGGTGGTGCCGTATAGGCTTGCATCAGATCCCCTGACAAGGGGACCCGTCGGGCCGTCGCCGTCGCCATAAAAACTTTCAAGTACCGTTTCTGTCCAGGCGCCGTTCGATGGCGTTAGCTCGAATGCCGTACCCCCGTAGTAGGCTCCGCCCCCTGCCGTAACGCCATATAGATTGCCTGCCGGATCGAAAATCACGCTTCCTGAAGGGCCACCACCATCGCCGCCGCCGGTAAAGTCATAGATAGGGCCGCCGATCCAACCTGATCCCGAAAACGATAATCTGAAAACCGTTCCCTGGTCATAACCACCGCCTTGCGCCGTCGTACCATAGAGATTGCCGCTTGCATCAAAGGCAAGACCAGCCTCAGGAGCAGCTCCGTTCGATCCCGTAAAGGTGTAGAGGATAGTCTGTACCCAATTGCCGTTTGTATGTGAAAGCTCGTAGACGACACCGCAACCATGGCCATCGCAGTCCGCCAGTACGCCTCCCTGGAACGTGGTTCCGTAGAGGTTGCCTGACGCATCGAAGACGACACCACCATACGGAAAAAGGCCGGTAATCCCTGCGCCGAAAGAAATGAGCACGGTTTCGTCCCAAGGACAAGTCACGGCTCGACAGATGGTCGCGGCAGGCGTCAATCTAAATACTGTGCCGCAGCCGTAGCCATCGCCGCCGCCATTAAGAGTTGTGCCATAAAGAGCGCCATCCGGGCCAAAATATAACGGCCCTACGGGCCAAGCTCCATCGTTGTTACCGGTAAAGCTGTGGAGTGACTTTAGAATCCAGCTTGATCCCGAGTGTACGAGTTCAAAAACTGTGCCGCAGCCGAGGGAGCTGCAGTTTCCACCATAATATCCGCCATAGCGAGCTGTTCCATAGAGGTTACCAGCCCGATCCATTGTCAGCCCAGCTTGGGGCTGTGCGCCATCAGGCCCACCAGTGAAGATGTGAAGGACTCTCTCGCTTTGAGCATGCGCAAATTGGCCCGCTGCTGCCAAGCTAACAGCCCACAGAATTATGATCCGACGGAGGTTATTAGCAACTCCAGGGACGTGGAGTCTTAAAGTTCGCCATATGGATTCCACGGCGTCTCTCCTTAGTCGGGAGGGGCTCTCAGGACAGGAGTAGTCTAACGCCGGGCAATGGGGAGTCAATAACAATTTTGAGCGAAGATGCGCACGGTACACTTCGTTACGAACCCATCGGTATCCAGATTCCGCCTGTCGCCGTTACGGGCAGTTTCTATGGACTGATGCTCATGCGAAATGACCCTGAGCACAAAATTGGGCACAGTGCAATGGGGTGAACCCCGCCGTTGAGACAATTCGCGATTGGACTCAGGCCGACCCAGCTTCGCTTCTAGAGGACATGGCAAAACCCTGCCGAATCTGTGACGGCTCGAGGATGCGAACTCCTTCCGCTGGATGCTCCACCGCCCAAGCAAGAACCTGCGTTATCTGCGTAATCGAGACTAAGCCCAACCGTTTGGCGCCCTCGCGCGTTGCCGGAAACAGCCGGGCCGCCGCGTAAAAGGGAAGCAAGGCGATAGGCCAGCGGTGTCCCGGACCCACCACATACCACGGACGCACAAAGGTGGCGGCAAGGCCGCTACCTTGAATTAAGCGCTCGCCTTCGGCGCGCACCGCCTGATACTCACGCATGACCGGCGCAGGGCGGGCGACGCTGAGATAAATAAAATGGCGTACGCGGGCTTGCACTGCCGCGCGCACCGCCTCCTGGCACGATTTCAGGTCAATAGCGCGAAACTCGGCTGCCTTGCTCGGACTGGGATGCGCCACGCCGACCAAGTGTACGAAGGTGTCCGCCGGGACGATGCGCGTCATATAGCTCTCGGCTTGCAGCGCGTCGCCACGGACTAATTCGCAGCCGTCGGGCACCTTTGACTCGGAGCCGGGCCGCACCAGCGCCCGTACCCGATGTCCGCGGCGCAGTAACACAGAAACCAGCCTGCTTCCCATGTAGCCGGTGCCACCAGTCAAGAAAACTTCATGGTGAGAATTCATAACTTCACCGAATGCCGCTCGCCGCCCGCCAAGGTCGATCAGAGGGCCGATTGTAGTGCGGCTTGCCTGGGAGTTGCGTTTTTCCAAAAACGTGGTGCCTATCCAACCGCTTTCCCCAACCAACCCGGGAACCTTGCCCAAGGAGGGATCGGTCATCCGGAGTTGCCCACGCAAGCACCTGCTAATTCGCCACGAGCTTTTCGCTTGCTGTGTAGATTACGGACCCAGATAACGAGCGGATTTTGGCATGGATATAAAAACTGCTCGGCTCAATAAATTTGACATCAGTTTGCAGATGGGATTGGCGCAGTTTCAAACTGCGCTATTACCATTATCCCTTAAGCTTGCGCGGGAGGGTGCTCGGCGGATCACAACTCTCACTGCATGGGGTTGAAGCTTCTCCTTTCAAACCGCCAGCAGCTGGCGCTCGCGCATCATCTGCGCCCGAATGCCCAGACACCAGCGGCCACAGCGCGAACATTTGCGAGCTTCGTGCTTGGGCCGCGCGGCCCGGGCAGCAAGAGCAACTGCCCGGAGCGGATGTCATTGGTGTAGCTCACATCTCAGGACTCATGCTTCGGCAGGAGTTAGCGCCCTGAGTTGTTCTGTTGCCGTCCAAGCCCCAGGTTGCGCCCGTTCGGCAGCGCCGGCGCTCGGTGCGGTTGCACAGCGCTGAAGCTCCCCGGGGAAGCGTCTACCAGGAATCCGGAGAGCTGGCAGTCATAACTTCCATTCGAATTGGAGGTCACGGCAACAAGGCACTCCGGCGCCCAGGTTGCGGGCACATACAGGCGCGTTTCCTGATGGGTTGCGAAACTGTCAAAGCCATCGGAAGTGCCCATGAAGGTCGCTGTGAAGAAATGCTCAGTAGTGGACGGGATGAGACTTACAACCCGCGGCTTCAATCCCGCTTCCAAGAACCCCTCTGCGTCGAATTCCTGAATCACCAGCCGCTTTCCTGACGGGATGGCCTGGAAGTAACAACCTCCGATGTCGGATCCATTAAAACCCATCACGCAGAGGTCCTCGTAGGGCTGGATGGCTTCCAACACCGCCAATGGGGTGGGGTTGCCCTCGCCGTCGAGTGGGCTGGTAACGTTGACGCCGGCTCCCGCTTCCAGGGTGACGGTCGGAGTGTTAGCCACGTTCACGCTGGGCGTATTGGTGACGGTTACATTAGGCGTGTTGCTAACGTTCACGCTGGGCGTATTGATGACGTTGACATTGGGCGTGTTTACCACCTGAACCGGCTGGGTCACGCTCTGCGGGGGGCTTTGACCAAACAACGGAACCGAAGCCAGCGTGCAGGCTGAGAACAGAGACAAGGCGATCACGCACTTCCATGCATTCTGAGTCATGACATTCTCCCTTGAAATCGTGAAGTTGGATTCCGAGATAAAGCTTCGCAAAGAATCGATTACATTAGATCGGGCGAAAACCGAGGCCTAAAACGATCATGAGTAGAAATTTTTCTTCAGGCCGGTGCGCTAAGTCAGGGAGTCGCAAACGCCAGACTTAAGGTGGTGGCAAAGGCAGTGTTATCTCAGTGGTAACGATTGAATAAGATCGTATCCTGCGCGATAGTAGCGTCGTTCCTCTTTTCTTGAAGCAAGACCTCTACTGACAGCACGGCAGTGGGTTCGCGCGTGACTATGTCCAGACGAGTATCCTGACCCTGCCCCTAGCACGAGGAAGCGACAATGGAAGCCCGTCCACAGGTCACTCGATTGTTGGTTGACTGGAAGAATGGCGATCAGCAAGCGATTGAATTGCTGACGCCGATTGTTTACGACGAGCTTCGCCGCCTGGCGCGACACTACCTCCGTGACGAGCGTGCCGCCGACACTCTTCAACCTACAGCGCTGGTGAACGAAGCCTATCTCAGGCTGGTCGCGCAGGACATGCCCGACTGGGAGTGCCGCGCCCATTTCTTCGGGGTCGCGGCGCACTTGATGCGGCAAATCCTGGTGGACCATGCCCGCCAGTATTGCTGCGACAAGCGCGGGGGAGGCGCGCCAGCGGTCCCTCTTGACGAGGCTCTGGGATTTGCCTCGGAGAAGAGCAACGACATTCTGGCGCTCGACGATGCACTGGACGCGCTAGCAGCCGTCGACGGACGCAAGTGTAAGGTCATCGAGCTGCGTTACTTTAGCGGCTTCAGCGTGGAAGAAACGGCACGGGCACTGAATCTGTCGGTGGCCACCATCGGTCGCGAGCAGCGTATGGCCGAGGCATGGCTGCACCGTGAATTGTCGCGAAGATCATGAATCCCCAGCGCTGGCAGACAGTTGGCGAACTCTTCGACGGCGCACTGGCGGTCGCCGCCGAGGAGCGGCAGGCGTGGATCGAAAGGGCCTGCGTGGGCGACGACGAGGTACGTTGCGAGGTTTTGTCGCTGCTGGCCAGTTATGACGCCAGGCCGGGCGGCTTCGTTCAACACAGAATCAAGAGCGCCCTGGATTCATTTTGCGCAACTAATCCGGCTGCCCCACAGCCAATCAGGATTGGTCCCTACCGATTGGTTCGCGAGTTGGGACGTGGCGGCATGGGAGCCGTCTTCCTCGCCGAGCGCGACGACGAGCAATATCATTCGCAAGTGGCGATCAAGCTGGTCCGGACCGGGATGGACACGGAGTTCATCTTCGCTCGCTTCCGCCGCGAGCGGCAAACTCTGGCGCGCTTGCAACACCCAAACATCGCCCGCCTGCTCGATGGAGGCACCACAGAAAACGGACTGCCCTACATCGTTATGGAGTATATTGATGGTCCTTCCCTCACTCTCTATGCGGAGGAACACCAATTAGAGATTCCCGACCGGCTGCGCCTGTTTGCCAGCATCTGCTCGGCTGTTGATTACGCTCATCGGAACTTCGTCATCCACCGGGATGTCAAGCCGGGGAATATCCTGGTAGGCTCCGACGGCATACCCAAGTTGCTCGACTTCGGCATTTGTAAGCTGCTCCGTGCCGACATGTTGTCGAGCACGGATACCACCCCCGGCCTGCACACCCCTGATTATGCCAGCCCCGAGCAGGTGACCGGCAAAGCTGTGACGCCTCTGTCCGATATTTATTCCCTGGGCGTGGTTCTGTACGAGTTGCTGACTGGAGTGATCCCCCGCGACTCTGAAGGCCATACTCCCCAAGCCATGGGGGACACTCTTTGCGTGCGTCCAATAACACTTCCCAGCGCTACGGTCGGGGATAATATGGTGGCGCGACAGCTTTCCGGCGATTTGGACAACATCATCATGCATGCGTTGGAAGCCGAGCCGGAGCGCCGGTACGAGTCGGCAGCGCAGCTTTCCGAAGACCTCCACCGCCATCTCTCGCATGAACCTGTTCATGCACGGCCGTTGACCAGACGCTATCGGACGCTGAAGTTCGTGCGGCGAAACCGGGGGAAGGTTGTCGCCGCATCGGCCGTAGTTCTGGCCCTGGCAGCCGGTCTAGCAGTTTCCGTGCATCAGGCCCGATTAGCCCACGCGCGTTTGCAGGAGGTATATCAGTCACTGGTCGATCAGCAGATCGGTGATTTGCTGACAGCATCGCACGACTTGCAAGCTGCGAAGCTGGCATACTCGGAATCGGCAGATACTGCCGAAGCGTGCATGAAAGCGGGCCAGGCGGAGTGCCTCAGTCTCTACATACAATCGAGTTACAAGCTTGCGCAGAACGCCGTAGCGCTCGGTCACCGTGAGGAGGCATTGGAGTTTGCGCGGCGTGCATTGCGTGCCAGCGAAGCTCCGCCAGCGGGAACCGCGAGCCGACTCGCCTTAGCACGGGCAGTTAGTGCTGTCGGTTTAACCTACGCCGCGCTGTCGAAGAGTTCACTGCGTGAACTGGGCGACATTGCGCAAGCGCAACTCTGGTTGGGGAAGAGTGTGGACGCATGGCACGCAGCCGAGTCCGATCCTGGGTTCTCGGTCAATCATCAGCGCGAGATGAAAGAAATGGAAGAAGCGCTCTACCATATCGAACACTAGCTCTGGATAAAGACGATATGCCTAAGCCCATCAAGAGCATGACCGCCGATCAACGCCGCCTGGTGCGCGACAGTTTCGATTTGCTGCGCGGGATGACCGGACCGGTTGCTCTTCTGTTTTATGGCAAACTCTTCGAGCTGGATCCCTCGGCGCGTCGCTTGTTTCACATCGATCTCGAACTCCAGGGGCAGAAGGTGATGGACATGCTCAGTTCCGTTGCAGAGTCGCTCGATGATTTCGAATCCATGCACGTGAAACTGGCCGAACTCGGCCGCAAGCATGCTACTTACGGGGTGCGTCCCGAGCAATACGAGATACTAAGCACAGCATTGTTATGGACACTCACTCAGGCGCTGGGCGCTGACTTCGACGCCCGCACCTCTGCAGCTTGGAAAATCGCTCTAGCCGCAGTCAACGAGGCAATGAAGGCCGCTGCTCGCGAACCGTCGCTCTAAGCGGTAGAGGCGTTCAAGACCACACAGTGGCCCGGCCTACTGCTCCTCCCCAAGCAAATCCCGTAAACCCTCAAGCATTGGCGGGTCCGAAAACCAGTCGGCCGCCCAGGAGGTGTAGAAGGCATGGAACGTTAGCGCGGATGGGCGCAATCGCCGCGAAGTGCCAGGGAGGGTCGGTTTTGAAGGTCTCGTTGCTGCTGTAA
>Ga0302326_10027487_pt1 | contig 11469 bp, 10 predicted proteins | sample Palsa_T0_3_FD_202264 | JGI IMG/M metagenome (GOLD analysis project Ga0302326, IMG submission 202264) | Peat permafrost microbial communities from Stordalen Mire near Abisko, Sweden - Palsa_T0_3 | ecosystem: Environmental > Terrestrial > Soil > Palsa > Peat permafrost | place: Sweden: Abisko...
GGACAGTTTTTCCGGAAATTCGGATGTTTCTCAGCTTGGTCTCAGTTAAAGTGTCGCCGACGGCGACGTGTCGGCCGACCTCACCAATGTTGTGGCCGGCTGCGGGGCTGTTCTAACCGGGGGGGCGGGGGGGCTCCGGCGGGTTTATGCCCGTCGGAGCCTTCTCGTAGCTACGCTGAGGAAAAACCAAGTCCAAAACGGAGTTCTCTCAGCTCCTCCTCAGTTGCCCTATCCAGAATATCGGTCTAGATCGCTCGCATGCAGTCGCGGGCGATCGCCAGCTCCTCGTTGGTCGGAACCACCAGAACGGCGATCGCCGAGGCGTCGGTGGAAATCCGCCGAGCGCCCTTGGCGGGCTGGGTGTTTCGCTGCTCGTCGATTTCGATGCCCAGCCATTGAAGCCCAGTCAGTGCGTCCAGGCGCACCGCGGCGGCGTTTTCTCCGACACCGGCGGTAAAGGTCACCACGTCCGTGTGGCCCAACACAGCCAGGTAAGCCCCAACGTATTTGCGCAGCCGATGAACGAATACGTCATAGGCCAATTGCGCTGAACTGTCGCCGGATTCGATCCTCTCGCGCAGACGGCGGAAATCCCGCTCCCCGGCCAAGCCCAGCAAGCCGGAGTCGTGGTTGAGCATCGACTCGATCTCGTCGACGCTCATGTCGGCCTCGCGATGCAGATAGCTCACGATGCCCGCGTCGATGTCACCACTGCGGGTGCCCATCACCAGGCCCTCCAACGGGGTCAATCCCATCGAGGTGTCGACGGGGCGACCGCCGGCGATCGCCGACGCGGACGCGCCGTTACCCAGATGCAGGACAATCTGATTCAACTTCTCCCATGGCTGGTACAAGAACGCCGCGGCCTGTTGGCTGACGTAGCGGTGCGAGGTCCCGTGAAATCCGTACCGCCGGATATGCCACGTCTGCGCCAGTTCACGGTCGATCGCGTAGGTCGCCGCGGCAGCAGGCAGATCGTGAAAGAAGGCTGTGTCAAACACCGCGACATGCGGCACATTCGGCAGCATCTTGCGGGCGACCTCGATGCCCTGCACGGCGGGCGGATTGTGCAGCGGGGCCAGCATCGACAGCCCCTTCAGCTCCGCGACGACCTTGTCATCAATGACGGTAGGCTGGTAGAAGACCGGCCCGCCGTGGACGACCCGGTGACCGACCGCAACCAGCCCGCAGGCTTTCAAGTCGATGCCGTCGTCGCGCAGCTTCTCGAATGCCACCCGCAGCGCAGCGCCATGGTCGGTGACGGGCGAGGACGGCTCACCGATCTGCTCGACGGTGCCGTCCGCCAACGACTCACCCGAATCGGGCTCGATCAGTTGATATTTCAGCGACGACGAACCGGAGTTCAGCACCAGCACTACCGGGCTAGGAGTCATCGATACCCTGCGCCTGGATTGCGGTGATCGCGACGGTGTTGACGATGTCGTCGACCAGGGCGCCGCGAGACAGGTCGTTCACCGGCTTGTTCAAACCCTGCAGCACCGGGCCGATCGCGATCGCACCCGCACTACGTTGCACCGCCTTGTAGGCGTTGTTGCCGGCGTTCAGGTCCGGAAAGATCAGCACGGTGGCCTTGCCGGCGACCGGCGAGTCACGCATCTTTATGGCGGCAACGGAGGGCTCGACCGCGGCGTCGTATTGGATCGGTCCCTCGACCAGCACCTGCGGTGCCCGGCTGCGGACCAATCCGGTTGCCTCCCTGACCTTGTCGACGTCGGCTCCCGAACCGGACTCTCCGGTGGAATACGACAGCATGGCGACTCGTGGCTCGATGCCGAACTGCGCGGCGGTCTGCGCGGCGCTGATCGCGATGTCGGCAAGCTCCTCCACAGTCGGGTCGCGGACTATCGCACAATCTCCATACGCCAGAACCTGATCCGGCAGGCACATCAAGAACACGCTGGACACCGTCGAGATGCCCGGCGCGGTGCCGATGATCTCGAAAGCCGGGCGAACAGTGTGAGCGGTGGTGTGCGACGCACCGGACACCATGCCATCCACCATGCCGTTGTAGACCAGCATGGTGCCGAAATACGATACGTCGTGGATGATCTCGCGAGCCTGCTCGACGGTAATACCCTTCTTGGCACGCAGCTGGGCGTACTGTTCGGCGAACTGGTCACACAACTCGCTGGTGCGGGAATCGAATACTGCGACATCGTCCAGGTCGACACCGAGTTCGGCTGCGCGGGCACGGATTTGGCTCTCGTCGCCGAGGATGGTCAGGTCGGCGATACCCCGCTGCAGCACCCGGCCGGCCGATTTGAGGATACGATCGTCGTCACCCTCGGGCAGCACAATGCGCTTGCGGTCCGAGCGGGCCCGTTCACGCAGCTGATAGGTGAACATCTGCGGCGTGGTCACCTTGGGAATCGGAATCGCCAACTGCGCCAGCAAGTCCGAAAGGTCGACGTGGCTCTCGATCAGCTGCAGCGCCGTGTCGACTTTGCGCTGCGACGTCGTGGTGACCCGGCCCCGAGCCGACCCCACCGCGCCGGCGGTCTCGAAGGTGCCAAGCGTGGTGGCGATGATCGGCAGCCGCAGCCGCAGCCCGGCCACCAGCGCTCCGGTCGACCGGTGCAATTCGAACCCGCCGTTGAGAATGATGCACGACAACGACGGAAACCCCTCGGCGGCATGGGCACTGGCGACGGCGAGCACCACGTCCGAGCGGTCGCCGGGCGTCACCACCGCCGTGGCCTCGCGCAGCCGTTCCAACACGTGGTCGGCCGTCATGCCTGCGACAACCACGCCCATCACTTCACGGCTCATCAGCTCGGTGTCGCCGCTGACCAAAGTGCCGTTCACCGCGGCCTGCAGATCCGCCACCGTCGGCGCCACCAGCAGCGGCTCGTCGGGTACCGCATAGGTCTTCGGCGCGAGCGGGCGCAACGCCTCGGTGATTGCGATCAATTGCGTTGGCTCGCAACGGTTGGCCACCACGGCCGCGGTATGCGCGCGCTGCGCGCTCAGCTCGGCCAGACACACCTCGACGGCGTGAACGACTTGTTCGACGCTGCGGTCCTTGGCCCGCACGGCCAACACCACCGGCGCGCCGAGGTTGACCGCGATGCGCGCGTTCACGCTCAGCTCAGCCGGGCTGGCCACATCGGTGTAGTCACTACCGACGATGACCACCGCGTCGCAATCGACGGCCATCGCGTGATAACGCTCGACGATGTCGTCGATCGCGGCGTCGCGATCTGCATGAAGCTGCTGATACGTCACGCCGATGCAGCGCTCGTAGGGCAGGCCGGCGGTGGTGTGGGCCAGCAGCAGATCCAGGATGTAGTCGCGGTCCTCGTCGGCCCGCGTGATCGGCCGGAACACACCGACTTTGGCAACAGTGGCGGCCAGGCGATGCAGGATCCCCAGCGCGATCGTCGACTTGCCGGTGTCTCCTTCCGGCGCCGCGATGTAGATGCCGGCCGGCGACGCTGCACTGGAAGCGGCCACGCTGCGGGTCAGCCCAGCCGTCGCAGCCGGGGCTCGAGGTCCTTCTGGAAGAGGTCCAGGAACCGGCGCTGGTCGTGGCCCGGCGCGTGGAACACCAGGTGGTTGAGGCCCCAGCCGACGTAGTCCTTGACCTTCGCGACCGCTTCGTCGGGATCCGACGCCACGATCCAACGCTTGGCGACCTGTTCGATCGGCAGCGCATTGGCCGCCTTCTCCATCTCGATCGGGTCGTGAATGCTGGTCTTCTGCTCAGCGGTCAACGACAGCGGCGCCCAGAACCGCGTGTTCTCCAGCGCCAGTTCTGGATCGGTGTCGTAGGAGATCTTGATTTCGATCATCCGGTCGATGTCGTCGGGATTCTTGCCCGCTGCCTCCGCGCCTTCCTTCATCGCGGGGATGAGCTTGTCCTTGTACAGCTCCTCGCCCTTACCGGAGGTGCAGATGAAGCCGTCACCGGCGCGGCCCGCGTACTTGGCGACCTGTGGACCGCCGGCCGCGATGTAGATCGGGATGCCGCCCTCGGGCACGTCGTAAATCGAGGCGCCCTTGGTGTGGTAGTACTCGCCCTCGAAGTCGACCCGGTCGCCCAGCCACAGCTCGCGCATCAGCCGCACCGATTCGCGCAGCCGCGCATAGCGCTCCTTGAACTCCGGCCATTCGCCCTCATATCCGGTGGCGATCTCGTTGAGCGACTCCCCAGTGCCGACGCCGAGGAAGATGCGATCCGGGTAGAGACACCCCATCGTCGCGAACGCCTGCGCGATGACGGCCGGGTTATAGCGGAAGGTCGGGGTGAGCACCGACGTGCCAAGCTGCAGCCGCTTGGTGCGCTCGCCGACCGCCGTCATCCAAGCCAGCGAGAACGGCGCGTGACCGCCCTCGTGGCGCCACGGCTGGAAGTGATCGCTGACCGTTGCGCTGTCCATCCCGTGCGCTTCGGCGTCGACCGCCAGCTCGACGAGTTCCCGCGGCGCGAACTGCTCCGCCGACGCTTTATATCCAAGTTTGAGTTCAGCCACGCTGTCGTTTCTACTCCCTCTATGGCGGGCGACCCGCAGCGCCCGGCTCCGCCGAGCTTGCGATCCCCCGCGCCCTCGGCGGCACGTGACCCGGTGCCTAGACTCTGGGACATGGCACCGGTGCTGAACGCCGTCACCGAGACCGTCCACCTCGTCCAGGGCGGGGCGGTGAACTGGACGCTGGTCGCCGACGACAGCGGCGTCTTGCTGATCGACGCCGGATATCCCGGTGACCGTGACGACGTGCTGGCCTCGCTGCGGCAACTCGGGTACCAGGCCGAAGACGTGCGGACCATCCTGCTGACGCACGCCCACATCGACCATCTCGGTTCGGCGATCTGGTTCGCCAAAACCCACGGCACCCCGGTCTACTGTCACGCCGACGAGGTCGGCCATGCCAAGCGCGAGTATCTGGAGCAGGCGTCGCCGATCGACGTCGCGATGCGCGTCTGGCGGCCCCGATGGGCGCTGTGGACCGCCCACCTGGTGCGCGACGGCGGGCTCAGCCGCGAGGGCATCCCCACCGCGCAGCCGCTGACCGCCGAGGTAGCCGCTGCATTGCCCGGCCAGCCAATGGCCATCCCGACACCGGGCCACACCGGTGGCCACTGCTCGTATCTGGTCGACGGGGTGCTAGTCAGCGGCGACGCGCTGGTGACCGGGCATCCGTTGTTATCGCACAGCGGACCGCAACTGCTACCCGAAATGTTCAGCCACGATCAGGATGGCTGCATCCGGAGCCTGGCGGCGCTGGCGCTGCTGGACACCGAGATTCTGCTGCCCGGCCATGGCGACTTGTGGCGAGGCCCGATCCTCGAGGCCACCAAACAAGCGACCGCCTTGGCGGTATAGCCGGTCATGGCGCGAATCGAGATCGACGCTAGCGCGCAAAAGTCTGAGTAGTGGTCACGTTGACGTCGATCTCGGCGTCGGCGCGCGTAAGCCCGAGATGCTCGCGCAGCGTGCTGCCGCTGTATTCGGTACGGAACCCTGAACGTTCCTGCAGCACTGGCACCACGTGATCGACGAACTCGTCCAGGCCGTGCGGCGTCAGGTGCGGCACGAAAATGAACCCATCGCAGGCGTCGGACTGAATGTAGCGGTCTATTTCCGCGGCGACGTGATCGGCGGTACCGACGAACTGCTCACGGCTGCTGACCGCGATGATCAGTTCGCGGATCGAAAGGTTCTGCGCCTCAGCGCGTTCGCGGTAACGGCGGGCCACCTCGATCGGGTCGCCGTGCCGAACGCGGCCCTGGGTGATGCTGGTGTCGCCGCTCGGATCATCCTTGGGCAGTGGCCCGTCCGGGTCGTAGTCGGAAAGGTCACGGCCCCAAACCTGCTCGAGCATCGCGATCGCCGTCGGACCGCTGACCTGCTGGCGCCGGATGTAGTGCGCTTTGTCGTCAGCCTCCTCGGCGGTGTCACCGAGCACGAATGTGGCTGCCGGAAACACCTTGAGGGCGTCGGGATTCCGCCCATAGGATGCCGCGCGACCTTTGACGTCGGCGTAATAGCGTTGGCCATCCTCTAACGACCCATGCAGGGTGAACAGCGCATCGGCGTAGTGGGCGCCGAAGTTGCGGCCGTCGTCGGAGTCTCCGGCCTGCAACAGAATCGGATGTCCCTGTGGCCCCGCGGGCAGCGTCGCAATTCCGTGCACATCGAATTGCGGGCCGTGATGGTCGACCACTGCCACCCGGTCGGGATTGAGATAAGTCCCCGAATTGACATCGGACAGCACGGCATCCGATGCCCAGCTATCCCAGAATTCGCTTGCCACGGTGAGGAACTCCTCGGCCCGCTGGTAGCGGTCAGCATGATCGAGGAAACCACCGCGCCGGAAGTTCGCACCGGTGAATGCGTCCGCCGAGGTGACGATGTTCCAGCCCGCGCGGCCGTCAGACAGCTGGTCGAGCGTCGCGAATTGCCTTGCCACCTCGAAAGGCTCGTTGAACGTGGTGTTGATCGTTCCGGTCAATCCCAGCCGGTCGGTGACGGCGGCCAGCGCCGCCAACACGGTGAACGTGTCCGGCCGGCCCACCACGTCGAGATCGTAGATCTGACCGCGATGCTCACGCAGTCGCAACCCCTCGGCGAGGAAGAAGAAGTCGAAGAAACCGCGTTCGGCGGTGCGGGCCATGTGCGCGAACGAGTCGAACTCGATCTGGCTGCCCGATTCCGGATCGGTCCACACAGTCGTGCTGTTGACGCCCGGGAAATGAGCGGCCAGATGAACGGGTTTGCGGTGCTTACCTTCCCGTGTACTCATTTGCCGATCCCCCAGCGTCGTGCGAGCAGCTCATGTGAGCGCAGACGCGCCCGGTGGTCATGGGTCACCGATGTGATGACAAGTTCGTCGGCACCGCTCAGGCGTTGCAGGGCAGACAGTCGCTCGGCGACCTCGTCGGCGTCGCCGACGAATTGGGTCTCCAGCCGGTCCTTGACCACGGGCAGTTGCTCTTCGGTCAGCGGTGGGCAATCGCCGGGGGCCGGGTAGGGCACCGCGCCGACCCCGGTGCGGATGGAGTACACCCACTGCCCGTAGCCAGCCGCCAGTTGCCGCGCGGTGGCGCTGTCGTCGGCCACCACGACGTCGGCGGACACCACAACATAGGGCTCTTGCAGAGTCGCCGACGGGACGAACGTGTCCCGGTAGGCCTCGATGGCTTCCAGCGCGGTCGCCGGGGTGATGTGGTAGCTCGCCACGAACGGCAGTCCGTGCGCGCCGGCCAGCCGCCCACTCTGGCCCCGAGTACTGCCAAAGATCCAGGGCACCAACCCCGATCGCTCACCCGGCACGGCGTGCACGTCGAATCCGCCGGCCTGGTAGCTGCCGTCGAGCATCGCGAGGATGTCGCCGAGTTGATCGGCGAAGTCGGGCGCCACGGCCTCCGGCTGCTGCAGGACTTCCATCGTCGCCATGACGCGCTCGGTGTCGAGCAGTCCGCGCAGGTCGAATGGCAGCGGGATCACCACGCCGTCGACTTCGCGCCACTGCCGGGGTGGGCGATTCTTCGCCGACGGGCGCTTCGGCTTGAACCCGGTGTCGCGCCGCTGCCCGCGGCCGAGGCCAAGGTCGATGCGGCCCGGGTAGAAGGCGTTGAGCATGCCGAAGCTCTCCACCACCGCGGCGGCCGTGGTGTGGCCGAGCTGGACCGCGGCCGACCCGACATGAATTGTGCTGGTAGCGGCCGCGATCTGGCCGATCAGCACCGCCGGCGCTGAGCTGGCGACGCCGACGAAGTGGTGTTCGGCGATCCAGAACCGGCGATATCCCCATTGCTCCGCGCGTTGGGCGAGATCGATCGTGTTGTGCAACGCCGTCCCGGCGTCACTGCCAGCGCTGATCGGCGACAGATCCAGGATCGACAGCGGGACGGTCGTCACGGGCGCACCTCCGTGTACCGGTTGGGCGCGACGGGCAGACCAAGTCGTTGACGCAGCGTCTCGCCGTCGCGGTAGGACGTGCGAAACCGCTTGGCCCGCTGCAGCAGTGGCACCACCTCGTCGACGATCACCGGAAGGTCAGTGGCGTTGACGGCCGGCCGCAGCCGCACACCGTCGACTCCTCGCTGTTGCCAGCCCAGCAGCAGGTCGACCACATCGGCCGGGCTGCCGTCGAAGATCAATGCGTCAGAACCGAATTCGGTATCTCCGCCGAATGTCACCACCACATCGGCATAGACTTTCAAATGCTCTCCGCCGGCCGCCTTGACCTCATCGAGGATTGAGTCCAGCGACACATCGTCGGTGGGTGTGACGAAGACGAGATCGGCGCTAGTGGCAGCGAATTCGTAGATTCTCGGTCCATGTGCCAGCGCCACCACCACCGGCTGCCCCTGCGGCGGACGCGGGGTGATCGACGGGCCTTTCACCGAAAAGTGTTTCCCATGGAAGTCGATGTAGTGCAGCTTGGCCCGGTCGATGTAGCGCGCGGTCTGCGCGTCGCGGATAATCGCGTCGTCCTCCCAGCTGTCCCACAGCCGGCGCACCACCTCGACGGCATCGGCTGCCTCGTCGAACAATTCGCCGCCGTCGGCGGACGCATCGCGCCGTCCGAACAGCGCGGCCTCGTGCGCCGTCGAGCTGACCCGTGGCTGCCAGCCGGCCCGCCCGTGCGACACGTGATCCAAGGTGGCGATGGCTTTAGAGATGTGAAACGGCTCGGTATGAGTGACGGTGGCGACCGGAATCAGGCCGATGTGCTCGGTGACCGGGGCGACGCGCGCGGCGATCAGTACGGCGTCGCCGCGCCCGGCCAGCCGCTGCGGGCTGATCGATTCGCGCCGACCGGGCTGGGGCGTCAGTGTGTCGTCGATGGTGAGGAAATCCAGCAGGCCACGCTCCGCGGTGGCCGCCAAACCGGACCAATACCGGCCGCTGAAAACCGATTCCGTGGCGGGCTGGGCGGCTAGCGTGGCTCGCCACGCCTGCCGGTGCCAACCGTAGCCGTCGAGCGCGACGCCCAGATGCAGCACGGGATTCATGAGCGCCACTCTTCACCATCGCTGCGCTCTGCATCGTCGTCGGCGCGGGTCACGGCAGATCCTTCACGAATGCGATCGGGAAAACCGGCCCCCGCGACGGCAACGGCTCCGAAAGCCGCGTGTAACCCGTCGATTCGTACAGCGCTTCGGCCTCTGGCTGACGGTGGCCGGTCGTCAAGTACACCCGCCGGTAGCCGCGAGCGGCGATGGTGTTCTCCAGCTCGACCAGCAGTGCGGTGGCGTACCCGCAGCGGCGGTGCGCGCTATCGGTCCAGATTCGTTTGAGCTCGGCCGTCTCAACGTCGAATCGCTGGAACGCTCCGCCGGTGACCGTCGCCCCGTCGACCTCACCGACCAGAAAGCCGCCATCGGGCGGCGCGAACTCCGCGAGCGGAACCGACCGCAGCCACGCCATCACGGTGGGCGGCGTGCTCTCGTAACGCTGCGCATACTCGACGGCCAGCTCGTCCAGCAGAGGCTGAGCCCTGGGATCGTCTGGACCGACCGCCACAAAACGCAGCTGGCCCGACGCGGTTGGTTGGCTGGGTCGAAGCATCACTACCTGTCTAACGTCTCGTTATTGGCTGCATTCCGCCGCGGCTACGCCAAAACCGCGCGAACATAGCGGCCCGCCACCGGCACGCCCTCTAGATCTTGGCGACGCAAACCCGGTAGCCCGGTGGCGGCGAACAACTTCTCGAGCCCCGTCACCGCGGTTCGCCAGCCGAGTGCGGCCAGGGATTCGGCGACGTCGCGGTATTCCTCTGGGTAGGTGAACTCGGCCATGTCGCCTTTGTATCCGAACTGTCGCCAGCCATCCGCCAGAGCGTGTTCCTGACTCACCAGCGGCTGCTGCCGCTCCGGAAAATAGTCGGCCGCGGCCCGGCTTCCGGGCGCACTCAACGCGGTGACGTTGTCAAGCAACCGGTCCTGCGTGGCCGGCTGCAGGAACCCGATGAACAATCCCTCCGCAATCCAGACAGTGGGTTCGGTGGCGTCGAAGCCGATCCTGCGCAACGCCTCCGGCCAGTCCTGCCGAAGGTCGATGCCCACCGCGCGCCGGTTGGCGGCCGGAACCGCGTCGAGGCCTCGTAGCGTCTGGGTTTTGAAGTCGATCACCTCGGGTTGGTCGATTTCGTACACGGTGGTGCCGGCCGGCCACCACAGCCGATACGGCCGAGCGTCCAGCCCCGACGCCAGTATCACCGCTTGCCGAATCCCGGCCCGGCACGCGTCGGTGAGGAAGTTGTCGAAGAATCGGGTACGGACCGCCAAAAGATCTGTCAGCAACGCTAATCCGTTGTTGTCACCGATATCGCTGAGAGCCATCTCGCCGTTGGCCACCTTGGTGAAAAAGTCCCTCCCGACGGCGCTGACCAACGGCTCGGCGAAGGGGTCGTTGATCAACCCCGCCCTGTGTGCCAGCGCCCTCGCGGTCGCCACCAAGGTGGCGGTCGTTCCGACGCTGGTGTCCGGACCCCAGGTGTCGTTATCTATTCGCACCATGGTCATGCCTGCCTTTTCGAGAGCCTTGCGCGCCGTCTGGGCTGGGCTAACGCTCGCCAGCCCAGCAGCAGCAGCGCGGTGACTGAAGACGCCACGACGATGAAACTGGCGGCGACGCCGGCCGAGGTGGCCTTCCGCAGCAGCATCCCGACGACGACCGTGCACAGCCACACCACGACCCCGGTGGGATATACCGCTGTCGGCCGACGCCACGCCTGAGCGGCCAGCCACCCCACGGCGGTCCCGCTCAGGAAGGGCCACGCTGTCGAGGCAATGCCCGCGATGTTCAGCCCCTCATCGTGGCTACGCCTCCCCAAGGCGCAAAACGCCAGCACACAGGCCACATCGATGCCCAACCACACCGGACCGCGCCGGGGACGCTCCATGCGGTGAGGCTACCGTTCTGGTCGATCTTGGGGCGCCATCATGGCCGGCGGCCGACGCGGGAGGATCGGAGTGGAGGGCCAGCGCCGCGTTCCCGTCCACGGCGCCGGTGGGGCGTCGAGTTGCTTGGCAAGCAGCAACGCCGTCGCGTCGTAGTTAGCCCGCCAACCCCGGAAATGCGGCCACGCCTCCTCATCCGAGCATTCGATCGGATAGTCGACTTCACGCAGCATGGCCACCGCCTGTTGAAAGTCGGCAAATGTCAACGAGACTGGCGCGTCGGGGCCGGGTTCCTCGGGCACCGGCCGTCCCATGGTTCTGGCGATCTGCGACATGGCCACGAAGCCCATCCGAAGCGCAAGGCGTGGTGCCAGTTTCGGTTCGAGCGACGGGGCCAGCGCCAGGTGCAGAGCGGCGGCATCCATTACCGCGATCAACGAGGTCAGCCAGTGCGACAGCGGCCGAGGCGAGCGGAAGCGGACCAGGGTGAGATAGGTGGTGTGCGATTCGGCTACTTCTGCGGCCCACCGCTCCCAGGAGAAGAACAGGGTTTCGGCAACCTGCGCCATGTTGCCGTCCTGGATGCCCCACCGGCT
>Ga0302326_10027489_pt1 | contig 11469 bp, 8 predicted proteins | sample Palsa_T0_3_FD_202264 | JGI IMG/M metagenome (GOLD analysis project Ga0302326, IMG submission 202264) | Peat permafrost microbial communities from Stordalen Mire near Abisko, Sweden - Palsa_T0_3 | ecosystem: Environmental > Terrestrial > Soil > Palsa > Peat permafrost | place: Sweden: Abisko...
CCGTCCGGGCACCCCGATGCTCACCCGGGCTCTGCCATTTTCGAAGGGCCCCGCATTACCCAACGGACCGTCGCCCGGCCCGGTCACATCGAGGCGCACGGCCATGCCACCGGTCGCGACCCCGCTGACCCGGTAATCCGCGTCGGCGGACTCGCCGTAGGTGCGCACCTGGATGGGGAGCGCCCGCGCGGTGGCGGCCAGGGCGGCCGCCCCCGGGTCGTCGGCGCACGCCACCAGCAGGCCGCCGGGGCGGATCCGGCGGGTGAAGGCCGCGAAGGCCGCCTCGATCTCGGCCAGGCCCGGGTAGTTGTCGAGGTGGTCGGCCTCGACGCAGGTGACCATGGCCGCCTCCGGCGAGAGCATGAGGAACGAGCCGTCGCTCTCGTCCGCCTCGGCCACGAAGATGTCCCCGCGGCCCTCGTCCGCGCCGAGCCCGGTCCCGGTGAGGATGCCGCCGATGACGTAGGAGGGGTCGGCGCCGGATTCCCGCAGCACGGTGGTGAGCATCGAGGTGCTGGTGGTCTTGCCGTGCGTGCCGGCCACCGCAATGCCGCGCCGGCCGAGCATGACCGAGGCGAGCGCCGCCGCCCGGTGCAGCACCCGGAGCCCGCGGCGGCGCGCCTCGGCCAGTTCGGGGTTGCTCTCCCTGATCGCGGTGGACACCACGATGGTGTCAGCGTCGCCGAGGTTCGCCGCCGCGTGCCCGACGTGCACCTGCGCACCGAGCGCGGCCAGCCCGGTGAGCAGGTCCGAGGCGGCCGAGTCGCTGCCGGACACGGCGACCCCCCGGGTCAGCATGATCCGGGCGATCCCGGACATGCCCGCACCGCCGATGCCGGTGAAATGCACCCGGCCCAGCTCGCTGAGGGCGACCGGCTCCACCGGAGTCACCAGGCCCATGACGCTCCCCTTCTGCACCTGTGACGCTGCATCTTGTGGCACTGCATCTTGTGGCACTGCATCTTGTGGCACTGCATCATTGCTCGCCCCGCGAGATGGCGATCACCTCTCGGGCCAGCCAGGAGTCCGCGTCCCGGGAACCGATCGCGGACGCGGCCTGCGACATGGCGGCGACCAGTTCCGCGTCCAGCAGGATGGGCAGCAGCATGTCGCGGATCCACTCCGGGCTCAGCTCGGCGTCCGGCACGATCAGGCCGCCCCCGGCCTCCTCGATCGGCAGGGCGTTCAGCCGCTGCTCGCCATTGCCGTGCGGGAGCGGCACGTACGCGGCGGGCAGCCCCACCGCGGTGAGCTCCGCGCAGGTCATCGCCCCGCTCCGGCAGATGGCGAAGTCGGCGGCGCCGTAGGCGAGATCCATCCGGTCCACGTACGGGAGCGTGATGTAGGGCGGGCCCGCGGCCGGCATCCGGACGTCCAGGTCGCTGCGCGGGCCCAGGATGTGCAGCACCTGGATGCCGGCCTCCCGGATCCAGGCCGCCGCGTCCAGCACCGCGTAGTTCAGTGACCGGGCGCCCTGGGATCCCCCGGTCACCAGGAGGACCGGCAGGTCGGGCCGGAGCCCGAAATGAGCGCGGGCCTTGTCCGCGACGGCCAGCCGGTCGAGGGTCGCTATCTCGTGCCGCAGCGGGATGCCGATGCAGATGGCATTGGGCAGGTGGGTGCGCGGGCTGCCGGTGAACACGTGCCGGGTGAACCGTGCGCCGAGCCGGTTGGCCAGCCCCGGCCGCACGTTGGCCTCGTGGATCACGATCGGGACGTGGCGGCGCCGCGCGGCCAGGTAGCCGGGGGTGGCGACATAGCCGCCGAATCCGACCATTACCTGGGCGCGCGTCCGGTCCAGCACGTCGGCCGCCGCGTTCACCGCGCCGTTCAGCCGGCCCGGCACGCTGAGCAGCTGGCCGCTCAGGCTGCGGGGCAACGGGACCGCTGGGATGAGCGCGAGTTCGTAGCCGCGCAGCGGCACCAGCCTGGTTTCCAGGCCCCGCTGCGTGCCGAGGCAGGTGATCTCGATCCTGGGGTCGGCGCGCCGCAACGCGTCGGCCAGGGCCAGGGCCGGCTCGATGTGGCCAGCAGTGCCCCCGCCTGCGAGTACGACGCTCATCGCGAGGCTCACCTCCTTGCGGGACCGGTCCGGGCGCGGGCGCTGCGGCGGTCCCTGGCCCGGCCCGGCGCGGCTTATCCGCGCCGGGCTGCCAGGCCCAGCCAGCTTAGGACCCGCAGCGTCACGCTGGGGCCCGCAGCGGCAAGGGCCTGGGCAGCGCCGGGCTCGCGCTTGGCGAACGACATCAGCATGCCGAGCGCGGCCATGGTCACCAGCAGCGACGATGTCCCGACCGAGACGAGCGGGAGCGGGACGCCGGTGATCGGGAGCAGGCCGATCACCGCGGAGATGTTCACGATGGCCTGGATCACGATCCAGGCGGTGACGGCGGCCGCGGCGAGCCGCATGAAAGTATCTTCGACCCGCCGGGCGATCCGCAGCCCGGCGTAGGCCAGCCCGCCGTACAGCAGGGACACGCAGAGCGTGCCGACCAGGCCCAGTTCCTCGCCCAGGATCGCGAAGATGAAGTCGGTGGTGGAGTTGGGTACCCAGCCCCATTTCTCCCGGCTGGCGCCCAGCCCCACCCCGAAGACGCCGCCCGAGCCCAGCGCGTACTTGCCCTGGATGCTCTGCATGTTGGGCCCGGTCGGGCCGCCCGCTGAGCTCCCGAAACCGGTCAGCCGCTTGATCCGGTAGCCCGCCACGACGATCAGGATGAGCAGGGCCAGGCCGATCAGCGCCAGCATCCCGCTGTACAGCCGGACCGGCGTGCCGATCACCCACAGCAGCGCGAGCAGGATGACCAGCATCATGAACGTGGTACCGAGGTCATCACCGAGCATCACCAGCAGGCACAGGAACCCGGCCCCCGGCAGCAGCGGGATGAGGAGCTGCCGCCAGTCGACGAGCTGGCCGAGCTTCTCCTTGCGGGCCAGCAGGTCCGCGCCCCACAGCACGAACGCGAGCTTGGCCAGCTCGGACGGCTGGAGCAGGAGCGGGCCGATCTGGATCCAGCGCGACGCCCCGCCGGAGGTCGCGCTGACCCCCGGGATGAGGGTGAGCACCAGGCCCAGGATGGACAGCCCGATCAGCGGGTAGGCGGCGGCCCGGAACACGGTGGGCGAGGCCCGGGCCGCGAACCACATCAAGGGCAGCCCCAGGGCCACGCCGATCAGCTGCTTCTGGAACCCGGACCACGGCGATCCGCCGGCGATCAGCCCGCTGATCGACGAGGTGGACAGCACCATGACCAGGCCGAGTGCGAGCAGCAGCGTGGTGATGCCGAGAACCAGGTAGTAGGAGGTCAGCGGGCGGTTGAGCAGCCCGGCCGCCGCGGCCAGCCGGACCCGGACGCCGCCTGCGGGACCGCGGCCGCCCCGGTCGCCCGCGCGGGGCCTGGCGGCGCCGGCGTGACCGAGGTCCACCCCCGCCTTCAGAACACTCACCCCGCCGCCGCCATGGCCCGGACCGCGGCCGCGAACGCGTCACCGCGCGCCGGGTAGTCGCGGAAGATGTCGAACGACTGGGCGGCCGGGGCGAGCAGCACCGTGTCGCCCGGCGCAGCCAGCCGGGCCGCCTCGGCCACAACGCGTTCCATGATCCCAGTGTCGGTGCCGGTGGCCTCCACGACCGGGACATCCGGCGCGTGTCGCGCCAGAGCATGCCGGATCTTGGCCCGGTCCGCGCCGAGCAGGACCACGCCGCGAAGCCGCGGCGCCGCGGCGTCCACCAGCTCCTCGACGTCGCGGTCGGCTCCCCTGAAGAGGCCGCCGGCGATCCAGACGACGGACGGGTAGGCGGCGAGCGACGCCGCGGCGGCGTGCGGGTTGGTCGCCTTGGAGTCGTCCACGTAGTCGACGCCATCCACCTGGGCGACCAGGCTGATCCGGTGCGGCTCCGGCTGGAAGGCCCGCAGCCCGGCCCGGACCGCGCCGGGCGGGGCCCCGTAGGCCCGGGCCAGCGCGGCCGCGGCGAGCGCGTCCGCCACGTTGTGCGGTGCGGCGGGCCGCACATCGCTCACCGCGGCGAGGCGGACGCCACCGCCGATGGCCCCGCCGCCGATGGCCCCGCTGCCAATGGCCCCGTCACCCGGGGTCCCGTCACCGAAGGCCCGGTCGACCAGGAACCCGTCGGCCACGCCGAGCTCCCCGACCCCGGGGACATCGCGCCGGAAGGCGACGATCCGGGCCGGGCTCGCCGCGGCCGCGGCGAGCTGGCGGCTCCGGGCATCGTCTGCGTTGCAGATCGCCACGGCGCCAGGGGCGTAGATGCGGCCTTTGTCCGCCGCGTAGGAGTCGATGTCACCGTGCCAGTCGAGGTGATGCCCGGCCACGTTCAGCACGACCGCGGCGAACGGCGCCACCGTGGAGCTCCAGTGCAGCTGGAAGCTGGACAGCTCCACGGCCAGCACCGGGCAGGGGTCGGCCGCGGTGACCGCGTCCACCACCGACATGCCCACGTTGCCCACGGCCATCGCCCGGTACCCGGCCGCGGTGAGCATGCAGGCCAGCATCCGCACGGTCGTGGTCTTGCCGTTGGTCCCGGTGACGGCGAGCCACTCCTGACGGCCGCCGCCGGGCAGCACCGGGCGCAGCCGCCAGGCGAACTCCACGTCCCCGATGACCGGGATGCCGGCCGCCGCCGCGGCGGCCAGCACCGGCGCGTCCGGCCGCCAGCCCGGGGACGTGACGACCAGGTCGGTGCCGCCGGGGGCGATCTCGGCGAGCAGCGCGGCGCCGCGGGCCGGCCGCTCGCCCAGCCGCACCGTGATGCCGAGCTGCTCCAGTCCGGCGGCGAGCCGCCGCTGCTCCTCGTCGGCCCGGCCGTCCACCACGGTCACCTGCGCGCCGAGGCCGGCCAGCGCCGCGGCGGCGGGCGGCCCGGACACGCCGAGCCCGGTCACGCAGACCCGCAGCCCGGCGAACTCGCCGGTCACACCTGCATCCATTCCACGTAGAAGATGCCGAGGCCGAGGGCCACGAACATGGCGGAAATCAGCCAGAACCGGATCACGATCGTGGTTTCGGCCCAGCCCGCCAGCTCGAAGTGGTGCTGCAGCGGCGCCATCCGGAACACCCGTCGCCCGGTCAGCTTGAAGGAGCCCACCTGGATGATCACTGACAGCGCGATGACCACGAAGATGCCGCCCAGGATGGCCAGCAGCAGCTGCGTCTTGGTGCAGACGGCCAGGCCGGCCAGCACGCCGCCGAGCGCGAGCGAGCCGGTGTCGCCCATGAAGATGCGGGCGGGCGGCGCGTTCCACCACAGGAAGCCGAAGCAGGCACCGAGCACCGAGGCGGCCACGACCGCGAGGTCGAGCGGATCCCGCACGTCGTAACATCGCGGCGCCAGGAAGCTGGTGCAGTCGTTGCGCAGCTGCCAGTTCCCGATCAGCACGTAGGCCGCCAGGACCAGGCAGGCACAGCCGGTGGCCAGCCCGTCCAGGCCGTCGGTGAGGTTGACCGCGTTGGACGTCCCGGCGATCAGGAACACGATCCACAGCACGAACGCCACCGTCCCGATGGACGGCCCGAAATCGGCCAGGAACGACAGGTGCGCGTCGGCGGGCGTGAGGTCGTACCCGTCGGCGAACCGCTGCTGCAGGACCAGCACCGCGAACAGGACCCCGACGATGCCCTGGCCGGCCAGCTTGGCGCCGCTGCGCAAGCCCAGGCTGCGCTGCTTGTAGATCTTGATGAAGTCGTCGAGGAAGCCGACCAGCCCCAGGCCGGCCATGAGCATCAGCACCAGCAGCCCGGACACGGACGGCGCCTGGCCGGTGAACAGGTTGCCCGCGAAGTACCCCACTATGGCGGCGATGACGATGACCGTCCCGCCCATGGTGGGCGTGCCGCGCTTGGTGGCGTGCCCGGCCGGCCCTTCTTCCCTGATCAGCTGGCCGTACCCGCGCCGGGTGAAGATCCTGATGGCCAGCGGGGTGCCAAACAGGGCCAGCATCAGGGCGACACCGGATGCGATCAGGATGGTCTTCACAGCGCGGCCTCCCCGGTCAGCGCGAGCGCGACGCCCTGCAGGGCGGCCGCCCGGGACGCCTTGACCAGCACCACATCACCGGGACGTAGCCGTTCCCGCAGCGCCGCCGCGGCCGCCGGGCCGTCGGTCACGTGCAGCAGCTCGCCCGGCCACGAGGGCTCGGCCTTGGCGCCGGCCAGCATCGGGGCGGCCCCGTCGCCGACCACGATGAGGCCGGCCACGCCGGTCCGGGCGGCCAGGGCGCCCGCTTGCTCGTTGAGCTCGTCCGCCTGCGCACCCAGCTCGCGCATGTGGCCGAGCACCGCGAACGCGCGCCGTCCCCGGGCCATGACCGCCAGCGTGGCCAGCGCCGCCCGGAGGGCTTCCGGGTTGGTGTTCCAGGCGTCGTTGATGATGGTCACCCCATCCGGCCGCTCGGTGACCTCCATCCGCCACCGGCTCCGGGCCTGGGCCGCGGACAGCCCGTCGGCGATCGCACCGACCGCCATGCCGAGCTGCCCGGCCAGCGCGGCGGCGGCCAGCGCATTGGTTACGTTGTGCTCGCCGTACAGCCGGAGCTGGACGGCGGCCGAGCCTGCTTCGGTCACCAGGGTAAAGCCAGGCCGGCCCAGCTCGTCCAGCGAGACGCCGGCCGCCCGCACATCCGCGCCGGGCGACCGGCCGAAGGTCAGCACCCGCGCGGCGGTGCGCCCGGCCATGGCCAGCACTCTCGGGTCATCCGCGTTCAGTACCGCGACCCCGTCGGCCGGAAGCGCGGCCGGAAGCTCGCCCTTGGCCCGCGCCACCTCTTCGATGCTGCCGAACTCGCCCGCGTGCGCGTGCCCCACGACCAGCACGGCGCCCAGCCGCGGCGGCGCGATCCCGCACAGCATGGTGATGTGACCGGGCCCGCGGGCCGAAAGCTCGGAGACGAGGTAGCGGGTGTGCTCGGTGACGCGCAGCACGGTCAGCGGGTGGCCGATCTCGTTGTTGTAGGAGTTCCGCGGCGAGACCGTCGGGCCGAGGGTCTCGATCAGCTGGGCGGCGAGGTCCTTGGTGGTGGTCTTCCCTGAGGAACCGGTGATCCCCACGATGGTCAGGCCGGGCAGCGAGTCGACCACATGGCGCGCGAGCCGCCCCAGCGCGGCGGGAACGTCGGGAACGACGAGAGCAGGGACGCCCGCCGGGCGGGTGGCCAGGACGGCCGCGGCCCCGGCGGCCACCGCGGCGGCCGCGAAGTCGTGCCCGTCAGCGCGCGTTCCCGGCAGCGCCGCGAACAGCGCCCCCGGCCCGGACTCCCGCGAGTCGATCACGACCGGCCCGGTCACCGTCACGGCCGGATCTGGCACCTGGTCCAGAGTGGCGCCGGTGATCTCGGCGATGGCGGCCAGCGAGAGCGGGATCATGCGATATCTCCCGTGGTTGAGCCCCCCATGGTCGGTGCCGCGTCCGCCGCGGCGTAGCCGCCTTTCAGCAGTTCGGCAGCCGCCTCGGCCGCCACCTGCCGGTCATCGAACGGGATCACCGAGTCGCCGATGTACTGGCCGCGCTCGTGCCCCTTCCCCGCGATCAGCACGATGTCTCCGGGCCCCGCACCCGCCATGGCCAGCCTGATCGCGGCGGCCCGGTCCGGCTCGACGATCACGTGCGCCCGTTCCGCCTGGGGCACGGTGAGGGCTCCCTCCAGCATGGCGGCCAGGATGGCCAGCGGGTCCTCCGAGCGTGGATTGTCATTGGTCAGGACGGCCAGGTCGGCCAGGGCCGCGGCCGCGGCGCCCATCAGCGGCCGCTTGGCCGTGTCCCGGTCCCCGCCACAGCCGAGCACGATGGCCAGGCGCCCCTGGGTGGTCTGGCGCAGCGCGCGCAGCACCGCCTCCACCGCGCCTGGCTTGTGCGAGTAGTCCACCAGGACAGTGAATCCCTGCCCGGCGTCGACTCTCTCCAGCCGGCCAGGCACGCCGGGGCAGGCGGCGACCCCGGCCACCGCGGTCGCCAGCCCCACCCCGGCCTCGACCAGCGCGACGATCGCGCCCAGCGCGTTGGCGACGTTGAACGGGCCGGGCAGGGCCACCGACGCGTCGGCCTCCACCCCGCCCGGGCCGATCACCCGGAACGCACTCCCGTCCGTGCCGGCCCGGACATCGGCGGCCCGCCAGTCGGCGGCCGGGTCGCCGTTCGCGGAGACCGTGGTGATCGGGATCTGCGGCGCGGCGGCCAGCTGGCGCCCGTAGCCGTCGTCGATGTTCACCACCCCGATCTGGGCGTAGCCGGGGGTGAACAGCAAGGCCTTGGCCGCGAAATAGTCGTCGAGGTCACGGTGGAAGTCCAGGTGCTCAGGGGACAGGTTGGTGAAGATGGCCACGTCATAGGAGGTGCCCGCGACCCGGCCCAGGGCGAGGGCGTGACTGGAGACCTCCATCGCCGCCGCCGTGACCCCGCGCTCCGCCATGACCGCCAGCAGCGCCTGCAGGTCCGTGGCCTCCGGCGTGGTGAGCTGGCTCGGCCAGCTGTCGCCAGCCACCCGTGTCTCCACCCCGCCGGCCAGCCCGGTGCGGTGGCCTGCCATCCGCAGCGCGGACTCCAGCAGGTAGCTGGTGGTCGTCTTGCCGCTGGTGCCCGTCACGCCGATCATCATCAGCCGGCTGGACGGGTTCCCGTACACCCAGGAGGAGACCTCGCCCAGCCGCGACCGGGGATCGGCCACCACGAAGACCGGCACCCCGGACTGCCGGGCCAGGCTCTTGCCATCCGGGTCGGTGAGCACGGCCACGGCCCCCGCCTCGACCGCCTGCGAGCAGAACCGCGCCCCGTGGTGATGCCCACCGGGCAGCGCGGCATACAAGTCACCCGGCCGGGCCCGGCGCGAATCGTGGGTGACGCCGGTGATCCCGCCGGATCCGCCCGGCCCGTGGAAGGGCTCGGGACCGGCCCGCCCGGTCATGGTCACGCCGAGAATCACGGCCAGTCCGGAGAGCGGGCGCGGCGATACGTTACGTGGACGAAGAGCCGCAGGCACGGGCCGAGGGTACCGCTGATCACGGCGCGGTGAGCCGGACGTCCGGACGCTTCGCACCATCCGGCGGGATCTTCAGGGTTTGCAGCGCGAAATTCATGATCTTGTAGAACACCGGACCTGCCACCGCATCACCGTAATACCCGCCTTTGCGCGGGTTCTGCACGTTGATCGCTACCACCAGCTTCGGGTCACTGGCCGGAGCGATGCCGATATAGCTGGAACCGTACTTGCACAGGCAGCCTGAGGCGTTGGCGATCTGGGCCGTCCCGGTCTTGGCGGCCACCGAGTAGCCGGGAATCTCGCCCCACGGCTCATCCGCCGAGGCGTCGACCATCGGCACCTGCTGCAGGATGCCCATCAGCTCGCTGGCCGTGCTGGCCTTGATGACCCGGCGGCTGGCCGGCGTCGCGGACGGTACGAACTGGCCGCTCGCGTTCGTGGTTCCCGCCACGATGGAGGGCGTCACCCGCACCCCGCCGTTGGCGATCGTCGCGTAGACGCTGGCCATCTGCACGGCGGTGACGGCCACCCCCTGCCCGAAGGCCAGGGTGTAGCGCTCGTCTCCCCACCACTTGCCGGGCGGGTAGAGGATGCCCGCGCTGGAAGCGGGCAGGTCGAGCCCGCTGGGCTGGCCGATCCCGAACGCCTTGAAGTACTGGTACTGGACCTGGGGGCTCACGTGCTGGACCACCTGGACCATGCCCACGTTGCTGGAGTTCGCGATGATCCCGGCGATGGTGAGGCGCTCGGTCGGGTGGTATTCCGCGTCGTGGAAGGTGAATCCGTCCACCACGATCCGGTCAGGGACGGTGTAGGGGCTCATCGGCGTCTGCCCGCCGTGCTCGATCGCCGCGGCCGCCGTGATCACCTTCGCGGTGCTGCCCGGGTCGAAGACGTCAGTCACCGGGATGTCCGTGGTCGCCGCCACGCTGGCCGGGTGGGCCGGGTTGAACGACGGCGCCTGGGCCAGCGCGAGAATCCTCCCCGTGCTGGGCTGCATGACGACCGCGGTGCAGTTGTCCGCGTCGGTCTTGCGGACCTCCTGCGCGCAGGCCTGCTCGGCCTCGTACTGAATGTCCGCCTGGATGGTGAGCCGCACGTCGCTGCCCGGCACCATCGCCTGCGTCTTGTCCACCCCGACCGGGATCGGCTGGCCGTTGGTTCCGACCTCGACCTCGCTCAGCCCGTCCTTGCCGGCCAGCACCGGATTGTAGGACTGCTCGATCCCGGCCTCGCCGAGCAGGTCACCCGTGCTGCGGGTGTTGGTGAAGCCGACGACGTTCGCGGCCAGGTCCCCGTTGGGGTAGGCCCGGGTATAGGAGGGGGTCAGGCTGATCCCAGGCTCGTTGAGCGCGGTGATGCGGGCCCCCACGGTCGCCGAGACGGTCTGCTTCAGCACCACGTAATCCTTGGACGTCGGGTGCTGCAGCAAGGCCAGGATCGCGGACTGGGTCATACCGAGCGGGCCGGCCAGGGCGGCGGCCACGGCGCCGGGCGACCTTTTCGCGGCGGCGATGAGGGGCGGGTCGGCGAACACCAGGTCGGTAGGCACGGTAATGGCCAGCGTGGTGCCGTCCGAGCTGGTAATGCTGCCCCGGACGGCCGGCTCGGCCTGGTAGTGCAGCCGCTGCCGCTCGGCCAGGGCCTCGTACCTGGCCCCGTCCACCCCCTGCAGCTGGACGAGCCGTCCCGCGATCAGCGCCAGCACCGCGCCCATGGACAGCAGGGTGATCTGGAGGCGGCGCCGGGGGCTGCCGCGGCGCAGGACGGAGCGGGGCGGGACCGGCCGCCCAGTCCGGCCAGCACCAGTCCGGCCAGCACCAGTCCGGCCAGCACCAGCCCGGCCAGCACCAGCCCGGCCAGCACCAGCCCGGCCGATGCCGGTCCGGCCGATGCCGGTCCGGCCTGCACCGGGTTGGCCAGTACCGGGTTGGCCCGCATCGTCGGCCGGCCGCCTGGGGCCGCCACCGGCCCGGCTGTTCTCGGGCGGCGATCCACGGCCGGCGCCGGGGCGCCGGGCGCCCGGGTCACCCCGGGAACGCTGGTCATCCCGGGAGCGCTGGGCTCGTCCCCGCCCGCCGTCACCGCCACCGGGGCCGGGGTCACGGGCCCGCCGGGGCTCACCCGGCCGCCGGGGCCCGGCCGCGGTCCCAGGCCGTCCCGTCCGCCCGGGGCCGCGGCCGCCCGCTTCACTGCCGGTCACGGGGACCATCCGGGCGCGCCAGGGATGCCCGGGTCGGTCGAGGGCTCGCTGATAATGCGGCCCGTCTTCAGGTCCACGTAATGGCTGAGCGGCGGGTGGACCATGCCCAGCTGAAGTGCCCGCTGCTCGATGGTGGCCGGTGACCGGTCGGCGGCCACCTGCTGGCTGAGCGTCGCGATCTGCTGGGTCTGCGCCGCGTCGGACTTCTGCAGGGCGGAGATCTGGTACGAGCCGGCGGCCAGGGTGGTGTTGATGATCAGCAGGCTGAGCAGTCCC
>Ga0302326_10027493_pt1 | contig 11468 bp, 14 predicted proteins | sample Palsa_T0_3_FD_202264 | JGI IMG/M metagenome (GOLD analysis project Ga0302326, IMG submission 202264) | Peat permafrost microbial communities from Stordalen Mire near Abisko, Sweden - Palsa_T0_3 | ecosystem: Environmental > Terrestrial > Soil > Palsa > Peat permafrost | place: Sweden: Abisko...
AGGGGCGGCGGGGCTGCCGCGGCTTTGGCCGCCATTTCCTCTCCCAGCACCACGAACTGCCTGCTGATGAATTCGTACTGCTGCCGCAGACGGATGATGCGCTGCCGCGCTGGTTGCAGGCGCGCGGAATCGACGGTGGCATCGATCGGCTGCAACAAGAGAACTCTGGTCGACCGCGGAACGATCGGAGGCGCGTCGGATATCGGACTTTCGGCGCGGAGCAAAGAGGCCGCCCCAAAAACGGCTATTGAGCAGACCGAAAGAGCCTTCAGGAAGACGCAAAAGGGCTCCATGGCCGATTCGGGGCGAACGGCGGAACCCAGCCCTTAGCTCTGCCAGTGTCCGGTGGCGACGTTGAGCTGCCAGCTGGTCAAATTCCAGAAGGTGGGATTGTTGTGATAGGTCGATCCCGATGCCGACACGGGCTGCCAGACATAGTAGCCATTGGGAAATCCGGCGCTCGCGTAGTCGGAATCTAGGTTTGCCCAGCGATCGCATGCGAGCAGGTAGGTCGTGTCCGCGCTTCCCACGACGTTGAAGAAGAAGCTAATCTGTGAGTAATGGGTATTGTTGGCGACCGTCCCGGTAAACTCGGTATCGCCGTAGTATCCGCTGTAGATACTTGAGGAACCGATCTGATAGGCATAGGAATAGCCCCAGCCGTGAGTCTGCGACGTACAGAGGTAGTATTGGCTGGTCCCCGTTGAATAAAACATGCAATCCGCCTCCTGGCCTTGCGGCCATTCGGTGATCAATGTGGCCGCGTTGATGGTCTTGTAGTCCGAACTGAAGGGGCAGACATAGGCGTGTTGGCGACCGTGGGCATCGGACGTGATGAAATACGGCGTCGAGCCGTGGTTGGTATCGACGAAGATGGTCGCATCGCCGTTCTGGCCGTCGTAGACATTGGTGATGGATGTCTGTACGTGGTCCCAGGTGAAGGGGCCCGTGGGGGATGTCGAGGTCAGGCACATTTCTCCGTCCCCCTGCGAACCTTCGTACACAGCCCAGAGGACGTAGACCCCGCTCGAGTTCTTGATCACGCCCCCCAAACGGCCGACATAGTCGCTGGTCAGAATCTTGCTGCTGGGCGACACCACCGTTGCGGCAAACGTCCAATTGACCAGATCCGTGGACGTGTAACAATTAATGCCGACGAAGCTCGTATCGCTGTTCGATGTTCCCGTATTGAAATAGGTGACCGCGCCGTTGTACTCAACGCCGTACCAATAGTAGGTGCTTCCGATCTTCTGGATGAAGCCGCTCTGCGCGTAGATCACGCTTCCGGAGGTGGTCTTCCACCAGACGTCGTTGGTGATGGTCTTGAACTGTGCGCGCGCAGTGCCGGTGGACAGGCCGAGGCTCGCGAGGGCGAGAGCAACGAAGGCGATGACTTTGCCGATGCTTGGTTTCATAGGGGAACCTTAGGGGATGACGAACGGGGACCTCGGTGCTGCGGCCCGCATAGGGGTGGGGACCTACCAACAGGGGAACCGAGTTGTAGGTCGATATGTGAATGCTTCGGCTGCGAATCCGCAATGGGGCGAACCACTCCCGCGCAGCCATTCTGCGTTCACAAACGCGCATCGGGACCCCGCTCCGCCGAAAACTCACGGCAGTGATTCGATTCTCTGCCATTCCATGCCCACGCATATCCTCGCGTGTTGGTCTGGACAGTCGCTCCTCCTCTTTCGTGAAAAGCCTGCTGCGTCTAGACTTGGCCTTTTACACAGGCTACCGCCATTCTTTCGGCCGCCCGCCGCAAGCTCCGTTATCTAGATGCCGCTGAAAACCTCATGGATTTGAAAAGCCCTCCCGGCAACGAACTCCATCCGCTCGTTGGCAACCCTGCCGGACAGCATTCGATTTGGACCAACGATCAGTATCGCCTGTGCTTCAAATGGAGCTCTGAGGGCGCCTACGAAGTCGAAATCACCGATTACCACAAAGCCTCAGATCATGGACCGCCTTATGAAGACAAAAACGCTCCCCAATATCCACCCAGGCGAGATCCTGCTGGAAGACTTCCTCAAGCCCGCAGGGCTCTCCCAGTACCGCGTGGCCAAGGCAATCGGAATTCCTGAAAGCCGGATCAGCAACATCGTTCACGGAACCCGAGGGATCACCGCGGATACCGCACTCCGGTTCGGCCGCTTCTTCGGCACGACACCCAAGGTCTGGCTGAATCTCCAAAACGCCTACGACCTCGAGGAAGCGGAGAGAGCGAGGCGCAAGGAGATTGAAAAAATTCACCCCTACGAGTCTGCGGCAGCGTAGGGCCCCAAAATAGTTGTTGGTTTCTCGACCGTATGTTTCACCCAGCCTCATCGCTTTCGGTTTTCGCCTTTCTCCTTGTTTGTGGCGTCGTGCTGGCGGCTTTCCTCCGTGGGATTTGGATCAGTGCACGGTCAGATGGTCGCAATCCTGTCTCCCGCACTTTGTGGGTCGCTGTTGGTGTTTGCGTATGGCTCGGTCTTTCGGTCGGTTTGGTTGCCAGCGGTTGGGTGGAGGCAGCCCCAGCAAGGCTGATGATTTTTGCAACGGGGAGCTTGCTGGGAAGTGTCCTGATCGGTTTCTCTCGGATCGGAAAATGGCTGGCCTTAACTAGCTCAATCCCATGGTTGCTGGCTTTCCAGGGCTTCCGCCTGCCACTGGAATTGGTCCTTCACTCTTGGGTCCAACAAGGGGTCATTCCGCGAACGATGACTTGGACTGGCTCAAATTGGGATGTTCTATCGGGAGTCGCCGCGCTCGTGCTGGCGCCGTTCTGTGGCCGTTCGAGGTTGGCGGCATGGGTGGGAAACATTTTTGGATCAATCCTGTTGTTGAATGTTGGTAGGGTTGCGGCTCTGTCCGCGCCTGTGCCTTTCGGTTGGCGCGACGTGACCCCAAAGCTCCTGCTCCCATATCATATGCCTTACGCACTCATCGTCCCAGTTTGCATCGGGGGTGCGCTGATCGGCCACATTGTATTAACACGAACTTTATTGCGGCACAAAACCTAGGACCTCTGGGTTAAACGACTCGCCGTGTCTAAGTTTTTTGGATCACCTAAGCGCTTCAACGTAAGTCAGGCTCCAACCTTTAAGGTGAGCGCTCTCGACATCTTATCAATCCTTCCCCGGAATCAGTAGCGGAACTGGCTCCCTTGCGAACCGCCGGTAGAGCTGGAAATCCTTGGCATCCACCGTGGCGACCGTCGCCTCTGGATAAAGCTCGCTCAGGACTACCAGCGAGGCGTCGGCTGCATCCATGCGCTCATGGAATTTCACCATCAGTTCCTGCGTCCGCCGCAAATGCTCCGGCCACAAGGCATGCAGTCGCACACCACCCTGCCGAACCAAATTCAGCAGCGAATGCACTGCCGCGGTGTCTCCGCCGAGATGGTAGCAGGCCTCACCCAAAACGATCTCCGTGGTATGCAGGGGGCCGCGCCGCCGCGTTAAAGTACGTACGCTCCAGTCATGCCACTGATCGGCGCCGTTGAACCACCCGACAAGGGGTCCTGCGTCGACGATCGTCTCAACCGCCATATCCCTCGCGGGTCGACAGATCCTTCGGGCCAGAGTACATCCCCTTAAAGGGCGCGGCGAGCTTGGCAAAATCGGGCGCCGGCAAATCGACATCTCTTTCTAGGGCCTTGCGGGCGACCTCGGAGAGCGTTTCACCCCTGGCCTTGGCCGCCTGTCGGAGCTTCCGATTGAGAGCCAGCGGCACTTTGATGGTGATGGAAGTCATACGTCTTACCGTGATAAGACAAAGCACGGAGTCAAATGACTTTCAGATGTGACTGGCCGCCGGTGGCAAAGGTTGTGCCTGGCGCGATGGAAATATTGGTCTACGGGCCTTGATCGCTGGGGCGGCCTGCCAATATGCCTCCGTTCTGCCTTGCGAATAGTACCGCCTCGGGCGGCCGGCGAAGATTGCCAGAAAGTTGCCAAAACCGGTGTGCTTGCCTTCGCTTTCTCGCACTGATTCGCTTTTATTTTCTAGTCACAAGATATTAATCATAAACTAAGTCCGCGTTTTCCAGCGACTTAGCCTCAACTCGGAAGAAGGGTTCGACCCCCACCCCGGGCACCAGATTTTCATGACTCATCCGCCGCGCGCTTGGAAAGACTGTGCATTGGCTGAGCTATTCCGCGCCGCTAATTCGGCCGCCGATCGGATCCTCACCAATTGTTTTGGTGGAGAGCAGATCAATTGAGAATGGCTGTTGGTGGAGCCTGGCTCGGTCCCGGTTGTTCTTGGCCTTAGTGTTCTTCGGATCGAGTTCGAGCACTCGGTCGTAGTCGGTAACAGCGCCATCGTAATCATGGTTCGAGCATTTGGCGCGGGCGCGCATGAAATAGCCAATGGCGTTCTTCGGATCGAGTTCTAGGGCGCGGCTGTAATTGGCGATGGCGGCGGCAAAATCACCCTTGGAAAAATAGGCGTAGCCTTGGTTAGCAATAGCTACAGCGTTTTTCGGGTCGAGCGCTAGAGCTCGGCCAAATGCTGCAATGGCGCTACCGTAATCATGCCGGTCGTTGTTGGCGTTGCCCAGATTGTCATAAGCAGCAAAATTTCCGGGTTCGAGGTCGAGTACCTGTTCATAGGCGGCAATGGCTGCGTTGGCATCGCCGCTGCGACGTGCAATATTGCCGGTAAAGAAAAGGAGGCTGATGGGATTGACTCGTACGCTGTCGGATACGGTCCAGTTACCCATGGGGTCGTTCGGATAAGCCGGCCCCAACATCTTTTTGAAAGTAGTGAGGGAGTGTTGGGCAGCGGAGGGCGTCGGCGCCGGCTTGGGCCGGAGATATGCGTAGCCGTTCCTGCCGTCCAGAATCATGTCGATCCGCGCCATGGCATAAAGTCCGATCAAGCCATCACCGATCACCTGGGGAGCGGGTTCTAGGGCCACCGATACGTCGGTGATCCTAAGCGGGCCGACGCCGACTTCGTCAGCCCAGCAACGCTCCATCTTAAGCGGGCTCATCCCCGGCAATTGGCCGTAGCCCCATCTCGATGGCGCATGGGGATGAGCAGTCCGCCAGGCCTTCCATTCCGCAGGAGGTAGTGTGATCCCTCCGGGGGCCCCGGTATCAATGCCGAAAATGCCAATGCGACCGTCGAGTAGCGGTATTTCAATTCTTAGATTTTCCGACGAGTGGATTTTGAACTTTAACCAGCCGTCGCTTACGTCGGGAACGGCATCTACAGCTTTGACGACGCGCCGAAGGGGGTCAAACGCCAGGATGTCATTGCGCACATCGGGCCAGCCGATTGCGCCGTCGAAACCGGCATCCGTGAAGTCGAATATCTGTACCTTGGTATTCAGTTTCGTGGTGTGCCCCGCCACAAGCACTGCCCCGCTTGTGGACAAAATGCCTTTTTGTCCATCGAGGTCTGCGAGGGGCAAGTATTTGAGGGCGAGCTTGCGGGCGCCTGTGGCCAAAAGATACGAGGTAAAGGAACCTGTATCTAGCACCATGCGTGTGGGCTTTCCATCGATCGTAATGCCGGGAAAATCCACTCTATCCTGTCCGTATGAGACGACAGATCCCATTAGGAAAAGGCCAAGAACCAAAAGCGCCAACAATGTCCCTAACGTAAAGAATCTATGTCGTGACATCTCGCGAGGTCTTATCTGATCCTGCCTTCAGCTGCGTCAGAACGTCGTGAGGGGGTGGAGGGCCGGGTCACCGATGATGATGTACAGAAGGCTGTTGTTGGCGTCGATATCCCGAGAAATGAGACAACTTGGGGAAATACCGGTTAAAGCGAGCAGGGCGTTTGTTTGGCGTTGATAGGCCTCGCCGACGGTGAGCTCACCTCCAGAATGCCAGCGAACACAATGGGGGCGTCAATTGGGCGGCTGTGGCCAGATCCGATCGCGTTGGACCGATCCGATAAATTGGACCGCAGTTTCGAGCCAGGCCAGCCTGTCGCTTGGCGACAGTCGTTCGAATTCGGTGTGGCCGTCATAGTCTTCTGGAGTTGAACGAGCAATGGCTTCCCAAAGAGAGGATTTACTGTGCGGCCCCGCAGGCTTTTCCTTGGGAGATTTGAATTCAATGGACATGTTTGCGGAGATACTCGATGTCGAGGGTGTCCTTCGTGCGAGGAGGATTGATCCCCAGTTTCAGGGAAAGAAGTCTCTGCTTGCTAAGGATGCGAACTTTGAAATCGCCGAGGTCGATCCATTCGGCGTCGGGCAAAAGAGATTCATAGGAAAGGTCTGAGGTAAGAAAAATATCAACGTGGCGGATGGGCGCGTCGGGATCCAGAAAACTGAAGACCAAGGCATGTTTCTCCTCGACGATCGTGCGAATCACAGCTGGATCCAAAAGGGACTCTGGCGGAATGGGAACGCGTGGCCGCAATTTGAGCTGGCGCATCACAGACAGGAATTTCTCCAGATTGGCTGGCGCCATCATGACGGCCAGATCCACATCCATCGTCACGCGCTCAACCCCGTGGAGTACGCAGGCTACGCCGCCCCCAACGATGAAGTCGACCTTGGCCTTGGCCAAGGTGGCGAGTATCTCGCGGTAAGGGTCGCTTGCCATGCGGGGAAAATACCCTTGGACGCAGTTGGCATTCAAGTGTCCTCTAACCGCTCCAGGTTGTCAGAATGTTGCCAAGACTGGTGTTATTACCTTCGCCCTGTCGAAATTACCTGCTTCCTTTTTCACGTTCCAATTCATTAACAGTCAATTAACTCCACGCATTTCAGCGACTTAGCCTCACTTCCGGAACTGGGTTCGACCCCCACCCCGGGCACTTTGGCGGGTCCTTCGGACCTTTTCGGAGCGAAGGGGCTAGCGAGGGCGTTGGGAGAGCCGGGAAATGTAGGTAGCGATGAGGTCGCGAGGACTCGATCTCACGACCGATAATCATAGGATTGGAGATGGCCGCTCCAAGTCCACCTCCACTCCTGAGTGACAGCGAACAACTCGTTTGGCTCAATCAGCACATCCCGCACCGAATCCATGCAGCTCTTCCGCTTCTAACGGAGCCGGTGCCTTTGCTGATTACGGAACGACCATAGGAAATAACCAAAAAGTCGTTCCCGGTTGGAGACCTAGAGACCCAGGCTCATAATACCATGCGCCGATTCAAAGAACTCTACTTAACCTCATTTGTACTTTTTTTTCGAGTGGGGTCCGGTTCGTGGACGCCGGACATAAATGCCTGGAAGGGGGTCATCTGCGTCACGATGATTGAGTGGGCGCTCATGATTGCCGCCAATGCCTGGGTCCAATCGTTGAGCGGAGCGAAGCTCATTTTCGGGATGGGGACATGGACGATCAACACGCTCCTGGTCGTCTCGTTGGCGATCAACTACGTCGTGTTGGTCACTCGCGGTTATCCGGGTAGCGACGGCCTGGGACTACCTGATTCGGAGTTGGCTTATCAACAGCAACTGCGAGCCCGAGCATGCGCCGGCTTTGGAGATTTTTCTCGATAAGGAGAACGCGGCCGATTGGTCGCATTTTGATTTGGAGCTATGCCTGCCGATTCGAAGGCTCGCGCGATGAAACCCTAATGGAAGCAACGTCTGGTTCGCAACTATGCACATCAACTACGCCCGTATTGCCTTGGCCGCTTTCGCCGCAATGGCCGCTTATTTGGCCTACGGTTTTGCCATGTTTGCCGCCTGGCCATCTCTGCAAACCGAGTTCCTCAAATACCCCAGCGTCTATCGTCCCAAGGACGAGATGATGAAGGTAATGCCTTTCGGCATGATCGCGATGTTCGTCAGCATCGTGGTGGTCGCCGTTCTCTATGCCAAAGCCGCTCCGACGGGCGCCGGCATCGCTTTCGGCGCCTCGTTTGGCGCGTGGATTGGCCTGTTTGTCGTCTGCGTCTTTGTCGTTCATAACTGGGTGAATCTCAATATCGGCGCCCGACTCGCCCTGTATCAGGCCATCGCCTACTTCCTGCAATGGGTGATTGTCGGAGCAGCCATCGGGCTTGTCTACAAGCCAGCCTGAAACCCGATGGTATAGAATAGCGACGTCAACGGTTGGTTCATACAGCTCGCGCCACTCATGTACAGTAACCAGTCCTGGATCCCGAGTTCATGGGCTACGGCTTTCACCGTCACACCCCGCCTGCAGAGTCAGCTCCACCGCGCGTCGAGTGCGGGAGAACAAGGCGCTTCACCCAGCCGCTCGGCCGAGACCGAGCCGGCGCCAGGCGATCGTGGATAGGAGAGCGGCGACGCCGAACCAGCCGTAGGACGAGGGCTCCGGGGCACCCGAAAATGAATTGCTGGGGCCGAGGTCGGTCACCGCGACATCGGTGAGATAGTTGTACGATTGATCCTGCCGGTCGGCAAAGAGGAGCTGTGAGGAACTGCTCGTCGCCTCCACATCGAAGGAGTCGTTTTGCCAGGTGTTGACGGTCGCGTCTGGCAGGTTGAAATAACCCGCCGTCACCGCGTTCGGGCCGCCCAGGGTGAACAAGTCGGTCAAGCCGGAGTAACTCGATAGACTGAATGCATTGGGAAGCGTGATCGAAGTGTCGCCGAACAGAGCGTCGAACTCCTGATATCCGCCATTGGGACCGGCAAAGTCGAAACTGACCTGATATTCGTCACCGGCGGTCGTTTCAAAGCTCTGGGTGATGTATTCCAGGGAACCGACCGGGCCAAATTGGGCTTCGAAGCCGGTGGGAGAATAGGGAGTCGGCGTGGTGTACGTGCCGCTTTGGTTTCCGTAAAGGGTCCAGTCCGCGAATCCATCCTCGAAGTTGCCGTTGAGGATGAGTTGCGCTTGGGCGAAAGGGGCGAAAGCGGCCAGGACCGCCACGGCAAGTAGGCTGATGGAAATAGGCTTCACTTTTTGGCTGCGCTCTCGGTCGGATGCCTCATTGCTTTTACTCCACTGGGACTTTCACGACCATCGTGGGTGCGGCGGGGGAATTGGTCCATATCGCGTTCTTCTGAAAACAGCATCGGGGATTTTCCCTAGCCGGAGCAGCGACATCGTTCACGGAAAATGGAGTAGCGATCGATTTCCTCCTGCGTGTCGGCCCGCCTGACGGCCTCATGCCATTTACCCTGATCGAGCTGGCATCACCTCCAGGCGGTCGTAGATGGGACGCAACGCGGGTTGCAGCTTCGGCAATTGCAACCAGAACCATAGGCTGCCGGCCACGCAGCCCAAACCGCAAACCACGATCGTACCAGGGGCGCCTAGGATCGGCGCCAGACCGCCCGCCAGCAGACTTCCGAGCGGGCTCGCGCCCATATAGGCCATGGCCCAATAGCTCATCACTCGGCCGCGCTTGTCCTCGTCGACGATCGTCTGGATCACCGTGCTGCTGGCGGTGTACGAAGCCATCATGCCAAAGCCGGTGATGGCCATCAACAAGAGCGACAGCCGCAGACTGCGGGAAAACGAGAAGGCGATCAAACCGCAGCCCATCAGCGCCGACGAGACCGTGATCGCGACATCCAAGGTGTGCACCGACTTGCGCGCAGCCATGGTCAAAGCCGCAATGCCGGCTCCGATGCCGGAAGCGCCCATGAGCAGCCCCAACGTATGCGGACCGCCGTGCAGAATCTTGGTCGCGAAAACCGGCATCAGCACCGCGTAGGGCACACCCATAAAGCTGATGATGACGAACATGAGTATCACGGTGCGGATCGGGGCGAATGTGGAAACGTAAACCCAACCTTCCTTCAATTGCACGAGCATGCTGGCGGCGGCTTTGCGAGCGGGCGCCGGGTCGACCCGCATCATGACCAGCGAAACGATCACCGCCAGATAGCTGATGCCGTCGATCAAGAAGCAATCGCCCTCTCCCACCGCCGCGATCGTCACGCCGGCCATGGCCGGCCCAAGAAGCCGCGCGACGTTGACCATCGCCGAGTTGAGCGCGATCGCATTGCCCAGATCCGCCCGGCCTCCCACCATCTGAACCATAAAGCTCTGGCGGGCGGGAACGTCGAATCCATTGATCAGGCCCTGGCAAACGCTGAGAACCAGCACTTCGGGAATGGTGATGTGGCCCGCCAGCGTCAGCGCCGCGAGCAGGAGCGATTGCACCGCGGCCAGAATTTGCGTCGCCAATATCACTTGCCGTTTTTCCCATCGATCCACCCACACTCCGGCGAAGGGCCCGAGCAGAAACGTGGGAATTTGCCCCGCGAACGTCACCACGCCGAGCAGCAAGGTCGATCCGGTCAACCGGTAGACCAGCCAGCTCGTGGCCAAACGCGTCATCCACGTGCCGATCAGGGAGATGGTTTGGCCGAAAAAGTAGAGCCGGAAGTTCCGATGGCGCAGGGCGCGCAGGGCTTCGATCTTCACGCGGTGCCGATTCCCGGGCAGCGCTAGCCGAGCGCGGCCAGCACGGTGGCGGTCCCTCTCGGATCGAGAGTAAGTTCGGACATATTATTTGGAGAATTTACCCGCTTGGACTTTGCCGAAGTGCGAGGCCAATTGGAGGCCCATCACCAGGGCACCGAGCAGCAAGCCGGTGAGGTTCGGGTAAAAATTGACGGTGATCGGCTGGCGCGAAAGCAGCAGCAGCCCAATGACCAGATTTAGGAAGCCCCATAGGACGTTCACCACCGGCGACGAGTTGCCAATGCCGCGGGGCGTCGAGAAAGGGGTTGGAAAGGGCTTTCCCATCAGCCCGCTGATGAAATGCGGCAGGCTGTTGCAGAGGAAAGCACCGGCGAAGAACAGAACGATGAGGGCGATAATCATAGGAGAGATTAAATATCCGCCAGGCGCCGGATGAGCGCGCTCGCGTCGATGAGGGTTTGCTGCTCGGAAGGGGTCAGCTTGGCCATCGCAGCCAGGCACCACGCGCGCTTGGATTTGGCGCGCCTACGCCGGGCCTCGAGACCTTTGCTCGTAAGAGCGAATAAGATCTGGCGGCCGTCGGTCGGGTGCGGCTGGCGCTCGACCAAGTGGTCCCGCTCCAGGAGGGCGAGAATGGCGCCCATGGATTGGGGTTTCATCGCGTCGGCCCGAGCCAGATCGGCCGTCGTGGCGGCGCCGTCTTTTTCCAAACGGGCCATGATGGAAAGCTGCGACCAACCCAGCTCCTCGGGGTTGGATTCGGTCCGCACGCGACGGACGAGCTGAGCAGTCGCCTGCGTCAGTTCCGCGACGGCTCGTTCCAGGGTCTCCGCGTCTGTGGCCATTTTACTCAATTCCGCAGAACGTGCGGGATAAAAGGCAGACTGGCAAGGTTACCTTCTATTTGGCTCAGCCCTAATTTACTAACCAAGCGAGGCCGCGAAATCCATGAGGATTCCAAGGGGCGACAGCGTGATAGGTCACTTTATGTGCGAACCGAACCCTCGAAGGAATGTCGAAGGTTGAAACGCCCACGTGAGCCGTCACTTCACCACCAGCCTAAACCGCTTTAAAAGGCGGGTGCTTGAGGTGGCTCTTGGCGGCTTGATGCTGGAGGGGGCGAGGTGTCCCGGCCAGATTGATCCCATGGTCCGCAATCTT
>Ga0302326_10027496_pt1 | contig 11468 bp, 5 predicted proteins | sample Palsa_T0_3_FD_202264 | JGI IMG/M metagenome (GOLD analysis project Ga0302326, IMG submission 202264) | Peat permafrost microbial communities from Stordalen Mire near Abisko, Sweden - Palsa_T0_3 | ecosystem: Environmental > Terrestrial > Soil > Palsa > Peat permafrost | place: Sweden: Abisko...
TCACGGTCGTGCCCAGGCCGGCCAGCGACGGGTCGGCCGCGGCCAGGTCGTGCAGAGCGCCCTCGGCCCGGCGCACCGCGTGCCCGAGAGCGTTGAGCAGCTCGCCCGATGGCACCTGGGTGTCAAGCGGGCGCAGCGCCTCGATGACGGCGGCGCTGGCGACCTCCCCGGCCGCGTGGCCGCCCAGCCCGTCCGCCACCGCGAGCAGCTGGTTGCCGGCGTAGGCGGCGTCCTCGTTGTCCTCGCGTTCCAGGCCGATGTCGGACCGGACCGCGTAGCGGATGGTGAGTGTCTCTCGTGTGTCGTCGGTCATGCCGTTGTCCCTCCCTGACAGGTAGCCGACGAGGAAGGACGCGAGTTCCCGGCGGGCGGCCGTCTCCGCCTCGACGCGGTCCCAGTAGGCGGCCAGTTCCGCCGCCGCGGCCGCCGGCGGCAGCGCGCTCACCGAGCGGATCGCGGCCAGCGGCATGCTCAGCCGACGAAGCCAGGCCACCAGCCGCGCCCGCTCAAGCTGGGCCGGCGCATAGAACCGGTACCCCGACCGCGGGTCCACCCGGACCGGGGTGAGCAGGCCAAGCTCGTCGTAGAGGCGCAGTGCCTTCCGGGACAGCCCGGACGCGTGCGCGAACTCTCCGCTGCTCATCAGGGCCACGATGTCCTCCTCGTACCGGGCGTCCGGCCCGGCCCGTCCAGGCTGGCGCTTGCCCCAGGGGCGAGGTCAACCGGACGGGGGGGACCGGGCCCAGGCTAGGACATCGTCGACTGGAATCGGTAGGTCCCCGATCCCACCTGCAGCTGCAGGCACGAGCCCTGCAGGCCGATGACGGTGACACCGTTGGCGCTGGCGATCGGGTCTCCGCTCTCCGTCACCGACTGGGCGCTGACGGCCGGGACGCACACGGACGCCCGCGCGCCGACCGGGACCTGGGCCGTGAGGGTGAAGCTGGTCCCGTAGTGGGTCCAGCTCGAGCTCACGCGTCCAAGCGGGCTGGTCTCGTAGCCCGACGCGTAGGTCAGGCCCTCAACCGGGGACGGGTCGATCGCGACCGTGCGGAAGCCGGGCGAGGTGGACTGGATCCCGGCGACGTTAGAGAACAGCCAGTCATCGACCGTTCCCATGAAGGCATGGTCATGGGAACGGGCCGTGTCGCACGAGCTGTCCTCCCACGCCTCCCACATGGTGGTGGCGCCGCACTGCAGGAACCACTGCCCCCAGCCGGGAGCGGTCGGGTTGGTGGCGACCAGGTAGGCGAGGTTGCCGTATCCGTAATCGGTCAGCATCGGGAGGATGTACTTCGATCCGTTGGCCCCGGTGGCCAGGTGGTTCCCCTGCGCGGTGACGTTGGCGGCCAGGCCGTCCGCGATCGCCTGCTGGTCCCCGTCGGGAGCCAGGCCGAACGCGAGGCCGTACACGTTGGCCGTCTGGTCGTAGGCGGTGGAGGTGATGACGCCGTAGGGCCCGCCGTACGCGTAGGAGTCAAGCCCGACCGGGTCGCGGTACTCGGCGTCGGCGGCGTCGTAGAACTCGTTGTTGACGGCCGTGCGAATGGTCGCCGCGAGGCTGTCGTAGGTGCTCGCACCGGAGGTGTTGCCGATCGCCGCGGCCATGATGGCCAGGTCTTCGGTCTCCCGGTAGAGGAACATGGTGCCCAGCATCTCGCTCGAGGGCGGGTTGGCGTTGCCGGGGACCGACCAGTCGCCGTACGTTGTGCCCTGGTAAATGTAGCCGGTCGGCGCGATCAGGCTTTCCATGTCATTCACGTAGGCCGCCATGTAACTGTAGTCACGGCGGATCACGGGGAGATCGTCGTAGTTCTGGTACATGTTGTATTCGATCAGCAGGAACGAGCCTCCCCACAGCGGGTCGACGTTGTCGTCACCGGGCGGCGTCGGGACGAGCACCCCGATGTTGCCCGCCGAGTCCTGCGAGTCGTCGAAGTTCTGCATCATGTGGGTGTAATAGGCCTCGGCGTCGAAGTTATCCATCTCCGAGTCCGAGTAGTCGCCGTTGTCGTTGGTCCAGCCTCCCTTCTCGTACACCGGGGTGTCGCTGCCGTAGGAGTACTGGTTGTTGAGGATGGTGTTCGCCTGCGCGGTTTGATAGTCGTTCAGCAGGCTGCTCGAGCTGGTGAAGTCACCCGACGTGGCCAGCGCCGTGTGCGCCACGATTCCGGTGACGGAAACGATCGTGGGCAGCGGCTGGGTACACGGGGCCGCGACCCCCGACGGGCAGGAGTTGGTCGTCACCTCCACGTACTCGTAGCCCTTCCAGCCGTACTTCGGCTCGTACGTCTCCGGGCCGCTGCCGCCGAGTATGTACGTGTCTACCTGGCCAAGCGTGTCGTTGCCCTCGCTCGCCACGGTTCCGTCCGAGTTGAGCTGCTCGGAGTATTCGATGGCGACGGCCGTGCCGGGAGCGCCCTGCATGGTGATCCGCGCCCACCCTGAGGTGGTGATCGGGAACTGGTACACCATCGTGTCCGCTATTGGCTCCGTGACCTTGACCGGCTTGATCGCCCGAGTCTGCTCGACCGGCGGGATCAGCTGCGCGCTCAGCGCCCCGGCGGGCGCTGGCAGCGCCGCGGCATTGACCCAGCCGGTATTGCCGCTGCCCGCCCGCGTCCACCCCGGCTTTGCCAGCAGAGCGTTGTACGTCTCCGCCGCCGGTGAGTTGTAGGTGGTGGGCCCGGTCGCGACCTGCCACGTGGCGTCGCTCACCACCTGCTTGGAGGTGCCGTTGGCGTAGGTTACGTCGAGTTCGAGCTTGAGCTTAGGCTGGGCCGGCTGCCACGGCTCGCCGCTGGATGGATAGTCGTCCGCCCCTCCCGCGTAGAAGCCGTTGCCGAGGCTCACGGCGATCTCATTGGAGGCGGAATGCACCAGCCTGGTGACGTCGAAGGTCGTGTAGTCCACGGTCTTGTCATAGGGGGTAAAGGCGGTGTCGAGCTTGTCATTGCTGACCGGCTGCCCGTTGATGTACAGGTACGGGTAGCTGAGGCCCGCGACGTAGAGGCGCGCTCCGGTGATGGGCTGGCCGCCGAGCGCGAAGTTCTTGCGCAGCAGCAGCTCGCTGCCGACGCTGACGTTGCTGCCCCACGGGCCGCTGCCGTAGGGATCGACGCTCAGCGCCGGGACCCAGGCGGAGTCGTCGAAGCCGGGGTCCTGCCAGCCCTGCGGGCCGGTCTGCGAGGCCAGCCAGGTGTCGTCGGTCACCAGGCTGCTTGTCGTCCCGTCGGCGTACTCCAGGCCGAGCGTGCCGATCCAGCTCCCCGGGCCTCCCGCGTTGGTTGCCGCGACCGCGATCGTGTTAGCGCCGGCGTGGAGGTACTTGGTCAGATCGAGCTGCTGTGCTTCCTGCCACGCGTTGGCCTGGCCGTCGGAGCTGCCGACCTCGTTCCCGTTGACGTACGCAACCCACTGGTCGTCCCCGGTGATCAGGAAGTTCGCCCGGGCGAGGGTCTCGTTCGCGGGAAGATCGACCTCGCGCAGGAAATAGCGGGTCGCGGTCGGCGCGAGGCTGGCCGGGTTGCCCTCCGGGTACCAAATCCAGTTAGCGCCATTGAGTGACAGGGGATCAGGGTCCCCGATCCAGCTGCCCTGGAACTGGCTCGGGTTAAGGAACGCGGTCTCGAACCAGGCGGGCCGGCTCCAGGCCGAGGCGCCGCCGTCGTTGTCCCAGACCCGGACCTGCCAGTAGTAGCGGGTCCTGGACGTAAGCGCGGGGCCGCCGTAGGGGACGTCGAACGACTGCCCGGAGTTCACGACGTGCGAGTCCCAGAGCAAGCCATGGCCACTGACCAGGCTGTTCTCGTTCTGGCCGACGCGAATCTCGTACTTGCTCTGCGAGACCCCGCGTGCCGCCGAGGTTATGACCCAGCCAAGCAGGGGCTGGCCGGAGTCGATTCCGAGCGGGTTGGTCAGGTCCTCGGTGGTGAGCGAGCCGACCACGGGCGCCGGGGAGCTGGCCGCAGGCGTCGAACCCGCTTGCGGGGCTGACTGAGCGCCGGGCGCGGAGGCGCCGGTGAGCGCCAGCACCAAAAGGGCCAGGGGAAGCACCGCTGCGATGCCGATCCGCAGCCGGCGTGTCGCCGGCTGACGGGCGGGACCGGATCGATGCGATGAAGGCGCCCGGCGGCGCAGACTCTTCAGCATCCGCTCACTCCTGTCTCTCGTCCTGTCGCTCTCGCCTCGGATACGTTGGCGCGAGCCTCGTTCCCCCACATGCGGCGTCCACGATGCGCCCGTATTGAAACGGTCTAATCATCACTTATACGAATTCAGCGCACATTAATCAACAAGCCTGACCGGATCCGGCCAAGTCCCCTGGACCCAACACCTGCCACCACCGAGTCCGCCCGCCGGGCACCGCGCCAACACCTGCCACCACCGAGTCCGCCCGTCGACCCGTGCCGACGCCCCCGCCACGCAGCGCCCTACGGCGCGCCCAGGTGACACGCCACCGGGACAAAGAAATGGCCCGCTGGCCGCAAATCCGCGGCTAGCGGGCCATTTCTCCGGTGTGACCGGCTAGTGTCAGCCGGTGGCTACCGCGAAGATATGCATGGCCGAGGTGCTTGACCCGACTGCGTTACTGACATTCGGGAACGTGATCGAGGCGACCGTCTTGGACGAATCGATCGGCACCGTGGTGGCGTAGACGTACATGGTGATGTCCTGGGAGCCACCGGTGATCATGTTCCGGTAGGACATCGTGGCGACCGCGGTTTCGCCGGTCCCGGGGCCTGCGGCCCAGTCGCTGGACGACACGGGCTGCGTGGTTGAGGTGCCGTCGGTGTAGGTGATGGTGATGGTGCCGGACGTCGAGCCGTTCGACGACGACTCGAGCAAGCCAAGCTCGCTTGCCCCGGCCGTCCCGTTGACCAGCATCGTCTGCCCGGCCGCGAGGATGTTGTCCGGCTCGCAGGACGCGACGTCGGGCCAGGTGAACGTGAGCCCGTCGGCGCTCACGGTACCGCCCGGTGTCAGTCCAGCCGCCGCCAGCGCCTCCGCCGAGTAGCTGTACCCGTCGCCGTCGTAGTTGGCGCACGCGGTGCTGCTGTCGTCGGAGATGCCCGCGTTGTCGTAGTAGTCGGCCGGGTTGTCGGTTGGCGTTATCTCCAAGTTGGCGGCATCGGAGATGTCACCCGCGTTATCGACGACCGCCACCGAGGCCGGGGTGCCGGCCCAGACGCTCCATTCGCCGTTGGTCCCGCTCGGCGTCGGCACGGTGAACGTGACCGCCGTGTCGCTCCAGCTGTCGATGGTGAGGGTGGGGGAGGTCGCTGGTGCGCCCCAGTCGGTCCCGTTGTCGCTGAAGGCCACGTAACCGCTGCCCTGCGAGCTGCCGAAGCCGGAGCCGTTGATCGTCACCTGCTGGCCCGCCGACGCGGTGGTGGCGCTGAGCGAGGTGACGACCGGTCCGGTCATGGCAGTGGTGGACGTGCCGACGGAGAAGAGGTGTTCTTCGCCGTTGCTCGTCCCGTTGGGCAAGGTCACGCTGGTGAGCGTCTTGTCCGGGTTAACCGGGACCGCGGCGTAGTACACGTAGGTGTCCACGTCGTCCGGGCTGGTGCACCCGTTGCAGTTACGGTAGGTGGTGGCGGCCGCCTGCTGGTTTCCGTACGACGGTGTTTCTGTGCCGCCGCCCAGCGTCCAGTCGCTCAACCCGAGCCAGTCCTGCTGCGTGCTGCCGTCGGAGTAGTTCAGGGTGATGACCCCATCGGACGGGCCATTGCTGGCGGACCCGAGGAACGCGAGCGTCTGCGTCCCCGCTGGCGCGTCAACCGAGACCTGTTGCCCGTCTGGGACCGTGTTGTCCGGGTAGCCGGGCGACGGCTGCGGCCAGGTGAACGTCACGCCGTTCACCGTGACGTTCTGTCCGGCCGTGAACCCGTCGGCCGCCAGCGCCTGCGCCGAGTAGCTGTACCCGCCGCCGTCGAAGTCGCCCGTGGATGGGTTGCTGTCGTTGGAGATGCCCTCGTTGTTGAACGTGGACAGCAGGCTGCCGGTGGCAGCGACCAGGATCGTCTGGGTCAGCGACTGAGTCGCGCCCGTGCTCTTCGTGGTCAGCGTGACCGGTGCGGAGTAGTAGTTCTGGGCCGTGCTCGCGGCCGCCGCCACGGTCAGCGTGGTGGTTCCGGTGCCGTGCGGCGGGAGCTTGATCGTGGCCGAAGTCGGCGTGATCGTGACCCCGGACGGCGCCGTGATGCTCACCGTGACCTGCTGCGGTGCTGCGGTGGCGTTGTCGGCGCCGACGGTGATGGTGGTGGAGCCGCCGGGCGCAACGGTCGCCGTCTGGCTGCCTAGGTAGCCGATCGTGGCCGAGGTGCCCGCGCTGTAGGACGGGGGCGCGTCCTGCGGCGCGCTGCCCCAGCCGGTCGCGGTCGGGCTGAGCGTCCAGTCCAGGGTGGCGCCCCGGCTCAGGTCGTCGTACGACGTGTAGAGCTTCTGGTCCGGCTGGCCGTTGATCGTCAGCGAGCGTGCGTAGTACTCGTTGGCGGCGTCAGGCGCGTTGACGGTGATGCTCCGGCCGTTCGCGAGCGAGATCTGCGCGTGGGCGAACCCGGGGCTGTTCAGCAGCAGCGTGTCCGAGCCCGGGTTCTCCGGGTAAAGCCCGAGCATCTCCCAGATGTACTGGGAGCTCTCGGCGCCGAGGTCGTCGTTGTTGGCGAGGCCGCTCGGGCCTGGCAGGTAGACGGTGGTTTCGATATTGTGCACCGCCGCCTGCGTCCCCGCGGGGTCACCGGCGTAGTCGAGTGCGTACTGCTCGCCGAGGTCGAACTCGTTGGAGACCTCGTCGTACATGCCGTAGCCGTTCGGCTGGGACAGGTAGCTCTGCAGCTCGGGCACGACCTTGGAGTCGCCGCCGAGCAGGTCGAACAGCGCCTGGTAGTCGTTGGGCACGTCCCACAGGTACTCGTAGGCATCGCCCTCGACGTAGTCGGGCTCGCCGTTCTGCTGTGTGGTCGGGACGACGCCCTGCTCGAACTGGCCGTTCTCGTACCGGGCGGTCAGCAGGTCGTTATCCGGGTCGAAGTTGTTCTCCCAGTTGTTGGCGCGCTGGGTCAGCATGGCGGCATCGGTGCTGTCGCCGAGTGCCTGCGCGAAGTTCGCCAGGGCGACGTCCCCGGTGTCGTCCTCAAGCAGGCTGGCCACGACGCCGTGGAAGTTGCAGCAGCCGTAGGCCCCGTCCTCGGGCAGGTACCCGTACTGCGTTTCCAGCGCCTCGCCCGGCTCCACGTCGTTGACCGTGGTGGCCTGCGCGAGCATGTCGGCCAAGGCCTGCTTGGTGTTGAAGCTGTGCGCGCCGAAGGCGTAGTAGTCGGAGATGATCGATTGCGTGGGGTCGCCGACCATCACGTAGTTGTTCAGGTTCAGGTAGCCCCACTGCTGCAGGAGCTTGTCTTCGGCGTAGTAGTTGACCTGGGACTGCGCCTGATCGGAGGCGGCCGACGGGTCGAGCATGGCTTGCAACTGGGCGAGCGAGTGGTAGATATCCCAGCCGGAGTAGATCCCGTACTGGTTCGTCTGCCCGCTGGCCAGCGTGTGGACCGCGCCGTCGGCTCCCATGAACTGCCCGTTGACGTCGCTGGTGACGTTGGGCTGGAGGAAGTCCTTGTAGAGCAGGCTGTAGAACTCCTGGGTTTGGGAGTAAGTGCCGCCCGAGACCTTGATCTTGCTCAGGAGCTGGTCCCAGGACTGCTGGGCCTGCGCCTTGACGGCGCCGAAGTCCCACCCGGGGTTCTCGGTCTGCCAGTCGAGCTGGGCGTTGGCCGCGCTCACGTAGGAGATGCCGACCTTCGCCTCGACGACCGGGTTGGACGAGGTGTCGAACGAGACGTAGACGGCCGACGGGTCGGTCTGCCCCGACTCGGTGATCACCTGCGACGAGGCGAACGGCTGATTGAAGATAATGTCGAAGTAGACCGTGTAGAGCTGGGACTGGCCGTCGTTGTCGGTCTCGCCGCAGAAGTCACCGGTGGTCTCGGAGCCGGAGATCTCGTCATCGCCCACGACCTGCGCGGAGTCCGCGGTGACGGGGTTCTGGCTGTTCTGCAGCTTGATGTCGAATCCGCCGTCGGCACCGGTCGACGGGAACGTGAACACTCCCATCGAGCTGTGCGTGGTGGCGGTGAACTCCGACGTGACCGTGTCCGGAGAGTTGCTCTGGGCCGAGTAGTAGCCCGCCTGCGCGACCTCGTTCGTGTGGCTGAACGTGGTGGTCACGTCGTTCGGATCCGTTCCGGACGGCAGCGCGCCGGTGACCGGCAGGATCGGCACGTCGCCCGCGGCGCCGCAGCCGGGCCCGGACAGGTGGGTCAGGCTGTAGCCGTCGAGGGTGGTGTCGGTGTAGCTGTAGCCGCCGCCGGCGTTGCGGTCAGGCAGCGTGTCAGGTGACCACTGCACCATCCCGAACGGCACGTCCGCGCCCGGGAAGGTGTTGCCGCCGGCCGTGGTCCAGGTGCGGGCGTCCACCAGGGAGGCCAGGTCCTGGACGGGCTGGCCGACGGTGGTGGTGTTCCTTGCCCCCGGCGGGAGCTTGTCCTTGGCCAGGGGCCGCTGGCAGTCGGTGATCCGGCCGGTCTTGGTCACCGCGCAGGTCTCGCCCGGCTTTCCCGCGGTCAGCGGCTTGGCGGTGGTGGCCGAGCCGCCAACCGGGGCACTCGGGTTCGGGGACGCGCTAGGGCTGGCGCTGGGGGACGGGCTGGCACTCGGACTCGCGGGCACGCTGGCCTGGGCGAGTCCGCCGAGCATCAGGCTGCTCGCGGCCGTCGCGGCGATAAGGGCTGGCCAGCGGCCGAAGCCTGGTGGGAGTTTCCGCTTCAACGTAGGGTCCTCCTCGGCAGATCCGCGTCACCATCGCGACGCGGTGCCAAGCGAGCTGGGCTTACCGTCCCTGTCCGCGAGGCGCCGACACACGAGGCGATGACAACGTTGTCGCAACTTTCATGGCTTATGTTGGCCCGTTGCTATCTGTCCGTCAAGGGTGGAAAGTATGGAGAACTGCCGTTTAAAGTTGAGTGACCGTATCGTGTTCGTTGAAATGCGTCGGGTCTTGACGAAGGTGAGGTCGAGCAGAAGATGCTCGGTCGGCGCACCGACTGGCAGACCGCCGACGTCGAGATCGAGCGCCGCCCCAAGATCAGCCACGCCGAGGAAGGCGGCGGCGAAGGCATCCCCGAGGCCCGACTGGGAGCGGAGCCGCTGGGCAAGAAGCTCGCCCTGCTAGTACGGCTGGCCTGACGACGGCCTTGGTGGGCGTTCTTCGCGCTGTCCGCCAGCGGGGGGCTTCCTGCCGGCCGGGGAGCAGCGCTGCTCGCACAGCATCGGTTTTCCCGGGGACGGTCACGAACAGCGCGCCGGCAACCTCCTGATGCGAGCGATTCACACCTCATTGTTGAGTTGAAGTCAGTTCATAACTGTCCGGTCGGGAATCGTTTAAGGTCCCCGGCGGCGATCGTCCAGCTCACTCGGGAAGCCCACGACCAGATAGCGCGCAAGTCACCAGCAACAGCGCCGGAAGCGCGACGGGCAACAGGACCGAACTCGCAGTTGGGAAGTGATGGATGCCGCGGACTCAACGACTTGGAACTCGCCCGCCGGGCCACGAAGTACCATGCACGGAGGCAAGGTGCAACTACTTGTATTTGCCGGTTCTTTACGGCAGGCTTAGCTGTCGCAAGACACGGCGGGTGGCAACCGTATTCCCTTGTAAAGGGATCGGGCCGGTTATTATTTTGGTCGGCAGATTTCCTGGGCTGGAACGATTAGGGGGGGCCATGGTGGAACGGCTTGCAGCTGCAAGGCTAGTTCTTCTCGGGCTTGCGGTCGCTGGGATCGCGGCAGCCGCGGCCGTGGCGCCGGTCGGTCGGCTCGTCGGCACCGCTCAGGCGGCAACCGCACCGTCCATCGCCGAGTATCCCCTGCCGGACTCTTCTAACGGTCCATATCCTGATGGCATCACGGCGGGCCCGGACGGGAACGTGTGGTTCACCGAGCAAGGCGGAGACAAGATCGGGCGCATCACGCCCGGCGGCGTCATCAGCGAGTTCCAGGTCCCCACCCCCTTCGCGTCGCCGACGGCCATTACGGCCGGGGCGGACGGCAACCTCTGGTTCACCATCCGCGAAGCGGATGAGATCGGCCGCATCACCCCGTCCGGCACCGTTACCTATTTCCCGATTCCCACGCCTGACGAATACCCTCAGGGAATCGCCGTCGGCCCGATATCACCGAGTTCCCGATTCCCGCTATCAGCGGCGGGCCCGCCAACCTCCAGCCGGAGGCCATAACCGCAGGCCCTGGCGGGAACCTGTGGTTCACGGCGGACAACGCGATCGGCCAGGTGGACTTCTCCGACCCGACCCAGGCCAGCGTGAACTGCTCGCCTGACCCCGTGGCGGCCGGGACGGCGACCACGTGCACGGCCACGGTGACCGATACCGCCTCCAGCCCGTCGACCCCCACCGGGACTGTCAGCTTCAGCTCGACCGGGTCGGGAAGTTTTTCCGGCAGCGGCTCGTGCTCGCTGTCCGGCAGCGGCGCGTCGGCTTCCTGCCAGCTGTCCTACGCGCAGGCGGCCGGCGGGGAGCTCACGGTCTCCGTCGGCTACAGCGGGGACGGGCAGCACTCGCCGAGTTCCGGCTCGACCGTCCTGACCGTGTACCAGCCATTGAAAGGCAACGGCAACTGCACCGGCGTGTCCGGCGGCACCGGGCAGAATGTCACCGTGCCGGCCGGGGCCACCTGCACGCTTGTCGCGGGGACGGTCGTCACCGGGAACGTCACCGACAACGGGACGCTGACACTCTCTGGTGCCACGATCGACGGCAACCTGCAGAGTCAGGACAACGACCCGGCCGCAGTCGTGACCGGGAACACCGTCGGCGGCTGAACCCAGGCAGCCGACCCGGGTGCGCCCGGTGGGGGCGCGACCCTGACCTGTTAGAGGCGTTCACCGCGAGCACCCGCCGCCTCGACCCGCAGGGCCGCGGACGGTTCAGCGACGACGGCGAACTGCTGCGCCGCAGCCGCGTCCTGCACTCCGACGGGCGACGGGATATTCGGCATCCACAAGTGAGAAGAAAGGCGTAGGTGGCCTATCTAGTTACCCAAGATATTCGCCATGAGCAGGGATTATGTCTTGGATGTGGAGATATGACGGCAAGACGGTGCCCTTCGGCTAAGCGGCATTGCTCGCGGCATGATCGCGGACAGGGGGACCCGGCCGTCGGCCGGTACTCATGTGTCTGACGAGAAAACGGCGGCAGAAGTAAACCTGATGAACGATTAGGGCTCATGAGTGAGTGGTGTTATGTGACGCATATTTTTAGTTGACAAATTTCAACACGAACGGAAAGCTAGTGTTACGGCAAGCCGGATTCCAGGTGTCATGAACGCATCAGATCCACGCCGTTATAGGTGCTGGCTACGGTCATGTTTAGGCATTGATGGGTGAGACAGTGTTG